>Ga0335070_10004006_pt1 | contig 17160 bp, 12 predicted proteins | sample Lox_Sample_13_FD_206722 | JGI IMG/M metagenome (GOLD analysis project Ga0335070, IMG submission 206722) | Soil microbial communities from Loxahatchee National Wildlife Refuge, Florida, United States - Lox_Sample_1.3 | ecosystem: Environmental > Terrestrial > Soil > Wetlands | place: USA...
GGACTGGTTGTCGCCCACGTCGATGTTGGGAGCGCCGTCCAGGTAAAAGTTGTTCTGCGAACCGCGGCCGCCGAGCGAGTGGTACTCCGATACATCATTGAAGTTCACGTCGAAGTCGCTCCGCGCCGCACTGGTCATGCCCGGTACCGTGTTCATCAAGGAGGTGTAGTTCCGGCCGTTCATGGGCAACTCGGACATCTGCGTGTTCTCGACGACGTACGCTTTGTCCATGGTGTTGCTGGTGATCACAGGCGTGACATCCGCGGAGACTGACACGGCCTCGGTCATAGTGCCCACTGGCAGTTTGATCGCGCCAACGTCGAGCTTGGCGTTGACGTCCACGACCACCGCGACTTCCACCTTCTTGAACCCGGTCTTTTCGACGCTGATCGTGTAGCGGCCGGGTTCGATGCCTAAGACCTGAAATCGGCCCGCGTCGTCTGTTGTGACCTGCTTTGCGGTGCCTCCCTTGGCCGCGTCCTGGATTTGGACCGTCGCCCCGGGAATGACAGCGCCACTTTCGTCCACAACGGCGCCGCCGATGTTCTGGGTTTGCGCCATGGCAGGCGGCGCGATGCACGCGAGCGCCAGCGCTAAAACTGCCGCCGTTAGCCCGATGCTGTACCATTGTCGAAAATTCATACAGTCATCTCTCTTGATAGTGACCGGCGAGGTCTGTCTAGCGGGTGACCACCCCGGTGTTGACGTTCCTCAACGTGACTGTGGATAGGCCACAGCCGCCTGGCTCGGGTCAGAAGCGATACCCTGGGCAACGGCGATGCCCGCCAGTAATGCGAACATAACGAGCAAACACACCACCGCCCCACATAAGGAGAAAAATCTCGATCTCATGCTGCCCCTGCCCGGTTGTCTTATTGACTTCCCCCGTCCGGTTCCACCCCGTGTGTGGCCGGACGCCTCACATGGTAACCGGACTTTTCCCGTGATGGGAAAGCCGGCTTTTCACGCACTAATTTTGGCTTGATTATGCGCCGGGCTATGGAGGATGTCAAGGGGGTTTCGGAGCTGAAACTAGTGAATAGCACCCTTCGACGGAACCGCCCGAAGCCGGGGTGAAACAAGGCCACAAATGGCCGCCAGATCCGCTAGAATTTATGGCGGGTATGAAGTGCATAGCGTGTTTGTGTCTCTGCACCTTTGTACTGTGTGCCGCGGAGCCGGCGAAGGAAATCTTCGACCGGGCCATGCGGGATCTCGCGGCCGCGGACTACCAGAGCGCCGAGCGGGGATTCCAAGCCGTTCTTCGCGAGGAACCGCGCAACGTGGCCGCGCTCAGCAATCTCGGCGTAATCTACTCCCGCACGGGCCGTGCTGATGAGGCGATCACCGTTTACCGGCGGGCGCTGCGGCTGAGCCCCAATGACAAGGCAATTCTGCTGAACCTCGGACTTGTCTATCTCCGGCAGGAGGACCACGCGCGGGCTCTGCCGCTGCTTGCCCGCGTGGTGGCCCTCGATCCGCAGCATCTGCAAGCCCGGCAGTTGCTGGCAGTTTGCCGCGCCTACCTCGGCCAACTGGAGCCGGCGATTCGCGACTTCGAGGCTCTGCACGCCGCCGCTCCGCACGACGAAAACATTCTTTTCCTGCTGGGCTTTGTTTATCTGAAGAACCACGACTCCGAAAAGGCCACGGCGATTTTTGAGCAGATGTTCGAGGCGGCCGGTCCAGTCCGGGCGGAGTTTCTGCGCGGTAAAGCCTTCTACGAGGCCGCCTTGTTTGCTCCCGCCGAGGAGAGCTTTCTCCAAGTGCTCCGGTTGGATCCCGCGTTTCCGGGCGTGCATCTCGAATTGGGCAAGGTCTACATCAGTCTGCGCCGGAACGACGGCGCCGTCCGCGAACTGGAACTGGTCCTCAAGGAAAACCCCGGCGACGCGGATGCCAGCTATTTCCTGGGCGCCCTGCTGGTCCAAGAAGGCCTTTACGTGGAGGGGATTCCCTACCTGGAGCGAGCAAAAAGCGCAAAGCCGGACTCCTGGGCGCCGTACTTCTATTTGGGAAAGGCCAAACTCCGGATGGAACATCCGGCGGACGCCGTCGCACTACTCCAGAGAGCCGTCAAGTTGAGCCCCGACGACGCGACTGCCTACTACCTGCTGGGGCAAGCGCTCGAAGCGTGCGGGCGAAAATCGGAAGCTCGCCAGGCGATGAACCGGGTGCGCGATTTGGGAGCCCGCGCGCGTGAGTCCATCACGTTCGATGATGGCCGGGTGGCCGGCACCCGTTAAGAGACCGCTCAGGACGGCTCGCCGAGAGCGGACAGTACAGCCCGAAACCGACTATCATGAAAGCGTCTATGACGCGGCGGTCGATGCTTGCCATGCTGGCTGCTCCGGCTGCCTTGCGGGCCCAGCGGTCGGAAGGCATGGCGTCGCGCGGCGTGTCGCCAACACCCCGCGGGAAGCCCTCCGGCCGTCCTTTTTACGCCCATTTCATCGACGTCGCCGAACAGGCAGGCCTTCGCGCTCCGGTCATTTACGGCTACCCGGACCATTGCGACTACATCCTGGAAACCATGGGTGCGGGCATTGCTTTTCTGGACTACGACAATGACGGCTGGCTCGACATCTTCGTGTTGTCGGGCACCCGCATGGACGCCGCGCCGCCTGGGGCGACGAACCGTCTTTACAAGAACAATCGAGATGGGACGTTCACTGACGTCACCGAAAAGGCTGGTCTGCATCGCCTGGGTTGGGCCTTCGGAGTGACCGTGGGGGACTACGACAACGACGGTTTTGAAGACCTGTTCGTCACCTACTGGGGTCAGAACGTTCTCTACCACAACAACGGAGACGGCACCTTCACCGACGTGACCAAAGAAGCCGGCCTGCTGTTCCCCGAGCGCTGGAGCTCCGGATGCACCTGGGTAGATTACGACCGCGACGGGCGCCTCGACCTCTTTGTCTCCCACTACCTGAAGTTCGACCCCAAGCGCATTCCCAAAACCGGCCAAAATGCGCTCTGCAACTGGAAAGGCGTGCCGGTGAACTGCGGTCCGCGTGGTTTGCCCCCGGAAACGCAGCAGCTTTTTCACAACGAGGGGAATGGCACCTTCAAGGATGTCACCGAAAGTTCCGGCATCGGCAAGATCAAGGGCAGCTACGGTCTGACTTCCGTGGCGGCGGACTTCAACGACGACGGATGGCCGGACATCTACGTGGCCTGCGACTCCACGCCCAGCGTGCTATTCACGAACAATCACGACCGAACCTTTACTGAGGAGGGCCTGGAGACCGGCATCGCTCTCAGCGAGGACGGCGCGGAGCAGGCCGGCATGGGCGTGGCCGTGGGTGATTACAATCTCGACGGCCGGCTCGACATTGTGAAGACGCATTTCGCCGAGGACACGCCTGTGCTCTACCGTAATGAGGGCAAGGGGAGGTTCAACGATGTAACCATTCGCGCCGGCCTGGGCGTGGAGACCCGCTTCGTGTGCTGGGGCGTTGGACTCGAGGACTTCGACAACGACGGTTACCCCGATATCTTCGTCGTCACAGGAAGCGTCTATCCCGAAGCGCAAAGTAAGCTGCCGCAGTTCCCGCACCGGACGCCGCGCTTCATTTTTCGCAATTTGGGCGACGGCAGGTTCGAACAGCTTTTCGAAGAAGCGGGGCCCGCAATTGTCGCGACGCACGCCAGCCGCGGCGTGGCTTTCGGGGACTTCGACAACGACGGGGACGTGGACATTCTGGTCATGAATCAGAACGAGCCGCCGTCCCTGCTGCGGAACGATGTCACGGGCAACAATCACTGGCTCAAAGTGAAGCTGATCGGAACCACATCGAACCGCAGCGCAATCGGCGCTCGCGTCACCGCGAAGTACGGCGGCAAGCAGCAGGCGCGCGAGGTGCTCGGCCAGTCAGCTTTTCTTTCGGTGAGCGATCGCCGCCTGCATTTCGGTTTGGGCGCCAACGAAACGGCCGACCTGGAGATCCGCTGGCCGAACGGCGCGCGCGAAAGCGTTCCCAAGGTAGCCGCCGGTCAATTGGTGACGATCAAAGAAGGCGCGGGAATTGTGAACTCGCAGAAGTTTGCGGCGGGCAGGTCGTAATGGCTCAGGCTTCCGTCATTCCGGCAGCTCGCGTTGTGGCGCCGGCACGGCTCCTGTTCATCGACAATCTGCGCTGGCTCATGATCGTGCTCGTGATTACGATGCACGCCGCGGTTACTTACAGCAACATGGGCCGCTGGTATTACAACGAGAGGGCGCAACTGGGGCTTGCTTCGCGCCTTTTTTTTGTTACCTACCAGGTCTGGCTGCAAGCCTTCTTCATGGGTTTCCTTTTCTTTATTGCCGGGTATTTCGTGCCGCCGGCATTCGACCGGAAAGGCCCGGCGCGTTTTCTGCGCGACCGCGCTGTCCGGTTGGGAATCCCGTCGCTGTTGTACCTGTTCGGGATCGGACCGGCGATCATTTACTACCTGCTGGGTGTGAAGAAGCCGGGGTATTCGTTCGCGAACTTCTGGGGACACTACGTGATGGGTCCGTCGATCCGCGAGGGCGGCTCCGGACCGCTGTGGTTTTGCATCGCACTGCTCATTTTCTGTGTCGTCTACGCCGCCGTTCGCTTCATCGCGCACGAGTCCGGCGGAAACGCGGAGTGGCTGCCCGGAAACAGGCACGTCGTTCTGTTTATCCTTGCGATCGCCACGGCGACATTCTTGGTCCGCACCGTTCAGCCCATCGGGACAGCGATCTGGAACATGCAGCTATGCTTCTTCTCGCAATATGTCCTGCTGTTCATAGCCGGTCTGGACGCCTCGCGGCATGGCTGGCTCCTGCGGATTCCGCATGGCTTCGGGATGCGGTGGCTCGCTCTTTCGCTGGGCGGCGGGGCCGGAGTGTGGTTCGCCTTACTAACGATCGCTGCGCGCATGAAGTGGCAGACGAAATCGTTCGACGGCGGCTGGCACTGGCAGAGCGCTGTTTTGTCCACCTGGGAATCGTTTTTCTGCGTGGGCGTTTGCCTGGGGCTGATCGTGCTCTTTCGTGAGAGCCTTAACGCGCAGGACCGCATCGCCCGATTTCTGTCCGCCAACGCCTTCGCGGTTTACGTCTTTCATCCGCCGGTGGTGATCGCGGCCTCGCTCGCGCTGCGCGGCTTTCAAGCGCCTCCGGTAGCCAAGTTCCTCATAGTGAGCGCCATCGCAGCCCTGGTCACATTCAGCGTTGCCCCGGCACTTCGCAGCGTGCCGCTCCTGAAGCGCGTCCTGTAGGGGCCGGTCTTCTCCGGGCGATAATAATACGGTGAGAGTTCTCGTGATCGACGTTGGTGGCACGCACGTGAAGCTGCTCGCCACGGGCAGAAAGAAGCGTGTCGAATTTTCCTCCGGACCGGAGATGACCCCGGCAAAAATGATTCGAGACGTGAAGCAGGCCACGGCCGGTTGGGATTACTCTGCTGTGTCCATCGGCTATCCGGGGCCGGTCATCCACAACCGCCCAGTCGCCGAGCCGCATAACCTGGGCCGCGGCTGGGTGGGATTCGATTTCCACAAGGCCTTCGGCCATCCCGTCAAGGTCATCAACGACGCTGCCATGCAAGCGCTTGGAAGCTACGAGGGTGGCCGCATGCTATTCCTCGGGCTGGGCACGGGCCTGGGTTCCGCGATGATTGTCGACGGCTGTCTCGAGCCGATGGAACTGGCTCATCTGCCGTACAAAAACGGGCGCACCTACGAGGATTATGTCGGCCTGCGCGGGCTCAAACGCCTGGGAAAGAAAAAGTGGCGGCGCCATGTGATGGATGTGGTCGAACGGCTCAAAACCGCGCTCGAGGCCGACTACGTGGTCCTTGGCGGAGGCAATGCCAAACTGTTGAAGAAGCTCCCGTCCGGCGTCCGGCTGGGTGACAATGAAAACGCGTTTCGCGGCGGCTTCCGCCTTTGGAAGAAGCCCGTCCGCTGATTCCCGGCGTCAGGGGCCTCACTGGCGCCTCTACGGATCCAAATGACGGCTGACAAATCCGGTTCCGACCCCGCGGCTTTGCTGATCCGGTGCTTCGGCCCCGGTACGCAGCCTTCGAGCGTCTCCGTGCCGGGTCGCGTCAACCTCATCGGCGAGCATGTCGATTATCACGGCTTGCCGGTGCTGCCCATGGCCATCCAGCGCCGCGTCCGCATTGCCTTCCGCCCACGAGACGACCGGCGCATCCGCGCTGTCAGTCCGCCCTACGGGGAGCGGGAATTCGAGTGGATGAAGCGTCTGGAGCCCAGCGCTTCCGGAGACTGGGAGAACTACATAAAAGCCGCCGCCCAGGCGGTGGGTATGCGTTGGAGCCCGGCCCGCGGCATCGATGCTGCTGTTGTCTCTGATCTGCCGCCTGCCGCCGGCCTGTCCTCTTCCTCGGCCGTGCTCACCGGCTTCACACTGGCACTGCTTCAAGCCAACGGTGTGCGCGCATCATTTGAGGAGCTAATGGAGGTTCTGCCGGAGGGCGAATACTTTGTGGGAACGCGCGGTGGAGCGATGGATCACGCTGCGGTACTTGGGTCCAGATCCGGATGCGCGCTATTGGTTCACTTCACCCCGCTCTCGGCTTGTCCCGTTCCGATACCGAAGGACTGGGCCTTCCTGGTCGCCCATAGTTTGACGACTGCGGAGAAGTCCGGGGAAGTTCGCGCCGAGTACAACGCGCGGCGGACGGCGGGGTCGCGCGCGCTCGAGCGCCTCGGCTTCCCATCCTACGCCGCCGTCATCACCGGCTCAACGTTCGATCGCCTGAAGACGCTTGCCGCTGAGCGGCTCGAGGGGGCCGAGTTGCGGTCTTTCCTGCACGTCGCCGGCGAGGCGCTTCGCACGGCGGAGGGCGTCGCCGCGTTGCGCAGTTCGGATGCCTCAAAGTTCGGCCGGGTCCTGAACGAATCGCACGACAGCCTGCGCGACCTGCTGCGCGTCAGCTCACCGGCGCTCGATGCCCTCGTGGAAGCGTCCCGCGAGGCTGGCGCAATCGGAGCCCGTCTGACCGGCGCGGGATTCGGCGGCTGCGCCATCGTCTTCTGCTATTCATCCGATCGCCAACGCCTTGCCGCCGAACTGGTGGAACGCTATTATTCCCGCCATGGCGGCTTTGATGCCGGCACCCACCTCATCGCCGCCGAGCCATCAGCCGGAGCGTTGTACCAGTGAATCATGAAACCGCCTGCTTCGCGCGCGGCTCAGAATCCGCTTGGCGGACGGTGGTGCCTCTCTTGAAAATAGCTGTAACTGCCCGATACGCAAAGCCCGTACGTCGTGAAACCGGGACTGGCTTCTGCGTCCCCAACGCATCGAATCCAACCTTGCCGCCCCGCCCTCCGTGGACGCAGTTGCCTGTCCCGGCTTCGCCCCTTGCAGAATATTCCTAGCTCGTGCCTTCGCCGAATTTTCATGCTCGCAGCTGTCGCGCCTCGCCGTCATGACGCTCAACCGTTCCCTCTTCGCCATGTCGGTATAGCGTTGGCCGTCCGCTCATCTCCACAATCGCTTGACGACGCCGATGAGGACGGAGCCGCTCACCACAAACACCACGCCCAGCCCCACCGCGTAACCCGTCCGCCCGTACAGGAAGTTCCCGACAGTGAACAGGCTCGACCAGATGACGGAGACCCCCGCCACCCACCCGAGCATGGCCAGCGGGATGTTGTCCTGCTGCGCGAACTGGGCGGCCTCCGCCGCGGGGATTCCGGCCTCTTGCCGAATTCGGGTCCAGCCCGGTCCGAAGGGATGGACTTTGTGATAAAAGCTGATCAGTTTTGCTCGCTCTGTCTGCGGGCCCACGAAAGCGGTGATCACCCAGCAGACCGTCGTCACCGCAACGGTAAGCAAGAGCTCCCTGTGCGTGCCCAGAATGATGCCGTTCTTCCGCGCCGCAAACAGGGCCAACGCGACGCCGAATGAGCTGCACATCGCGACAATTTCGCACCATGCCGTGATCCGCCACCAATACCAGCGCAGCAGGTACAGCAGGCCCGTGCCTGCGCCCACTTGCAGGATGATGTTGAAGCTGTCCTGCGCGGTCTCGAGCACGAACACCAGCGCGGAGGAAAGCACGAACAGGATGATGGTTGCCACGCGTCCCGCCGCAACGTAGTGCTTCTCGCTCTCTTGCGGTTTGAGGAATCGGCGGTAAAAGTCGTGCACCAGGTAGGACGCGCCCCAGTTGAGGTGAGTCAGAATGGTTGAGGAGTTCGCGGCGACCAGTCCACCCACCATGAGGCCGATAAAACCCGCCGGAAGAAACCTCAGCATCGCCGGGAACGCGCTATCGTGGCCGAGGAGAGAGGGATCGACGTGCGGAAACGCTTTCGAGATGTCGGAGAGTTGCGGATAAACGATCAATGATGCGAGGCCAACCAGGATCCAGGGCCACGGCCGTAGCACGTAGTGGGCCACGTTAAAGAAAAGCGTCCCGCCCAGCGCGTCGCGTTCCGACTTCGAGGCCAGCATGCGCTGTGCGATGTAGCTGCCGCCGCCCGGTTCCGCTCCGGGGTACCAGACCGCCCACCATTGCACAGTAAGCGGGACGATGAAAACCGCCACCGCGAGATCCCAATTGCTCGTGAAGTCGGGCAGCATATTGAGATAATTCACGCCGCCCGGACCTTTGAGGTGCGAAAGCTTGTCGACCAGCCCGCTGAGTCCTCCGACTTGAGGCAGTTCAACCGCAAAATAGGCCGCTGCGATTACAGCCGTCATTTTGATGAAAAACTGCACCATGTCGATGACCAGCACGCCCCACAATCCGTAGTTCGCCGCGAAGACCACGTTCAGTAACCCGACGGCCGCCAGCGTCTGCCAGCGGCTGAAGCCGAACAAGATATTTGCGATCTTGCAAGCGGCCAGATTCACCGTCGCCATGATCATCATGTTGAACAGCAAGCCCAGATAGACCGCGCGGAAGCCGCGCACGGCGCCCGCAGCTTTGCCGGAGTAGCGAACCTCGTAGAACTCCAGGTCCGTCAGCACGCCGGAGCGCCGCCAGAGGCGCGCATAAAAAAACACCGTCGCCACACCGGTAAGGGTGAACGCCCACCACTGCCAGTTGCCCGCCACGCCTTGCGTGCGAACGAAGTTGGCAACCAGGTTGGGGGTGTCGCTTGAAAACGTGGTCGCCACCATCGAAATTCCGGCTAGCCACCACGGCACGGAGCGTCCCGAGGCAAAGAACTCCGATGTGTTTTTGCCGGAACGTTTGCCGAAAGCCAGCGCGGGCAGGAAGCAAACCAGTACCGAAGCGATCGCGATGATCCAATCGATGGTGTGTAGTGTCATGTGTCTGCGAGAATAAGCCGTTTCGCATGTCGCTGGCAACTTGAGATAAACAGGGAACAGGGCCGGATTCCCAGGAGCCCGGCCTCTGGCGCCTGTTTTACAATCGTGACGATGTCACTCGTAGTGGTTGGGTCGGTTGCGTATGACGGTCTGGAGACTCCGCACGGCAAAGTGGATCGTATTCTGGGCGGTGCCGCCACGTACATCGCGCTGGCCGCCAGTTTCTTCACACGCGTGAAGATTGTGGCCGTGGTGGGCGACGACTTCAGCAGGGACGATACCGCGTTGTTGTTGGGCCGCGGCATTGATCTGGAAGGACTGGAGCACGTCCCGGGCAAGACCTTCTTTTGGTCGGGCGTTTACTCCGCCGATATGAACGACCGCACAACGCTGGTGACGGAACTCAACGTCTTCGCGGACTTTGATCCCAAGCTGCCGGATTCTTACCGCTCAGAGCCCTACCTCCTGTTGGGCAATATTCAGCCGGCGTTGCAGCGCAGCGTGCGGGCGCAGATGAATGGACTCCGTTTCGTCGGCGGCGACACCATGAATTACTGGATTCGTGACTATCGCGACGAGCTGTTGGCTACCATTGGCCAGTGGGACTTTCTGCTGATCAACGACAGCGAAGCCCGCATGCTTTCCGGTGTTTACAACCTTCGGCACGCCGCCGAAAAAATTCTCGCCATGGGACCCAAGACGCTGGTCATCAAGCGCGGCGAATACGGAGCCATCCTGTTCCAAGGCAACCAGCATTTCCTTGTGCCGGGCTTTCTGCTGGTAGATGTGTTCGATCCTACTGGCGCGGGCGACTGCTTCGCCGGAGGGTTCATGGGCTATCTGGCGCAGCAAGGCGTCCAACCAGAGGCCGGGGAGATCGACCACCAACTGCTGCGCCGCGCCGTGATTTATGGCTCGGTCATGGGCAGTTTCTGCTGCGAGATGTTCGGCCCAGACCGCTTCCGCACACTGACACGCGCGGATATCGATGATCGCTATCGCGAGTTCAAAGCCTTCACGCACTTCTGACAGCAGCGCTCATCGTGGAAGCGCGTTGCCGGTGATGGTGGTGGCGGCTGCGGCGTCACTGCTCTGCGCCTGTGCCGTCTGGCTCTCGTGGCGGCAGGGCTGGACGCTCTATTATGGCGATGCCGAAGCGCACCTGAACATCGCGCGGCGCGTCCTCGATTCCCGCACGCCCGGTTATGACCAACTCGGCACCGCGTGGCTGCCGCTGTTGCACATCATGATGTTGACGCTGGCGAAAAACGATGCTCTATGGCATACGGGCCTCGCGGGCGCGATCCCGCCGGCCGTCTGTTTCGTGGTTGGGGTGACGTTCTTCTTCGCCGCGGTGCGCCGAGTTTTTGCAAGCGCGGCCGCGGGTGCGGTGGCGGCGGCGCTCTGCGCGCTGAATCCAAACGCGCTGTACCTGGCGTCGATTCCGATGACCGAGGAAGTCTTCTTCGCTTCGCTGGTGGTACTGTTTTATTTCACCGTTCGTTTCCGCGATACGCAGTCACTCGGAAGCGCAGTTGGGGCGGGTATTGCGACTTTCACGGGTACATTGACGCGCTACGATGCCTGGTTTCTGGTCCCGTTTACGGCGCTGTATTTCCTGGTCGTCGCCCGCCACCGGAGATTCCAGACGGCGTTCGTCTACGGCATCCTCGCTTCGGCTGGGCCGTTGCTCTGGCTTACTTACAATGCGTGGGTCTTTGATAACGTTTGGGAATTCTATTCCGGGCCGGCATCAGCGAAAGCTATTCAGGGAGGGCTCCCTTATCCCGGCCACGGAGATTGGAAGCTGGCGCTGACTTATTTTGGCTGGGCCGTGCGGGCGTGCACCGGAGCGCCGCTGTTCTTCATCGCAGCCGCAGGCGTGGCGGCCGCGCTGTGGAAACGTGCCTTTTGGCCGGTCTTGCTGCTGGCGCTTCCCGGAGCGTTTTACGTCTGGAGCATCCACTCGTCGGGCACACCTGTCTTTCTGCCCAACCTGTGGCCGCACGGCTATTACAACACGCGGTACGGCGTGGCGTTGCTGCCGCTCGCGGCGTTTTCGGGCGCAGCCATTGTGGCTTTGTTCGCGGGGAACCGCTCCGTCTCCGTCGCGGCTCGGAAACGGCTTACTGAGCCGCGCGCGTTAGCAAGCGGTTTGTCCGCTGCGGCCATCCTCATTGCCGCCACCTCTCCGTGGCTGCTTAATCCCCATCCCGAAGCCTGGATCACGTGGAAGGAATCGCAGCAGAACTCCGTCGCCCGCCGCGCATGGACGCACAAAGCAGCCGCTTTTCTGCGGGCCCGCTACCATCCCGGCGAGGGCATCTTCACTTCGTTCGGCGACTACACCGGCGTCTTCCGCGAAGCCGGTATTCCCTTGCGCGCCACCCTCACCGGCGACAACGGCCTTGCTTTCGAGGCCGCCTGCTTGCGGCCTGACCTGTGCCTGTGGGAACAATGGGCATTGGTCCAGGGCGGCGATCCCGTGCAGACGGCCATCAACCGCGCGCGCCGCCGCGGCCCCAACTATGAGCTGGCCAGGCAGATTATCGTGAAAGGCGCGCCGGTCATCGAGATTTACGAGCGCGACACGGCGCCATCGAACCTCTCGCATCCCAGCCAATGACGATTCCATTCCTCAAAGCGCACGGCGCAAAGAATGATTTTTTGCTGACGGCGGCCGCCGACGTGCCGGCCGGAGTCCCGCCTGCCGGTCTGGCGCGCGCCATCTGCGACCGCCACACCGGAATCGGCGCCGATGGATGGCTGCATGTCGCCGCGCCGGCACAGGATGCCGATGGTGAAATCCGTCTGTTCAACGCCGACGGCAGCGAGGCCGAGATCTCGGGCAACGGCACAAGGTGCGCCGCGGCGTTCCTCATCTATCGTGGCGCAGTTGCGTCCAGTCACGTTCGTATCCGCACCGGCGCCGGCGTCAAGCATCTGCTCTTGCTCGAACGCCACGGGCTTCGTTTCAATTTCGAGATGAACATGGGTGCACCCGAAATTCGCGCACGAAACTTCGCGCTCCCGCTGGCCGGCGGCGCCCGCGATGTCGCCCTCGTTTGGGTGGGCAACCCGCAGTGCGCCGTGCCGGTGGAGAACTTCGATTTCGACTGGCGGCGCCTCGGCGCCGAGATCGAAGCCCACCCTCATTTTCCCGATCACACCAATGTCTCCTTTTTTCGCGCGCTCGATGAGCACTCGCTCGACGTCCGTTTCTATGAGAGGGGCGCCGGCGAAACCATGAGTTCCGGCACAGGCTCGACCGGCGCCGTGGCCGCGGCCATGGCGCGCGGTATCGTCCGAACTCCGGTGACCGTAAATACTCCCGCCGGGCCATTGGAACTGCGCGCGAACCCCTCTACTCAGGAGATTTCCTTAATCGGGCCCGCCGAGATCGTGGGGGAAGGTCTTTTCCACTGTGAGAGAATAGACGTTAATGGGGCTCGCACCCGCTAAATTACAGCCTGCCGCGAAGGTCCTCGGCGAGAAGATTCGCGCACGCGAGGCCAGGGTAGGAATCGTGGGCCTGGGTTACGTCGGCTTGCCGTTGGCCGTCGAATTCGCGAAGGCAGGCTTCTCCGTAACCGGAATCGACTTGAGCGACTCCAAGACCGCGCAGATTAACGCCGGTGATTCGTATGTCGGCGACGTGCCCGGTGCCACGCTTGCTCCGCTGGTCCGCGATGGAAAACTGAAGGCCACTGCGGATTTCTCCGTCATCCGCGATCTCGACACCGTAAATATCTGCGTGCCCACGCCGCTGCGCAAGACCAAGGACCCGGACATGAGCTTCATCGTGTCCGCCTGCGGCGAGGTCGCTAAGTATCTCCATCCCGGAATGCTCATCATTCTGGAATCCACCACTTACCCGGGCACCACCGACGAGCTGGTGCTGCCCATGCTGGAACAGGGCGGCCTGAAAGTCGGTCAGGATTTCTTCCTGTGTTTCTCGCCCGAGCGCGTCGATCCTGGCAACCCCAAATACCACACTTCGAACATTCCGAAAGTCGTTGGCGGCACGACGCCCGTATGTTCCGAGATGGGCCGCCTGTTTTACTCCCAGGCCCTCCAATACGTGGTGGCGGTCAGCTCGACGCAAGTGGCCGAGATGGTCAAGCTGCTCGAGAACACGTTCCGCATGATCAATATCGGCCTGGTGAACGAGATCGCGCTGATGTGCGATCGCATGGGCATCAATGTCTGGGAAGTGATCGAAGCGGCGGCAACCAAGCCATTCGGCTTCATGCCCTTCTATCCCGGCCCGGGCCTGGGCGGCCACTGCATTCCCGTCGATCCGTTCTACCTTTCATGGAAGACCAAGCAGGCGGGCATCGAGGCGCGATTTATCGAGCTGGCCGGATACATCAACGGGCAGATGCCCCACTTCGTGGTGGACAAGATCCAAAACGCGCTCAACGACCACGCCAAGCCTCTCAAAGGCTCCCATATTCACATTCTGGGCGTGGCGTATAAGAAGGATATTGATGATGTCCGCGAGTCACCGGCGCTGGATATCATGCTGTTGCTGAAACGCCGGGGCGCTCGGCTTACCTATTCCGATCCTTACGTGACTACATTAGAGCTCGATGGAGAGCGACTGGTCTCCCAGGATCCGAATGCCGAAGCCGACTGCACCGTGATCGTCACGGATCATTCCGCTTTTCCGTACGACAGAATCGCCGAGCAGGCCAAGCTGATCGTCGATACCCGCAACGCCCTCAAGGGAATCGTGTCCGAGAAGATTGTGCGCCTGTAAGCGCGCTATCGTTCTATCCTGCGATAAAATCACTTGCTATGAAAGCATTCGCCGGATTGTTGTTGCTGGCTGCAGTGGCGCTCGGCCAGCCCAAGCGGCCCGTCCAGGAGTTTGAGACCTCTGCCGGGACCGTGAAGATCACGCCCATTCAGCACGCCAGCCTCATGATTGAGGGCGGCGGGAAAGTGATCCACCTCGATCCGCAAAGCAGCGGCAATTACGACGGACTGCCACCCGCGGACCTGATCCTGATCACCGACATTCACGGCGACCACATGGACCCCAAGATTCTTCCCAAAATCTCGAAACCCGGCACCATGATCCTGGCGCCTGCCGCGGTGGCAGAGACCATCAAGATCGCCACGATCATCCGCAACGGCGAAACCCGGAAGTGGGGCGACTGGACCATTGAAGCGACCCCCATGTATAACCTGAAGCGCGGTCCGTCGCCGGGGAAACTGTTTCACGACAAGGGCCGCGGCAACGGCTACGTGATCACCTATGGCGGCAAGCGCTTCTATTTTTCCGGCGACACGGAAGGCATCCCGGAAATGCGAGCGCTGAAGAACATCGACGTGGCGTTTGTCTGCATGAACCTGCCCTACACTATGCCGCCGGACGAAGCAGCCGACGCCGTGCGCGCCTTTCATCCGAAAATCGTTTACCCGTATCACTACCGCGGCTCGGATTTGAGCGTGTTCGAAAAAGCGCTGGCCGGCAGCGGGATCGGGGTACGGATTTTGGACTGGTACTACAAGAGCTGAGACAACCGCTCCCTTCGGTTGCGGCTCAGCAAAGCCTGCGAAACGGAGCCACGACTAGAGGGAGCCCACCACACCCACCGTTCCATCCTGCCAACGATGACGCGGCCACCTAACTACTGCACTTTGTTGCATACTCCTGGCCGGCAGAAAATGCGGTGCGCCGTAAAATCGCACTCTAAGGTGTATTGAATTTCCCATCGGCCCGTACCGCCATAATTTGAGAATCCGACGACCGTTGTGAACTCAGCGTGTGGTGTCTTCTGTAGACTGACCCGCTTGTCCAGTCCTAGGCACGCCAACAAGTCGCGACGCGACTTACCGCCTGTCCCATGTATCACATATTCTACGTTTGCCGGATCCCTGGATAGGTGCGAGACGTCGCGGAACTCCACCTCCACACGATTTCCATCTGACTCCTGCACCCGGATGTCGGATATAGTGATGTTCGTTGCCACTGAATTACTGGAGTTCGTAAGTTGCAACACGTTAGCCACAACGTTTTTGGCCTCGACGACCTGTACGCCGGCCAATAGAACCTCCGGACGACCATGGAGTTCAATAACTCGCTCTCGTTCTTTCACCCAGGCCCGATATGCGGCCAACAGAACGCAGAGGACGGCAATTACGAACCACGTGTTTTTGGCGTACGTTGTGGTTGTAAAGAAGCCTAAAAGTGTCGATGGAACCGAGGCGACTCCGCTCACTCGCGAGCCCCAGTCCTCCCAAACAACGCGAAGAAAGACTTTGGGACTTGGGCGTTGCGTTGATTCGACCATGGCGGAAGTCTACCACGCTGATTGTGTGAGCTATTCAATGACGAGATTGTTGTCGGGCTAACCGCTCACTTCCACCCCACCGACCACTCCACACCGCCCACAATGGCCCGGCCCGGCATCACAACGCCGTAGACTTCCTCGTAGTGTGTGTCCGTGATGTTGGTGAGTTGCACAAAAGGCCGCAGCGCATGTTCGCCCCACGCAGCATAGATGTCCCACAGCGCGTAGGGATCGCTGCCGCGGCGGTTGAGCGCTCCGATGCGGGTCCGGGCCAGCAAGTGATGGGAAAAGCTTCCACGCCATTCCGCGACCGCTGACTGCGAAGGATAGTTGAACACGTATCGCGACATCAGGTCGACGAACTCCGCCTGCGCGCCGTGGATGGCGGTGTAGCGGAGTGCGAGGTTCTGCGCCGCGGAGAGCCGCGCGTCGAGTGATGCTTCGACGCCGGTGAAATGCAGCCGGTCCACGTTGGTGGCTCGCCAGATGTCCGTTGCGGACGCGCGCACGTAGTCGATGCCGTCCCGTTCCCGTCGCTGGAAAATCGCAACATCGGCGCGCAGGCGGGCGCCCGGAGTCCATTGCGCGCCTGCTTCATAACTCCACGCGCGCTCGGGCCGCAGGTTCGGGCTGCCGAGGTTCGCCGGATCGTGATAGTAAAGATCGGTGTAAGTCGGGAGACGGAAAGCGTGGCTGGCGCTGGCGCGTAGCTTCAGATGCTCGTTAATCCACACGCCCCCGCTGACCGAGGGTGAACTCTCCACCGACAGTGATCCGTAGACATTCTCCCGGATGCCCGCGGCGAAAGAGAAACGCTTCAGCGCGCGCACGTCGAGCGATACATAGCCGGCTCCGTAATCGCGTTGATGGTTGCCCAGGTTGTTGCTCACGATGGCATCGCGATAGAACTCGCCGCCGTAGTGGAGCCGGATATTCTGGTGAAGCGTGTCGCTGCGGCGCAGCGTGGCCACGTAACTTTCTACGGCGTGGTGGTTGGTGTAGATCTCCGGTTGATCGCGGAACAAAACGAACAGGTCGCTGTGGCGGCGGAAGGCAAATGAGGCTTCGGTGTCCGGACCGATCGCCTGGCGCAGCGAACCGAACCAGGTCTTGGTGTCCTCCCAGGAGGGGAAGTCGCCGTAGAACTGGTCAGCGCCGAACGGGCGGTCATCATAGGCCAGCGTCACGTCGCTCGCGCCGAGCGAGGAGAGCCAGTGCGTCGAGGAATCCATCGCCAGGTTGCGGTAGTCGCGGTCGGGCCGGAAACCGCTCGAAAAATCCCGCGAAAACGCGATCTGCTCGGCGAAATTGGAGTGAACCAGCGATAGCGAGCCGCGCTCCTGGTTGACGCCGAAATTTCCCGCCGCCGTGCGCAGGCGAAATTGTGATGATTCCGGCGGATCGGTAATCATGTTGATGACGCCGCCCACCGCATCCGACCCGTACATCGTGGATCCCGAGCCGCGTAGTACTTCCACGCGAGCGATCCCTTCCGGCGGCAGCGGCACGTCCATGTTGTGGTGGCCGGATTGCGCGTCGTTCACGCGGATACCGTTCAACAGCACCAGGGTCTGGCCGAAACTGGCG
>Ga0335070_10004008_pt1 | contig 17158 bp, 18 predicted proteins | sample Lox_Sample_13_FD_206722 | JGI IMG/M metagenome (GOLD analysis project Ga0335070, IMG submission 206722) | Soil microbial communities from Loxahatchee National Wildlife Refuge, Florida, United States - Lox_Sample_1.3 | ecosystem: Environmental > Terrestrial > Soil > Wetlands | place: USA...
CGACGTCGAAGAAGCGGTCGCTCTCGTCACGGGCGATGTGAAGTCACGTCCGCCGCTGGTTCGGGTGCACTCGCAGTGCCTGACCGGTGATGTCTTTCATTCCCTGCGCTGCGATTGCCGGCAGCAGCTTGAACTCTCACTTTCGATGATCACCGAGGAAGGCGCTGGCATCCTGATCTACGAACAGCAGGAAGGACGCGGCATTGGCCTGATGGCGAAGCTGCAAGCCTACGAACTGCAGGATTCGGGGCTAGATACCGTCGAAGCGAACGAACGGCTCGGGTTCAAGGCCGACCATCGCGACTTCACGCTCCCAGGCGAAATTCTTAAAGCACTCGGCGTGACGCGTGTGCGGCTGCTCTCGAACAATCCCGACAAGGTAGATGCCCTGGAACGGGCCGGCGTTCGCGTCGTCGAACGCGTTCCCTGCGAAGTCACCCCCAGCCCGCACGCACAAGAATATCTGCGGACGAAAAAAGAAAAGCTCGGGCACCTGTTCACTTCAAGTTAGCCTGCGAAGCGGCGCCCAGGAGGCGTCGCAGCGATTCCTTAGCTTTCGAAGGAAGATACTCCAGAGCCGCATTCGCGAGCGCAACGTATACGCTTTGGGGAAGCGGAGCGCGCCGTAGTATTTCCAAGTGTCGCCTCACCGTTTCCACATCTCCGCGAACGATTGGTCCACTGAATCCTGCTGCAGGGCCGAACAAGCCATAGTTCTCCACGGTCTGTCGCAAGATGGGCAGCATCCTTCTTCTGGCGGCCGCAGTGTTTACTCCAGCGAGTCCGGCCACTTCCTCCGTCGTGGCCAGCAATGCTGTCAGCAGCGGCGAGGCGAACGTTCCCCATGCGTGATAAGCGGCTTTTTGCCTTTTCGTGATTGCGAAAGGCTTTGCCCCAAGGTCGCGTACAATACGCCGCGCTGTTCGCACTGCCGCGAAATCACCCTCTAGGGCGAATGGCACTCCTGCGAGCGATGGCCGCGATCGCTTTACAAACGTCATCATCGGATGCACCGATGCCACGTCCACACCGTTCTTCCTAAAAGGTTCGAGTTCGTCGCTCGCCAGCGCGCCACTCGAGTGCAATGCAACCTTTCCCTGGAAGCACCCAGACAAAGACGACGACGCCCTCGTGATCGCCGCGTCGGGGACACAGAGCCAAAGAACTTGCGCACTCAGCTCATGTGCTCCGATCACCGCGCGCGTCCCGATTCTCGTCGCCAAGATCTTCGCTCGCGTCAGGGATTTCCCTTCCCTTCGCGCGATGATTGCCTCGATGCTGTAGCCCGCCTCCTTCAGCGAAAGCGCCAGCGCAGTCGCCAGATTCCCTGCGCCCACGATCGCGACCATCGGTTTGACCGGCATCCCGCGAAGCATAGCAGAAGCTACTCGCGACTGGGACTCTCAAATGAGCACACTCATCAAATAAACACAGCTCGCCGCGCTGAAAATTTTCATGCGCTTGAAATTCAAAACCGGTGTGGACTCGCTCGCCAAAAGGCCTCAGGCCGATTGGAGGTTCCGTTGTCCCGTCGAGTGGTATTTCTCACCCTGGTATTGCTCGCTGTCCCAGTACTGTCGCAACAATCCACCACGCATCACCGACTGCCCGGCGGGGAGTGGTCCGCGGGCACAGTAAGGCCCGAACCCTTTCGCGACTTCAACTCGAGGGAGTTCCGGCTTCAGGCCATCACTCAGGACGCGCAGGACCTCTCAGCCTTCAGCCTTATGCTGCAGTCGAAGAAACTGCGGCAGGAGGTCCCCCAGTAGAGATTCTGGCTGTGCTTTATAGTGATGGCATGGCGAAGACTACCTCCCGGAAATCCCGCACTGCTAGGCAGTCCAAGGCTCGCGTTGTCTCTTCACGCGCTGTTTATCGCGGTCCTGTGTTCTGGGTGACGACCGATCATGTTCTCGAGCCGGGAGGCATTAAGGTCCGGCGCGACCTGGTCCACCACTCCGGCTCAATCGTGGTGCTTGCCGTCGACGATTCCGGGAGTACGCCTCGCGTTTTGCTCGAGCGCCAATACCGCCACGCGGCCAACGATTATCTTTGGGAGTTGCCCGCGGGACGGATCGACCCCGGCGAAGACGAACTTGCGGCCGCCAAGCGCGAATTGATCGAGGAAACCGGATACCGCGCCGACCACTGGCGCCGCATTCTCAAGTTCTACGCAAGCCCCGGATTCGTGGCCGAAACTATGGCCGTCTATCTCGCTACCGGCCTGCGCCGCGGCGTTGCCGAACCGGAGGACGATGAAGTGATTCAGAAGCGGATGCTGCCGTTGCCGACGGTCTTGAAGATGATCGTGAACGGGACGATCCGCGATGCCAAGACCATCTCGTCGGTTCTGTGGTTCGATCATGTTTTGTGCAGGAACGGACGCACGCTGAACGTACCGAAGTCGAAGGGAGCTTCCCGCGAGCGAAGCGAGCGTACAAGCGAGGAGCGTCGGGGGTGAAACACCCAGCGATGTTTCGTTGCCGCAGAAATCGTTTTTGTTGCAGGTAATTTCGCACCACCCAAATGCGTCATTCATTGACGCGCTCTCTTGACAGCCTTACTTCACCGCTCCAAAATGCATCCAAAGACTGCGGGCATGTCCTTGGTCCCCGACCTAGGACGTGCAGAAAAGGGGCATTTCGTGGATAGGCTGAAAGGCGTAGTGAAGTGGTTCAATAACGCGAAAGGGTACGGGTTCATCGGTCGCGCAGATGGGCCAGATGTGTTTGTGCATTACAGCGCGATCGCCGCTGAGGGCTACAAGAGTCTTCAGGAAGGCGACCAGGTCGAGTTCGAAATCGCCGAGGGCCAGAAGGGTCCACAGGCGGCGAACGTAATCAAGGCTCAGTAGGACCGAGCAAGCGCATTCATTCTCCGCTCGTAGGATTGCTGCTAGTCCCAGCATGTAGTGTTTCTATCCTTCTCTCCAAGCGAGGTGTCGCTGGCTCCCGGGAGCCCTCTTTGTTTATCTTTACAGTGCGTGGACAACAAGGCGATCGCCAACATTCTGTTTGAAACCGCCGACCTGCTCGAGATCGACGGCCAGGACTCCTTCCGTATTCGCTCCTACCGGAACGCCGCCCAGGCAATTGAAAATCACTCGCACCAGCTCAAAGACATCATCAGCGATCCTAAGCAGGTGCTCGCCATTCCCGGCGTCGGCAAAGGCATGCTGCAAAACTTGCAGGAACTGTTCAGCACCGGCAAGCTCGCTGTGCAAGCCGAGTTGCTGCAGAAATATCATCCTTCCATGCTGCAGTTGCTCAAGATTCAAGGCCTAGGCCCGAAGACCATCGCGCTGATCTGGAGTGCCTATAAAGTCTGTGATGTCGATGGTGTCGAAAAACTGGCGCGCGAAGGCAAGATTCGCGTCCTGCCCCGCATGGGCGAGAAGCACGAAGCCAAGCTCCTCAAAGCCATTGAGGACTACCGTCGCATCGGCGGCCGCTTCCTGATCGACGCTGCCGAAATCGAGTGCGAAAAGCTCACCGCCTATATCGAGAAATTCCCTGGGATCGACAAGATCACACCCGCCGGGTCGCTGCGGCGCGGCCGCGACACGGTGGGCGATCTCGATATCCTCGTCACGGGGAAGTCCTGCTGCAGCGAAGCCGGACGCCAGGAAGCGATCGACTACGTCGCCCAATATCCGTCGATCATGGACGTGATCGCCCGCGGCGACAATAAAATCAGTTTCCACCTTCGCGGCGGGATGCAAGTGGACGTTCGCTTGCTCCCGCCCGAGTCTTTCGGCGCCGCCATGCAATATTTCACCGGATCGAAGGCGCACAACGTCGCTCTCCGCCAGCGCGCGCTCAAGATGGGCTACACGCTCAACGAGTACAGCTTGGCCACGCTCGAAGGAGAAAAACCGGTCGCAGGAAAAACGGAAGAAGAAATCTACGCCAAGCTCAAGCTCGACTACATCCCGCCCGAGATGCGCGAGAACTTGGGCGAAATTGACCTGGCCCAGAATCACGCGCTGCCGCATTTAATCGCGCGGAAAGACCTGCAAGGCGACGTACACATGCACACCATCGAAACCGATGGGCGCAACACGATCGAGGAAATGGCCGAAGCTGCCAGGGAGCGCGGCTACAAGTACATGGCCATCACCGATCACTCCAAGAACCTGGCGTTTGCCAATGGCCTCGACGACAAGCGCGCGGTCGAGCACATCAAGCGTATCCGCGAGGTAGGAAAGAAAATCGATGGCATCACCATCTTCGCGGGCATAGAGGTCGACATCCTTCCTGACGGCGATCTCGACCTGTCCGACGATGTCCTTGCGCAGATGGACCTTGTCATCGCCAGCGTACACTCCGTTTTCAACCAGGAACCCGCCAAGATGACGGAACGGCTTGTGAAAGCCATCTCCAACCCGAATACATCGATCATCGGCCATCCGACGGGAAGGATCCTCCTGCGGCGCGACTCTTACGCCTTCGACATGCATGCTGTTCTCACCGCAGCCGCGAAGCACAAGGTCGCCATGGAGCAGAACGCCTATCCTGATCGCCTCGACCTCAGCGACGCCAACCTTCGCCAGGCCAAGCAACACGGCGTCAAGATCGTCATCAACACCGACGCCCATCACACTTCGCACATGGACAAAATACGCTTCGGCGTCCTGCAAGCCCGTCGCGCCTGGCTCACGAAGGACGACGTTCTGAACACGCTGCCCACCCCGAAATTTGCCAAAGCCATGAAGCACGCCTGGTAGTTCAGCAGCGGTTGCGAGCGGAGTCTCCGAAGGGTATGCTTTCGCCCGATGCTGATCGGCACGCCGGTGAGGCATCGGACTTCAGACCTCAGACCTAGACCCTAGACTCAGATTTCACATTCCGCTGGAGTGACTAAGGAACCTAGGTTCGAGGTCTGAGGTCCGTCGCTTGACGCACATCGCTCCAAGCCCACTCGGGCCGAAAGAAACTTTCCCCGAGCTTAGCTGCCGAGGAGAGGCCACATGAAGGTAGACATCTTCCGCAAAGTCGAGACTGCCGAGTCTATTACTGGAGAGCTCTGGCTCGACGGCCTGAAACAATGCTATTACCTGGAACCCTCGCGCCTCACTCCGGCGCATCCGGGACATCCCTGCATTCCGGCGGGAACGTATAAGGTCGTGCTGAGCATGTCCCCACATCTTGGATACGTGTGCCCGGAAGTCCTCGATGTTCCGGGCAGAACGGCGATTCGCTGGCACATCGGGAACTTCCCGAAAGATGTCCTCGGTTGTTGCGTGGTCGGCACCATTCTTGGGGATGACTTCGTCGGGAATTCCAGGGTCGCATTCGAAGCTCTCATGACCAAGCTGAAAGACCAGGAGATAACCGCCGAATACCATGACCCGACGTCCGCGCTGGCTCAGCCATAGTCGGTTGCAGATTCGTGACCTGGCGTAGAATCGCCAAGAGGAAACCACCCCATGTCGAATCCGCCCACGACTCCGCCTGCTGCTCCTGCTGGTCCCGAACCGGCGAAAACGCCGTCTGGTCCAACCATCAATATTGGTGAGGAATTCGGCACCGCGAAAAAGAATCTTCCTTCGGGGAAGATTCTCGTCATCGCCATCATCGTGCTCGGGATTGTCGTTGCCTTCGTTTCGTTTTTGAAGCGCGCCAAGCCTCAGGCTTCGGGCACTCTCGACAATGTCGTGGCGGTCGAGATTCCCGGTCAGAACTCCACCATGGCGGCCCTGACTTTCACGCTGCACAACACCAGTGACAAGATTCTGTACGTCCACACGCTGCAGGCATCACTAAAAGCTCCCAGCGGCGATTCCACAGCCGACGCCGTTTCCGCTGTCGACTTCGATCGCTATTTTCAGGCGTTCCCCGCGCTCAAAGATGGCGCGCAGACTGCACTTTCGCCCGAAACCAAAATTCAGCCCGGCGAGACTACACGTCGTACTATCATCGTGGCATTCCCCATGACTCTCGATGCATTTAATCAGCGTCAGGCCCTTGCAGCGGTCATCTGGCCCTACGACCAGACGATGCCGATCGTCCTCAGTAAGTGAAGCTTGCGCAATGCGCCCGGATGCGTTTTTATAGCGGCATGAAGCGAACAAACCTTCGTCGCACGTTCTTGTATCTGGTCACGCTTTTCATTTCTCTCAATGCCATCGCCGCACCTCCGCAGAGCGGGAAGTATCTTTTCTACGTTGGCACCTACACGGAAAACGGCAGCAAGAGCAAGGGTATCTATGCCTATCGCTACGATGCGGGTACTCAGGAAATTACCTCGCTCGGTCTGGCGGCCGAAACGATCAATCCCTCGTGGATCGCACTTCATCCCAACGGACGCTTCCTCTATGCGGTAAATGAAGTTCAGAACTACAAGGGTCCGAACAGCGGTGGGATAAGCGCATTCTCGATCGACCGCGCCACAGGTAAGCTAACACTCCTGAATGAAGTCGCCTCTCGCGGCGCTGACCCTTGCTACATCACAGTTGACCAAACGGGAAAGTATGTCCTCGTCGCTAACTACACAGGCGGCAGCATTGCCGTGTTTCCTCTACGCGCCGACGGCAAGTTGGGCGAAGCCTCAGCTTTCATCCAGCACACCGGCCACAGTCTGAACCCGAAACGCCAGGAAGCCGCGCACGCTCACTCCATCGATCTCTCGCCCGACGAGCGATTCGCTTTTGTCGATGACCTTGGCCTTGACCAGTTGCTAGTCTACAAATTCGACAAATCGAAAGGAACGCTCAAATCCAACAGCCGGCCGTACGCCATGTTCCATGCGGGGTCCGGGCCCCGCCATTTCGCCCTCCATCCGTCGGGTAATTTTGCGTACGTGATCTCGGAACTGGCCTCCACGGTGACGGCGTTTTCCATCAATCTAAAGGTAGGAACGCTGAATCGCGAGCAAACAATCTCGGCGCTGCCCGAGGACTTCAGAGGCGAGAATGACGATGCAGAAATCCGCATCCTTCCCTCGGGTAAGTTTCTCTACGCATCGAATCGCGGCCACGACAGCATCACTGTGTTCGCCATCGATCCTGCTAAAGGCACATTGACTCTGGTCGAACACGCGCCCACGCAGGGCAAGACGCCGCGGAGTTTCGAGATCGATCCCACAGGGACACTGCTGTTCGCGGAGAATCAGGGGTCCAACAACATCGTCGTCTTCCGTATCAACGAAAACACCGGCAAACTCACGCCAACGGGAAAAGTGCTGGAAGTCGGGCAACCAGTGTGCGTGAAGTTTCTGGCAGTCGAATAATCGAGCAGCACCGGAGTCTTTAACAGGGTTTTGAGCGCAAACGCCTTGATGTCGTCAACGGACACCGCTGTCGAAGGAAGATGTTGTCTAATTGTCACATGAGGAACGTCTACATACGGCTAGCCGTTTTTTGCGTCGGGGCTGTCGTCGCCTCTGCTTGCATAGCAGCAGTCTTTGTTTATTGGACAACTCGCCGGGAACTCGCAGTTGCGAGGCAAATGGCGAACGATGCGTCCCTCTTGAGGGTGCAGACATCTACGTTCAGCGATGTCCTTACGTTTAGTCGCAAATATCACGGGACCGCGAACGGCACGGCAGCGCAGGACCAACCGTGTACTCAATCGGACTGCTTTGTCATCATCGGCCGCGACAGCGACGATATGTGGGAACACCATTCGAGCCTCGCCTTACATAGCAAAGAAAATTTCAAGACGAAAATGGAAATTCTGGATCCTCGTGTGGGTCAAAGACAATAGGCTTACCGAGATACAGCGAGAATTCATCTATATGGAACCGGATCGCAGTTCGGATATCGTTTACCACCCTGTCACGGTTCAGACGAGGGTCAGCCGGCGCGATCCCGAGCTTTGTCAAAACCCGTTTTATCGACTACATCACTTATTTGCAGTTTACCCAGACGGATCACGTTTCTGGGTGTGGGTCGATCCCACGGCCATTCGGGAAAGAGAGCTGCTCAGCCTCAATTTCGATTGTGCCTTATCCATAGCAGGATGCAGATATGTCGCCGATCTAGCACCAGCGGCGTGGAGGGTCTACAAATCCGATCAAGAACTTCTCGCTCATCGTGAAAACAATGGGCCAGTTGAGGCTGCGACCGACTCAGATTGTCATTGAACAACCGCCATGAACTAACGAACTCTTTCAACTGGCGAGACATCGCCATTACACGCACATTCCCACGCCTACTCTTTCTTTTGAATAAATCTTCTCCGCGCCAAATGCGTATACGCATCGGGCTTGATCTCGTCATACTTCAGGCAGGAAATCGAGCCGTCGACTTCCAACACCGAAAGAGCTACCTGATCAATGCTGTTGATCCCATGCTCTCGCAGCGCTCGATGCAATTCATCCACGCTCACGTGCTCGCGCGCCATGTGTGACTCGATGATTTTTCCATCGTGGACGAGCAGCGATGGCTGTCCCTGAATCAGTCGCCGGAAACGCCGGTTCGTCCCGGAAACCTCCGCGACCAGATAGTTCAGGATCAGGAGCGTACAGGCCGCGACCGCCCCGCCCGTGAGCGACGTATCGGGTCCGGTCATTGCATTTTGTACGGAGTTCGATAGCAGGAGCAGCAGCGTGAGGTCGAACGGAGTCATTTGTCCGACCTCACGCTTGCCGCTTAAACGTACGCCTAACAGCACGAGCAGATAGATAATCCCGGTGCGCGACACGATCTGCAAGAGCACGTGTCCGCCGGGAAAGAACATTCCGCTCAATTCCCGCTACCCGTCGATGGGCCGGCGGTCACCGGCACCGGCGCAGCCTTCGGCGTGCTGAGATAGCCGGTTGCCTTGTTCTTGTCCACCGTCCAGATCACCAACTCGAAGAGCATATGCTCCCGGCCAGAGTAAAACTGAATCGGCTCGGCCACGTTGCGGTCTTTCTTCTCGATCGTCTTGTCATCGGAGGTCACGTTCAGCGTGAACTTCGCCTTCTTCGGATCGGTCTTTTTGAGCTGCAAGCTGACGGTCGAAACGGGTTGCGGTTTCGCACCTTTCAGCAGCGTGAACTCATAGTAGTTGCGGTCGCCCCTGTGCTTCAGGACTTCCAGATCGGAGCGCGTCGTTGCGATCAACCCGCTTTGCACTCCCAGGTCGCCCACGGTGCTCTGCAGTTTTGCCTTGGTCGCTTCCAGATCAGCCTTGGTGTTGCCCAAGTCGGTCTTCACGCCGCCAACATCGGTTTTCACTCCGGCAATGTCGCCCGTTACAGCGCTGATCTGTGCCTTTTGTTGCTGTTCCAGGCGGGCGGCTGCGGCTCTCTGTTCCGCCTGCAACTGGGCCGTGCGCTGCGCTAGTTCCTTCTTCGTCATGCCGGCCTGCTGGGCGAGGGTCTCCTCCTCGGCCTCGGCAGTCTGCATGCGATTCTGCAATTCCTTCACCTGTGCCTGGCTTGCCGTAAGGTCGCTCGACAGCTTTTCAATTGAAAGATGCGTGCTGTAGAACCCGTACGCGGCGACGGCCACGACCAGCAACGCCGCAATCAATAAGATCCACTTCCCGGCATTCGAATGACTCTCAACGTGTATCTGTTCGCCCTCATCGCCCATACACTTCCTCCTATGGAAAACAAAAGAATAGATTGCTGGGATAGTTCATTGTTCAGCAGGCAAACCGCAGTGTCAATTGCCTCGTAAGATGCAAAAGAAAACCAGCCATTCGGATTTCGGATCGCGGGCGTACCAGAAAGCAACTTCCTCGTTATCCTGAGAGAGACGCGGTACTGCGGCTCGCTTCACCCTGACTACGTTCAGGCGGACAGCCGAGGCGGCTGTCCCTGCATGGTCTTTGGCCTTCTCGGCCGATCGCTACGGGCCACTTTTGCGCCCGCAAGGCATCTTGCAGCGCCAGCTCGGGATTCCTGCGGATCGTTCCCGCCTCGGCTCCTAACGTCTTTTCCAAAGCTAGCTGAGCCTCCCCGGCGACATCTGGCCCCTCTATTCTGCCGGCTGCCGCCCAAGCACATAGATGACCCAGGGCGCAATGCGGGTCTCATTCACCCAAGGATAGGGGTCTTCCCCTCTGCCGAGAGGCCGGTAGGTCGCGATCACATCCAGGTCACTTCGGGCGTAGATCTCGCGGTACGATTCGTCCGTGCACAAGATGTCTTCGGCAGGTCTCCGGTCTGCGAAATCGGTGGTCACGATCCTGACCACATCGCCGGTCCGCGCGTTTCGATTCTCCGGGTAGTCTTTTGTACTGAACGAGACCCATTCGTGCAAATAGATCTCGGGCGAGGAGACCACGCTAATCAGCTTTCCCGATGCGTTCAGCAGCGCGGTCAGATCGCGAAACAGCCTCATTTTCGTCAAGAACCCGGAAACATTGTCGAAGGTAAACGCGGAGAGAATCAGATCGAAAGTGCCTGCCGGCAGTCCGCTGAAGTCATCCTCTGGCGTCAGTCGATAGTCGCCATCAGGATCTAGCTGCTTCGCTTTGGCGACCATCTCGGGAGCGATGTCGATCCCGATGGTTTCGAACCCCAGCCGCCGCAGAAATCGGGTGGAACGTCCCGTCCCGCAGCCGAAATCAATCGCCTTCTGGCCCGCAACATGCGCGCGGATGATCTCCGGCAGGTCTCGGTAGGCGAGGTAGTACGTGTTGGAAAACTCGAGCTGTGCGTAGGCCGCAGCTCGTTTCGCATCTTCGTAACAGTTTGAGAAAGCCATGCCAGCTCCCTTTCGCTCGCACGCTCCGCTTGAAGTGTCCTGTCTGCGTCGTCACGTCCAAGCGTCCTGCATTCTGGTCAAATCGGCAACTGCCTCCGCTACGATCTCCTGTGGAATTCCGACGTGCAGGTGAATTACGGCGGCTGCTTCAGCGAGGTCTTTCAATGATCGGACTTCGCAGCGCGCTCCTTGCGATTCAATGACGGTCAGATTATGTACCACAATCGAACGGCCGGCAAAGAACCGGGCGACCAATATCGAATTCAAAAATGTTGCCGCTGGCCGGAATGAATCCGCAACCACCCGCCTGAAGTCTGTGATCGCCCTTGGCGTCGGCTTGGCGACATATCCATGCTTCAACACACCTTTGCGATATAGCTCGAGTCGCGATCGGCCACCGCTGTCCTGCGGCTTCAATACATACCGATCCCTGCCCAGCGCCACCACGCAATCCGTTTTCAAATCCCGAGGCAACGGCTCGAGAAACGGCGCTGCGTATCCGACATCCACAAGATACTCGCGTCCGTCCACCGTGACCATGATGACGCTGTGCACGTCCGGAGAGGCCATATCTGCCGCGCAAAACCTCGCCTCATACTCCAGACTCGCCAACAAACAATAAAAATGGAAATTGTTCGAGTAGCAGGTTCCACCGAAGTGATACTGTTCGATGCCCTCGAGGTACCTATTCAGTGAGGGCATATCAGTAAGCCCGAACCGCTTCCTGTAGTACAGCTTCGAGATATTTTCGAAGGGGACCCGCGTCAACTGTGCCCCCACCAACTCCTTCAGCCCCTTCAGGCTGGGAGGAGGCTGCCTCGGGAACCCCAATACATCCAGATATCGACGAACATCATCGGGCTCAAGGAGAATCCCTGCCCGATCCCATTCCATGGAGGTGTGAATCGTCGCGCTCCTGTCGTTATCCCAGGCCGTGTCCGGTGAGCACGGGTTCGTTCTTCTTGAAGTCGGTCGATCGCTTCAGTCGCATCAACCCCATCGCTTTTTCGGCGATATGCTCGGCGCTCACTTCGAATTCCTTGATCAATTCCCAGGGGGCTCCGGAATCCCCAAATCGATCCTTCACTCCAATCGCCCCGGTAATCACGGGCACGCCATACAACTCGGGACACTCCGTCAGGACCCCGCTCACCCGCCAGGCCAGCGCGCCAATCTGATGCTCCTCCGCCGTGACTACGACTCCCGTTTCTCGCGCGGCCCTGACGATCGCCTCAGCGTCGATCGGTTTCAGCGTGTGCACATTCAGAACCCGCGTTTCAAAACCGAATTCTTTCTTGAGGATGAAAGCCGCCCGCATCGCCTCTGGAACCATCGGCCCGCAGGCAATGATACTCAGATCTTCCCCTTCGTTCTTATACGACGCGGCAAGCACCGTTTCGAACGCCTCCAAGAAATTCGGCCCGTCGCGGCGCAAGCGGACGACATTCGCCTTGCCAAACATGAACGGAGTGTTTCCATCCGTCACGATCGGGGTTGCCTCACGCGCGAATCGGATGTATTTCGGCCCGACGTGCTGCAGCAGTAAATAGTCAGTTGCCTTTCGCGTCTCCACGATGTCGCACGGCACCACCACCGACATGTTTGGCAGGCCCTGCATGGCAAACAAATCTTCCAGCGCCTGATGTGTCGCACCATCCGGCCCGACCGAAACCCCTCCGTGCGCTCCCGCGATCATCACGTTGAAGTTGCCGTAGCAGACCGAAGTCCGAATCTGATCCAGGTTTCGCGCCGCCGCAAACGTGGCATATGTACCGAGCACGGGAAGCTTCCCTTCCCGCGCCAACCCCGCAGCAGCCGCAGTCGCTGACTGCTCCGCGATCCCCATGCTGAGCCAGCGTTCCTTCCGCTCGGGCCTGTCGGCATAGAAGTCACTGATTGTGATCGACCCGGAAATATCCAGCCCGAGGCAGATGACGCGCGGATCGTCTCCATTCGCCGCCAGTGATTGCCCGAAGCCCTTACGCGTCGGCTCCATCTTGACCTTCATCGTGTCGCCCGCATTCCACCAGTAGTTGCGCGCGAATTTCGGCAGCTTCGCTTCGAGTTTGCGGTCCACTTCCGTCTGATACCGCTTTGCACGGTCGAGCAAGTGCTGCAACGGAATTTTGTCGGCGACCTCCAACTCCTCCAATGCCTCGGTCAGTTCTTTGAAATTGGGAGCCTTCCCATGCCAGCCCGCCTGATCCTCCATGAATCTGACGCCCCTGCCTTTCACCGTATCCGCCAGAATCAGCACCGGACGGCCTCGCGACGCCCGTGCCTGCTCGAGTGCGTCGACCACCTGTTTCATGTCGTGCCCGTCGATCCGCAGTACATCCCAGCCAAAAGCGCCATACTTGGCCGCCAGGGGCTCCACCCGCATCACATCGTCGACCCAGCCATCAATCTGCAGCCGATTGCAGTCGATGATCCCGATCAAATTGTCGAGTGCGTAGTGTCCCGCCTCCATCGCGGCTTCCCAGACCTGCCCTTCCTGCTGCTCGCCATCGCCCATGATGCAGAAGGTCTTGTGCGACTTATGATCGAGCCGCGCCGCCAGCGCCATTCCAACCGCAATGCTCAGTCCTTGCCCCAACGAGCCCGTTGACACCTCCACGCCGGGCAACTTCAACCAATGCGGATGTCCCTGATACGGCGAGCCGAGCTTGCGCAGCGTGACCACGTCCTCGATCGGACAAAACCCGGCGAACGCCAGCCCCAGATACAGACTCGGCGCCTTGTGCCCCGTCGACCAGATGATCCGATCGCGGTCCGCCCAATCGGGATTCTTGGGATCGTGCCTGGCGACCTTCAAGTACAATGCCGCCGTAATGTCCATGATCGAGAGGGTCCCCCCGGCGTGTCCCGACCCAGCCGCATGCAAAGCCACCAGATCATAGCCGCGCATCAGTTCGGCCGTTTCGATCAGTTCGTCAACGGAATAGTCCCGGATGATTCTTCCGGTCGCGGAATCGGTCAGGGGCATGGCTTTCTCCCTTCGTGCGGTGGACACGGGGCCAAGACTGAATGAGTACCGAATGGGCCTGTTCAGGAGGCTATCGAGGAACGGCCTAGTGATCGGTGATCAGAATCACACGCCAAGGTGAGCCAAATTGTGTAGCGCCGGCCTAGGGCCGGCTGGCCTGCCAATAGCGAAGTCGGAAGGGCAGGTTCCCAGCCCGTGCAGCGCAAAGTGTCCGCAACTACCCGAATCTCTACTCGAACTTCCACCGCGTGGACTTGCTCTGAAAATGCTTTTCCCACATCGCGAACGCCACCCGTGGACGTACGGCGAACACTGGCTCCTTCATCGAGAGAATGTCGTCCTTCATCGACGACATATCGAACTTGTACTTGCGCTCATAGATCGGAAGCATCTTCTTCCGCGCTGCCACGTCGGCGATCTCGGCGACACCCTCCACAATGACAGCCTCATGCGCGTCCTCGTTGCAGACGATGCAGTTCGGGTTCTCTGCAAGGTTGCGCGCCTTCCGCGATTCGCTGCCGGTCGAAAACAAAAATCGCCCATCCTGCCATAGCCCCCAGATAACCATCGTGTGCGGCGAGCCATCGGGTTTTACAGTTGTGATCCAGTAATTGTGCGATTTCTTCAGCCGCTGCTCCGCCCACGACCATGGCAGCAACCCCTTTGCCGTTTCAGGGAAACCATACCCTGGAGCCTGCGGCCGGCTCGCCTTGGGAGTGGCAAAGGCTTTCGATTGTTTCTTTTTGGAGAGCGGCATGATGTATCACCTCAATCGAGAGAACGATGACACGCAAGTTCAGGCAGCACAGAGTTACCGAGTAACTCTACACCATGCAAACGATCCAAATCGTCCTGGACGAGAAGCTTGTTTGAACGGTTTCCTCTCCTCGTGACCCACTTCGCCATGCCTTTTACGCCTTATTCGGCAGGCGAGTAGTGTCCAGGCCGCCGGGGGCCGCGAGTTTCGGGGGGGAACTCGCGGCTCAAGGAACCTGCATACGCCGGCAAGAGCATCTTCGTCTGGACGCCCGTCATTTGAATGTAGGATTAGAGTTCGCAGGTTGCAGTCTTACGGGTTTGCGGCGGGCGCCAGTTCCGTTTGCTCGCGGGAGATGCGGCTTGCGACGCGAGCCATCTTGGCGCATCTCTGGCAGTGACAACGCAGATAAGGATCCTCGGGCGACGAAACGTGACCGCAGCCCGCGCACAGGAAGGATTTCCTTGATCGCGGAAACATGGGACGAAAATCGCTGCCCTGCACACAATAAGGACAGCGGACGATCTCTTGCGACATCTGTTTTCGTTGACTCCTTACGATTCGGCGTGCGCACCAATGTTGGCGCGAACCCAGCGAGTGTGCCTAGCAGGGGAGGCACGGCGTGTCTTCAGGCCATTCGCGCGTCGTTTGCTCGGTAACACGTTACCTTAGAGGAGTTACTCCACGAAAGGAATGGCCCGTTCGTTGAACCGGAGTGGCCCGTTGGTGGACATCAGCAGCACCAAGCTTTCTGACTTCGCTACTGTCGGCCTCGGTCTGCCTCTGACTTGCTCGCAGGCTTGTCAAATATTGGCGGGAGCATGCAGTCGCGCGAGGAAAGCATCTGCGTCGAGATGAGTGCCCTTCATCGGGATGCACGAGGCGACACGGAAAACAACATCGTCGAGTGCCGTTCCATGCTGCCATTCTGCAAGTAAGCCATGCCTGTACAGAGAACGGAGTTGCGTATGGCGCAGCCAGACGGCCGGCAAGTTTGCTGTTGGACTGCAGGCGCGGGCGGTCATCTCGATGCTGATCACTCCATCTTTTCCGCAATAGCGCTTCGCTCTGTCCACGCAGAGTTCATGGAGGGCCTTCAGATCATTCTCATCGACGGGCGGGATTGCCGCGCCTCCTTCCGCTGCTTTGATAAAGCTTCGAAAAGAACTAAGGACATCAGACTGAACATCGGACATCTTGGTTACGCCTCCAGTTGATTCTTCTCCGGCACTGGCAACACGAGTTTACCGCTCAGACCACCGACAATGGCACCGACCAGAACTGTAGCGACGAGAGTATAACTGCCCTCAATGATGAGCAGGTCGCGGGGCAGATTTCTCATGGAAGGCAAGGTTGTGAGCGCCAATGCCGCCCAGAGCAGGGTGGAAGACAGGATTCCATGCCAGTATCCTTTGCGCGACAACCATGTCTGAACCCACGCGACCCCATAGGCAAAAAGCAGGCAGGTGCCGGCGCTGAGCAGGTGCGGCGCGTACGATTCGACAAGCTGCTTGAACTGCGCCTGAGTCAGTCCGAGTTCTGCGATCCAGCGGGTGCGGAACAGGTACGGTGAGTGCCAGATCATGCCGACGTACCAGGCGGTGAAGGCTGCAATCAAGATCGGCAGATGGTAGATCGGCTGGGTTGTCTTCAGAGGTTCAACTTCGCCCCGCTTAAACGGTACGGTACGCAAGGCCTCCGGAAGGCACCCTTGTGCGCATCGGGCACGCTCCGGCCAGCGGCTACAGTCGGAGAGTCGGAAACCAGGAGCGCCGCGGAGTTCGGTCGCAACAACGTGTCTGGCATCGATAGTAACGGCGACTTGCTGATGCGTCTCAGGACACGTGACTGCGCGGGGAGAGGAGTACGCGTGACGAATTTCGCGCGCCCACAACGCCGGCATGAAAAGGATCAAGGCTGAGATCACAAGAAAGAACGCGAGACCAAATATCAGCAGCATGGCGTACCTCCTCGGCGGGAACGTCTTCGTGCGGCGACTTTGCCGCTGCTGGAATCGTAGGGCGCGGGTTATGCTCAGTCTGTGAGCAAGATCACGGATTGCGATTTGTGGAAAATATACAGATTTCTGGTCAAGCGCCGGTTTGAGATCGGCGAACCCGCGTAGGTGGCGCCTTCGAGATCGCTCTGCTGCGACAAACTGAGTTAACATCGAGCATTCGATAGGAGAGCGTGAATGCGAAGGTTCCTCTTCGGAGTGATTATCGGGTTGGTGCTACTTCCTGCTGTCGTGTACTTCTATTTCTCGATGGGCATTGCGCCTGTCGCAACCTCAGCCCCTCCGATGCCGTTCGAAAAGATGTTGGCGCGCATGGCGTTACACGCGCGGCAAGAGAAAGAGGTTCCCAAGACAATGCCGATCTCAGTCGATGAAGCGAACCTTGCCGCCGGAGCGCAGATCTATAAGGAGCATTGTGCGGTATGCCACGGCGTGGCTGGACAGCCCCAAACGGCAATCGCCAGCGGGATGTTTCCCAAGCCGCCGAAGCTGATGGAGGGGAAAGGTGTCACGGATGATCTTCCGGGCGAAACGTACTGGAAGGTATCCGGAGGAATTCGAATGACGGGCATGCCAGGGTTCGAGAAGACGCTCTCGACGACCCAGACGTGGCAGGTGAGCTTGCTGTGCGCTAATGCCGACAAGCTGCCCGCGAGTGTGAAAGACGCGTTGACGGGGACTGCTGCAAGTGCTCCAACGGCCCAGATGTCAGTCGTGAAGTAATAGGTCGGGCGTGTCTCCGGCATCCGCATTCCA
>Ga0335070_10004009_pt1 | contig 17156 bp, 14 predicted proteins | sample Lox_Sample_13_FD_206722 | JGI IMG/M metagenome (GOLD analysis project Ga0335070, IMG submission 206722) | Soil microbial communities from Loxahatchee National Wildlife Refuge, Florida, United States - Lox_Sample_1.3 | ecosystem: Environmental > Terrestrial > Soil > Wetlands | place: USA...
GGGTGACGGCGCCGATGGACGCACCGTGCATTTCCCGCGCTCCTGCCTGCATTGCGAGCAGCCGGCCTGCGTCGAGGTATGCCCGACCGGCGCCTCCTACAAGCGGGCAGAGGACGGCATCGTGCTGGTCAACGAGGATCTCTGCATCGGCTGCAAGCTCTGCTCCTGGGCCTGCCCCTATGGCGCGCGCGAATACGACTACGATTCCGGCACGATGAAGAAGTGCACGCTGTGCATCGACAAGATCTACAACGAGAACCTCGAGGAGATCGACCGCGTCCCCGCCTGCGTCGCCACCTGCCCGGTCGGCGCGCGGCATTTCGGCGATCTCGGCGACCCCGAATCAGACGTGTCTCGGCTGGTGGCAGGCCGCGGCGGCTACGACCTGATGCCCGAGCTCGACTACAGGCCGGTCAACAAGTACCTGCCGCCCCGTCCGCGGCAGACGGCACCCGGTTGCACCGGCGCGGCGGCGGCACTTGGCGACGTCGGCGCATCGTCGGGCGGCAACGCTTTTCTGCACTGGGTCGACCGGATGCTTTCACGATAGCGCGCGACGAATGCATCCCGCCTTCTCGGTCATCTTCTTCACGGTCGCCTCCGGCGCTGGCTACGGCCTTGTGTTCCTGCTGGGGATCGGCGGCGCCGCCGGCATAGTGCCGGCGGATCGGTGGTTCGGGCTGACCGCCTTCGCCGCGTCGCTGGGCGCCATCACCTTCGGCCTGCTGTCATCGACGCTGCATCTCGGCCATCCCGAGCGCGCCTGGCGGGCGATGTCGCAATGGCGCTCGTCGTGGCTATCGCGCGAAGGTCTCGCCAGCCTCATCACCTATGTCCCGGCGCTCGTCTTCGGCGCCGGCTGGGTGCTGATCGGCCGCAATGACGGCCCGTGGGCCTTCTTCGGCCTCATCGCGGCAGCCTGGGCGGTCATCACGGTCTACTGCACGGCGATGATCTATGCCTCGCTCAAGCCGATCCAGCGCTGGCACAACGGCTATGTCGTGCCCTGCTACCTGCTGCTGGCCGTCATGACGGGCGCCCTCTGGTTCAACGCCTTCGCGCACTTCTTCGGCCTGTCGCGGGATTGGCTGACGCTGCTCGCCCTCGCCGCTCTGGCGGCGGGCTGGTCGGCGAAGCTGGCCTACTGGCGCTTCATCGACCGGAGCCACGGCGAGAGCACCACCGGCACGGCAACCGGCCTCGGGCACCTCGGTAGCGTCCGCCTGTTCGAGGCGCCGCACACATCGGACAACTATCTGATGCGGGAGATGGGCTATCGCATCGCGCGCAAGCACGCGCACCGCCTGCGCGCCTTCGCGACCATCCTCGCCTTTGTGATGCCGTTCCTGCTGACGGCCATGACGATCGCGCTGGTCGAGCCGGTCGCCAGCGTGGCGTCCGTCATTGCCGCCGTCTCGGTGATCGCCGGAGTCCTGATCGAGCGATGGCTGTTCTTCGCCGAGGCGAAGCACACGGTGACGCTCTATTATGGGGCCAGCGTGGCCTAGAGAGACGGCGACAAGGGGACAAGACATGCGCAGGATAGGAATCATTGCGAGCGCTCTGGTGCTCGCTGCCTGTACGACGGGTGGCTCGGCTCCACCGCCGCCCGACAAGGCCGCGGGTTTCACGATCGTCCGCGAAGGCGATTTTCCGCGCACCGCCGTGAAGATGGTGGCCTGCACGTCGCAGGAGGCGTCGAAGCAGAACATCGCCCACACCTTCGTGGTCGGCGACACCGCGACCGTGGCGCCTTCCTATCCCGAGGCCGCACTCGGCCAGCCCCAGGCAGACACCGAGTATGTTGCCATGGCGCTCGCATCCAAATCCGATACCAAGCCGCTATGGATGGTAATCGGACGTGACACAGCTGCTGGGCAATCGCATGTCGTTCTCAAGACCGGGGTCGATGCCGGCGGTCATCCGAACGCCGATCCGAGCTTGTGGTCGCTCGTGACCAGCTGCGGCGCGCAGCAATAGGTGCGGGGAGCACGAGAACCCGCCCGTTCCAGGTCACAACCTAGTCATAGCCATGCCACTCGTGGCTCCTTAGATTAGTCGGCACCGGAGCCTGACGGGAGAATTGCCATGGTGACCACCGATCTCGTCGCGCTACTGAACCAGACCGCGGCCGGATTGCTCGTGATGGGCGACCAGCATCCGGCGAAGATCCACGACATGCGCGCCCTGGCAGTGCGCCTGCAGATCATGGCGATGCGCCTCGAAGAACACGGTTCCGCTGCCGGCGGTCCGACTCCACCGATCCGGTTGTTCGGATAGTCCTCATACGACGGCGCAGGCCGGACATTCGCCCTGTCGCGCCCATCTTTGCGATCGGCCGATCTTGCCTCTATAGATGTACCGGCGACGCCGCACGAGGCTGATGCCGAGCCGAGTTCCAGGGGCAAGATCCATGACAACCGTGACCGAATTCCCGCGCCGCGTGCGCGAAATCGAGAATATCTTCATTCCCCTGGCCGACGGGACCAAGCTCGCCGCACGCATCTGGCTGCCTGACGACGCCGAGCGCAACCCGGTACCCGCGATCGTCGAATACCTGCCTTACCGCAAGCGTGACGGAACGGCCGAGCGTGACGCCCTCACGCATCCGTACTTTGCCGGCCACGGCTATGCGGCCGTGCGCGTCGACATGCGCGGCTCCGGAGAATCCGACGGGCTGCTCCTCGACGAGTATCTGAAGCAGGAGCAGGACGATTGCCTCGAGGTCTTCCAATGGCTGGCGAAGCAGCGCTGGTGCACCGGCGCCTGCGGCATGATCGGGATCTCCTGGGGCGGCTTCAACGGCCTGCAGGTGGCGGCGCGGCGACCGCCGGAACTCAAGGCGGTGATCTCGCTCTGCTCGACCGACGACCGCTATGCCGACGACATCCACGCCATGGGCGGCTGCATGCTGGTCGACAACGTCGCCTGGGCCTCCGCCATGTTTGCGCTGATGGCGCACCCGCCGGACCCGGCACTGGTCGGCGACCGCTGGCGGGAGATGTGGCGCCATCGCCTGGAGAACCAGCCGCTGCTGATCGACAACTGGCTTCATCACCAACGCCGTGACGCTTTCTGGAAGCACGGCTCGGTGTGCGAAAACTATGCGGACATCACCTGCGCGGTCTACGCCGTCGGCGGATGGGCGGACGGCTATTCGAACGCGATCCCGCGGCTGCTCTCCGGCCTCACCTGCCCCAAGAAGGGCCTCGTCGGGCCCTGGGCTCACCGCTATCCGCATTTCGCCGAACCCGGACCGCGCATCGGATTCCTGCAGGAGGCGCTGCGCTGGTGGGACCAGTGGCTGAAGGGCATCGACACCGGGATCATGAGCGAGCCTACATATCGCGTGTGGATGCAGGACTCGGTGCCGCCGCGGACCTACTACTCGGAGCGGCCGGGCCGCTGGGTGGCCGAGCCCTCCTGGCCGAGCCCGAACATCGACACGCGTCGGTTCGCGCTCAACGCCGACGGCCTTGCCGTTGCGGCCGGCGAGGAGATCGCTCTCGCGCATCGCTCGCCGCTCAGCATCGGCGTGCTCGCCGGCCATTGGTGCGCCTATGGCCACGCCCCCGACCTGCCGGCCGACCAGCGGGCTGAGGACGGCAAGTCGCTGGTCTTCGATACGCCGCCGCTGGCGCAGCTGCTCGAGATACTCGGCGCTCCCGCGGTCATCCTCGAATTGTCCGCCGATCGGCCGCAGGCGCAGGTCTGCGTCCGCTTGAACGACGTGGCCCCCGATGGGGCTTCGCTGCGCGTCACCTATGGCTTGTTGAATCTCAGCCATCGCGAAAGCCACGAAACGCCGAGCGCGCTCGAACCGGGCAAACGCTATCGCGTTCGCGTACAGCTCAACGACATCGCCCACGCCTTTCCGGCCGGCCATCGCATTCGCGTCGCGGTCTCGACGTCCTATTGGCCGATCGCCTGGCCGTCGCCCGAGCCGGTTACGATGACGCTGTTCACCGGCGCCAGCCGGCTGGACCTGCCGGTGAGGCCGCGGCGCGACGAAGATGGCAAGCTGCCGGCGTTTCCACCCGCCGAGTCGGCGCCTGCCCTGACCATGACGATGCACCGGCAAGACCGTACGGTCGAGACCGTCGTCTATGACCTGACAACCGACGAGGCGGTCTTCACGACCGATGACGATGCCGGCCACCTGACCATCGACGCCATCGGGCTCGAGTCCGACATCAAGCGGACGGAGGTGTTCCGCGTCCTGGACAACGACCCGAACTCGGCCCGAGTCGAGATCGGCTCGATCCGGCGTATCGGGCGCGGGGCCTGGCAGACGCGCTTCACGACGCATACGGTGATGCGCTCGACGGCCACGGAGTTCCTCGTCGAAGCCCGCCTCGACGCCTATGACGGCGAGACGCGCCTGGTCTCCCGCAACTGGCAAGTACGTCACAAGCGCGATTTCGTCTGATACAAGGATTTCGTCTGATATAAATAGGCCTTGAGGTCGAAGCGGTCGGCGGGAAAACTGGTTCTGGTACGACCGCGACTGCCATGATAATTTTGCAATAGAATCAAACCTTAACCGGGCTTTTGCGTCCATGGCCCTCGGGACGGGGAACGAGATCCGGCAGCGGCTGTCGGCGATTTTGTTCGCCGACGTTGTCGGCTACAGCACGAAGATGGAGAAGGACCAAGTCGGCACCCATCGCCGGGTGATGCGACGCATGGACCTATTCAGGTCGCTGATCCCCGACTACGAGGGCGAAATCTTCGATATCGAGGGCGATGCCGTCAAAGCCGTCTTCAACAGCGCCTTTCAGGCCGTCCGCTTCGCCGTCGATATCCAACGGGAGTTTCGCAGCGACACCCTGTGGAACAGCGATGCCGAGGAACCGATCTTCCGCATCGGCATCAATCTTGGCGAGGTGATCGTCGAGGGCGACGCCTACTACGGCCACGAGGTGAACGTCGCCGCCCGTCTGCAAGAGTTGGCGACCGCGGGCGGCATTTGCATATCCGAAAGCGTGCGACGGATCGTGCAGGACAACTTGCCGATCCGCATCCTGCCGATTGGCCGCAAGACCCTCAAGAACATGAACGAGCCGGTCGAGGTCTATGCCATCGATCTAGGAGCCGGGACGATCTCCGTCGCCTCTGCTCACCGCGACGCCGACTTGCTGCCGCAGCCGACCCGGCAAGAGGCGTCCCTTGCCGTGCTTCCGCTGAGGAACCTGTCATCCGATCCAAGTAGCAATCATCTATGTGACGGCATCACCGGCGATCTCATCACCAATCTAAGCCGGTTCCGCGACCTGCTGGTCATTGCCCGGCATTCGGCCTTCTTCTTCCGCGAACAGGAAATCGACTTGCGCGAGGTCGGCCGGCAACTCGGAGTCCGCTACGTCCTGACCGGGGGCTTGCAGCGTTTTGAGACGCGCCTGTCCCTCAACGTACAGTTGATCGAGGTCGAGGGCGGGGGCGTTATCTGGTCCGACCGCTACAAAGGGGATATCCGCGATATCTTCGACTTTCAAGAAGACATAACCAGCATCATCTCGGCGCAGCTGTCGATCCAGATCGTCGCGGCGGAGCGGCGTCGCATGCGGACGGTGCCGCCCTCGGAATTGCGCGCCTATGGCCTGGTGTTGCGCGGTCAAGACCTGAGCCTGCAATATCGGCGCGACGCCAATCTGCATGCCCGGCGGCTGTTCGAAGAGGCTGCCGCGATGGATCCGGATTTCGGCCGCAGCTATGCGGGTATGTCCAAGACCTACAATCACGCCTGGCGCTATCGCTGGACGGAATCGCCCGAGATGGCGTTGGACAAGGCCGTCGAGCTGGCGACCGATGCGATCAAGCGCGACACCCTCGACGCACGTGGTCACTCGGAGCTGGGTTATGCGTGCCTCTATAAGAAGCAGCACGACGCTTCCATAGCCGCATATGAGCGAGCCATCGGGCTCAATCCCAATGATGCCGATATTCTCGCGGAGATGGGCGACTCGCTCACGAGCTCCGACAATCCCACCCGGGCTATCGAAGTGCTGAAGCGCGCAATCCGACTAAACCCCCTTTATCCCGACTGGTATCTATGGAATCTGGGCGAGGCGCACTTCAATCTTTGCCAGTATGAGCAGGCGATCGAGATCTTCAGAAAAATGCATGATCAGTCGGAAGCCCACAGATTGCTCGCGGCGAGCCACGGTCTGCTCGGCCAACTCGAAGAAGCGCGCCGCCATGCGTCGCAAGTCCTCGCGGTGCATCCGGAGTTCTCGCTCGAACATTGGCGGACCGTGCCGCCCTACAAGAACCCAGAACAGCTGGAGCGGCTCGTCGAAGGGCTGAAGATCGCCGGCTTGCGGTAACCGGCGATCTGCCTATATCCGGTTGGCAGAGACGCAGCGCGGAGCTGGTCCCTGCGGATGACTCAGTCGTCGGAATTTCGATTGCCGCGCAGTCGGGCGGCCTGACCCGAATAGCGCAGCCGGGCAGCCTGCCCGGAGAAACGCAGCCTTGCCGCTTGGCCCGCGTGCTGGACGGCCTCAGAACTCAATTCGCCTTCGAGCAGAATATCCTCGAGCGTCCCCGTTTCCACATTCAGGCGTACCGACATGTCTGCTTTGTCGTACGCCCAGACGAAGAGGTCTTCGGCGAAGTGAAGCTCCGTCGCCGCGAGCCCGCTGAATTCCACTGTTTCCGAGACCGGTTGTCCCTGGTCATGCACCAGGAAAAGGGCGGGCTGCGACAGCTCGTAATATCCGCCCTCATACCCGAAGGCGTAGATACGCGCCAGCCGGCTGTCGGCCGCGGCGATCTGCTCGGCGAGGAAATGGCTGGGCCCGGCATGCTGCAAGCCCCCCGCTTGGGCGCCTCGGACGATCTGAATGTCCGTCATCGTGCGCCCGAACAAGAGAATGGTCGATGCGTTCGCTAGACTTTCCGGCATGATCTGTCTCCCTCCATCATTCTCACACTATGGTTGGTCTTAACTATGCTCCTCGCGCGATCGCCCAACGCTCGCGGTAGCTTAGACGCGTCAGCTCCGAAGCATGTTTGGGCAGCACCGTGCGAGCCGACTGCAAATGACTGTGCGGAATCGCCTTCGGCCTTCTTGGGCCAAGCGGAACTTCGCCGATCTCACGCCAGCGGAAACTCTCGTCGATGGCCTTGCGGAACCGGCCACCGCTCAAGTCGCTGTCGACCTTCAGCATGGTCTCCGCGACGACGGCGTAGGAAAAGTCATCAGCGTTGATCGCCGACCAAGTCGCGGCGAGGTTGTGCCCGACATACTCGCGGGCAGCGTAGAGGGCCTCGCGAAATCCCATCGAATCGATCCCATAGGCCGCATCGAAGCCAGCCTGGATCGCCGGAAGGTTCTCGCCCAATCGATGCTCCTCCCGGACCAGCCGCACGAGCGACCGGTCGATTAGGCCCTGCTCGATGAGCAGGCGGTGATAGACGTCGCAAAGGATGTCGAAGATCGCGCCGGTAAGTGGCATGGCGAGCTTGTGCTCGTCGCTCCAGCCGTCGCGGAAGTCGGACATCTTCAGGATATTCGAGGCGAGCCTGATCTGCGTCTGCGCGGAAAGCTCGGCGAACCGGTTGAGCTCGTTGAGCGTGTAGAGGTTGCCGCGACTGTTCGCGAACAACTCGTCGAGCACGGGTTCGAAATGCGCCGAGGCGATCATTGCGACCATATCGGCGCTGGATTCGTGGAAGCCCTGATATTCGCCATCGTCGACACCGGCATCGGGCACGCCGAGCAGCGAATAGATCAGGAGGTGGCCGAGCTCGTGGGAGACGACATCGAAATTGATCCCGAACGACTGCGGCCGGTCACCCGAAAGATCGGCGCCGATCTCGAGAAATCCGTAGCCGGCATGGGAATTGTCGAAATGCGGGAAGAGTGAGATCTCGAGCGACTTGTAGTCGCGCGCAAAGTGCCAGGGGAGAGTGCGTCCGAAATAGCGTTCCCAGACATCGAGCGTCCAGCGAACGCAGCCGTAGACATGAGCACCCTCGAATGCGGGCGTCCCTACCGGCAGCCAGTCGAAATGCCCGCGCCGGTCGGGCATCGCCGGCGGCTCCACTGGCCCATCCCAGGTCGGCAGGTAGAGAAACGGCGAGCCGAAGGGGCCGGGGACGATCCCATAGGGCCGCTGCTTGCCGATCGGCTCGATGACGTGCATGCGAAAATCGGCCGGCCCCGGGCCGACGGTTCCCGCCTCGGGCGAAAGACGTACCGTCACCGGCGTCCGGTAGTGCTCCAGGAAGGGCGGCTGCGGGAAGAGCCGGAAGCGCGTGCCACCACTCGCGCGTGCACGATCGGCATCGAACACCGCCGATTCACCGACGCTCGCCGTTCCGCCCGCTGATGTCCGCCATAGGTCCGATCGGGCACGCTGCCGTGCCATCACACACGCCCTTGTTTATCGATCGGCCCCAACCGCGCGGAAATATAGCCACTCCTCCGCGAGCACGCGATAGAAATCTGCGACGTTGGCCAGTCCCTGTTGCCGCACATGACCTTCCAAATCATCCGGGACGGAACCGCCCCTCTGCTTCTCGAAATGCCAGGCAACCAGTGCGATCGGCGTCATGCCAATGTCCGCCGGGCCGGCCGTCGTCATCCCGCGCGCCGCAAGCGCGGCCCGCTTGGCGTCGGCGCGCGTGACGAGCCGGGCGTACTCACCGTCGAGTCGCAGCTGATCGAGCATGTCTCGCCGCAGAGTCTCGTCGAACCGGGTGGTGGCCGCAGCGAGCTGCGCCTCTTCCTGAACAAGGCGCGCAAAATCTGCAGCCGTCAGGCCGTTGTCCCGTCGCCACTGTTCGAGCTGCGCGGCGCGCAGAAGCCCCAGGCGCATTCGCAGGCGTTGCTCGGCGGCCCGGTGAGCGGACGCATCGATCGTCGTCGGCCACGGCTGTTTGGCCGCGGCCGCGTGGCGTAGCAAAGCGCGGCGGCGGACGGCTTCGAAGGCTGCGGCGTCGAGCCTGAGCTCGTCGAGCACGCGATCGTCATTCGATTTTTCTTCTGACGCACCGTCGACGATGTTTCGCGCAGGCGCCGATTGCGTCGAGATCTCCCACATGTCGGTCCATTCGAACCTGAACGGCGCCTGCATCGGCGGAGGATCGGGAGCGAGGAAGTCCCGCATCGCCACGATCATCGCATGCGCGTCGCGACGTTTCTGGTCGATCCGCCCGGTCGGGAGCCAGTCGCGCAGTCGCTGAAGCTCATCCTCCCCCGCGCGTGCTACGACAGCCTCCGACAACAGCCGCTCCCACGAACGGTCCTGATAGAACATGGCCTTTGCCGACTCGACCAATCGCTCTTGGGTCGCACCGGAAATGATCCGGCGGCGCTCCGCCTCCGCCAGAGTCGCCCGCATATTCACCATCGGCTCCGACAAGCTGGGATAGCCGATAGCCGCAGGTCCATGGACCACGGCCACTTCGTCGTCATCCTCGAAGTCGCCCGCCTTGTAGGCGGCAAAGATGTCGCCGACGCCGCGCATGCCGAAGGTGTGCAGCTCGGCCGCGCGGAGCGCCCCCATGCTGGCGCTGCCGAAGACGTGGATGCCCTGGCTCATGGCCCAGAGGATTTCCTTGTGCCAGACGGCGGGCATCCCGTCGAAATAGCCGTCGACGATGCCGATGGCGCGGGTCCGCGACACGGCGGCTCGATAGACATCGCCTTGGGCCACCGGCGGGAGACAGACGGCGTCAAGGAGCGCCGTGATTTCTGCCACCGGCAGCGTCGGGCCGACGAAGATACAGACGCTCATGCCGCCGGTGCGCCGGCCGCTCGGGCGCGGACTCCTGGCACATAGCCGTCATCATCATGCGGGCCTTCAAGGCCAGGAATGACGATGCGGGCCACCGGCAATGCCAACTCGGGTCTGGTCAGGTCGACGGCAAGGACCTGTTGGATGCCAGCCGCTTGCAGGCGAGCCAGAAGCCACCGGAGATCATCTGCGAAGCTGTCCGACCGATAGCCAGACAGCGAGCGGCAATCACGGCCGGTTCCATTGGACTGCATCAGTTGGCGGACCCGACGTTGCCGCTCATCACGCCGGCCGCGCTCGTACTCCGCCGCCGCCAGATCATCGCGGGAGCCGGTGATGTAGGTGTTGCGGACCTGGATCGCCTCGGTCAATGCGCGCAACAGTGCGATCTCGCCGCTCGGATGGCAGCCGGCACCGCCGCCGTCATGACCGCCGCCGGCGAGATTGTCGATCACAAGACAATAGAACGACGGTATGCCGAGGTCGGTCGTCGTGTTCCAGACGGCAACATCGAGACCGGCCTCCACGAGTCGATCGAGAACGCTGCGGCATGCGGCATCGCTCACGGTAGCGGGATCGACGCGCATCCCCACCCGCTTGTCCGTCCTCAGCATGTGCCACAGGCTGGTCGCGTCGCGCTCCACGACCTCGCAAATGCCGTGGCAGATGGCCTCAAGGAGATGATTGCCGGAGGCCAAGCCGTTCGTGCTGGCGGCGAAGCAGCGGCTGCCCGTCGGCAGCGGATGGGTATAGTTGGCGTGCACCGTCTCATAAGGCACCCACACGGCCTCGTCGCCGACTAGGTCCCTCGCCTCGATCCAGAGGATCGGCAGGTCGGGACGCCAACGGCTGCCGCGCGGACGCGGCAATCCATCCGGGTCCACCAGGCGATGCGTGACCGCGAGCTCTTCGTAGCTCCCGAGCTTCAACGGGAGGTGGACCCGCTCCGCGTGGTATAGCTCGGCTGCCTCCATGATGCCGGAGGCTTTCGCCGCTGCGAGGGTCAGTCCCTTGCCCTGGGAAACCGCGATCGAGCGCGCGTTGGGGCGGCAGACCATGACAACGGGAACGCCGATGCGATCGAGGCCGGTGACATTGGCGACGCGCGTGATGCCGAGGGCCGGCAAAAGCGGCTGCAAGCGCGCCACGGTCTCCGCCGGATCGACGGTGCGATGGGTGCCACGCTGGAAGGCCTTACGGCCCGGATCACCGTCGGTGAGGATGCGCGAAAGCTGCATCGGTCGCCGCCTCGGAAGTAGCCCTAGAGGATGATGCCGGCCGTCGAGAGCCCTGACAAAGCGTTTTGCGCCGACACAGGCCGCCCCCGCAGTCGTCTGCCGGCCAGCCGATGTCGGTTGCGCTCACCTCGATCCCGCTTCCCGGCACGTCAGGGGTAGGCACGCGATATGGACTTGTTCTAGAGTTACCGACCGCTTCAAGAGGCCGCCCGCGCCAACGCGGAAGCCGAACAAACCACAGGGAGACACGCATGGCTGAACATCAGATCACCCGACGAACCCTGCTCGCCAGCTCCGTCGCGGTCGCGGTCGCGGCCGTCGCCGGCCTCGATCTCGCCAGCATCCGCGTGAAGGCCGCCGGCAACAAGGTCGTCCGCGTGCGCGGCGATGTCGACATCCAGGTTCTCGATCCCGGCTACATGGTTGGCGGCATGGAGATTCCGGTCGACTACGCCACCCTGCCGCGGCTGGCGATCGCCAAGAAGAATGGCGACCAGTGGTCGTGGGAACCGGCGCCGTATGTCGACAAGCTGGAACAGACCGACCCCACGCACATCGCCTTCACCCTGAAGCCCGGCATGATGTGGAGCAAGGGCTTCGGCGAGGTGACCGCCGACGACGTCAAGTACTCGTACGAGCGCATCCTGAAATCGGATTGGAAGGACAGCTGGTCGTCGCTCGACCATGTCGACGTGACCGACAAGTACAGCGGCGTCATCGTCCTCAACAAGCCGTTTGCGCCGGTATGGCTGCTCTCGCTGACGACAGGCGTCGGCTCTGTCGTAAGCAAGGCCGCCGTGGAAAAGATGGCTGACAAGAAATTCACGACCGAACTGCCGGCGGAGTGCGGGCCCTATTCGATGACCCAGTGGGTCCCGAAGCAGAAGCTGATCTTGACGCGCAATGCCGACTGGAAGGGACCGCAGCCGGATGCGGACGAGGTCCAGATCATCATGATCGAGGACTCGAATGCCGCGGAGCTGGCCTATCAGGCCAACGAGGTCGATCTCACCCAGATCGCCATCAGCTCGTACAACCGCTACAAGAACCAGCTGCCGGAGAAGAGCAAGCTGCTCGTCCTGCCCGGGCCCTTCTTCCAATGGATGGGGATGAACACGGACAATCCGAAGCTGAAGGACGTCCGCGTCCGCAAGGCGATCCAGCGCGCCATCGACGTCGACTCGATCCTGCAGGCGGCCTATGGCGGCGTCGCACCGAAATCATACGGCATCGTGACGCCCGGCGTGGTCGGCTACCGTGAAGCCGCCAGCTACAGCTACAAGCCGGACGAGGCAAAGGCCCTGCTCGCCCAAGCGGGGGTTTCGAACCTCGAACTCGAGCTGAAGATGGAGAACACGCAGGAGCGGCAGACGGAGGCGCAGATCATCCAGGCCAACCTGGCCGATGTAGGCATCAAGCTGACGATCACGCCTCTCGACTCCGGTCCCTTCTGGAACCTGGGCCAGGAATCGAAGGGCGACGCCTGGAAGACCCTCGAGCTCTGGTTGATGGAATATCGTACGCAGCCGGATGCCTCCGACGCCCTGCAGTGGTTCACCAAGAGCCAGGTCGGAGTCTGGAACTGGGAGCGGTGGTCGGATCCGGAATTCGAGGACCTTTGGGGGAAGGGGCTGGCGGAAACGGATCCCGCGGCCCGCGCCAAGATCTATCTGCGCATGCAGGAGATCATGGAAAACACCGGCGCCTATGTCTGGATCACCCATCAGCCGCAGATCTACATCCACCGCGACTCGTTGGAACCGGCGTTCGACTCCGCCGGATACGACTACTTCAACGGCTTCAAGGTAACGTAGAGACCAGCGGCGGGCCCCCTCATGCGACGGAGCCGCGGGGGCCCGCCGCAGCCCTGGCAGCGGCGGTCTCGCCGAGATCGCAAGGGCACCCTCCGATGGTGATCTACACGATCCAGCGGATCGGCCTCGCCCTTCTGATCTGCTTCGTGGCGATGACCGTTCTGTTCGCGCTCGTCTATGTGATCCCCGGCGATCCCGCGACGATCGCCCTCGGACCGCGGGCGACGGCCGAGACGGTCGCCCGCTTTCGCGTCGAGATGGGCCTCGACCAGCCGATCCCTGTGCGGCTCGCGAAATTCCTGGGTCGCGTGGCCCAGGGCGATCTCGGAACGGATCTCTTCAGCAAGCGGCCGGTCACCACGATGGTGCTGGAAGTCTTGCCGTACACCCTGTCGCTGATCGCCACGGGGCTGGGCTGGGCCGTCCTGCTGGGAATTCCGCTGGGATGCTACTCGGCCGTCCGTCGCAACTCCTTCATCGACAAATTCACCGCGGTCATTTCCGTCGGCACCATCTCGATCCCGTCCTTTGTGGTCGGCATCTATGCGCTGCTCATTTTCGCCGTAAAGCTCCGATGGTTCCCGGCGATCGGCGCCGGCGAGCCGGGCGATCTGGGTGATGGCCTTTATCATCTGGTTCTGCCCGCCTTCGCTCTCGGTCTCGGCTGGGTCGGCTACCTCGCGCGCATCGTGCGCGCTTCCATGCTGGAGGTCATGGGCGAGAACCACATCAGGACCGCCCGCGCCTTCGGCCTGCGCGAGATCCGCATCGTTTTCCGCTACGCCTTGCGCATCGCCATCTTGCCGACGGTGACGCTGCTCGGACTGGCGATCGGCGGCTTGCTGTCGAGCACGGTCTTCGCCGAGAAGGTCTTCGCCCGCCCCGGCATCGGGCAGCTCGTTGTCGACATGGTCGCGAGCCGCAACTTCCCGGTCGTGCAGGGCGCGGTGTTCGTGACCGTCGGGCTGTTCGTGATGGCCACGCTGCTGGCCGACCTCGCCGTCGCCTGGCTCGATCCCCGTGTCCGCGCCAGCCTTTGACATAGCAGCTGGCGGGGCGGCCCCCGCAGGCCGCATCGTCGGGAGCCGGTTCCTTCGACGACTGCTGCGCGATCCGCTTGGCCTGCTCGGCCTCCTGCTGGTTCTGATGGTCGTGTTCGGGGGACTCTTCGCCGATTGGATCACGCCCTACGATCCCTTCAAGATCTCGGTTCGCGAGCGTCTGCAGCCGCCCTCCCTGACTCATGTCATGGGCACCGACAGCGTCGGGCACGACCTGTTCAGCCGCGTCATCAAGGGAAGCCAGATCGCGCTCGTCGTCGGCGTCCTCTCGATCGCACTGGCGTTGGCCGCGGGACTGGTCGCGGGGCTCGCCGCCGGCTACGGGCCGCGCTGGCTGGACAACGCGCTCCTGCTGACGGCCGACACGATCTATTCCTTCCCCACGGTCATGTTGGCCTTGGCGATGATCACCATCCTGGGCTCGAACCTGCAGACCATCGTGCTGGTCGTCGTCATTTTCCAGACACCGGTCTATGCCCGGCTGGTGCGCACTTCCACCCTGGCAATGAAGAATTCGGAGTTCATTCTCGCCGAGCGTTCGCTCGGTGCCGGTTCGGTGCGCATCCTGGCCCGCCACATCCTGCCCAACATCATCGGCCCCCTCTTCGTCCTCGGCAGCATGGACATCCCCTCGGTCATCACGCTCGAAGCCGGCCTGAGTTTCCTCGGTCTTGGGATTCCACCGCCGGCGCCGAGCTGGGGCCGCATCCTGTATGAGGGCTACAGCCTGATCTTCGATGCGCCCTGGATCGTCGTGGTCGGCGGCATACCCTTGATCATCACGACCCTTGGCTTCACCTTCCTCGGCGAGTCCCTGCGCGACCTGCTCGATCCGAAGCTGCGCCGGATGGTGTGATGGCCGCGGACAATGTCCTTTCCATCCGGAACGTCAGCATCGATTTCCTGACCCCGCGCGGAAAGGTGCATGCGCTCCGCAGCGTCAGCCTCGACGTCCCCCGCGGCCACATCGTTGGCATCGTGGGCGAGAGCGGCTCCGGCAAGTCCACGTTGTCACTGGCCGCGATGGGCCTGCTGCCCGACAACGCGGTCGTGCGCGGCGGCCACGTGCTCTTCGACGGCGCCGACGTGCTCGCCATGAGCAAGGCGCAGCTGCGCGACCTCCGCGGGCGGCGCCTGTCGATGGTGTTCCAGGACCCGATGACCTCGCTCAATCCGGTGCTGTCGATCGGCGCCCAGATGATCGACATCCAATATCGCGAGCGCGCGCTCCCCATGGCCGAAAAACGCAGTCGGGCCGCCGCCGCGTTGCGCCGCGTCGGCATTCCCGACCCGGAGGACCGGCTCAACCGCTATCCGCACGAATTCAGCGGCGGCATGCGCCAGCGGATCGCCATCGCCATGGGCCTGCTCGGCAACCCAGAGCTGCTGATCGCCGACGAGCCGACCACGGCGCTCGATGTTACGCTCGAGGCGCAGATCATCCATTTGCTGCGCGAGCTCCGGCGCGAGTTGCAAGGTTCGATCCTGTTCATCTCGCACAATCTCGGCCTCATCGCCGAGCTGTGCGACCGCGTCGTCATCCTCTATGCCGGAGAGGTCGTCGAGCAGGGCACGGTGCACGACATTTTCCATCGGCCGCGCCATCCCTATACCGAAGCCCTCCTCGTCTGCGATCCGGCCCGGCTCGACGACGTCCGGCGCGAGCTGCCGACCATTCCGGGCGACGTGCCGAACCTGCTGCAGGAGCCCGGGGGCTGCGTGTTCGCGCCGCGCTGCCCGAAGGTCTTCGACCGTTGCCGACTGGAGCGGCCCGCCGACCATGCCGTGGGCGGCGTGCAGTTGGCCCGCTGCCACTTGGCCTCGGCATGAGCGCGCTTCTCGAGGTCGAGCGACTACGGGTGCGGTTCCAGCTGCTGGGGGCGGTCAAGGCGCGTCTCCTCGGCGTCAAGAACCGCTTCCTCGAAGCCGTGCTCGATGTCTCGTTCTCGGTCGCGGCGGGCACGACCTTCGCCCTCGTGGGCGAGAGCGGCTCGGGCAAGAGCACGCTCGGACGGGCGATCATCGGCCTCGTCCCGGCCCACAGCGGCGTCGTGCGCTTCGACGGGCAGGAACCGCTGACGCAAGGCCGGAGCGGCCTTGGGACCTACCGGCGCCATGTCGCCATGATGTTCCAGGATCCGGTCGCCAGCCTCAGTCCCCGATTGACGGTCAAATCGCTGATCACCGAGCCGTTCGCTATCCATGGCCTGCGCGATCGCGACCGCGATGCCGAGGCACGGCGACTCCTTGGGCTCGTCGGCCTGCCGGCGGATTTTGCTGGGCGCTATCCGCATCAGCTGTCGGGCGGCCAGGCCCGGCGCGTCGGCGTGGCGCGCGCGCTGGCGCTATCGCCGAAGCTGATCATCGCCGACGAGCCCACGGCCGGCCTCGACGTTTCCGTGCAGGGCGAGATCCTGAACCTGCTCACCCGCCTGCAACGCGAGCTGGGCCTCACCTACATCATCATCACCCACAACCTCGCGGTCGTGCGCCATGTGAGTGACGAGATGGCGATCATGTATATGGGCCGCTTCATCGAGCATGGCCCGACGGGTGAGATCTTCGCCCAGCCGGCGCATCCTTATACCCACGGACTGCTGGCCGCCCAGCCGCAGCCCGACCCCGATAAGCGCCGCAGCAATGTCGAGCTGCAAGGGGAAGTGCCCAGCTTGGCCCGCCGTCCCTCCGGCTGCGAGTTCAACACGCGTTGTCCGCTGGTGCGCGATCTGTGCCGGACCGCGCGCCCTGAGGCGCAGACGCTCGGGTCGGCGCGCGAGCACCGCTGCCACTTTCCGCTCGTCGCAAAAGGCGCATAGGCGCCGTTCAGAAGACGATGGTCCAGCCCTCGCGGTCGGCGTCGGCCTTGGTGTAGCTCACGCCGTGCACCTTGAGTCCGCGGTTGTCGAGCAGCGTGATGATCCCGCCCTTGTTGCCGAGCTGCACAGGCGGCGCCAACACGATCTGCCGGGTCTCGCCGGCACCGATCGCACCGCCGAGCGTCTGCTTGTTCTTCTGCTGATCGGCAATCTGCCATCCGGTCAGGTCGATCGCCGCCGGCGTGGCATTCAGCAGTGTGACCGTCTCGTGCTCCGGCGCCGGCCCGATCGGATTGACCAAAGCCCCGACGATGACCGCGCGGAAATCGGGTTCGCTCGGCTGCGGCGTCGGCGCCGGTCCTGGCGTGGGTACATCGGGAAGTCGGTGGCCCGTCTCGTCGTCGGTGTGCCAAGCCTGAGACTGGAACGCCAGGAAAATACCCACCCACTGCTGAGACGATGGGAAATGCAGGATGAGCCC
>Ga0335070_10004011_pt1 | contig 17154 bp, 11 predicted proteins | sample Lox_Sample_13_FD_206722 | JGI IMG/M metagenome (GOLD analysis project Ga0335070, IMG submission 206722) | Soil microbial communities from Loxahatchee National Wildlife Refuge, Florida, United States - Lox_Sample_1.3 | ecosystem: Environmental > Terrestrial > Soil > Wetlands | place: USA...
GTAAGGCATCACCGGGTCAATCCGCTCCGTGTGTCACCGTCCACACGGAAGTCACATTGACTTGAAATCTGATTTTCTGGAACACTATTCACTTCCGGACATTTCCTGGGGTCCAGCTGCATTCGATGGAATTACTGTTGAATCTCGCGTGGCTGCTCCTGGCGCTCGGCGCTTACGCCGCCCTGCGTAGCTCCAGGAGCATCATTCGTAAGAACCGGTTTGGAACCCTCCAGGCTTGGCTCGCTCTCGGATGCGTCCTGTTCGTCTTGTTCCCTGTCATCTCGGCAACCGATGATGTGCACGCGATGCGTGCGGAAGTCGAGGAGTCTCCGGTCGGTAAGCGCAGCATGCGCTCGGGGGCCTGCGACAAGTGCAACTGGAACACCCGCTTGCAAAGCCCGCCGGCGGCCCTGCCGGACCTGTCCAGCCCTGAGACATTTGTGGTATGCATCCGGGCGGCAGAATCAAGATCGGTACCGCTTCGTTCAACTATCCCGTCCTTTGCTGCAGGCCGGGCTCCCCCAGCGTTGCTCCCCTCGTAGTTTCTTCTTTGCTACCGACAAATCGGAACGTCTGGACCATTCTCCAGCCGGTTCGCCACCCAAAGTTGCTGGCCTGCATATGGGCCAGGTTACTCACCGACGGGCTCGCATACAGCGGGCATTAGTTGAAATGCGGATGAAACCTAAACTCTTGCCACTCACAGTGTTGATCCTCGTAACGGCGGGCAGGCTTGCTGCTCAGCAACCTGCAACTCAAACTCCCGCAGATATCTGGACCTGGGAAAAAGTTAAGGACCGCTTCGAACTGAACAACACGACGCTGCTCGCCGGCAAGCTGAACATTGACGAACTCAAAGCACAGGAGATCACGGCGCATCTTCGCCCTAATCCGGAGCTCACCGTATCGGTCGATGGTACTCAGGTCGCTCCCAGCCATGGCGTCTGGCAGCCCTTCGCCGGAACTTTCGTTTCTCCGGGACTCAGCTATCTCTTCGAGCGACGGAACAAGCGGGGCCTGCGCTATAAAGTCGCCAGACAGGGCACGGCGATCGGAATCGCCCAGGAATCCGAGACCGAGCGTACGCTTCTCTTCAATTTGCGTAGCGCATTCGTGGGTGTGCTTCAGGCCAAAGCCATCCTGCGCCTGGCGCAAAGCAATTTGGAGTATTACGACAATATTTTGAAGATCAGCCAGGACCGTTTCCAGGCGGGAGATATCTCACGCATAGACCTTGACCGCCTCGAACTGCAACGCCTGCAGTATCTGTCGGACGTGCAGACGGCGATCGTGAATCTCCGCACCACCAAGATCAACATGCTTGCCCTCCTCGACGACCGCCGTCCCGTGGACAGCTTTGACGTTGAGGGCGTTTTCGATTTCAGTGAAGAACTGCTTCCTCCGGATGAGTATCGCAAGGAAGCGCTCGACACCCGCCCCGATCTCCGCGCAGCCCTGCTTTCCGTACAGCAGGCCAGAACCAACTACGAACTCGCAGAGGCGAACGGGGCCACCGACCCAACTATCGGGGTCTGGTTCACTCATAACGGTTCTTTCAACAATCCGGACGCTCTCAATACCCTCGGCGCCAGCGTGAGCATTCCTTTGCGCATATTCGACACGAATCAGGGCGAGAAGCTACGCACGAAAATCGATATCAACAGAAACGAGAAACTGCGCCAGGGCGTTGAAACACAGGTGTACAGCGACGTCGATTCCGCCTACGCGACGCTGAACAGCGATATCGCGTTGCTGAAACCGTACAAGCGCCAGTATCTGGAACAGGCAGTACGCGTTCGCGATACGGTTTTCTTTTCCTACCAACATGGCGGCGCCGCCCTGCTCGACTTCCTGAACGCCGAAAGCGAATACAGGGCCGTGCAATTAAGTTACGTCAACCTGGTCGGCGCCTATCTGACCGCCGCAGCTCAAATGAATCTGGCCGTGGGACGCGAGGTGATCCAATGAACAACTTCACGATTTCCTCCTCTAAACGGGGCACGCATCACAAATGGGCACGGATTGGGCTTGCCGTTCTCCTCCTCGCCATTCTGGGAACCAGCGCATGCTCGACAGACACTCCGGCCGCGGCCAGTAAGCCACCCGTCACCCTGGACCCGGATGTCTTTGAGGCGGATCATCCCGAATTGTTCAAGACCGCCAAGGTAGAAACCCGCTCTCTGCCGCTGGAAGTCTCGGCCAACGGAGTCATCGCTCCCGACGTGAACCGAACGATCCACGTCACTTCGCTCGGTTCGGGCCGCGTCATTGATCTCAAGGTCAAGCTTGGCGACAACGTGAAGAAGGGCCAAACCCTGCTTGTAATCTCCAGCCCGGACCTGTCCTCTGCCTTCTCCGACTATGAAAAGGCCAAAGCGGACGAGACTCTCTCGCGCAAGGCCCTCGATCGTGCCCAAATGCTTTACGACCGTGGCGCTATCGCCGCCAAGGATCTCGAGACCGCGCAAGACGTAGAAGACAAGGCCAAGGTGGACATGCAAACCGCGGAACACCGTGTGCAGATTCTGGGCGCAGATCCCTCACATCCGAGCCCGCTTATCGAACTCAAGGCGCCCGAAACAGGAACCATCGTTGAACAGAACGTCTCCGGATTCGAGGGCGTAAAAAGTCTCGATAACACTCCAAATCTGTTCACCATCGCCAACCTCGGGGAAGTTTGGGCGGTCTGCGACGTGTTCGAAAATGACCTCGGCGAGGTTCACGTTGGGGATACGGGTGAAATTCGCCTGAACGCCTTTCCTGATCGCATATTTCATGGCCGTGTCGCTGACATTTCGCGTGTCTTGGATGCGAATACGCGCTCCGCAAAGGTACGCATTGTGCTTCCGAACGGCGATGGGGCCTTACGGCCTGGGATGTTTGCGGTGGCTAAATTCCATTCCCGGGAGCAGAACGATAGGTTGGTCGTTCCCTCAACGGCGATCATCCGTCTGCACGACCAGGATTGGGTTTTCCGCAAGGAAAACAACAAGCAATTCCGCAAGATCGCCGTCAACGCTGACGGATTGGCACCAGATGGCGCTCAGGAAATTCGCCGTGGCCTGAGATCGGGCGATGAAGTCGTCACCAACGCTCTCGAGTTCTCGACCGAGGTGGCGGAAAAGAAATGATCCGGGCATGCATCGACTTTGCTCTACGGAACCGCCTCATGATCCTGGGTGGGGCGCTTGTGCTGTTCGTCTGGGGCATGATTTCCTTTCACGCTCTGCCGATCGAAGCGTATCCCGACGTCGCCGACACGTATGCGCAAGTCATCACGCAATGGCCGGGCCATGCGGCCGAGGAAGTTGAGCAGCAGATCACCGTACCCCTGGAAGTCGAGTTGAACGGGGTCGCGCACCTGACGCATCTGCGCTCAGTTTCGCTTATGGGATTGTCGGTGATCACAATGATCTACGACGACGACATCACTACTTTTAATGCGCGCCAGGAGGTTCTCGATCGTCTGCAGATGGTGGCTTTACCCCCCGGAGTGAATCCCGGAATCGGCCCGGATTACAGCCCCATCGGGCAGATCATGTTTTATACGCTGACCAGCACCAATCCGAAGTATGACGTGATGGAATTGAAGTCGCTGAATGACTGGTTCGTCGTCAACCAGTTGAAGTCGGTTCCCAATATTGTCGACGTGAATCCGTTCGGCGGTCCCACTCGCGAATACCAGGTGCAACTGGATCCCGGAAGACTGGTTTCCTACGGGCTTTCGCTCGCGCAGGTCGAGCAGGCCCTGATTTCCAACAACATCAACGCCGGCGGCGGGTTCATCGAGCGAGGAGAACAGGCTCTTAATGTGCGCGCGGTCGGCCTGATGCAGACTACCGACGACATCGCCGCCACCGTGGTGAAAGTACAGAACGGAACTCCGGTGCGTGTGCGCGATCTGGGCAATGTCGTACAAGCGCCGAAAGTTCGCCTGGGCCAGCTGGGAAAAACTATCCGGAAAGAAGACGGAACCATCGTCAACGATGACGACGTGGTGGAAGGCATTGTTTTGCTCCGGAAGGGATCCGTTGCCGAAACTGCCCTGGATGCTGTTCACAAGAAAATCGATGAACTGAACGGAACCCATGGCAAGGCAGGACTGCTGCCAGTCGGAGTGAAACTGGTGCCTCACCTCGATCGCAGCGAACTCATGCACCATACCACACACACGGTCCTGCGTAACCTTACCGACGGTGTGCTGCTGGTCACCCTGATCCTGTTCCTATTCTTGGGCAACGTTCGTAGCGCACTCATCGTAGCCGTAACCATCCCCTTCTCGTTGCTGTTCGCCGCCATCCTTCTGGACCTGCGCCACATTCCGGCTAACTTGCTCTCGCTGGGCGCACTGGATTTCGGCATGGTCGTAGACGGGTCCGTTGTCATGGTCGAAAATATCCTGCGCCATGCGTCATTTCGCGACCACAAGAAGTCGTTCATGGAAACCATCGCGATCGCAGCGCATGAGGTCCAGAAGCCCGTTTTCTTCGCCCGCATCATCATCATCGTTTCCTATCTCCCCATCTTCACCCTGCAGCGCGTCGAAGGACGTCTGTTCAGTCCCATGGCGTGGACCGTCGCCTTCGCCCTCTTGGGCGCGCTCGTCTTCGCGCTTCTCATCGCGCCTGTGCTCTGCAGCTTCCTATTCGGTACCGAAATCAAGGAGTGGCGCAATCCTGTCCTGGAGTGGCTGAACCGCAGCTACTCGCGCTCGCTCGACTGGTGCTTCGATCATATGAAGCTCACGCTGGGCCTCGGACTGATTGGGTTTGCCGCGATCCTGTTCTTCGCCCTGAGCGGCATCATCGGATCGGAATTCCTGCCGCATCTCGATGAAGGGGCCATCTGGGTCCGAGGCACATTGGCTCCGAGCACTGGCCCGACCGCCAGCATCGATATGGCGAATACCGCCAGGGTCATGCTTGCGAGTTTCCCGGAAGTGAAGCAGGTGGTCAGCCAGGTCGGACGTCCCGATGACGGCAGCGATGCCAGCGGATTCTACAACACGGAGTTTTTTGTCGACTTGCGCCCGCGTGAGCAATGGCGTCATGAATTCCATGGAAATAAAGACGAACTGATCGCCGCCATGGACAAGGATCTGCAACGATTTCCCGGTGTCGACTGGAACTTCTCGCAGCCCATTTCCGACAACGTCGAAGAAGCCGTCAGCGGCGTTAAAGGAGAGCTGGCGGTAAAACTATTCGGGCGCGACCTCAAAACCTTGGAACAGAAGGCTGACGAAATGCAGGCCGTCATGAGCAAGGTTCCAGGCGTAGCCGATCTCGGCACCTTCCAGGTGCGCGGCCAGCCGAACGTCAACCTAAATATCGACCGAGGAGCAGCTGATCGCTTCGGAATCAATGTGAGTGATATCCAGGATGCCGTCGAAAGTGCGGTGGGAGGCAAGGCACTCTCCCAGATCCTGATCGGCGAGCAGCGTTACGACCTCACCGTGCGATATCAGCCGCAATTCCGCCGCACCGTCGAGGACATTGCAAACGTCCGCCTCCTCGCGCCCAGCGGAGAACGCGTCTCTCTCGGCCAGGTGTGCAAGATCACATTAGACGATGGTGCTTCTACCATCTACCGCGAGGGCAACTCCCGTTATATCGCGATCAAATACAGCGTTCGGGGACGTGATCTCGGGAGCACTGTCAGGCAAGCGATCGAGGACGTCGGTCAAAAAGTGAAGCTGCCTGAGGGATATCACCTCGACTGGACCGGAGAATATGAAAGCCAAAAACGTGCCAATAAGCGGTTGGCCATCATCGTCCCGGTAACGCTGCTGTTGATGTCCTTCATCCTCTACTCTGCCTTCAGCTCGTGGAAATGGGTGGGACTAATTCTCGCCGTGGTCGCACTTTCTCCGTTAGGGGGATTCCTGAGCCTCCTTCTCACTGGAACACACTTCAGCGTCTCCTCCGGCTTGGGCTTCCTCGCGCTGATCGGCGTTTCAGTCGAAATCGGCGTCATCATGATCGAGTACATCAACCAGCTGCGCACACGGGGCATGCCCGTCCGTGACGCCGCCAAGGAAGGTGCCGCACTCAGGCTGCGTCCCATCATGATGACCATGCTGGTTGCGACACTTGGCCTCCTACCAGCTGCCATGTCCCACGACATCGGCTCCGATTCGCAGCGGCCTTTTGCCATCGTCATCGTCGGGGGCCTGATCGTCGAACTGATTGTCAGCGTGATCCTGTGGCCCACGTTGTACGTCTTCTGGGCACGCCCGGGTGATCGCTTGCCGCCGGCCGAACAAAGCTTTATGTCCGAAGGCGAGCACGTGGACTAACTGCTGCCCATCTCACGTCATCCTGAGAAGCGCATGAGTTCGCGAAAGCGAGCTCATGCGGAGTCGAAGCATCCCTGCCCAAGCCCCGCGGACCGGAATTATTACAAGAATTTTCCCCGCCCCATGCAGCGAAACAATATGTTTATATAGATTGCGATGAGATATTGCCGGTTCCAACTGAATGGACAGGAACACTATGGCTTGGTCGAGTCCAGTGCGGGCCGTGACTCGATCGTAAGGATTCTGCTGACGCCTCCGGAAGACGCCAACGGGGACATGGAAAGTCTGCGCACCCGCCGCATCGATCCCATCCCCCTGGAGGGAGCTACCCTGTTGCCACCCGTGCGTCCGTCCAAGATCGTCTGCATCGGCCGCAATTACCGCGAGCATGCGGCGGAATTGGGCCATGAGGTCCCCAAAGAGCCCCTCATTTTCCTGAAAGCCACATCGGCGCTCCTCGCACCGGGAGGCGTTATCCGTCGACCAAAGCTCTCTGAACGCGTCGATTACGAAGGAGAACTCGGCATCGTCATCGGCAAGGTGTGCTATCAACCATCGGCTGATGTGGACATTCGCCAGTTCATCCTCGGATACACCTGCGTCAACGATGTCACTGCGCGCGACCTGCAAAACAAAGATGGCCAGTGGAGCCGAGCTAAAGGATTTGATACTTTTTGCCCGGTTGGCCCTCTGGTAGCGGACGAAATCGACCCTTGGGTTGGCATCGGCGTCGAAACCCGCGTCAACGGCCAGGTTCGCCAGCAGGGCAACACTCGCGATCTGATTTTCTCGCTCGACACCGTCATCCGTTTCATTGCCCAAGCCATGACGCTATTCCCGGGCGACTTGATTCCCAGCGGCACTCCGTCCGGAGTCGGACCATTGGTGGCAGGAGATACCGTGGAGGTCAGCATAGAAGGGCTGGGTACTCTGAAGAATGCTGTAGCGGATGAATAAAGGCCAGATTTACTGGATGCGGAACCGCTCCCGCATCACCCGCTGAAGGCGGGGCCTGTAGATGAGATCGAAGGCGAGTTCTTTGTCAGGAAACATGGCCAGCGCAGCTCGTTTCGCCCCGGCTGCCAGTTCTGATGCTTCCTCAATCGTCAAGTTCGGGTCCTGGCTGATCACCGACAAGACCATGTTGATCATCACCTGCAGGCGGCGTATCTTGCGGGCTTCTTCTTCCCGTTCGCCTTCCGATATTGGAAGGTTCGTACTTCGGCCTGCCTCCTGCGGATAATTCATGGTTTCCCCTTCTATCCCCCACAGCCTTGGATGACGCGACCACGCCCGGCGTTGCGCCAGGATTCCTGCATTCTGCCTCATTCGCGGCAGAATGCAAGTCCCTGAGGTGTGTATAGAGTTGCCCTTTGCGGCGCGCACGCAACCAGCCGCAGTGGGGTAGAATCAAACTCTGAGTCAGCGGACCGGGCACAATCCTGAAGGGATCCGCAAACTGGAGATTCCGATGGCAAAATCCGAAGATTCATCGTCCGCGATGCAGCCGGAACCGAATCCCAACGAGAAACTGGCAAAAGTTTTTGAGTCTGAGGATGAATCGGAGGCTCTCGTTGTCAAAGGCATCCTGGATTCCGCGAGCATAGACAACGACCTGACGGCTGGTTCCTTGGTCCAGGACATGTTTCCTGGACTGGGCGGCATGATTATCCTGGTCCGCGAAGAAGATGCAACCCTCGCGCGGCGACTCATTGACGAACAACGTGCCCGCGCCATCAGTGACGACGAAACAGCCGAAATTCAAGCTATTGAAGAGCCGCCACAGAAGGAATAACAGACCGGCCATCGAGATAAAAGCTGACTGCTCCGTCCAGGTCTGTCCTGTACACGTGCGCTCCTGCAGCTTCGAGCCGCTCCAATGTCTCCTGTCGCGGCAGGTGGAAAGAATTTCCCAGGCCAACCGAGATCACCGCGTACTGCGGCTTTGCGGCTTCGATTAACTCGGCCGTAGTCGCGTTCGCGCTGCCGTGATGCCCGACCTTGAGCAGGCTTGCTGAAGGCCTATACACCGACGCGATCCTGCGTTCCACCCGCTTTTCTGCATCTCCTTCCAAAAGGACTGAGGTTTCCCCGAACTCGATCCGCATCACCATCGAATCGTTGTTCTGAGGCCTTGGACCCACCGGCCAGTCTCGCGGCGGGAAGAGTACTTCGATTGACGCTCCACCGAACTCGAAGTCATCCCGTTCCCAGTGCCGTATCACTCGCACCCCAAGCGCCCGGGCAGTGGTGAGCACACGGTCAAGCGCATAACTCGGCGGCAGTACTCCAATCCAAAGTTCCCTCGGATGGAAGTTTTCCAAGATCGCGTTCATCCCTCCGATGTGGTCAGAGTGCCCGTGTGTGATGGCGACTGCGTCCAGTCGCGAGATACCGCGCTCCCACAGATACGGCGAGACTACATCCTCACCGAAATCCAGTCTCTGCGATCCCCCGGGTCCGATCGGCCCTCCCGCATCCACAAGTAGCGTACGTCCCTTCGGAGTGACCACCAGGATCGAGTCTCCCTCTCCCACATCAATCGGGGTCACTTCCATGACTCCGAGGTGAATGCGAGGTTTGGGAGGCATGGCAGCAATCCCAATTGCGGACGCAAACAGGATCCCTAACCCGCCCGCGGCCAAAGCCCAGCGCCGCCGCACCGTCCAGATTGCCAACAGCAACCCACAGACGCAGAGCGTCATCATCCAGACGTCTGGCATGGCCACTCTCATATCGGCCAGACGCAACGCGCCTAGCCCGCGCACGCTCCCGGCGATACCGTCGATCGCAAGCATGGTCAGCATCGCGGGAAGCTTTCCGAGCCAAGGCGCAACCGATCCCAGCACCAGCGTAGCCACAGCCGCCGGCATCATAAGCTGGGTCAAGGGGATCACAATCAAATTCGCTGGTATTCCGAGCGTGGTCGCGCGGTGGAAGTAGTAAGCCATCGGCAGGGCTAGCCCCGCTTGCATCAGCGCCGACATTAGTACCAACTCGCCCGCATGAAAAACGAATGCGACACTCCCGCAAATGACCCGCCGCGACCATACCTTTCCCAGGAACGGCGCAGTGCGCCAGGTAACAAGTTGCAGGTCGATACGAAACTGTGCAACTCTCGGCGGCAAGTGCCGGGCATACTCCGGCGAGTCCCAGTTCATCAATGCCTGACGGTAAAGCCCGGAGCTCCGTTCCAGAATCGGCATCCCGATGCCTGCCACGATCAGCACGCATAAGAATGTCATCTGAAAACTGGCGCTGAAAAGACTTTTGGGATCCAGCACAAGCAGACCCAAGGCCGCCGCCCCCAAAGCGTTCAACCTGGCCCGATCCCGGTAAAGCAATCGCGTCGCGAGATACATGGCGCACATCAAGGTGGCTCTCCATACTGGCGCACCGACTTCCGTGATGAAGGCATACCCGACACAGCACGTCACTGTTACGACGGTTGCCGCGCTTTCCCCCATTCGAAGGCGCCGCATCACCCAGAAGACCACGAAGGCAAGAATGCTGACGTTCATCCCCGATACAACCAGCACGTGGTACGTACCCGATCGCTGGAAATCGCTGCGAGTGTTCCGGTCGATGAAAGCTTCTTCGCCGATCACCATCGCGTCGATCAAAGCCGCTTCCCGGAGGGGCCAAAGTTCGTGAACCTTACCGAGCACCGCCTGATGGCACCGGCTGCGCCAGCGCCCAACCCGGCTTCCGGCGACGCCGTAAAGCCTCTCAACATTCTCTGCCTGTGCAATGCCCAGCGCCGAGATGCCGCGTTCCGCGAGATAGGCTCTGAAGTCGAAAGCTCCGGGATTGCGAAAGTTGCGTGGCGGCTTGAGTTTCCCCGCAAACCGCAATCGCTCGCCATAGCGAAAAGGCTGAAGAGCGGCGGAGGACGTTTTTCGTTCGAGATCCGCATTCCCGTTAATGTTTCGTGGTTGCGCACTATAGATAGTCAGCCGGACTCCGGAATGGATTGCTAATGTTTCTCCACTCGCGGTAGTGACTTCTTCCGTCTCCACCTCCACAGATTGGCGAATCTCGTCGCCATCCACCTGCATTTTCCCGTCGGAGATCACATGTGCGGTGACTGAGAGTTCCCGGCCGTCGGCAAGAGGTTGAATACCTGTATCGCGACGGCTCGAAGCTCCCTGACTTTGGATCTGCAGGGCCGCGATGAGGAAGACAGCAGCCAGGCCAAGCACCAGAGAGAGCCCTGCCCGGCGATGCGTGAAGTAGGCGCCTGCACCGATAAACGCTGTCCCTGCGATGAGCCACCACAAAAACGGCCTCCACGCATATGCGCCGGCTATGATTCCGCCGCTATAGGCGGTCGCCGCCCAAAGAAGTGGGTTGCGCGCTGCTTTGTATTGGAACGCCGGAGGAGAAGCAGGCGAGGCAGCCGAAGTCATACAGCGGAGGGACTCACAGGAGTGAAACCATGCGTGAAGGTCCTGAGCAGAGTTGTTGCGCTCAGAGTGAACGGCAAACTAGTCGAGGGGTCGCAGCTGGCACGATCCTGTCTAAGATGGCTTCCGTAGTTCCACGACGCTCTCGATGTGATAAGTCTGCGGAAACAAGTCCACAAGGTGCGCGCCCTCGATCCGGTATCCTCCGGCGAGCAGGACAGCGAGATCCCGCGCCAACGTCGCCGGATCGCAAGACACATAGATAAGGACGGGCGCGCCCACTTTCGCCAACGAACGCGCCACTCGTTCTCCTAGACCACTTCGGGGCGGATCCACCACCGTCAGGTCGGGCAGGTATGAAGTATGAGGGAGGACTGCGCCCTTCCCGGACCGCCCCGAGTCGTCTAAACGGGCCAGGTATTGCTCCGTCGTGGCCTGGACCGCTTTTCCATTCGAGGGCAGATTGTAGGAAAGATCTCCTGTGGATGTCTGTGACGACTCAACAGAAACGATGTGACGAATATCACCGAGCCCTGTGGAAAACAGCCCCACTCCCGCGTACAGGTCGAAAGCCGATTCGCCCGCACGGCCCTGAGTCACGATCCGAACAAGTTCGTCAATCATGAAACGATTCGTTTGGAAAAAAGATCCGGCGCTGACCCTGTAGCCGCCTGTTTGCGTTCGGTAAATCAGGTGATCGTTGCCAATGACAACTAAGCGGTGGAGTGCTCCCGGTGTTCGATCGATCCCACTATTCTTGCGCGACAAAACGTCTCCCGAACTCGTCCGATCGGGACTCCTCCCTCCTGCGGGATGACGTACCGCGACGACTCCGGAAATCGCAGGCATCGCCAACCGCAACTCCTCCGCGAATTCACGCACCGCGGAACGCCTCCCGTCAGCAGCACACGAGAGTTCGACCAGCATCTCGGCATCGTCGGCATTGGCGAAGAATTCAATTTCGCGGATCCCTTCCGGAATCCGCCCTTCGCGGCCGAGCTTCCACGCAGCTGAGATTCCGCGGTTGATCAGCGGAGAACTGATGGGACATTCCTCCACCGCGAGCACTTCCTGCGAAGCCGCCTTGAAATATCCGAGCATAAACTCTGGGCGGGTTCGTACCTGCAAGCGCGAGCGATTCCGGTAATTCCACGGCGGCGAGGGATGCACCTCGATCTCTGTATCCAGTTCGATTTTCGCGGTGCGCCTGAGAGTCTCCTGCAGGATTTCTCTCTTAATCTGAAGCTGATGTTCGTAGTTCGTATGCTGGTAGTGACAACCGCCGCAACGTGTGAAATAAGGGCAGGGAGCCGCAATGCGTTGAGGAGATGCGTCGATGATGCCGTCGACGGAGGCACGTGCGTAACCAGGCTTCTCTTCAACGATGCGGCCATCGATCTTTTCGCCTTCCAATACAAATGGCGTGAACACAGCTTTTCCTCGCCCGCGCTCGTCAGCGGCGAGCCGCGCCAGACCATCGCCTCCGTAGATCAGTTTTTCTATAGTGAGCAGCAAGCAGAGATTTTATAAGTCAATGGGCGGTAGTTAGTAGCTAACAATGACATGTTGAGCGGAGCAGGAGCAGCGCAACGCGATCCTCCTGCGGAGTCGAACCATCCCTGCGGAAAAGCGCCCGCCGGCGTGGACTCGCTACCAGTTGAGCGTTGACAGGGCTCCGCCGTGACCTACCTCACAAAGCCTTCGCGTCCTGAAGAGCCTTTTTCATTCCAGCCCAGCTGGTCCGTGTGGATTGCTCCGGTGAGCCGCCGCCATTCCAATGCGTCTCCAGGCTAACGGCGAAGTGATAGCCGTCGCGCTTCAAGGCTTTGAACTGCCCGACCCAATCGATCAAGCCGCCGCCGACGGGCGCCCAGCCGTATCCCTTGGAAGTCTTAATCGCGTCCTTGCAGTGGCAGTGACCGATACGTTCTTTGGGCAGGAGATTGTAGCCGTCGGGATAAGGCTTCTCGCCCAAAGTTGCTGCATTCCCCGGATCCCAGTTCAGCATGAAGGACGGCGTCTTAACGGACGCAAGAACAGTTGCTGCTTCCGCACCCGTGGCGGTGTTGCAGGCGGGCTCGTTTTCCAGCACCAGCGTCATTCCCTGTCGTCCGACCTTCTCCGCGGCCTCACGCAACTTGTCGTCGATTGCCGAGCGGTATAGGACCTGATCGTCCAGTCGCCAGAAATCGAAGCACCGGATGCGGTCGGTCTTGAAGGCTTTTGCTAAAGCAATGGCGCGCTCCAGAACTTCATCCTGCTGCTTGGCATCGAAGCTTGCTCCGAACGAAGATTGTTCGCTGAATTTCGACTTCGGGGCACCAGGAAAATCGACTTTGAAGAGCGGGCTGGCGATGTCGGTCACTTTCAGCTGGTACTTATCGACAATGCGGCGAGCGTCGCTGGTCTCTTTTTCATCCAGGCTCACAACGTTCTTGTTCCACATGCTGCGCAGTTCAATCCATCCCATGGCAAATTCTTTGGACGCGATTTCGCATGCGTGCTCGAAGTCCTGCGTGATTTCGTCGTTGATTACGGAGATGCGAAACGGAGACGAAAGACTAGGTAATGAAAACAGCGGGGAGGCAGCACTCAACGTCGTCAGCGCCACCATGCCTCCAACGAAATCACGGCGGGAGCAAGATGCAGGCATTCACAACTCCTTGAAAGCAACAACTTTACCACCCGCGAGAGAAATTCTGAAAGGCGGCTTCTTAAAGTGGTAAGAAGCCGGAAAACAAGCTCAGAGAGATTCGGCGCTTGTGCTCGAATACTCACGCATGGGACCTCGTAACGAGGTCTGGCCGAATGCAGGAGAGCGAAATGAGGGCTCGCGCACATTTATCAGTGCAAAACAAAACGCCCCAGACTCAGTTTGAGTCTTGGGACGTCTGTTGATCAGCCCTCCCCCAAGTGCTGCTCGAGAACCACTCTATTCCTGACCCCAATTGCGGTAAATGGCTCGCCCGTGCCATACCCGGCACGAACGGGTAGGTCTCTGTAAACGAATGAAAACAAACCACAAAGGCCTCAGAGTGGTCGCTTGGAGGCGGAAATCACCGTCAGTAGAGGCTCATCAGCTCCATCATCCGTCAATTTCTGGCGCGACGTGTCGCTCAGGCTGAAGTCCACGCCGTAAGTACCGATGAGAGCGGCCATACGCTTGTTGGTGATGCCGCCTGTAAGGCCCGTCTCTACTTCAGCGAACGAAAATGGCTGCGGCCCTTTCGCGTTCTGCTGCTTCACAGGCGCATCTGTCTTGGCAACGGCTGGTGTGTGCCACCGCGCCTCCTGCTGGCTGATCAAGCCTTGCGAGAGCATTGTCGCGAGACGCGTCTGGGCGTCCGTATTGTTCTGTTGCGCCGCTTTTCGAAACCACGTCGCAGCTTCATGTGGATTCTTGGAAACGCTCTGATCACCGAGCTGGAAGATGACTCCCAATGCGAATTCGGCAGGGGCATAGTTCTGGTCGGCAGATTTGCGCAGCCACTGCAGCCCCTGTTTCGGGTCGAACGCAGTTCCTTTGCCGGAGTAATACGCTCGTGCGAGCTGGTACTCCGCCTCAGCGTCTCCCGCCTGTGCTTTTTGACGGATCGCGTTGATATCCTGCGCAACCAATGAGCCTGTCGCAGCCGCAAATGCAATTGCGAGCGCGAGACAAATCCATCTCTCACGAATCTTCATAGCGGTGTTGGCCACAAACTCCTAGAAAGGCCTGGATCGGAAGTCAATTGTAATCCCGGTTTCCTCCGGGTGGAACGTGCATATGCTGCTTGACAGGCAACGCGTTCTGCAAGAGCATTGGCTCCAGTATTTTTCCGGTCCAGTCAGCTCAGCCTGGTACCGGTCTACCGGCCCTGAACTTGAGATCATGAAATATTGTCCAGCCTGCCACCGGACCTACCCCGCGGACTACAACATTTGTCCCGGGGATCAGTCCACGCTGCAAAGTGCGCACGAACTGCAGCCCGGGATGGTAATCCGCAACAAGTACGAAATCCTCGAACGCATCGGCATCGGCGGCATGGGCTTCGTCTACCGGGGACGCCACATCACCTTCAACGAATTGTGCGCAATCAAGATCGTCAACGACGTAATCGCCGGAGACACGAACTTCCTGCAACGCTTCCAGACCGAAGCTGTCGTAACACGAAAACTCCGTCATCCCAATGCGGTTCGCGTAGATGACTACGACTACACCGAGGATGGTCGTCCTTTCATTGTGATGGAGTTGGTGGAGGGCCAGAACGTGGGCGAGGTTCTCCAGACTGACGGCCCCTTCGCAGTTCCCCGCGCCCTGCGCATTGTCGCGCAAGTAGCGCGCGCGCTGGGAGTCGCCCACAAATTGGGAATCGTCCACCGGGACATCAAGCCCGGAAACATCATCCTGACCGTCGATGAATTTGGCCGGGAAACGGCGAAGGTTCTGGACTTCGGGATCGCCAAGCTGCGTGAAGCCGCCGGAGGCGCGCAGTCAGGAATGACCATGACCGGCATGGTCGTCGGCACGCCCATCTATATGTCTCCCGAGCAGTTTCTTGGGAAGAAGGGCGGCGAAATTGATGGGCGCACCGACTTGTACTCCTTGGGGATTGTGCTCTACCAGATGGTCACGGCGCGGCTGCCCTTCGAGGGCGAAACTCTGTACTCTCTGATGATGCAGCACATGGAGGGAAATGTCCGGCCGCCCCATGAACTCACGCCCGAGCTGCATATCCCCGAAAGCCTGTCGCGCGTAATCGTGAAGGCGATCAGTAAGTCGCGCGAGGAGCGTTATCAGACCGCCGAGGACTTCGTTGCGGCCCTGGAGCAGTTGGCTAACGACCCGGCAATACAGAATTCCACAGTCGAACTCCCTCCGAACCATGTTCCGGCTCCCGGCCCGATCCGGCCCCAGGCCTCACCTCCGCCGACACCATCCGCTCCACCGGTTCAACGCCCTGCAACCTCCGCAGAGAGACCGGCTCCGGTAAAAACGGAGACTCCCTCTTCTCAGATGTCTCCCACAATCTCTTTAGCTCCGACTTTGCCCCTTGAGGTGCCTGCTCAGCCCCTTTCTTCAGTTTCCAAACCGCCCGTTTCAACACCGCAACCGCCAGTTTCCGCCCCGCCGGTGGCGCCTGCTTCCGCTCCGACGGCTCCGCCAACGCAACAGCCGGTCGCAGGAAAACCATCTATTCCAGTAACCCCAGTTCACCAGCCGGACTCGATGCTGGTGAAAAGCGCCGAACAACACCTGTTTCTGCAGCCGCGGAAAGTACGGGCGCGGAACATCATTCTTGTCATGGTATTGGTGATCGCCGGTGCAATCGTTGTCGGCGCTGGCTTGTTGAAGTTCCAGGCCGCACGACGTGTACAAATCGAAAACGCAATCGAAGAGAAGTTAGCGAGCGCCACCTCTCCCACTCTGCGGCGCGCGAACCTCCGCGTAAGCGTCTCGAATCGCCGCGAGGTTACACTCGAGGGCGACGTACCGACCCAAGACGATTCCGCAACAGCAGCCACACTAGCCGCAGGAGTTCCCGGGGTACTCCGCGTAAATAACCAGATCAGAGTTGTCCTGGCAGGAAGTGGCGCGGAGTCTTCGGAATCCCTCATCAACAAAGGGAGCGCATTCCTCGACAACGGAGATTACACTTCAGCGATCGACTGCTTCAGGAAAGCCGCCAGGGATCCGAACGCCAGCAAAGCTGCACAGGACTGGCTCGCTCGAGCCCAGAAGGCCCAGGACACGGAAGAAAAGCTGCTGCAAAGCCGCGGACTGCACTAACAACATCGCGAGATGTTGGCTTCCAACTCCCGCGGCATCCCTCACGAACCTTGGGCGAACGCTTCCTTCACCACCTGCGCCTCGGCCTGGTCCGCCGCCTGCTGCTGGTCATCCAGAGCCTTTGCCGCGTTGTTGTCCGGCGGCGGCGGCGGAACATCGGATGGGACGGTCTTCGTATCAGGAGCTTTTGGCAAACCATTGCTACCTTGCTTAGCTGCCATATCCTTCATCCCCTGATCGACCTGCTCCTGGAAGTGGTTGTACATCTCTTGCAAGTCATCAACTTTCACCATGACCTGCTTTCCGATCGCGCAATCAGATTTCTTGCTCGCCGCAACCGTAACGGCTACGTTTTGATCTGAGTCAGGAGTATCTGACATCCGTGTCAGCACGTCTCCCTGCGTCAACTGGCACTCCTGGCCGTCCGCATTTACCGCCATGTCGGCAGCGACCACAAACGTCCGGATGACTGGATCCAGCGCGGGAGGCACCTGCTCGTTGCTAGACGCAGACTGGCCTTGGCCCTGTTTGTCGTTGGGCGCTCCTTGGGGAGTCCCCTGAGAATCTCCTTGCCCAGCAGAGGCCTGTTCGGCAGCGAGCTGGGCTTTCACTTCATCCGCAATGGCTTGCTTTACTTCAGGGCTCAGCTGCACTTGCCCTGAGTTCGAAGCAGAAGCGTCGTT
>Ga0335070_10004012_pt1 | contig 17153 bp, 11 predicted proteins | sample Lox_Sample_13_FD_206722 | JGI IMG/M metagenome (GOLD analysis project Ga0335070, IMG submission 206722) | Soil microbial communities from Loxahatchee National Wildlife Refuge, Florida, United States - Lox_Sample_1.3 | ecosystem: Environmental > Terrestrial > Soil > Wetlands | place: USA...
AGCGGCTTGATGGTCGCCGGAGTGGGGGTGGCTTAGCTGAGCATCCTCTTTCAAGGGAGAAAACTGCCTGGGCGATTTTGCTAAATTCGCCTACCAATCTTGGGACAAACACCCCAGAACTCCCATCTTGACAATTTGTCTCTCATACCAGATACTATGGGTACACTTCTCCGAATCATTATTTCTAAATCTATTGTTATCCGCTGCGTACAACCGGTTTTTATATTCGTCCAGCGTCCAATCACAGGAGGCCAAGATGGGCTCGCGAGTCGCTTCCTTTCCTCGGTTGTTGTGGTCAGCATGGCCGGTATTCTTGATCGCCGCTGTCCAGATTGGCCTGCATCTATGGGTCAACGCCCACGACCAATTCTTTCGCGATGAGCTGTATTACCTGGCCGCCGGGCAGCACCTGGACCTGGGCTACGTAGACTTTCCGCCCTTCGTCGCCGCCGCGGCCGCCGGAGCGCGCGCTTTGTTTGGCGCCTCCCTGGTCGGCATCCGCTTGCTGCCTGCCCTGGCCGGAGCGTTGATCATCCTGATCGCTGCCGGCATCGCCGCCGAGTTAGGCGCCGGCCCGCTGGCCCAGGCCTTGACTGCTCTGGCCGTCGCCCTTGGCCCGGTTTTCCTGGGATCCAGCGGGATACTCACCATGGATATCTTCGACCAATTGTGGTGGAGCGCTGGTATCTGGATCCTGATTCGCCTCGTCCAGCGCCAGAACCCGCGCTTATGGCTCGCTTTCGGCCTGATTGCCGGGGTAGCCATGCTCACCAAGGTGACCTTTGGCTTTTTCACCCTGGCAGTGATCGCCGGCCTGCTGCTCACCCCCCAACGCCGACTGCTCTTCAACCGCTGGCTGCTCCTGGGCGGTGGGATTGCCCTGCTAATCTTCTCCCCGTACCTGATCTGGCAGTTCCAGCACGGCTTCCCCACCCTGGAATTTTGGCGCACCTACGCCTCCGGGAAGACTTACCCGGTCACCCCTCCTGAATTTCTCGCCCAGCAAATCCTCACCGCAGGGTGGATTAGCCTGCCGCTCTGGCTGGCTGGCCTGTTCTTCTTCTTTTTCAACCCCGCCGGGAAACCGTATCGTTTCCTGGGGTGGGCTTACCTGTTTTTATATGCCATCTTCACCATTACCCAGGCGAAATTTTACTTTCTTTCCCCTATGTACCCGGCCCTCTTCGCGGGTGGAGCGACCGTGCTCGATCAGATCGTCCGCTGGCGGCCCGGCTGGCGCTGGTTTCAAGCTGGCTATCTCGGCGTGGTCGCCCTGATCAGCATGACAGCGATCCCGCTCGCCGTCCCGATCCTCTCCCCGGAGGCTTACATCCGCTACAGCGCCGCCTTCAGCGGTCTCGGGAACGTCAAAATCGAGCGCAACGAGGAGGGAGAGCTTCCACAGTTGTTCGCCGACCATTATGGTTGGCAAGAGATCGTCGCTTCCGTAGCCAACGTTTATTCCAGTCTGAGCCCAGCGGAGCGTGACCAGGCGTGTCTATACACCGATAATTATGGCGAGGCTGGCGCCATCGATCTATATGGACCGGCCTATGGGCTGCCCAAAGCCATCAGCGGGCACAACAGTTATTACCTTTGGGGAATTGGCAGTTGTACAGGGAAGGTGATGATCTCGATCGGCAAACCATACGCGGATGAGGCTCCCTGGTTCGACAGCGTCACCGAGGCCGGCCAGACCCACTGCCGGTATTGCATGCCCTTTGAGAACGACGCGCCGATCCTGATCCTGCGTGGATTGAAAGGCAGCCTCGCGGATGCCTGGCCAACCGCCAAGGACTACCATTAAAGGAGAGCGTAAGGATATCCTTCATGCCCACCATTGATGAAGCCCGCGCCTGGTACCAGGCGGCCGACCCCGTCCACGATTTCGACCATGTCCTGCGCGTGTACCGCACCGCCGAACGCCTCGCCCAAATCGAAGGCGCCGACCTGGAAATTGTCCGCGCCGCGGCGCTGCTCCACGACGCCCAGGGCAGCGCTCCAGGCGAGGAAGGGGAAGATCGCGCCAGCCACCACCACCAGTCCGCCGAATTTGCCCGCGAGGTGCTCGAAAGCGACGGCTGGCCGACGGAAAGGATCGAGGCCGTGCTGCACTGCATCCGCGCCCACCGCTTCCGCGACACCTCGGAGCCGCCGCGGACCCTGGAAGCCAAAATCCTCTTCGACGCCGATAAGCTGGACGTGCTCGGGGCGATCGGCGCGGCGCGCACCATCGCCTATGCGGTCCTCGATGGCCAGCCGGTCTACGCCGAGCCATCCGAGCGCTTCCGCGCCACCGGGAACCTCGAGCCGGGCGAGCCGCACAGCTCGTACCATGAGTACCTCTTCAAGCTGAGCAAGGTCAAAGAGCGACTGTTTACCAGCACCGCGCGCCAGTGGGCCGAAGCCCGCCACCAGTACCTGGCCGGGTTCTACCAGCAGCTCGCCGCCGAGATTAGAGGCGAACGATAATATGACACCCCTCCCCCCCATCGACACTGACTATTTGCTGAGATTCTTGAGAGACCTCTTGAACACGCCCAGCCCGACCGGCCTGGCGGAGCGGGCGATCGAGCGCACCCGCGAAACCCTGGGGGCTTTCCCCGAGCTGGAGCTGGCGATGACCCGCAAAGGGGCTTTACTGGCGACCTGGCCCGGCGGGCGGGAGGATGCCCCTGGCGCCCTGACCGCGCACCTGGATACCCTGGGAGCGATGGTCAAGGAAATCAAGACCAACGGGCGGCTGCGCCTGAGCAAGATCGGCGGATACGCCTGGAACACGGTGGAGGGGGAAGGCTGCACCATCTTTACCGATTCGGGGAAGGAGATCCGCGGCTCGCTGTTGCTCAGCAAGGCATCCAGCCACGTATATGGGGCGCAGGTGAACGAAATGAAGCGCGACGACGAGTCAATGGAAGTCCGCCTGGACGCAAAGACCGCCGGCGTGGAAGAGACCGCGGCGCTGGGGATCCTGCCCGGCGATTTCGTGGCCTTCGACCCGCGGGTAGAGATCATTGATGGCTTCGTCCGCTCGCGCCACCTGGACGACAAAGCCGGCGCCGCCTGCCTTGTCGCTGCGATCCAGGCGTTGCATGCCGCGGGTCGCCGCCCTGCCCAACGGACCTGTTTCCATTTCAGCAACTACGAAGAGGTGGGTCACGGCGCCGCGGCGGGCATCCCGGCGGATACGGCCGAGCTGGTCTGCGTGGACATGGCAGCGGTGGGTGAAGGACAGGCGTCCGACGAGTTCCACGCCACTCTGTGCGTCAAGGATTCGGGGGGGCCGTACCACCATGGTCTCAGCCAGAGGATGCGCCGTCTTGCAGAGGCTAACGGGATTCCGTACCGGGTGGACATCTATCCTTATTATGGCTCAGACGGCGAGGCTTACTGGCGTGCGGGAGGGGATGTCGCCCTGGCTCTGATCGGTCCAGGGGTGGATGCCTCCCACAACTACGAGCGCACACATATCGAAGCGCTGCTGGCGACGGCCAGGTGGGTACTTGCGTACTTGTTGGGTGACTGATTCCCCAATGAAGATAGGGAAATTTGCCCTTGACAAGTGTGGTAGAATCACGGAAACAATTAAGACATGATTGGTATAAATGGGAAGCGCGGCAGACATCGATCGACCGAAAATACCATAAAAACTGATCCTGTTATCTATCACAGCCGCCCAGATCCGGCACTCAGTTTCGTTTCGGAAGGGTCAATCCCCGAAGCGGGCGACGCGTATAGATATATGGAGACTCGAGACAGTGAGGGACCGGATCCTACCCAAAAGTACTGTCTGAGTGACGGTCACAATCCCCCAAACGGATGACTGGAAAAACTCCCAAAGTTTGGTAGAATGATTTTGGACTGATAGGGCCTGTTCGAGCGCCGGACCGTTTGTTCGCCGCAGGCCTTGTATGCTCAGGAGGATTAACTTTGTCTGGAATGGAGCGGTTTACACAACGAGCCAGGCGCGTGCTCAGTTTAGCGCACCAAGAAGCGGAACGCATGCGCCATAATTACATTGGCACCGAACACCTTCTGTTGGGCCTGATTCAGGAAGAAGGAGGGGTCGCCGGTCGTGTGCTGCGCGATTTGGGCCTGGAAGTAGAACGAGTGAAAGAGATCGTGGAACGGTTGAGCGAAAGCGGGCAATACCGCGGGGGGAAGATCGACCTGGCTCCAGGAACGCAGCAGGTTCTCGAATATGCGATTGAAGAAGCGCGCCGAATGGGCCACCATTACATCGGCACCGAGCACCTGCTGCTCGGGCTGGTGCGCTACGGCGAAGGCGTGGCCATGGACGTGCTGCGCAAGCTGGGCGTGACGCCGGAGCAGATCCGACGCCAGACGCGCCGCGTGCTCCAGGAGAGCAGCAGCGCCCCGGCCTCGACGGCCTCGGCGACCCGCTCGGGGAGCTCGCGCCAGGAGCAGGCCGCAAAGCCCAAGACGCCCCTGGTGGACCAACTGGCGGTCGACCTGACCTCGCTGGCCGAGGAAGGAAAATTAGACCCGGTGATCGGGCGGCAGATGGAGATCGAGCGCGTGATCCAGATCCTCGCCCGCCGCAATAAGAACAACCCGGCGCTGATCGGCGAGCCCGGCGTGGGCAAGACAGCCATCGTCGAGGGCCTCGCCCAGCGCATCGTCGAAGGCGACGTCCCCGCCCCGTTGCTGGACAAGCGCGTCCTGCAATTGGACGTTGGCTCGCTGGTGGCAGGCACCATGTACCGCGGCCAGTTCGAAGAGCGCCTCAAGCGGGTGATCGACGAGCTGAAGACCTCGGGAGCGATCCTGTTTATCGACGAGGTCCACATGCTGGTGGGCGCTGGCGCGGCAGGCTCCTCGGTGGACGCGGCCAACATCCTTAAGCCGGCCCTCTCGCGCGGCGAGCTGCAGGTGATCGGCGCGACCACGCTGGATGAGTACCGCAAGCACATCGAGAGCGATGCGGCGCTCGAACGGCGCTTCCAGCCGATCATCGTCAACGAGCCGTCCCTGGATGAAACCATCGAGATTCTGCGCGGCGTGCGACCAGCCTATGAGGAGCATCACCGCCTGACCATCTCGGATGAGGCCCTGGACGCTGCGGCCAACCTCTCGGCGCGTTACGTCACCGAGCGTTTCCTGCCGGACAAGGCGATCGACCTGATCGACGAATCTTCCTCGCGGGTGCGCATGTACAAGAGCCCGGCGGCGAAGACGGTCAAAGAGCTGCTGGCCCAGCTTCGCGAGGTGCGCACCAACCACAACCTGGCCCTCGAAGACGGGCGCTACGACGACGCCCAGGAGCTGGTCGAACGTGAGACCAACCTGGAGCGCCAGCTCGAGCGGCTGCGCACCGGTTGGGACCGAAGCACCAGCCCGACCGTGACCGCCGAGGACATCGCCGAGGTGGTCTCGATGTGGACCGGCATCCCGGTCATGCAGATCGCCCAGGAAGAATCGCAACGCCTGCTGACGATGGAAGACGAGCTGCGCAAGTCGATCATCGGCCAGGAAGAGGCGATCAATGCCATCTCCAAGGCGGTGCGCCGCGCGCGCGCCGGTTTGAAAGACCCGCGCCGGCCGATCGGTTCGTTTGTCTTCCTCGGCCCGACCGGCGTTGGCAAGACCGAGCTGACCAAGACCCTGGCCCGCTTCCTCTTCGGCAGCGAGGATGCCCTGATCCAGCTGGATATGTCCGAGTTTATGGAGCGCCACACGGTGAGTCGGCTGGTAGGCGCGCCTCCGGGGTACGTGGGCTACGAAGAAGCCGGCCAACTGACCGAAGCCCTGCGCCGCCGGCCTTACTCGATCGTCGTCTTTGATGAAATCGAAAAGGCCCACCCCGAGGCCCACAATATGCTCTTGCAGATCATGGAAGAAGGCCACCTCTCCGACGCCCGCGGGCGCAAGGTCGACTTCCGCAACGCGATCATCGTCATGACCTCGAACATCGGCGCGGACATGATCAAGCGGCAGACCTCCTTTGGCTTCGCCATCGAGCGCGATGAGATCGTCGAAGAGAAAGCCTCCTACGACGAGATGCGCAAGAAGCTGCTCGACTCGCTGCGCCGGGTCTTCCGCCCCGAGTTTATCAACCGCCTGGATTCGGTGATCGTTTTCCGCTCGCTGTCCAAGGATAACATCAAAAAGATTGTTACTCTGGAGCTGAACAAGGTCGCCAGCCGGCTGAGCGAGCACGAGATTACCCTCCGCGCCACGGATAATGCCCTGGGCGCCCTGGCCGACAAGGGATTCGACCCCGAGATGGGCGCGCGACCGCTGCGCCGGGTGATCCAGCAGGTCGTCGAAGACCCGCTTTCGGATAAGCTCCTCTCGGGTGAGTTCGAAACCGGCGATGTGGTCCTGGTTGACGTAGATGACGACAACCAGATCATCCTCAAGCGGGAAGATAAAAAAGACGAGCCTGAGAAACAGCCCCTGGGATTGAAAGCCTAGCAAAATACGGGCTGGATGAGACCGTTGACAAAAGGGTTATGGCAGGGTTACACTGCGATAACCCTTTTTCACTCTTCGATTGGTTGTGTCGATGGCAAAAACTCAAACACAATACGTATGCCAGCAGTGCGGGCGGATCTCGCCGCGGCCGCTGGGGCGCTGCCCGCAGTGCGGCAGTTGGGACAGCATGGTCGAAGAAATCATCGCCCCTGCTCCAGCGGCGGCCGGTGCGCATGCCCTGGTCAGCCGCGGGTTGGCGGGAGGCGCTTCCAGGCCGCGGCGTATCGGCGAGATAGAAGGCGACGGCGAGGAGCGTCTCCTCCTGCCGATCGGGGAGTTTGCCCGCGTGCTGGGGGGCGGCATCGTCCCAGGCTCGATCGTCCTGGTGGGGGGCGACCCCGGGATCGGCAAGTCGACCCTCGTCCTGCAGATGGCGGTCGAGATGGCCATGAACGGACCGGTCCTCTACGTTTCGGGCGAGGAATCCGAGCGGCAAATCAAGATGCGCGCCTCGCGCCTGGCCAAAGGAGCGGACGGCGGCGCTCAGCGCCCCATGCCCGAGAGCCTGTTCCTGGTCACCGAGACCAACCTCAACGTGATCCTCGAGCACGTCAGCCAGGTGCGCCCGGACCTGCTGATCGTCGACTCGATCCAGACGATCTATCTGCCCGAGCTGGAATCCAGCGCGGGGTCGGTCTCGCAGGTGCGCGAGTGCTCCTCGCGGCTGCGCGAGCTGGCGAAATCCAGCAATATGGCCGTTTTCGTGATCGGCCACGTGACCAAGGAGGGCGTAATCGCCGGGCCGCGGGTGCTCGAGCACATCGTCGACACGGTGCTCTACCTGGAGGGCGACCGCTACCAGGCCTACCGTCTACTGCGCTCGGTCAAGAACCGCTTTGGGGCGACCTCCGAGGTAGGGGTGTTCGAGATGCGCGAGCAGGGCATGATCGAGGTGCCCAACCCATCCGAGGCTTTTCTGGCCGAGCGGATGGTCAACGCCCCGGGGTCGGCGATCGCGGTGACGATGGAAGGCACCCGGCCGTTGCTGGTCGAGCTGCAGGGGCTGACCAGCCGCACCAATTTCGGCAACCCGCGCCGCACCCCCAACGGGCTGGACCTGAACCGCCTGCTGCTGGTGGTGGCGGTGCTGACCCGCCGGTTGGGGCTGGATCTTTCGGAGCAGGACGTCTTTGCCAGCGTGGTCGGGGGGCTGCGCGTCGACGAGCCGGCGGCGGACCTGGCGCTGGCCGCAGCGATCGCTTCCTCGCTAAAAGACCAGCCGGTGCGCGCCGATACGGTCTTGATCGGCGAGATCGGTCTTTCGGGCGAGCTGCGCATGGTGGGCCAGATCATTCCCCGCCTGCGCGAGGCCGCCCAGCTTGGCTTTAAAACCGCCGTGGTGCCGCGGCGGATCCACAAAGGAGAGCCCTGGCCGGATGGTATCCGCGTGGTGGAGGCGCGCTCGCTGCGCGAAGCGCTGCTCCACGCGATGGTGGCCGAGGGGGATGGCCGCTCCAGGAATTCAACTTAAAACTGTGAGGTTGATGATGCCCCTGTTAGACAGCTTACTCAATGCTTCTCCGATATCTCGCGTGCGCCGCAACCACGGCCTCGAGCACGCCACCCTTCACGTGCTCTCCCACAAATATCCCCACCGGCCGCTGGCCGGCCATTCCGACATCGGCGGCTTCTGGATCCTTGGCAATGTGGATATCGAAGAGCTGCGCGACTCAGTGGAGGAAGCCCTATCGCGGATGCAGAACGGCGAGCATTCGCTCTCGGTCCACCCCAACTGTGGGACCAACTTCGTCGCCGCCGGCACCCTGGCGGGAGCCGCCGCCTGGGTGGGGATGCTGGGCAGCGGGCGCAAGCTGGGCGAGAAGTTCGAGCGCCTGCCCCTGGTGATCGGCCTGGCCACCCTGGCCTTAATTTTTGGCCAGCCGCTCGGCCTGGCCCTGCAGGCCAACGTCACCACGTCCGGCTATCCCGGGGACATGCGCGTGACGGAGATCCAGGTCAGCCAGCGCGGGCGGGTGCGCGCCCACCGGGTGATCACGATGGGATAATCGTGGCGCGGAATCTAGGCCAAATCAAGTAGTAAATTCCAATTCTTGCTTATGGTTCATTGCGAATCGCCGGGATGAGCGTCCAGGTTGATGTGATGTATTATATGACGTCCTATATGATGTATAATTAGCAAAATCATACTTCCAGCCGAAAATTCTTAGGGTTATTCTATGAATTCACGCTATTCCTTAAACTTACCAAGCGAATTGAAGCGAGAAGCAGAGCGGCTGGCGAAACGCCAGGGGATTTCACTGAACCAGTTCATCCTCTGGTCGGTGGCAGAAAAAGTTGGCTCGTTGAAATCCAGCCTGGACGACCCCGAATTCCCCAACATCACCTACCGGCGTGGGGGAGCCGGGGTGCCCGCTCCGGTGATCAAAGGGACTGGGATCCGGGTTCAGACCCTGGTGATTGCTCATCGCGACTGGGAAGAAACGGAAGCGCATATTGCCGATCAGTACGATCTTCCGGAAAACGTAGTCCGAGAAGCGCTTTCGTTTTATAAAGCCCACAAAGCGGAGATCGATGGTTTAATCCAACAAAACGACCTGCCCATCGAGCCAGAGCATGACTGAACCAAAGCTCCATCTGGATGCAGATGCTTCGCAGAAGGCCTTGTGGAGCGCGCTGATCGCGTGCGGTCACGATGTCAGCCGAACCCCCGCGAGCGGCCTTCCTTTGGATGCTTCGGATGAGTTCCAGTTGTTTTGGGCCGCAGGCCAGGGGCGGGTGTTGTTTTCCTTCAGTGTACGCGATTTCATGATTCTCGCCAGGCGTTACCCTCAGCATGGCGGGATCGTTCTGGCGCATCAGCGCCAGTTTCTCTTCTCGGGCATTGTCACTGCCCTCGGCCGGATGTTGAGCGAGACCGAGGCGGATGACTGGCCTGGCCAGGTCCGCTGGTTATCGGATTGGAGATAAATGAACCCAGAAGCAGCCGAGCCGGGGATCTACATCCTCCACGGCGACGATGAATATTCGATGAGCCAGCAGGTGCGAGCCTGGCACCGGGCGATGGGCGACCCAACCATGGCGGAACTGAACACGACCCGCCTGGACGGAAAATCGATGGATGAGAACGACCTGCGCAACGCCACGAACGCGATGCCTTTCCTGTCCGACCGGCGGCTGGTCATCCTGCGCAACCCGCTCGCCAAATTGGGCAGCGACGCGGCCCGCAACCGCTTCCTCCGCCAGCTCGAGCACATCGCGCCGACCACCATCCTCGTCCTGATCATCGACGACCAGATCGTGCGCAAGAAGGATTGGGAAGTGCTGCGCGAGGGCCACTGGCTGCGCCGGTGGGCCGCTCAGGCCGCAGGGCATCGGGTGACGATCCAGGAGTTCCGCCTGCCCGAAGCCGGGGAGATGCAGAACTGGATCCGCGAGGAAGCTGGACGGCAGAACGGCAAAATTTCGCTCCCCGCCGCGAACGAGCTGTTCAGGCACGTGGGCAGCAACACCCGGCAGGCCGCCCAGGAAATCACCAAGCTGCTCACCTACGTCAACTTCAAGCGCCCGGTCGAGCCGGACGACGTGCTTTTGCTCGTCGCGCAGGCCGGGCAGGTCAACATCTTCGACATGGTCGACGCGCTGGGGGCGCGCAACGGGCAGCGCGCCCTGCAGCTCATGCAGGCCCTGCTCGAGGAGCAGGATCCGCTCTCGATCCTGGGGATGGTCATCCGCCAGTTCCGTTTGCTGCTTCTCGCCCGCGAGGTCATCTCGGAGGGCGGCGGCCCGGCTCAGATCGTCGCCAAGCTGCGCCAGGAGCCGTTTCGGGTCAGCTCGCAGTTTATGGCCGACAAGCTCTTTACCCAGGCGCGCAGGTTCAGCATCCCGCAACTGGAAGAGATCTATCGTCGCCTGCTGGCCCTCGACGAAACGCTCAAGACCAGCCAGATGGACCCCCAAACGGCCTTCGCGGCGTTCATCGCGGAGTTGGTGAATCTTTAAAACCTCGGCACTCTTTGGGGCATACCCACGCCATTCAGGCGGACCGTTTCGGGCTTCTCCGGCCAGATCCCGGGGATCTTTGTGCCGCACTGCGGGCATTTGCCTTCGCCGGTGATGGCGTAGCTCAAGATCACGTAGCTATAGCGCTCGATGAGCGTTTTCCCGCAATTCGGGCAGGTGGTGTTCTCCGCGCCGCCGACTTGGCCGGGCAGGTTGCCGGCGTAGACGTAGCGCAGGCCGGCTTCCTGACCGATCTCCGCCGCGCGCAGCAGGGTTTGCCGGGTCGTCGCGCCGGGGTCGGTCATCCTGTAATCGGGGTGGAAGGCGGTCACGTGCCAGGGGATGTCGGGGGATACCGCGGAGATGTAGCGGGCAGCTTCCCAGAGCTCCTCGCTGCTGTCGTTGAAGCCGGGCACAATCAGGGTGACCACCTCGGTCCACAACCCCAGGTCGTGGACGCGCTGGATGCTGTCCAGGACGTTCTGGAGCACCCCGCCCAGCTTGCGGTACTGCTTGTCCTGCATGGTTTTCAGGTCGATCTTGTAACCCATCAGGTACGGGCGCAGGTACTCGAGCACCTCCGGGGTGGTGTTGCCGTTGGAGACAAAGACGCACTTCAGCCCGGCCTGCTGCGCTTCCTTGAAGACGGTCACCGCCCACTCGGCGGTGATCAGCGGCTCGTTGTACGAAGAGGCCACTACTTTGGCCTGCGTGCGTCGCGCGTGTTCAATCATCTGGCGCGGCGTGATCGGCGTGGCCAGGTCGAACGAGCGGTCGGACGCCGGATCGCGCATGGCCTGCGAGGTGAAAAAGTTTTGACAGTAGCCGCAGTGGAAATCACAGCCGAGCATGCCAAAGGTGAGGGCGTTTTCGCCGGGAAGGATGTGGAAAAAGGGTTTCTTTTCGATCGGGTCGGACTGCAGGGCGGCCACATACCCGGAAGGGACTCTTAAGACACCGTCTTCGTTGAAGCGCACCTTGCAGATCCCGCGCTTCCCGGGGTGGATCAGGCAGCGGTGACCGCAGGCGAAGCAGCGCACCGATCCGTCGGGGAGTTTTTCGTAGACCTCTCCCGGGACGGTCATGCGATCCAATGGGTGGTCAAACTGGGGAGACATAATATACCTCCGATAGTCCAATTATACCCCTGAACGACTGTTATCCTGTTCGGTGAGGCGCTGAGATCCGAGAGGTTCATTCTCATTCGTTTTCCCCGGGAACGAATTCCGCCAAACGAAGAAGACCCTCAGGGATCTCGATCCTTGACCGATTCCTGACATCTGTTTGCCTCCTGTGGTACACTTTTCCATGATGGACTCAAAGGCTCTCCAAACCCTCGAATTTCCCAAGGTGCTGGACCGGCTGGCCGGCTACGCCTCTTTTTCCGCGTCCGCCGACCTGGCCCGCGCCCTGCGCCCCACCGACCGGCTGGACGAGGCGCACCTGCTCCAGCAGCAGACCAGCGAGGCGCGCCGTTTGCTGGATACCAACTCCGAAGCCAGCGTAGGCGGCGCGCACGATATCCGCCCCCTGGTCGACCTGGCCAATCACGGTGGGGTGCTTCAGCCGGTCGAGCTGCTGGATGTGAAGAGCACCCTGATCGCCGCGCGCAGCCTGGGGCGCGTTTTCGAGCGCCAGGAAGACCTGTTCCCCATCCTCAGCGGCATCGCGGCCCTGCTCCCCCCACCGCCCGGGCTGGTGGACGCCATCTCGCGCACCATCTCGGAGCGCGGCGAGGTGATGGACAGCGCCTCGGATAAGCTGGCTGCGATCCGCCGCGAGATTAAAGTCTCCTATGACCGGCTGATGTCCAAGCTGGAGCGGATGATCAACGACCCCAAGACCGCGCCCATGCTCCAGGAGGGGCTGATCACCCAGCGCAACGGGCGCTACGTCGTCCCGCTGCGCGCCGAGTTCAAGGGCCGCGTGCGCTCAATTGTCCACGACCAGTCTGCCTCGGGGGCCACCCTGTTTGTCGAGCCGATCGCCGTGGTGGATCTCAACAACCAGTATCGCGAGGCGCAGCTCGCCGAGCGCGACGAGGAGCGCCGCATCCTGACCGAGCTGTCGCGCCAGGTGGGCGAGCACGCCAGGCAGCTCGAGGAGATCGTCGAAGCCCTGGCGCAGATCGACCTGGCCTTCGCCAAGGCCAAATACGCCGAGGACCTGCGCGCCAGCGAGCCGGTGTTGCGCGCCTTCCGCTCTTTGCACGGTACAAAGCACCCCGGCAGCGTGATCAAATTGTATAATGCCCGCCACCCGCTGCTCGACCCGGCGACGGTGGTGCCGATCGACGTCTACCTGGACGAAGATATCTACTCGCTGGTCATCACCGGCCCGAACACCGGCGGCAAGACGGTCACGCTGAAGACGGTCGGCCTCCTGGCCCTGATGGCCCAATCCGGGATGCACATCCCGGCCCAATCGGGCTCAGAGCTGAGCGTTTTCGACGCGATCTTCGCCGATATCGGCGATGAGCAGTCGATCGAGCAGTCGCTCTCGACCTTCTCGGGGCATATCACCAACATCATCCACATTCTGGCCCGCGCCGAGCGACACTCGCTGGTGCTGCTCGACGAGTTGGGCGCGGGGACGGATCCGCAGGAAGGCGCTGCGCTGGCCCGCGCCATCCTGCTTCACATTATGGATCAGGGGGTGACCAACCTGGTCGCCACGCATTACCCCGAGCTGAAGACCTTCGCCCATGCCACTCCGGGGATGGTCAACGCCAGCGTGGAGTTCGATGTGCAGACTCTGCGCCCCACATACCACCTGACCATCGGCCTGCCCGGGCGGTCCAACGCCCTGGCGATCGCCGAGCGCCTGGGCCTGCCGGAGGATATCATCGCCGCCGCGCGCGGGTCGCTGAGCCCGGAGGAGCTGCGCGCCGAAGACCTGCTCAATGAGATCCATCACCAGCGCGACCAGGCGCGCAGGGCCCGCGCTGAAGCGGAGCAGATCCAGAGAGACGCCGAGGCGCGGCGGGCTGAGCTTTCGATGCGCCTGGAAAAGATCGAGGATGAGCGCCGCCAGGTGCTGGAGAAGGCCCGCGCCGAGGCGGAGGAAAAGACTGCCGCGCTAGAGACCGAGCTGGAAGAGGTTCGCCGGGCGCTGGCCCGCGCCCGACAGCCGCTCGAAGCGCTGAAACCGGCCGAGGAAAAGGTTGAAGAGCTGGCGGAGAAGGTGCAGAAGCCGGTGGAGCGCAAGCGGTCGAGCGTTGCGGCTCGCCAGGCGCGCGGCCCGCTCCGGTTGGGAGAGAAGGTCCGCCTGCGCTCGCTGAAGATGGAGGGAGTGGTCACCGGTCTGGGGCAGGAAGAGGTCGAGGTGCAGGTGGGGGTATTGCGCGTGCGCACCCGCTTGAGCGACATCCAGCGCGGCGAGGAGGAACCGTCCGAGACGAATCCGCAGCAACCCGCTCCGCAGGCAGCCAGGCCGGCGGCGCCCCCCGCACCTGTAGCCCCGGCGATCTTTCGCGCTTCGCCGGGAATGGAGCTGGACCTGCGCGGGCAGCGCGCTGAAGACGCCCTCGACGCCCTGGACCGCCACCTCGAATCGGCCTACCTGGCCGGCCTGCCGTTCGTGCGCATCATCCACGGCAAGGGCACCGGCCGCCTGCGCCAGGTGGTCCATGAAGCGCTGCGCGACTCCCCGCACGTGACTTCCTTCGAGATGGGGGGGGAAAATGAAGGCGGAGACGGAGTGACTGTGGCTAAACTGGCGTCGTAGTTACCAGGCACTTAAATAGAAAAAGGTCGGTAGTGAAGGTTCCCCCAGGCACTATCGACCTTCCTGCATAGGATCCCTAGCTCTATGCCGCTGGATTGTTGAGTCGCGTTGTTGAGGATACATTACCACCCCGGCGTGACCAGAATGTGGACAAGCTGTTTCAGTTGAACAGTTTCATTTATACAGCTACTTTACCTAAATTTTGGTAAAAGGACTGGACGTATGGCTGGATCATGGGTAGAGTGGCCCGCGCCATGAGCCGTTCCAGCGCCGTGGAGAGCTGCTCCTGGCAGGTCGCAACGACCTCAGCCGTTTGCCCGGCGGCGTTCAGGACGTCGATCCTCAGCTTCAGGCTGAAAATCTCACTCCAAAGATTGCGGAATTCCTGGCTGCGCTCGAGGGCCAGGTCGGAGAGCTCCAGCGCCAGATCGATCTGCCCGGTCAGCAGGGCCGCCATCGTCCTGGTCCGTAAGGCCATCATCGGCATCAATCCCATCCCGCGCTCCAGGCATTCCTTTTCAATGGCTTCGACCTCCTCGAGCAGCTCTTCAAGGCGGGTGCGCCGCATCAACTGGATCTGGGCCTGATTGAAACGCGCAGTTAAAGCCACCATTCCCAAACCGTACGCCTCAGCGGTAGCGCGAGCCTGGGCGAGGAAACTGCTTCCAATCTCCACCTGATGATCCATCCCCAGGACCAGCCCCAGGCGAGCGAGGCTGTCGGCAGCCTCGATGCTGTCCAGCGAGCCAGTCACAGCCTGCTGGTATTCTTCCGCGGCGAGGGCTGGCTGGCCCATGACGCGGTAAAAATCTCCGCGTAGGGAGTGGCCGTCGGCGATGGTCTGTTTGAGACCGGCTCGCTGGCCAAAGCTGATCGCCTGCTTGATGTGTTCCCAACAGGCATCCAGATTGGCAATCGCCAGATCGACGTGCCCGGCGTATACGTGCAGTTGCCCCGCCGCCGGCCAGTTTTGGGTCTGCTCGGCCAACTCGATTCCCCTGCGGCAGTATTCCCCGGCGAGCGTATAGCGCCCGGTTTGGAAATGGGTCAGCCCAAGGACCATGTAGGCGCGCACCTCGCTGGTGGGGTGAGCGGACCAGGCGCATTGTTGCAGGGCCAGCTCCGCGTGGGCGCTGCCTTTTTCAGGCCAGCCCATTTTTGCCAACACCTGAGAAATCTGGTAGTGCGCCTCTGAGCGGGCGGTCATGAAATTGAGCTCCTGGTGTTCTTCACCCAGCTCCAGCGCCTTTTCAAACGAGGCAATTGCATCCTGGCGGCGGTTCAGGAGCAGGTAGAGCATGCCCTGGCGGATCCAGGCCTGCATGTGCTCGAAGTCATCGCCGGCCTGCTTCAAATAGCCGATCGCTCGCTCCAGGTACGCCAGCCCCTGAACGGGACGATTTTCCAGGTGCGCGACGGTCCCCATTCCGCTCAACGCCGCACCGGTGAGCAGGCGGCTACGGCGCTGCTCGCCCAGGTGGAGGAGAGCGTTATAGACCCGCGGGAGAGTCTCGCGATCGTTGACCTGGTAGGCCAGCTCTCCCCAACTGGTATAGAGCAGGTGGACCGGGTGGTCAGGCACGTTCTGGCCCTGGTTCTGGAGGATCTGCTCTGCGCGGCGGTAGGCTGCATAGGCCTCTTTGAGTGAAAACAACTGGCGAGCGCGCTGGCCGGCGGTAAGCCAGTAATGGAATGCGGCCAGGGTATCCCCGGCGATCTCCAGATGGCGGGCCAGAACCGAGGCCTGCTGGTCGGCCTGGTTGCCGAGCACTTCTTGCAGGGCCAGGGCGGCTCGCTGGTGATAGAGCCGCTTACGCGCCGGGCTCAGCTCCAGGAGGAGCACTTCGCGGATCTTGTCGTGAATAAAATAATAGCTCTGCTCAGCCTGGCTGCCCGTGTGGGTGGGGCGAATCAGATGAGCCCGCTCCAGGTCGTCCAGCGCCTGGACGACCTGTTCGGGATCCATGCGGCTGGCCTTTTCGAGCACCAGGGGGAAAAACTCATTCCCCAGGACCGCTGCCATCACCAGCACCTGGAGCGTATTCTGGCTGAGCGAGCGCAAGCGATTGCGCACCAGCAGGTGAATGCTGCTGGCAAGGGGCAGGGTTTCGGGGGTTTGGGAAAAATCAGGACCCGGCGATAGCTCCAGGACAGCGCGGAGGGTCTCGAGCAAGAAAAGCGGGTTCCCACCGGTATCCTGGGCCAGGCGGCGGACGAACTCAGGGGAAGGGGTCTGTCCCAGCGCGTGGCGGGCCAGCTCACCGATCTCACTTTCGCTGAGCGATTCAAGGTTGACCTGCAGGAACACCGGGGAGCTGTGGGCCGAGGCGAGCAGGTTGTCGAGAGAAGGGTTGGGCTCCTCGGGGCGAGCAGCCATGACCAGCAGCCCCCTGTCTTTGAACACCGAGCGCTCTTCGAGGTAGGCCAGAGTTGCCAGAGTGGCTTCGTCGGCCCACTGGGCGTCGTCGAGGAAGAAGAGGATGGGCTGGCTGGACGCGATTTGCTCGATGAGGTGGCGGATGGATTCGAAGAGCATCGCCCGCGCCTGCTCGGGGGCCAGGTCGCCGACCGGGGGGATCTCGGGGCGCATGATGACCAGCTCAGGAAGAAGCACGGAAAGCTGGCTGGCCCAGGGCGGGGAAAGCCTGAGCCAGTCATCCAGCGTCACCGAATGGCGGAGGAGCTCGATGATGGGCTGGAACGGCAGGTTATTTTCCAGTGGGCGAGACGGAGCCAGGATCAGCCGGGGGGCAGGCTCGCTGGAGAGAAAGAGCTCCTGGATCAGCCGGCTTTTGCCCGCACCGGCCTCACCCAGGACGACCACCATCCCGCTGCGGTGGTAGGCCAGGCGCAGATCGTGGAGGGCCTGTTCGCGCCCCACAAACGGGACCTGGGTGCTCAGGGAGACTGGCCAGCCCGGCCGGTCGGTGGGAACGGGAACGGCCGCTTCAGCGTGGATCTTTTGATAG
>Ga0335070_10004013_pt1 | contig 17151 bp, 15 predicted proteins | sample Lox_Sample_13_FD_206722 | JGI IMG/M metagenome (GOLD analysis project Ga0335070, IMG submission 206722) | Soil microbial communities from Loxahatchee National Wildlife Refuge, Florida, United States - Lox_Sample_1.3 | ecosystem: Environmental > Terrestrial > Soil > Wetlands | place: USA...
TTCCTTGACGATCCGCTCGGCGTTCTTCACCTCGACGTGCGGATGGCCGCAGACGACGTTGGCGTCCTTGCACGCCTTCACCACCTTGCCGATCCATTCGAGCACCACCGGGTGCTCGTACTGGCGCGGAAAGCCCAGCTCCTGGCTGAGGTCGCCTTCGCCGATCAGCACGGCGCCGATGCCCGGCACCTTCTTGAGGATCTCGGGCAGGTTGGTGATGCCGACCGTGTCCTCCATCTGGATGACGACGAAGATCTCGCCCTTGGGATTGAGCGGCCAGACGTCGGCGCGCTGGTAGTACTCCTGCTGTGTCAGGCCCCAATAGCGCGCCGCCGTGGTCGGCCCGTCGCCGCGGATGCCGGCCGGCTCGTAGAGCGGCGCCGACTTGAGCCGCGGATAGCGACAAGCGGCCACGGCGTTATACGCCTCGTCGACCGTGCTGATATGCGGCCACACGATGCCGTAGGCGCCGAGGTCGAGGGCCTGTTTGGCGAGCCACTGGTTCTTCTCGGCACCATTGGGCGGGATGCGCACCATCGGCGTCACCGGCGGGGCGAGCGAGCCGGAATCGACGATCTGGCGGCGGTTGAGCATGTATTGGAAGCAGTCGCGCAAGGCCCGGCCGTCCCAGAAATTGTGCTCCATCTCGAAAACGACGCCGTCGTATTTCGACTGGCTCATCGACAGCGCCGAGTTGACCTCGGCGGGCGAGAACGCGGTGAACGTCGATTGTCCCTGTTCCAGGGCGCGGATGACCCCGTTCAGGCGTGGGATTTCGGCCATGCTTCCTCCTGCCGTGTCAATCTGCCTTCTGAACCAGGGGGCGAATTTAGACGATGGAGGGCCGCGAGCCTACTGGGAGTTTTTCAGCAGCCGGTCGAGCCGTTCGAGGAGCACCGGCAGCCGGAAAGGCTTGGCGAGGAAATGGGCAGCGTCGCCGAACTGCTCGATCGTCGTGGGATGGCCGCTCATGATCAGCAGCGGCATGCCGCGTTCGGCGGCCCGCCCGTGCAGGCTCGAGCCGCGCCCGCCGGGCAGCCGGTCGTCGAGCAGGATGACGTCGATGGGCAGGAGCGCGACGGCGGTTTCGGCGATATCGAGATCGTCCGCCGCCATCACCAGATAGTCCTCCTGCTCGAGGCTGAGCTGAAGCAGCTCGCGGATGTCGTCTTTATCGTCGACGACCAGGACGCGGCCGCGCTTGCCCGGTCTTTCAATCTGACGAAAGCTCACCCCCAATCCGTGACCTCCCAATCCGCAACCTGGCAGGCCGTGGTCGAGCGGCCGGATCGACACGTGAATCAAGCCGCCCAGGACCGGCGATATCGTCTCGAAGCGGATCGGCCGTCGCTCGCGCAAGGCCGTTTCGTGCATCGCCCGGGCTTCGCTGCCGACCGTCTGCGGGAAGGCGTCCCAGATGCATTTGCCGATCAGCCCGGCGCGGTCGCGCCTCCAGGCCGTCCCGGCGGCGCGGTTGATGAACGTAAACCGCCACCCGTCGTCGAGGAGGTAGACCGCGTCGCGCAGCCGGTCGAGGAATTCCGCGGCGCGCCGCGTCGGCAGGCCGCCATAGAGCTTTCGGCGCTCCAGCTCGCTGGCTCTGTCCCGCGTCTGCAGGCCTGAGACGACACGCAGCTTGGTGCGCCGGCTCACATCATCCCTGTCTAGTTGACGACGACGACGCGGACGTCGCCGGACCGGTCGAGGACGTTGAGACCGACGTCGGCCGTGTGGCGGCGCAGGAGGATGTCGACCCGTGCGTCGCCGAGCCGCAGGCGGCGGAGCCACACCTCGTCGATGAAGTCGGGGAGCACCGGCCGTTCGAAGCGCACCTCGCGGCGGGCATGGTCGCATCGCAATCCCAAGCACGCTTCGAGGAGCGCCAGAGGGGTGGCACTCGCCCAGGCTTGCGGGGCGCAGGCCACGGGGTAGAAGGTCGGGCCGCGTCCGCGGCGGCGGCTGAAGCCGCAGAACAGCTCCGGCAGCCGCAGCAGGTCCATGTACTGCAACGTCTCGAACATGCCAGAGAAGATCCGCATCGCCTCGCGCTTCAGGCCGTAGCGCGCCAGGCCGAGCGCGATCAGCGCGTTGTCGTGCGGCCACACCGAGCCGTTGTGATACGACATCGGGTTGTAGCGCCGCTCGCCGGTCGAGAGCGTGCGAATCCCCCAGCCCGACCAGGAGTCGCGGCCCATCAACGTCTCGGCCACACGTGCGGCACGCTCGGGCGAGGGAAGACCCGAGAACAGGACCTGCCCGGCGTTGGAGCTGCGCACTCGGCACGGCCGTTTCTGGCCGTCGAGCGCCAGCGCATAGGTCCCGAGGTCCTCGCACCAGAATTTTTCCTCGAAATTGCGACGAAGTTGCGCCGCCTGATGCTCGAGCCGGGTCGCCAGCGCCGTGTCGCCGAGCGCGTGCGCCATCAGGGCACCTTGATGGCGCGCCGCATACACATAGCCCTGGACTTCGGCGAGCGCGATGCTGTCGCCGGCAAGCGTACCGTCCTCGTGCGAGATGGAGTCCCCGGAATCCTTCCAACCCTGGTTGGTCAGCCCTTTGCCGGCGCGCGCCCGGTACTCGAGGAAGCCGTCGTGATCGGGATCGCCGTAGGTGTCGATCCAGTGCAGGGCCGCCTCGATGTTGGGCCACAGCTCGTCGATGGTCTCCCAGTCGCCGGTGCGTTCGAAATACTTGCCGGCCAGGAGAACGAAGAGCGGCGTCGTATCGACGCTGCCGTAGTAAAGGGCGAACGGCACCTCGCCGAGCCGGGCCATCTCGCCCCGCCGCGTCTCGTGGAGGATCTTGCCCGGCTCGGCGTCGGCCTCAGGGTTTTCGCTTTTCGCCTGGGTTGCGGCGAGAAACTTCAGGACGCCTTTGGCAATCTCCGGGTCGAACCACAGCATCATGAGTGCGGTGATGATGCCGTCGCGGCCGAACGCCGTGCTGAACCATGGGATCCCCGCATAAGGGTAGGGCCCTTGTTTCGTATCGGTCATCAGCATGTACAGGTCGGCGACGGACCGGCAGAGCGTCCGGTTGAGCACGGGATTCGACGTCTGGATGACGACCGCGCGCGAGGTCGAGCGGTTCAACGCGCGCCGGGCGTCGCGCAGCGCCTTGAAGAAGTCGACGGGTGCGGCGGCGACGTCGCGATCGAAGCTGATCGTGACGAAGAGAGACTGCCGCTCGTTGGGGCCGAGCTCGATGTCCCAGGCGGTCTCTTCCTCGGTGAGGGACGTCGGTGCCGGACGGAAGATCAGCTTGCTGGTCGATTCGTAGCCGTCGAGGGCCCGGTAGCGCAGGACGACCGTATCCGATCCGGTGCCGCCCAGCTTCGGCAGTTCCGTGCGGATGGTGCCGCGGCGCTCGCGCTGAATGCCGCGCACCTCGAACAGGTCGATGAAATCCGCGGCGAACCGAAGGCTGAGGCGGATCCGATGCGGACTGCGGTCGAAATTCTCGATCGCCACCCGCTCGTAGCAGCAGGCCTCCCACAGGAACTTCGAGCGGATGAGATGGATGGTCTCGCGCGACAGCGCGAGCTGACCGCCGCGATAGATGTCGGGGTTGGCGAGGTCGACGGTAAGGACGGCATTGTTGTCCTGGAGAGTCGAGCTCAGCAGCAGCGGCTTGCGGCTGTCGATCAGGAGCTCGAGCCCGGACAGATAGCGGGTGTCGTCGTGGTAAATGCCTTCGGGGCTACCCGGCGCCTCGATGATGTCGCCGTAGTGGTCGAAGACGGCGAACGTGTTGCCATGTTTGAGCGTGCGCGGCCGGCGCTCGAGGATCGACGACGTCGCCGGGATATAGAACTGTACGCCCGGGTCATCGCGCGATTCATCGGGAGCATCACGGTGCTTGACGTCGGCCTGTTCGTTCATCGGTCGCCCAGTTGAGTGACGGGGTTGTCAGCTTCGCCCAACGTCGGCACCACACGCAGAAAAGTCGAGTATCAAACGCGTGACGCGGTATTTCGCTCCGTGTCACGCGAGTTCCGCATTTTCGTCCGCCGGCGGCCGGGTCTCCGGCAGCAGCAAGAGCACCGCTAGAAAGCCCAAGGCGGCAAGCCCGGCCAGGGATAGAAATGCGACCGAGCCGCCGAACTTGTCCGTGACATAACCGGCGATCGTGGAGCTGGAGGACGCGCCGATCCCGACCATCGTGCCGACCACGCCGAGGCCGGCGTTGAAATGACCGGTGCCGCGGGTCGTGTCCGCGACGACCAGTGGGAACAGCACGCCGAGCACGGCCGCGGAGATTCCATCGAGAATCTGGACGACGACCAGCAGCCACGGGCTGACCACGACACTGAACAGCAGGGCGCGCACGACCAGGGCGCCGAACCCCAGCAGGATCAGCATGCGCCGGCCGCGCCGTTCCGCCTCGCGGCCGACCCACGGCGACAGCACGGCGACGACGATCTGCGGCACGACGATGCAGGCCGCGATGAGGGTCGTGGCCCATTGCGCCGAGCGCATCGTCACGACGCTGCCCATGATCGGCAGCATCGACGCATTCGAAAGATGAAAGAACATCAGGCAGCCGCCGAAGATCAGTAGCGGCTTGTTGTCGATCAGGCCATGGAGCTTCGAGACTTTGTTCGGGCGGCGCTGCGGCGGCGCCATGCCGCCGACCGCCCGCGCCGGGTCGATGTCGGCCGGGTTGACCATCCGCAGGAAGAACAGCGCCGGGACGATGAGGACGGCGGTGACGATGAACACCGCCCGGTCCGAGATGAGCCGGCCGCAGGCGCCCATGACCGCGGCCGCGATGCCATTGCCGATCGAAGCGAAACAGGCGTTGCGTCCGAGACGTTCGCCGATCGCATGGCGGCCGACCAGGCCGAGACTGATCGTGGCGATGACCGGTCCGACAAGGCAGCTGGCGAGGCTGTGCAGCACTTCGGCGAGCAGCACCAGCGGGAAGATCGGCGCGGCGGCGAGGAATACGGCGCTGACGCCGATCGTGGCGATGGCGAGCGCCGCCACGAGCCGTTTCGAGGGCACCGCGTCGACCAGGGCGCCGCCCGGGATCTGCGCGAACAGCGACGCCATCCCGGCGACCGTGAGCACGATGCCGATCTCGACCTGGGTCCATTTCGCGGCGGTCAGATAGACGGCAATGAACGGGCCGAAGCCGGTCTGCACGTTGGCGAGAAAAAAATTGAGCCCGTCGAGGCCGTGGAGACTTTGCCGCGACGGCGTCGGACGCTGATGCGGAGCCATGTCAGTTCGACTGGATGGTTTCAGTCGATCCTGATGCCCCCAGCACCACCACCTGCTTCCCCTCCTTGTACTCTGGCGCGGCTTTCACCTGATCGCGGGTGAGGTCCAGCGTGATCTGGTTGCCTTTATCCTCCGGCGCGAAGTGCAGCGCACTCCAGTCGACGGCAATCCGGCGGCTGCCGACCCCGAGGAACCCGCCGAAGTCGATGATGGCGGCGCGTGTCTGTCCCGAGCGGTCGACGATCACATCCACCACGCGGCCCATGTTCTCGTTGGTGCTGCTGCGGACCTCTTTGCCGAGCACGCCGAGGATCAAACTCGTGGCGAGGACCGACGCGGTCGCGGGCGGCGGCGCCGCCGGCGCGGAGGCGGTGTTCGGCGGGCTATTCGGTGCCGCGGGCTGGGGCGGCGCCGGCTGTTCATCGCCGGGCCTCGACGCCTCATTCGTCTGCGGCGTTGGCTCGGACTTCGGTGCTTCGCCGGAGGCAGCCGGCTGCTGCGCCACGTTTGGCGGATCGGCTGCGGACGGTGCCTGATCGCTGCCGTTGCCTTCAGCCGATGCCGGCGGCGCGCGTTCCGGCGTCTCTGTCTGCGCCGCGACGTCCCCCACCATCATCGCGGTTATCATCGTGCCGATCAGGAAGGGGGTGACGGCGCGCATCGTTCCTCCGCCATAAGCGGAGAACTGTACCGCGGGCGATTCCGCGCCGACCGTGACCTTTGCGTGCCTTTTGAGACACGCTGGCTACTCCGCCAGCTTTTTCATGACCGTATAAAGCGCGGTCTGCCCTTCGAAGCCGATCCCCGGGCGCTCCGGCAGGCGCAGATAGCCGTCCGCCACCCGCGCCTCGTCGGCGAAGCCGCCGAACACGCCGAAGACACCGGGATAGGATTCAGCCCCGCCGAGGCCGAAGCCGCCCGCCACGTGCAGCGACATCTGATTGCCCCCGTGCGGGAACAGGCCCGCGCGGCGCCAGCCATGAGCATCGAGCATCGCCACCGTGCGGGCGTATTGCGCGATCCCATAAGCCTGCGGTGGATCGACCTGGATGACGTCGCGATCGCTACGCAGCCCGCCGAAGCGGACGAGATTGTCCACGTCCTGGGTCGAGAACAGGTTCTCGCCGGTCGCCAGCGGCGGTTCATAAACGCCGGCGATCTCGGCAAGCAGCGCGTAGTCGAGCGGGTCGCACGGCTCCTCGAACCAGCGCAGGGAGAACGGCGCCAGCGCCTTGGCATAGGCCAAGGCCTCGGCACGGCCGAACTTGCAGTTCGCATCGACGGCGAGATGATCTCCGCCGCCGACGACCTTGAGCACCGCTTCGAGCCGGCGAAGATCCTCCGCCAGCGGCGCGCCGCCAACCTTCATCTTCACGAGCGTGTAACCCGAATCTAGATGCCGGCGCATCTCGTCCTGCAGATCCTGGATCGTCTGGCCGGGGAAATACCAGCCGCCGCCGACGTAACAGAACACGCGCTCGGCCACGCGGCCGCCGTTGAACCGCGCGGCGAGGACCCGATGCAGCGGCTTGCCCTCGATCTTCGCGACGGCATCCCAGAGTGCGACTTCGATGGTGCCGATCGCGACCGAACGCTCGGTATGCCCGCCCGCCTTCTCGCGCTGCATCATGCAGGCCAGAGCCTTGGCCGGATCGAGATTGTGCCCGCCGGCGTCGAGCAGGGTTGCCGGGTCGGCGCGCAGCAGCCGCGGGATGAAGCGCGCCCGCATCTGCGCGCCGCAGGCGTAGCGCCCCGTCGAGTTGAACGCGAAGCCGACGACGGGCCGGCCGTCGCGGATCACATCGGTGATCACCGCGACGACCGATGTCGTCATTTCCGAGAAGTCGAAGCTCGAGTTGCGGATCTGCGAGTTGATCGGCAGCGCCGTTTCGCGGATCTCGACGATGCGCATGGCGCTAAGTCCGCCGCCTCACTCCACCTTGATGTTGGCGGCCCGGATGACCTTGCCCCATTTCTCGATTTCTTCCTTGATCTGCGCGGTGAATTCCGCCGGCGTATTGACCACCGGCTCGAAGCCGAGTTCGGCGAGGCGCTTCTTGATTGCCGGATCGGCGACCGCTTTGGCGATCTCGTCGTGCAGGAGGTCGACGATGGCTTTGGGCGTGCCGGCGGGGACGAGCACGCCTTGCAACGTGTCGGACTCCTGGTCGGGGATGCCTGCTTCCACCATGGTCGGTACCTCGGGCAGGGCGTCCGAACGATGCTTGGCGGTCACGGCGAGCGGCCGCAGCTGTCCGGACTTCACAAGCTCGGTCGCCGGCGGCAGTGCGCTGAACGCGATCGGCGTCTGGCCTTGCAAGGTGGACTGTAGCGCCGGCGCTGCGCCGTTGAACGGCACGCGCACGGCGTCGAGCTTGTAGGTCATCCGGAACAGCTCGGCCGCGAGGTCGGGCGTGGTGCCGATCCCAGCGGTGGCGATGCTGTATTTGCCGGGATTGGCTTTGATGACTTCGACTAGCTCCTTGATCGACTTCGCCGGCACGCTGTTGTTGACAACGACGAGATTCGGCGAGTCGGCCGCGACCGTGATTGGGGCGAAGTCCTTGTACGGATCGTAGGTCGCGTTCTTGCCGTAGAGGGTCGGGTTGACGACGTAGGCCGAGCTGACGACGAGAACCGTGTAGCCATCCGGGGCGGATTTGGCGACGATGCCCATGGCGATGTTGCCGCCGGCGCCGACGCGATTTTCGACCACGAACTGCTGGTGCAGATTTTCCGAGAGCTTCTGGCCGAGAAGACGCGCGATGACGTCAGTTGGTCCGCCGGGCGCGAAGCCGACCATGAGCTTCACCGGCTTGGCCGGATAGGCCTGGGCCGCGGCCGGTGCGGCGGCAAAGCCATAGGCGCCGACGGTCCATAGCGCCGCGGCGGTGAACAGTGTGCATCTGGCGATCATGTGTCCTCCCGATCTTGACGATTCTTATACGGATCGGGAGGCGTCTAAGCAAACCGACGCGGCGCCCACAGCGGCGGCTATTCGACCTTCATGTTCGCGGCCTTGATCACCTTGCCCCACTTCTCGATCTCGTCCTTGATCTGGGCAGCGAACTGCGCCGGTGTGTTGCCGACGGGATCGAAGCCGAGCTCCACCAACCGATCCTTCACGGTCGGGTCGGCCAGCGCCTTCACCGTCTCGCGGTACAAGAGGTCGACGATCGCCTGCGGCGTTCCCGCCGGCGCCAGCATGGCCGCGAACGTGTCGGAGTCCTGATCCGCGATACCCGCTTCCGTCATCGTCGGCACGTCCGGTAGCGCGGGGGCGCGATGCTTCGACGCCACCGCGATGCCGCGCAGCTGCCCGGACTTGATGAGCTGCGTCGCCGGCGGAATGGCACCGATGCCGATCGGCGTCTGTCCTTGCAGGACCGACTGCACCGACGGCGCGCCGCCGTTGAAGGGCACGCGCACGGCGTCGAGCTTGAACGTCATGCGCAGCATCTCCGCGGCCAAATCGGGGGTGGTGCCGATGCCGGCCGTCGCGATGCTGTACTTGCCGGGGTTGGCCTTGATGACGTCGATCAGCTCCTTCATCGTCTTGGCCGGCACCGACGGGTTGACGAACACCGCATTCGGCGAGTCCGCCGCGACGGTGATCGGCGCGAAATCCTTGTAGGGATCGTAGGTGACGTTGGCGCCGTAGAGGGTCGGGTTGACGACGTAGGCCGAGCTCACGAACAGCAGCGTATAGCCGTCCGGCGCCGACCGCGCGACGATGCCCATGGCGATGTTGCTGCCGGCCCCCGGCCGGTTCTCGACCACGAACTGCTGCTTCAGGCTTTCCGACAGCTTCTGCGCGACCATCCGCGCCACGACATCGGTCGGGCCGCCGGCGGCGAAGCCGATGAGGATCTTCACCGGCTTGGTCGGATACGTGTCGGCCGCGGCGGCCGGATGCGCACCGATCGCGACGGCGAAAGCCGCGAACGCCATCGTGCGCCAGAATAGGTTCCGTGTCGTCATCTTGCAGTCCCCCGTTCTCAATCGACTTTGATGTTGGCGGCCTTCACGACGCGGCCCCATTTTTCGAGCTCGACCTTGATCTCGGCCGCGAACTCGTCCGGCGTGTTGCCGACCGGTTCGAAACCGAGCTGCGCCAGCCGCGCCTTGACGTCCTCGCGGGCGAGCACCTTGACGATCTCGCGATGGAGCAGGTCGATGATCGCGCGCGGCGTCCCCGCCGGGACGAGGACGGCCTGCATGGTGTCGGATTCCTGGCCGCTGATGCCCGCCTCTTCCATGGTCGGCACGTCCGGCAGCGCCGCCGACCGGTGTTTCGCGGTGACCGCCAACGCGCGCAGCTGACCGGAGAGCACCAGCTCGGTCGCGGGCGGCAGTGCGGTGAACGCGATCGGCGTCTGGCCTTGCACCGTCGACGTGATCGCAGGGGCGGCGCCGTTGAACGGCACCGCGACGAGATCGAGACCGAACGCAAGCTTCAGCAGCTCGCCGCCGAGATGCGGCGTCGTGCCGATCGGCGGTGCGGCATAGCTGTACTTGCCCGGATTGGCCTTCACGATCTCGATCAGTTCCTTCACCGTTTTCGCCGGAAACGACGGATGCACCATCAGGAGGTTCGGCGAATCGACGGCCTTCGTGACCGGCGCCAGGTCGCGGATGGAATCGAAGCCCATGTTGGCGTAAAGCCCGGGGTTGACGACGAGCGCCGAGCTCACGACCAGGATGGTGTAGCCGTCGGGCGGTGCCTTGGCGACCAGCGCCATGCCGACATTGCCGCCGGCGCCGGGCCGGTTGTCGACGACGAACTGCTGGCCGAGCTGCTCGGTGAGCCGCTGCGCCAGGATGCGGGCGGTGATGTCGCCGGGACCGGCCGCCGAGAAGGGCACGATCACCTTCACCGGCTTGCTGGGATAGGCCTGCGCCAGCGCCGGACCGCCGAGGCTCAGTGAAACAGCACAGAGCAAGGCGCCGATCGTGACTGCGCCGAGCAACAACCGCTTCGTCCGCATGACCCCTCCCGTTCGATTGGGTGCGCGCTACTCCACCTTGATGTTCGCCGCCTTGATGACTTTCGCCCATTTTTCGACTTCGCTGCGGATCTCCGCCGCGAACTGCTCCGGCGTGTTCGCCTTGGCCGCGAAGCCGAGGCCGTCGAAGCGCTGCAGGATCTCCCGTTCTTTCACGATCCTGGCGATCTCGCGGTAGACGCGGTCGACGATGTCCTTGGGCGTGCCGGCGGGATAGAGAACCCCATGCATCACCTCGGATTCCTGGTCGCGGATGCCGGACTCGGCCAGGGTTGGCACATCAGGCAGGCCGTGCAGGCGCGCCGGGCTCGTCACCGCGAGGCCGCGCAATGTGCCCGCCTTCATGTGCTCGGTCGCCGGCGGCACGGCCGTCATCGCCATCGCCGTCTGGCCCTGCAGGGTGGACGTGATTGCCGGTGCGGCGCCGTTGAAGGGCACCGCGACCATGTCGAGCTTCAGCGTCAATTTAAACAAGGTGATCGCGAGGTCGCCGGTGGTGCCGATGCCGGGCGTGGCGTAGCTGTACTTGCCGGGATTGGCATGGATCAGGTCGACGAGCTCCCTGACGGTCTTCGCCGGCACCTTCGGATTGGCGGTGAGAAGATTGGGCGAGGCGCCGGCATTGGTGACGGGTGCAAAATCCTTGAACGGGTCGAAGCCGGCGTTCGCGTAAAGGCTCGAATTGACGACGAAGCTCGAGCTCACCATCAGCATCGTGTAGCCGTCGGCAGGCGCGCGGGCGACGAGCCCGATGCCGATGTTGCCGCCGGCGCCGGCGCGGTTCTCGATGAGAAACTGCTGTCCGAGACCTTCGCCGAGCTTCTGCGCCAGGATGCGCGCGACCGTGTCGGTCGGCCCGGCGGGCGGGAACGGGACGACGATACGCACCGGCTTGCTCGGCCAGCTTTGCGCTGCCGCGTCCGGAATGACGAGCGCGGCCGCCGCAAGCAGTACGAGTGCAAAGGCGCAGGTCCGGATGGTGATCCGCAGGCGATCCTCCCCCTGTTCACGTCTTCTTGTTGCCCCATCAGTAGCAGAGCCGGGCGGTCCATTGAAGGGGCGGACGGCGCTGGTGTAGGGTCAATTTTCGTTTGTCGAAAGTTCAATAAGGGGAGAGGACGCCGCATGGCCGCTCGAAAGCTGACGCGACAGGACCTGCGCGAGGCCGCCGAAAAGTACAAGAACTGGGGCAAATGGGGCCCGCAGGACGAGATCGGCACGCTCAACTATACCCAGGCCGAGGACATCGTCGCCGCCGCGCGCCTCGTCAAAAAAGGCAAGGTGATCTCGCTGGCGCTCAACTTCGACAACAACGGGCCGCAAGGGGCGAAGAGCAAGTATCCCGCCATGGGCCGCATCAACCCGGTGCACACGATGCTGCGCACCGGCACCGACGCCTATTCCGGCGTGCTCGACCATCGCGGCATCCGCGCCTCCGACGACATGGTCGTGATGCCGCTGCAATGCGGCACGCAATGGGACGGCCTCGGCCACATCTTCTACGAGAACTACATGTGGAACGGCTACGACTGCCGCGAGGTCACGTCGGCCGGCGCGCAGAAGTGCGGCATCGAGAAGACCAAGAACAAGATGGTCGGCCGCGGCGTGTTCCTCGATGTCCCGAAGATGAAGGGCAAGGCGGCACTCGAAGACGGCTATGCCATCACCTGCGACGACCTCGACAAGACCGCGAAGGCGCAAGGTGTGACGGTCAAACGCGGCGACTTCGTGATCGTGCGCACCGGGCAGATGGAGGAGAAGCTCAAGGCCGGCAGCTGGGACGGTTATCCCGGCGGCGACGCGCCGGGCTTCGGCTTCGAGACCCTGGACTGGATCCAGCGCACCCAACTCGCCGGCCTCGCCAGCGACACCTGGGGCTGCGAGGTGCGGCCGAACGAGAGCGAGCCCGGCATCAACCAGCCCTGGCACTGGATCACCATCCCGATCATGGGCATGACCATGGGCGAGATCTTCTATCTCAAGGACCTCGCCGAGGACTGCGCCGCGGACAAGACGTACGAGTTCCTGTTCGTGGCCCCGGCGATCCCGATCACCGGCGCGGTGGGTTCGCCGACGAATCCCTTGGCTATTAAATGAGGGAGCCCCTCACCCCAACCCTCTTTCGGTGGGAGAGGGGGGCGGAGCGTCGCGACATTCACCTCTCCCACCGGGAGAGGTCGCGAGCGGCAGCGAGCGGGTGAGGGGACATGGTTGGTATGTCGAGAAGCGCATGCGTTCTGACTGCGTTTGTGACCGCATCTCTGCACAGTATCGCCGTCGCCGGCGAGGCGCCGCAGCAATACGCCGGTTTCTTCACCTGGGGTGCCGAAGTTGAAACGTTCTCGCCCTGCGGCTCGCACAAAGAATATTGGGTGCGCGCCAGCGATGCGGTCATCGATCGGTTATCCAAGGCACATCAGCAGTTAACGACGAAACCCTACGAAGGCATCTTCGTGGAAGTAATTGGCGCATACGCAGGACCAACCAGTAGTGAGTACGGCTTCGAGGGACAGTACGAGGGCTTGTTTCGGATCGACAAAGTATTGCTGGCGCGAAAGGCCGAAGCCCTAGATTGCAAGCAGTGAGAGGACGGAGACGACTATGCCGAAAATGACCGGCGCGCAGGTGATGGCGGACATGCTGAAAGGCTACGACGTCACCCATGTGTTCATGGTGCCGGCGGTGCTGCGCCAGAGCTTCGCCGAGATGGAGAAGCGCGGCACCGGCATCAAGCGCATCCACTGCCATGGCGAGAAGTCGGCGGCTTACATGGCGGACGGCTACGCGCGGTCGTCGGGTAAGCCTGGGCTGTGCATGGCGCAGGTGATCGGCGCCCTCAATCTGGCGGCGGGTCTGCGCGATGCCTGGCTCGCGCATTCGCCGGTGATCGCCATGACCGGCGGCCGCGATCCCAAGACCAAGTTCCGCAAGGTCTACCAGGAGGTCGATGACGTGCCGGCGTTCGAGCCGGTGACCAAATTCAACGCCACGGTCGACGCGGTCGAGCGCTTTCCCGACATGGTGCGGCAGGCGTTCCGCGCCGCCGTCTCCGGCACGCCGGGCCCGGTGCATCTGCAGTTCCGCGGCAACGAGGGCCAGCTCGACGCCGAAGAAGGCGAGATGGAGCCGCTGTGCGAGCCGCAGTTCAGTCAGGTGCCGCCGTTTCGGCCCGACCCCGATCTCAAAGACGTGCAGGCGGCGCTGAAGCTGCTGCAGGAGTCGGCCAAGCCGGTGATCGTCGCCGGCGGTGGCGTGCGCGCCTCGCGCGCCGGCCGCGAGCTCGTGGCGCTGGCTGAGGCGCTGCAGATCCCGGTCGCCACCTCGCTGAACGGCAAGGATTCGATCCCGGGCGTACACCCGCTGTCGGTGGGCGTGGTCGGCAGCTATTCGCGCGAGAGCGCCAACCGGATCGTCAACACGGCCGATCTGGTCTGCTTCATCGGCACCGAAACCGGCGGCATGACCACGCATTTCTGGGCGGTGCCGAAGATCGGCACGCCGGCCATCCAGATCGACCTCGAGCCCGAGGCGCTGGGGCGCAACTATCCGCTCAAGGCCGCCGTGCTCGGTGACGCCAAGGCGGCCTTGGCGCTGATGCTGAAGCACGCCGACAAGGGCAGTGCCGCCCGCCGCAAGACGTGGATCTCCACCGCGCGCTCGGTCTGCGAGGAATGGAAGGGCAAGTACAAGGCGGCCCTCACGTCCGAGGCGTGGCCGATCCGGCCCGAGCGCATCTGCGGCGATCTCACGCGCCTCGTCCCCGACAACGGCATCGTCGTCGTCGACACCGGCCATGCCGGGATGTGGATGGGCGGCTTCTACGACCTGCGTACGCCGGACCAGAGCTACATGCGCAGCGCCGGCCATCTGGGCTGGGCGTTCCCGGCCGGGCTCGGCGCCAAATGCGGCAGCCCCGACCGGCCGGTGATCGTGTTCACCGGCGACGCCGGCTTCTGGTATCACATCGGCGAGATCGAGACCGCGGTGCGCTGGAAGATCAACACCGTCACCGTCGTCAACAACAACGGCGGCGGCAACCAGTCCAAGCGCGGCTTCGACCGCGTCTATGGCGGCAACTCGACCGAAGGCTCGCGCGAGCTGTGGACCTACACCAAGGTCAACTTCGCCAAGGTCGCCGAGGACATCGGCGCTGTCGGCATCCGGGTCGAGAAGGCGAGTGAGTTCGAGCCGGCGCTGCGCAAGGCGCTGACCTTGGACCGCCCGGTCATCATCGACGTGGTGACGGATATCGAGGTCCTGGCGCCGACCGCGGTGACCTGACCGCAACGCCTCAAGGCGTCGCCGCGCCGAGATAGCTGCGCGGCCGCCAGCGCCAGAGACGCCGCCCGGGCGACGGCCCTCATGCGGCGCTCCCCGCCCTTATCTGGCTCACCCGTCGGTGCGGCCGTAGGCCGAGGCCGGTATGACCTTGAGATCCTTCGCCCCGGCCGGCGCCCACATCAGTTGCAGGCCCCACGTGCCGTGGCGCTGGAAATAGAGGACGCGCAGCGGGTACCAGACGCCGCCCTCGACGTTGATCTCGGCCGTGTCCGACATTCCCATGGCGTGGATGCTCGGGTCGTCGACCACCTGCTCGCCGCCGATCCAGACGCGCACGCCGTCGTTCGAGTTGGCGGCGATCTGATAACGGCCTTTCTCGGGAAACTTGATGAAGCCGGTGATTTCGGCGCCGACCTCCTGCTTGAGATTGGAGCTCAGCACCGTGCCGGTGTTGTCGTCGTAGTCGATGCCGGGCAGCGGCGCGCCTTTGTCGCCGCCGCTTTTGGAGCGGGCGAGGCGCTCGACGTCGCCGATATTGTGCATGGCGTACGGCCAGTAGCGCACCGCGAGGCCGGGCTTCACCGCGTCGCCTGCGGGTTGGGGCGAGGCTGCGACCGGGTCGGCCGCGCGAGCGGTGGCAGCGCCGCCCGCCCATGCGGCGAAGCCGAGCAGGGCACCGAAGGCCGCGGCCAAGGCGGTCGAACGAGTGAAAGCCATGATCAACTCCCTGTTCTTAGATGCGGCGTGTCGTTGAGGGGAGCCTAGCGGCGACCGGCGGGAGCGGCAAGCCGCGGCTCACCTCAGATGGGTCTTGAAGAAGTCGACGGTGAGGCCCAGCGCCCGGTCGGCGTCGGCCTTGCGATACGGCTTGCCGCCTTTGCGGGCGAAGGCATGGTCGGCGTCGGGATATTTGTGGATCGTCACCAGCGGATTGGGCTTGAGCCGCCGCTCCAGAAGATCGTTGACCTCGGCCTGCACCCAGCGGTCCTTCATCGCCATGTGCAGCATGAAGGGGCGGTGAAGATTCGGCGCTTCGCGGATGTTGTGCTCGATATAGGTGCCGTAATAAGCGACGGCGGCGGTGATGTCGGTCCGGCAGCACATCAGATAGCAGAGCTTCCCGCCGAGGCAGTAGCCGACGGCGCCGACCTTGCCGTTGGAGGCGGGGTGCGTCTTCAGATACGCCTCGACGTCCTGCATGTCGCGGACGCCGAGGTCGTAATCGAAATCGTAGTAGAGATCGAACGCCTTTTTCACGTCGTCGGGGTTGTGGTCGGACAACTCGACCCCGGGCTCCTGGCGCCAGAAGAGATCGGGCACCAGGCATACGAACCCGGCCTCGGCGAACTCGTGCGCATGATGGCGCATGGTGTCGTTGATTCCCCAGATCTCCATGATCGCGATGATCGCGCCCGCAGGTGTGCGGTCAGGGACCGCCAGATAGGCGCCCATCTCGCCGTCGCGCAGTTTCACCCGGATGTTTTGCGTTTTCATGACTGGCGGCTCGCGACCGGGCGGCGGTCTAGTTCAGCCTCAGCAGATGCTTGGCGTTGCCGCTGAAGATCTTGTCGCGCTCGGCGTCGGAAATCTCGAGTACGTTGATCGCCTTGATCGTGCCGCCGATCAGCCAGCGTCCTTGGTCGGCATCGAACGGTGCGTCGGTCGCGAACACGGAGTGATCGCTGCCGAAGAAGCCGTGGCCGCAGCGCGTCGCATTCGCGTCGCCGTTCAGCGCCGTGTCGCCGTAGAGTTTCTTGTAGTAGGTCATCGGCAGGTTCTTCAGGCCGGCTTTCTCGGCGACCGGGTTCTTGCCGGTCTTGCCGAAGAAGATCTGGTTGAAGCCGAGGTCGATCTTGCCGGCGAAGTAGGGGATCATGCCGCCCATGTGATGGGTGATGATCTTGAGGTTGGGCAGTTCGTCGAACAGTCCCGAATAGATCAACCGCGTCATGCACGCCGTCGTCTCGTACGGCCAGCCGAACGTGAACCAGATCTCGTTCTCCGAAACCTGTTCGCTCGCGTAATCGGCGAAGTTCGGCCCGCGGATCGGGTGGACCCAGATCGGCAAGTCGTGCTTGGCCATGCGCTGGAAGATCGGCCGGAATTCCGGCGCCGAGAGCGGCTTGCCGACGACGTTCGTGAACAATTGAATCCCGCGGGCGCCAAGGTCGCGGATCGCGCGGTCCATCTCCTGCAGGCAGGCGCCGACATTGTTCGCCGGCATCGAGGCGATGAAGCACGGGAAGCGGTCCGGATGCTTGCGGCACAGCTCGGCGAGTCCGTCATTGGCGATGCGCGCATATTCCGGCGTGCGGTCCGGCGGGCCCAGCATCTCGATCGGCGGATTGGCGAGCGACAGCACCTGCTGGTAGCCCTCGAACTCGTCCATCAGCCGCAGCCGCGCGTCGAGGTCCCACAATGTCGGCAGCTCGGGAAATGCCTTGAGCGCCACGTGGCCAGGCACGAGCTCGGCCAACCGGTCCATGATCGGCTTCGGCATGAAATGGTTGAACACGTCGAGCATCATGCGGCGCTTCCTCCGGTCTTTCGCCAGACGGTAGAGTTTTTGCGGCGGCCGTTCAAGCTGACCGCTCGTAGCAGCGCGCCTTCACGCATGCGTGAAGGGAGCTGCCCCTTGG
>Ga0335070_10004014_pt1 | contig 17151 bp, 15 predicted proteins | sample Lox_Sample_13_FD_206722 | JGI IMG/M metagenome (GOLD analysis project Ga0335070, IMG submission 206722) | Soil microbial communities from Loxahatchee National Wildlife Refuge, Florida, United States - Lox_Sample_1.3 | ecosystem: Environmental > Terrestrial > Soil > Wetlands | place: USA...
CTGGCCGACGCCGAACCGCAGATTGGCGAAGTCGGCGATGGAATGGGCGTCGGTGTTGATGCTGACCAGCACGCCCATGTCCTTGGCCATGCGGCAATGGGTGTCGAGCAGGTCGAGCCGGTCCGGGTGCGCGTTCAGCTCCATGTAGCAGCCGCGCTCCTTGGCCTTGCGCAAGATGCGCGGCATGTCGACGTCATAGGGCTCGCGCTCGCCGATCAGCCGGCCGCTCGGATGGGCCAGGATCGTGACATAGGGGTTGTCGAGGCCGCGCAGGATGCGCTCGGTCTGCGCCGCGCGGCTCAGGGTGAACTTGCTGTGCACGGCCGCGACGACGAGGTCGAGCTCGGCCAGGACGTCGTCGGGCAGGTCGAGGCGGCCGTCCTCCAGGATGTCGAGCTCGATGCCCTTCAGCACGGTGATGCCGAGGCCGCTCTTGTTGAGCTGGTCGATCTGCGCGATCTGGCGCCGGAGCCGCGTCGGGTCGAGGCCGTGCGCCACGGTGAGATGGCGCGAGTGCTCGGTGATCGCGACATAATCGAGGCCCGCCGCCTTGGCGCCCAGCGCCATCTCGCGCAGCGAGTTGCGGCCGTCGGTCGCGGTCGTGTGGGCGTGCAAATCGCCGCGCAGGTCCTTGAGCTCGACCAAAGCGGGCAGGGTGCCGGCGCGCGCCGCGTCGATCTCGCCCTGGTCCTCGCGCAGCTCGGGTGGAATGAGCGGCAGGCCGATGGCGCGGTAGACCGATTCTTCGGTCTCGCCGGCCAGGCGCTTCTCACCGCGGAACACGCCGTATTCGTTGATCTTGAGGCCCTTGTTCTGGGCGATGCGGCGGATCGCGATGTTGTGCGCCTTGCTGCCGGTGAAATAGACCAGCGCCGAGCCGTAGCTCTCTGGCGCCACGACGCGGATGTCGACCTGCAGGCCCGAGCGCAGGATGATCGTGGCGCGCGTCGAGCCGCGCTCGACCACGCGCGTCGCTTCCGGGTAGCGCGCGAAGGCCTCGATCGCCGGTTCCGGGCGGCTCGATGAGGCGACGATGTCGATGTCGCCCACGGTCTCGCGCGACCGGCGATAGCTGCCGGCGACGGCCGCGTCCTCGACCGCCGGCAGCGCCCGCATATAGGCGAGCAGCGGCTCGGCATATTGCGCCGCGATCGCCAGCTTCATGCGGCCCGGCGTCGCCGCCTTGGTCTCGATCGCCTGCAACAGGCGCTCGGCGGTCTTGGCGCCGAAGCCGGGCAGCTCGCTGACCCGGCCGTCCTTGAGCGCGCGGTGCAACTGCGGAATCGTGTTGATGTCGAGGTCCTGGTGCAGCGCCTTGACCCGCTTCGGCCCGAGCCCGGGCAGCTGGAGCAGCTCCACCAGCACCGGCGGTATCTCCTTGCGCAGCGTCGCGAGCAGGGGCGTCGTGCCGGTCGTGGCGATGTCGACGATCTTTTGCGCCAGGTCCTTGCCGATGCCGGGCAGCTCGGCGAGATCCTCGCCGCGCGCGATCATGGCCGAGGCCTCGGTCGGCAGGCCGTTGACCACGCGCGCCGCGTTGCGGTAGGCGCGGATCCGGAAGGTGTTGGCGTTCTCGATCTCGAGGATGTCGGCGATCTCGTCGAACACGGCCGCGATATCGGCGTTGTGCACCATGCCGAGCTTTGCGCCGCCTGCCGGCGCCTGGCGGGGCGCTTCCTCGGCCCGCGCCGGCTTCGCCTTGGCGACGGTCCGCGCGCGCGACGCCCGCTTCAGCTTCTGCATGACAGAGTCCTCCGCGACCCGTGCCGCGCCATCGCTCCTAGATAGGCGCGCCGCGCCGCCGCCGCCTTGATCGAGGTCAAGCCTGCCCAGGCGCGGCCGGCGCCGGGGCGATGATCCCTTCGCGCATCAGCACCTCGGTCGCCTTGCGGGCGGCGGCGATCCGCGCCGAGGCGTCGGTGTAGAGGCGCGCGCGGTCGACCGTGAGGCCGGCGACGCCCTCGGCCTGCGCGGCCATGCCCGTGGCGGCGGCGACGTTGGCGGCGACGTCGAGGTCGTCCATGGTCGGCAGGATCGCCTCGGCGCTGAGGCCGCGCGCCTCGGCGCAGCGCACCAGCTCGGCCGCGGCCGCCATGGCCATGCCATCGGTGATGCGCCGCGCCCGCACGTCGAGCACGCCGCGAAAGATGCCGGGGAAGGCGAGCGAGTTGTTGACCTGGTTGGGGAAGTCGCTGCGCCCGGTCGCGACGATGCGCGCGCCCGCCTCCTGCGCCTCCCAGGGCCAAATCTCGGGAACCGGGTTGGCGCAGGCGAAGACGATCGCGTCGGCCGCCATGCCCTTGACCCAGGCCGGCTGGATGACGTCCGGTCCGGAGCGCGAGAAGGCGAGGCAGACATCGGCGCCGCGCAGCGCTTCGGCGCCCCCGCCCGCAATGCCGGCGCTATTCGTTTCGGTACAGACGCGCCATTTGTCGGCGAACTCGTCCTTGCGCGCGGCGATGTCTCGGCGGCCGCGGTGCAGCGTGCCCTGGCTGTCGCAGGCGACGATGGCGCCGAGGTCGGCGCCGCTCGCCTTGAGCAGGCGATAGACCGCGACGTTGGCCGCGCCCATGCCGATCATGGCGATGCGGACGCGGCGGAGGTCCTTGCCGACGACGCGCAGCGCCGCCAGGAGGCCGGCCAGCACGATCGTCGCCGAGCCCTGCTGGTCGTCGTGCCAGACCGGGATGGTCATGGCGGCGCGCAATTCGTCGAGGATGCGGAAGCATTTCGGCTGGGAAATATCCTCGAGGTTGATGCCGCCGAAGGACGGCGCGAGCGCGCGCACGATGCGGATAAATTCGTCGGGGTCCTTCGTGTCGATGCACAGCGGCACGGCGTCGACGCCGCCCAGATATTTGAACAGCAGCGCCTTGCCTTCCATCACCGGCATGGCCGCCTGCGGCCCGATATCGCCGAGCCCGAGCACGCGCGTGCCGTCCGAGACGATGGCGATGCAATTGCCCTTGTTGGTCATGTCATAGGCCGCCTCGGGCGTCGCCTGGATGACCTTGCACGGCGCGGCGACGCCGGGCGTGTACCAGACGGCGAAATCCGCGAGGCCGCCGATCGGGCATTTGGGCATCATCTGCACCTTGCCGCGGTAGAGCGGGTGGAGGCGCAGGGCGTCGGCGGTTGGCTTGGCGGCCTGCTTGAGGAGCTCTTCACGGGTCGGCACGGCCGCGTCCTCCGATCAGGCGCCGAGCTTGGCGGCGAGATAGCCGGTGGCGCCGGCGACGGTGAGCAGCTTCGGATAGTCGATCTCGGGGATCTCGACCTTGAGCCGCTCGTGCAGGGCGATGATGAAATTGAGGACGTCCATAGAATCTATATCGAGCGCCTCGCGCACGTCGGCGGTCTCGGGGATCGCGCCGGGATCGGTTTCGGGCGCGATATTGCCGAGCGCGTCGACGACGATCTGCCGGATCTCGGCGCGGGTCATAGCGCCTCCGGCTGCTGCAGCACGCGCTCGATCTCGAGCAAAAACAGCGCGCCGCGATGGCCGTCGCTCGCCCGGTGGTCGGCCGCCAAGGTCGCGGTCATGATCGGCCGGATCTCGACGCGGCCGTCGACCGCGCGCGGCGCGGGCGCCGGCGTGCCGAAGCCGACGATCGCGACCTGCGGCGGATAGATCACGCCGTAGAGGCTCTCGACGCCGCGCTCGCCGAGGCTCGAGACCGTGATCGTCGGCTCGAACAGCTCGGAGCTGCGCAGCCGGCCGGCGCGCGTGCGCGCCACGAGATCGCGCAAGCTCGCCATCAGCTCGTCGAGCGTCTTCTCGTCGGCGTCGCGGATGGCCGGCGCCACCAGCCCGCCGCCGCGGATGGCGATGGCGGTGCCGACATGGATGCCCTCGCTCGGACGGAAGGCGCCGTCGGTGTAGAAGCCGTTGAACTCGGGGAACTGCTCGAGCGCCAGCGCCACCGCCTTGAGCAGCAGCGCCGCGAGCAAAAGGCGCTGGGGCGGCTGCCGCTCGGCATTGGTCGCCGCCAGCCAGTCGAGCGTCGCCTTCATGTCGATTGCGTGGCTGAGATAGTAATGAGGGATCTCGCGCTTCGACCGCGCCATCGCCGCGGCGATCGCCCGGCGCATCTCGGCGAGGTCGAGGCCGGTGCGCTTGGCCGCCGCTGGAGCGGCGGGAGCGGCGGCAGGAGCCCCGGCCGCGCGCTCGATATCGGCGCTGATCACGGCGCCGCTCGGCCCCGTGCCCTTGATGCCGGCGACGGCGACGCCGCGCTCGGCGGCGAGCTTGCGCGCCGCGGGCGAAACGCGCGCCGCGCCCGCGGGCGGCGGCGGCATGATCGGCCCAATGGCGGGCTTGATCGCGGGGGCGGGAGCCGGCACCGGCAGAACGACAGCGGCGGGCCTGACCGGCGGCGCGGCCTTCGCCGGCGCTTCGCCGGCGCCGCGGATCAAGGCGAGCGGCGTGCCGACCGGCACCTTCAGCCCGGGCTCGACCAGGAGGCGGTCGACCACGCCGGTCTCGAAGATCTCGATCTCGATCGCGCCCTTCTGGGTCTCGACCACGGCGATGATGTCGCCGCGCTTGACCGCCTCGCCCGGCTTTTTGAGCCATTCGATGAGCGTGCCGGCCTCCATGTCGGCGCCGAGCGAGGGCATGCGGAACTCGCCCATCAGCGCCCCAGGGTGGCGCGCGCGGCCGCGGCGATCGCCTCGGGCTGGGGCAGCGCCGCCTGCTCGAGATGGCGCGGATAGGGGATCGGCACCTCGGCCGAGCATACCCGCGCGACCGGCGCGTCGAGGCTCCAGAAGGCGTGCTCCATGATCTGCGCCGTCACCTCGGCCGACAAACTGCCGGTCTTCCAGCCCTCGTCGACCACGACGGCGCGGCGCGTCCGGCTGACCGAGCCGACGATGGTCGCGCTGTCGAGCGGGCGCAGGCTGCGCAGGTCGATCACCTCGGCCTCGATCCCGTCCTTGGCGAGCGCCTCGGCGGCGGCGAGCGTCTTGAACAGCGTCCCGCCATAGGCGATCAGCGTCACGTCGCGGCCGGGCCGGCGGATCGCGGCCTTGTCGATGTCGACCGCGCCGGCGTCGGCCGCCAGCTCGCCCTCCATGTTGTAGAGCATGACGTGCTCGAAGATCAGCACGGGGTTGGGGTCGGCGAGCGCGGTCGCCAGCATGCCGCGCGCGTCCTCGAGCGTCGCGGGGGCGAGCACCTTGATGCCGGGGATGTGCGCGTACCAGCCCTCGAGGCTGTGCGAATGCTGGGCGGCGAGCTGGCGCCCGGCGCCGGTCGCCATGCGGATGACTAGCGGCACGTTGAATTGCCCGCCCGACATGTGCAGGAGCGTCGCGGCATTGTTGACGATCTGGTCGAGCGCCAAAAGGCTGAAATTGACCGTCATGATCTCGACGATCGGCCGCATACCGCCCAACGCCGCGCCGATGCCGGCGCCGACGAACGCCGACTCGGAGAGCGGCGTGTCGCGGATGCGCTCGGGCCCGAACTCGGCGAGCAGGCCCTTGGTCACGGCGTAGCAGCCGCCATAGCGCCCGACGTCCTCGCCCATCAGGAAGGCGCGCGGGTCGCTCCGCAGCGCCGCGCGGATCGCCGCCTTCATCGCCTCGCGATAGGTCGTCTTGATCGTGGCCGGGGCCGCGGCGTCGTTCATCGCGCGGCCTCCCTATAGACATGCTTGGTCAGGTCCTCGACCGGCTCCCATGTCCCGGCTTCGGCGAAGGCGACCGCGGCGTCGACCTCGGCCGCGGCCTCCACCTCGATCGCCTGGACGTCGGCCTCGTGCAGGATGCCGGTCTCGCGCAGCCAGGTGCCGAAGCGCAGGATCGGCCCGTGCTTCTTCCATTCCTCGACCTCGGCCTTGTCGCGATAGAGCTCGGCGTCGAACATCGAATGGGCGCGGAATCGGTAGGTGCGGCATTCGAGGAAGTAGGGGCCCTGGCCGGCGCGGATCGCCTCGACCGCGCGCCGCGCCGCCGCCTCGACCGCGACCACGTCCATGCCGTCGACCGCCTCGGACGGTATGCGATAGCTCTGCGCCTTGAGATGGATATCGGTCTCCGACTCGGACAGCTTCAGCGCCGTGCCCATGGCGTAGAGATTGTTCTCGCACACGAACAGGACTGGCAGCTGCCACAGCGCGGCGAGATTCATGCTCTCGTGGAACTCGCCCTCGGCGACCGCGCCCTCGCCGAAGAAGCAGGCGGTGACGTGCGGCCGGCCCTGCATCTTGTCGGCGAGGCCGAGCCCGACGGCGAGCGGCAGCCCGCCGCCGACGATGGCATTGCCGCCATAGAAGCGCGTCGCGGCGTCGAAGATGTGCATCGAGCCGCCGCGGCCGCGGCTGCAGCCCTCGCTTTTGCCGTACATCTCGGCCATGACCGTGGTCATCGGCAGGCCGCGCGCCAGCGCGTGGCCGTGCTCGCGATAGGTCGCGACCACGGCGTCCTCGGGCGTGAGCGCCTGCAGCGCGCCGACCGCGACCGCCTCCTCGCCGATATAGACGTGGAGGAAGCCGCGGATCTTTTCGCTCTGGTACAGCTCGACGCACTTCTCCTCGAAGCGGCGGATGCGCACCATCTGGCGCAGCAGCTCGGCGAGATGCGCGCGCGAGAGATGCGGCTTGGTCGCGGCGGTCATCGCTCGTCGCTTTCGAGCGTCGAGAGATCGCCCTCGGGCAGGCCGAGCTCGCGCGCCTTGAGCAGCCGGCGCATGATCTTGCCGCTGCGCGTCTTGGGCAGGTTGGCGCGGAAGTCGATCTCCTTGGGCGCGACCGCGGGGCCGAGGCGCTTCCGCGCATGGCCGAGCAGCTCCTTGCGCAGCGCCTCGCTCGGCTGATAGCCGGCCTTGAGTGCCACGAAGGCCTTCACGGTCTCGCCGGCCATCGGATCGGGCTTGCCGATGACGCCGGCCTCGGCGACCGCCGGATGCTCCATCAGCGCGCTCTCGACCTCGAACGGGCCGATCAGGTGCCCGGCCGATTTGATGACGTCGTCGGCGCGGCCGACGAACCAGAAATAGCCGTCCCCATCGCGCATCGCCAGATCGCCGGTCAGGTACCAGCCGCCGACGAAGCATTTCCGATAGCGCTCGTCCTCGTTGAGATAGCCGCGGAACATCGAGGGCCAGCCGGGGCGGAGCGCGAGCTCGCCCATGGCCATCGGCTTCTCGACCACGGCGACACCTTGGGCGTTGCGCTCGACGATCGCCGCCTCGACGCCGGGAATCGGCCGGCCCATCGAGCCGGGCTTGATGTCCATCGACGGGAAGTTGGCGATCATGATGCCGCCGGTCTCGGTCTGCCACCAGTTGTCGTGGAACGGCTTGCCGAACGCCTCGGCGCTCCACACCACGGCCTCGGGGTTGAGCGGCTCGCCGACGCTGGCGAGAAAGCGCAGGGCGCGCAGGTCGTAGTTGCGCACGATCTCGGCGCCGATCTTCATCATCATGCGGATGGCGGTCGGCGCCGTGTACCAGACGGTGATGCGCTCGTTCTGCAAGGTGCGGTACCAGCGCTCGGCGTCGAACTCCGCCTCGTCGACGACGAGGGTCGCGCCGTTGGTCAGCGGCGCGATAATGCCGTAGGACATGCCGGTGATCCAGCCCGGGTCGGCGGTGCACCAGATGCGATCGTCGGGATGGATGTCGAGCGCGAGCCGGCCGGTGATGTGATGCGCGACCACGGCCTCGTGGACGTGCACGGCGCCCTTGGGCCGGCCGGTGGTGCCGCTGGTGAAGTGGAGCAGGGCCATGTCCTCGGGCCGCGTCGGCGCGATGTCGAATAGGTCAGACGCGCTCGCCATCGCCGCATCGAGCGACAGCGTGCCGGGCGGCAAAGTGTCCGCGCTCGCCTCGGCCAGCAGGACGTGCCGCAGCCCCGGCAGCTGGTCGCGCCACGGCATGATCTTCTTGCGGTAGAGCGCCTCGGTCGTCACCAGCACGCGCGCGTCGCCGAGCTCCATCCTCGAACGCACCGGCTCCGGCCCGAAAGCGGAGAACAGCGGCGAGAACACGCAGCCGGCCTTGAGCGTGCCGAGCGCCGCGATGTAGAGCGCCGGGATGCGGCCCGACAGCGCGAACACCCGCTCGCCCCGCCCGACGCCCAGGCCGGCCAGGACGTTGGCGAAGCGGTTGGTCTGGAGCGACAGGTCCTGGTAGGTGAAGTCGCGGACGCTGTCGTCCTTGCCCAGCCAGCGCAGCGCCAGATGCCCGGCGCGGCCGTGGTCGAGCTGCCGGTCGACCGCCTCATGGGCGATGTTGAGGCCGCCCTCGGGCAGGCCGTCGAGCTCGCGGCGCGCCGCGTCCCACGAAAAGGCGGCATAGGCCTCGGCGTAGTCCCGGAGATTGGGGGCGATGGCCCCGGCCGGCTTCCGGATGGTATCCCAGGGCATCCTGCGCTACCCCTCGCAATCGGCCGACGCGGCCACCGGCTCCTCCGGCCATGGCACGCGCCGCCGCCATGCCCAAAATGTGTCGGGGTTTCTTGCGCTTAGCCTTGACCTGAATCAAGGGTCGCGGCTGGCGCGCCGCGCGGCGCTGTTGCCGGTTTCCATCAAGACGCTATCGCAAGCGCGCGGGAACTACTTGCCGATGCCCCGACTTACCCTGCTGCCGGATAGGCAGGAAAGGGAATGCAATGGCGAGCAAGTCGAGCAAGAAGTCTGACGCGATCGCGCTTCTCAAGGCCGACCACCGCAAGGTGGAGGAGCTGTTCGAGCAGTATTCGAAGGCGCGCAGCGAGGAGCGCAAGGCCTCGATCGTGAAGAACATCTGCACCGAGCTGATGGTCCACACGATGATCGAGGAGGAGATCTTCTATCCCGCGCTGCGCGGCGAGGTCGAGGACGACGTCCTCGACGAGGCCCATGTCGAGCACGACGGTGCCAAGGTGCTGATCGCCGAGCTGCTCGACAGCGCGCCCGACGCCGATTTCTACGACGCGAAGGTCATGGTCCTGAAGGAGGAGATCAGGCACCACGTCAAGGAGGAGGAGAAGCCCGCCGAGGGCATGTTTGCCCAGGCGCGCTCGGCCGAGGTCGATCTCGACGCGCTGGGCGAGCAGCTCCAGGCACGGAAGAAGGAGCTGATGGCCCAGTTCGAGTCCGACGGCCTGCCGACGCCGACCACCCGCTCGTTCAAAGGCGCCCGCGTGGAGTACGGCCAGCCGGTCGCGTGACGCCGCCGAGGGCGGCCGGGGCTTCCCGGAACCATCCGTCATCTCCGTGGTTTCTCGGGGTGAGAGGAACGCGCCGGGGACGTAGGACCCACCACGTGGGTACGGTTCCTCCTTTGGTCGAGCCCCCTGCCGAAGGAGGCGAGCGAGCAATGGAGTCGCCACCAGCGAACATGCCGGCCCGGGTTCTGGAGGGCGCCCGGCTGCTCGTCGTCGAGGACGAGATCATCATCCTGCTCGAGCTCGAGGCAGTGCTGCTCGACGCCGGGGCGGCGGTGCGCCTTTGCGGCACCGTCGCTCAGGCTCTGTACCTTGTGAACCACGAGGAGGCGTTTGCCGCCGCGGTGCTCGACATCCGCGTCGGGCAGAGCGACATCGCGCCGGTGGCCCGCGCTCTCGAACGGCGCGGGATTCCTTTTGTGTTCTATACCGGGCAGACGCAATTCGAGCCGGTGCGCGCCCAATGGCCGACATGCCCGATCGTAACGAAGCCGGCTCCGTCCTGGATGATCACTGGCGCCGTGGCACGGTTGCTGCGAGCGGGCGACGCCTGACCGGCCGCCGACACGAGACCTAGACGCCGCTCCGGTGCGCGGTCTCCTGATGCCACAGCAGCAGGCGCCGGCGCAGCATCGCCATGCCCTTGATCAGGCAATAGCCGGCAACCGAGATCTCGATGATGCCGGCGAACACCTTGGCCGATTCGAACATGCGCGAGGATTGCAGCATGGCGCCGCCGATGCCGGTGCCGCCCATGATCATCTCGGTCGCGATCGCGACGATGAGCGCGATCGGCAGCGCCACCTGAAGGCCGGTCAGGATCTGCGGCAGCGCCGCCGGCAGCATGATCTCCCACAGCAGGCGCCGGTTCGACGCGCCCATGTTGCGCGCCGACCAGATCAGCTCGCGCTCGATGCCCTCGAGGCCGATCACGGTCGCGGTCAGCACGGGGAAGATCGCGTCGACCGTCACCATGGTGATCTTCGAGAGATCGTAGACGCCGAACCACAGGATGAAGACCGGCAGGAACGCGACCTTGGGCGTCGGGAAGCCGACCGAGATCAGCGGATCGAAGAACCAGCGCGCGGCCGCGCTGCGCACGATCATCATGCCGATGGCGATGCCGCCCACGCCGGCGACGGCGAAGCCGACCAGCGCGCGATAGAGCGAGACGCCGAGCGTCGCGAAGATGTCGCCCGACGCGAGGTCGAGGGCGACCTGCTGGATGGTCACGGTGAGCGGCGGCAGCATGAAGGCCGGCATGATGCCGCTGCGCGCCACCGCCTCCCACAGCAGCAGGAGGCACAGGATCGAGACGCCGCGCGCGGCGCCCCAAGCGACGGCGATACCGCGGCCCGGGCGGGCGGCGAGCGCGGGGGCGGCCGGCGCCGCGGCGGGGCTGCTCATTGCCGCCATTGCAGGGCCCGCCGCATCAGCCGCTGATAGCCGCGGTCGGCGACGAAGCCGAGCAGCGCCACGGTGAGCACCGAGGCGAACATGGCGTCGTAGACGCCGCCGGTGCCGAAGAAGCCGATCATGTAGCCGAGGCCGCGGCGCGCCGAGATCAGCTCGGACGTCACCAGCAGCACGAAGGACAGCGCGAGCGCCGTGCGGATGCCGCCGAGCAGCTCGGGCAGGGCGCTCGGCACGACCACGTCCCACAGCATGCGGAGGCGCGAGGCGCCCATGCTGCGCGCCGACCAGAGCAGGGTCTGCTCGGCCGCGCGCGCGCCGTTGAACGCGCCGATCGTCACCGGGATCATGCAGCCGAGGAAGATCAGCAGGATCTTCGAGCCGTCGCCGAAGCCGAGCCAGAGCGCGGTCACCGGGATGAGGACGGACTTGGGCAGCGGGTACATGGCTTCGACGATCGGGCTGACGATGACGTTGACGACGCGCGACCACGCCATGAAAATCCCGGCCGCGCCGCCGATCACGATCGCCAGCGCCAGGCCGACGCCGGCGCGATAGAGCGAGTCGAGCGCATTCGTGACCAGCTCGCCGCTGGCGATCAGCTTGGCCCAGGCGACGATCACCGAGCTGAGCGTCGGCAGCACCAGCTCGGAGACGAGGCCGAGCCGCGTCGCCGCTTCCCACAGGACGGCGATCAAGAGCAGCGGCAGATAGCGGCGAAGCGAGCGGGTCACGGCAGCCGGCTTCCCGAAGCGGCACGGTCGGGACCGCGCCTGCCGAGGCGCGTCCTGTCGATGCGGAATTTCTGCGGCCGCCTGCCCATCGTCCCCTGAACCGCCACCCCCGTCCCGATGCCGGCCCCGCGTCGCCGGCGCGGGTCCTTCATCCTAGCCGAAGGGCGAGGGGCGGCAAGCCGCTTTCGCGGATTGTCAGACATTCTGGCCCGGATTGTCTGAAAAGCGGGCGGCTTGCCTTGTGGTTGCGCAGTCCTTGGTTAATGTTGCGTCAGGCCCGTCTGCCCCCTGGCTTGATCGTCCGCGCGCTGGGCCCTAAGCTTGATAACTAGACGACGGGAGTTTGGCATGCACGATTTCAAGCTGACCGAAGCGCAGAAGGCGCTGGCCGCCTCCTATTGCGGCGCGCCGCACGTCTACGCGACGCTCGACCCGCGCCGCACCGCGCTCGTCGTCATCGACATGCAGAACTATTTCATGGCGCCCGGCGAGCAGTGCGAGGTGCCGATGGCGCGCAAGATCGTGCCCAACGTCAACCGCCTGGCGCGCGCGGTGCGCGAGCGCGGCGGCCATGTCGTGTGGGTGCAGACCGCGGCGACGCCCGAGTCGCGCCAGTCCTGGTCGGTGCTGCACGACACCATGATGTCGACGGCCCGGCGCGACGAGCGCTGGCTCTCGGTCGATCCCAAGGGCAAGGGATTTCCGCTCTGGCCCGAGCTCGAGGCGCTGCCCGAGGACGGGCGCATCGTGAAGTATCGCTTCAGCGCCTTCATCCAGGGCGCGTCCGACATCGAGCCCTATCTGCGCGAGCGCGGGCTCGATATGCTGCTCATCGCCGGCACCGCGACGAACGTTTGCTGCGAGAGCTCGGCGCGCGACGCGATGATGCTCAACTTCAAGGTCGCGATGGTCAGCGACGCGCTCGCGACCTACAGCGAGGAAGCGCACGCCGCCTCGCTGCTCACCTTCTACGGCATCTTCGGCGACGTCCTGACGATCGACGAGGCGATCGCCGGCATGGGCAAGGCCGAGGCGCAAAGGCGCCGCGCGTAGCGCAGCTCACGCAAACGGCGGATTGGCGCCCTTGATCTGGATACGGAAGCCCGAGCGCACGTTCGGGAAGTAGTCCCAGATCGCCAGGTGCTGCGTGCACCGATTGTCCCAGAACGCGATCGAGTGCTTCTCCCAGCGGAAGCGCACCTGGAAGTCGGGCTTGGCCAGGTGGTTGTAGAGGAACTCGAGGACGGCCTTGCCCTCGTCGGGCGGCAGCTCGTTGATGTGCGAGGTGAAGCCGCGGTTGACGTAGATCAGCTTGCGCTTGGTCTCGGGATGACGCGGGATGACCTTGTGCACCGAGATCGGGAACTTGCCGTCGGGATTGAAGCGGCGGAACGCGATGCCGCCGTCGTGCGTCGCGGTCAGGCCCTCGAGATAGTCCTTCATGCGATCCGACAGCGCGTCGTAGGCGGCGTACATGCTGGCGAACAGCGTGTCGCCGCCGATCGGCGGCAGCGTGTGCAGGTGCAGGATGCTGCCCATCGGCGGGATCGGGTCGCAGGACAAATCGGTGTGCCAGTCCTCGCCCGCGACGTGCTTCGAGTTGGCATCGGCGTGAATCGGCCGCACCTCGGGGTGCTGCTCCAGGCCCTTCATGCCGGTGTGAAGGTGCAGGTCGCCGAAATGCCGGCTGAGCGCCTTGTGCTGGTCGAGGTCGATCGGCTGGTCGCGGAAGAAGATGACCTGGTTCTCGAGGAGGGCGTCGTGCAGCTCCTCGACCTGGCGGTTGCTGAGCGGCTTCCGCAGATCGATATTGCCGATCTCGGCGCCGATATGCGGCGTCATGCGCGCGACGGTGATGGTCTCGTAGCTCATGGCCTCGGCCCCCGGACGCGGCGGGCGCGCCGGCGCCCGCCCGATTTGTCAGACAATTAATCAGAAATCGGGGCGGCTTCCAAGCGGCGTCCGGCCCGCCGGCGGGCCCGGATCATCAGACAATTTCGTAAGATTCCCGTTGGAGCGCCGTCCGCTTCCGGACTAGCATCGGCCCCGAAGCGATCGCCGAAAAGAAGGAGCGTCCCGGCCATGAGATTCGCCCATTTCGCCCATGTCTGGGGCAAGAAGGGGATGACCCCGCGGGAGCGTTACGAGCAGCTCTGGCGGGAGCTGCAACTGGCGGACGAGCTGGGATTCGACTACGGCTTCTCGGTCGAGCACCATTTCTGCCCCGAAGAAAGCTGGATGTCGTCGCCCAATCTCTATGCGGTCGCGGCCGGCGCGCGCACCAAGCGCATCAGGCTCGGCGCCATGGGGCACGTTGTGCCACTCCATCATCCTGTCCGGCTCCTCGAAGAAATCGCGCTGACCGACCAGATCATCGGCGGGCGCATCGAAGTCGGCCTCGTGCCCGGCATCCTCGCCTCCTATTTCGGGCCATTCGGCGTCGACTTCGCGACGCGGCGCGAGATCACGCTCGAATTCGCGCGCTTCCTCAAGGCCGGGTTCAGGGAGCGGGGCTCGTTCGATTTCGAGGGCAAGCTGATCAAGCAGAAGGGCCTGCAGCTCAGCGTCGAGCCCGTGCAGCGCCCGCATCCGCCGATGTGGATGGAGACGCGCGACAAGCCGACGCTCGAGTTCTGCGCGCGCGAGGGCCTGCACACCGGCTATTTCCTGCTGTTCCCGAGGAGCGAGGCCAAGACGCGCTACGAGCCCTATCGCCGCGGCTGGAAGGAGCATGGCTGGCCGGGCACGCCCAACATCGCCTATTCGACCGTGGTCTATGTCGACAAGACCGACAAGAAGGCGCTCGACACCGCGATCGAGGACGCCGGCCGCGCGTACAAGGGCTTCTTCACCTATTCCGACGATCCCGAGATCATCCGCGCCAAGCAGAAGGAGGCGGCCGAGTATTTCCTGACGCGCGGCGAGCCGGGCGCGGCCGAGATCCTGATGAACCTGCTCGACCCGGACTATCTGCTCGAGCACGACCTGGTGCTGATCGGCGCGCCCGACACGGTCGCCGAGAAGCTCAAGGCCTGGGCGACCGAGGGCACGTTCAACACGTTCTTCGGCGAGTTCAATTTCGGCGCGCTCGCCGAGGACGATCTGATGCGCTCGATTCGGCTGTTCGGCACCCAGGTCATCCCGCAGCTGCGCGACTTCGAGCCGTTCCACTGAGCGCGCGGTAGCGATCCCATGGCGACCGAGCGGCGGCCGACCGTCATCCGCCAGAGCGTGACGCATTTGCGCGCCGCGATCATGCTCGGCGATCTGCGGCCCGGGCAGAAGCTGATCGAGGCCGATCTGTGCCGCGAGATGGGCATCAGCCGCGCGTCCTTGCGCGAAGCTCTGCGCGCGCTCGAGGGCGAGCGGCTGGTCGAGCTCGTGCCCAATCGCGGGCCGTCGGTCGCCAAGCTCGGCTGGCGCGAGATCGAGGAGATCCACGACGTCTGGTCGGTGCTCACCGGCGAGGCGGTGCGGCGCTTCGCGGCGCGCGCGACGCCGGACGATCTTGTCGAGCTGGCGGGCACGGTCAAGCTCCTCAACAAGGCGGTGCGCGCGCGCAGTCCGCTCGAGCAGCTCGCCGCGACCAACGCCTTCTTCGGCGCGATCCTCGACAAATGCGGCAACGACGCGCTGCTCGACGTCGTCTACTCGCTGGTCGGGCGGCTCAATTTCCTGCGCGCCCAGGCGTTCCAGCATGCCGGCTGGAGCGACCGCTCGGCGCGCGAGATCGAGGAGATCGTGACGGCGATCTGCCGGCGCAATGCGGCGGCCGCGCGGGCCGCAACGCGCCGCCACATCGCCTCGGCCTGCGCGGCGGCGAAGCAGGTCGCGCTGCAGGGCAAGCCGGGAGTGACGGTGGACGCGCGCCGTCGAGCGCGGGGACGGCGGGCAAGGGCTTAGCGCTCCGATCCGCAGGCGGTGCTCAACGTCGCACGCGCGCCGTGCGTGCTTCGAGGCTCGCCGCTGCTCCGCGACGCCTCAGCATGAAGGAAAGCTTTACCTGCAATACTGGGCTTCATCCTGAGGTGCTCCGCGCAGCGGAGCCTCGAAGGATGCGGCGCGAGTCTCCTACGCCCGCGCGGTCAAATCCTTCAGCGCCACCGGGCTGATCGTGATCTCGCGCGAGATGCGGGCGTCGACGAGGAATGGGGCGTCCCAGCGGTGGTCGCGGAAGACGCGGGCGATGTCGTCGCCGCCGCCAAGCGTCGCGGCGCGCCAGCCGAAGCCCTTGGCCATGGCCGCGAAGTCGGGCGTCGGGTAGGTCGCGAGATCGCCGTTATAGCCCTCGACGCGGAGCTTGATGACCTCGGCGGTGAGCGCCGCGTCGTTCATCACGACGACCGCGATCGGCAGCTTCTCGCGCGCCGCCGTGTCCATCTCCTGGATGTTCATGAACAGGCTGCCGTCGCCCTCGACCGCGACCACGGGCTTGCCGGGCGCGCCGGTCGCGACTCCAATCGCAAACGGCAGGGCCTGGCCGACCGCGGCGGCGCCGAGCGGGCAGAGGAAGGCGCCGTCCTCGGGCACGTCGAGATACATGCACGGGAACGACCAGAAATGGCCGCCGCCGATGACGACGCGCGTGTCGCGCGGCAAGGCGGGCCCGAGCGCGCGCATCACCGCGCGCGGGTCGAGCTTGGTTGCGGCGTCGGAGGGCAGCGTCTCGGGCGGCGCAGCGTCGAGCCGCGCGCGCGTCTCGGCGGTGCGGAAGCCGGTGCGCGGCGCGGCCGAGCCGAGCGCCGCGACGAGAGCGGCCGCGGTCTCCTTCGCGCCGGCCTGGACGGCGAGCGCGAGCGCTTGCGGGAAGCCGGAAGGGAAGGGCTCGAGGTCGACGCGCACCACGGAGCGGCCGCGCATCAGCGAGCCGCCCTGGCTGGTGAAATGGCCGAGCTCGGCGCCGAAGGCGAAGACCGCGTCGCAGTCGCGGATGACGTCGAGCGCGGCCGGGCCGGTGAAGCCGCCGACGACGCCGAGATTCCACGGATCGCGGTCGAACAGGCCCTTGGCGAGCAGCGTGGTGCCGAGCAGCGCGCCGATCGCCGCGGCGAAGCGGCGCAGATCGGCCGCCGCGCCGGCGCGCTGTGCGCCGCGTCCGGCGAGCACCAGCGGGCGCTTCGCGGCGGCGGCGATGTCGAGGATGCGACGAATGGCGGCCTCGCCGGGCTCGCGCGGCGCGGCAGACGGCTTGGCCGGCTCGTAGCGCCAGCCGTCGGAAAGCTGCACCGCCTGGACGTCGAGCGGCGCGTTGAGCAGCACCGGTTGCCGGCGCGTCCGCGCCTGGTGGAAAGCGCTCAGGATGTCGTCGGCGAGGCTCGCCGGGCTGCGCAGGTCCTGAAAGCCGATCTCGCAGGCGTCGGCGAAGCGGCGCTGGTCGAAATCCTGCATCGCCTGCAGGCCGGCCGGCCGCGTCATCGGCGTGTCGCCGGTCAAGACGACGAGCGGCGTGCGCATCCGGCTCGAGGCGAGCAGCGAGGTCGCGGCGTGGGTCAGGCCCGGGCCGCTGGTCACCGAGGCGAGGCCGAGCCCGCCGGTGATCTGAGCATAGCCATCGGCCATGGCGACCGCCGCGCCCTCGTGCCGCGCGAAATGCAGCGGCACAGGGGTGAAGCGGTCGAGCGCGCCGATCATCGGCAGGTTGGCGTCGCCGATGAGGGCGAAGACCGGCGTGGCGCCGGCTTCGAGCGCGACCGCGCGGGCGATGGCTTCGGCGACCTTCATGCGTCATCCTTTCTGGTGAGCGCGGCCAGGCCAGAGATGGCGCGGCTTCCAGCCGAGCACGCGCTCGGCGCGGCCGATGTCGACGAGCGAGCGATAGGGCTCGGCGCGGTATTCGGCGCCGCCGCGCC
>Ga0335070_10004015_pt1 | contig 17151 bp, 15 predicted proteins | sample Lox_Sample_13_FD_206722 | JGI IMG/M metagenome (GOLD analysis project Ga0335070, IMG submission 206722) | Soil microbial communities from Loxahatchee National Wildlife Refuge, Florida, United States - Lox_Sample_1.3 | ecosystem: Environmental > Terrestrial > Soil > Wetlands | place: USA...
AGCAGATCGAGACTCCCTACCGCGACGGCGGCTGGACGGTGCGGCAAGTCGTGCACCATGTTCCCGACAGCCACATGAACGCCTACGTACGGTTCAAACTGGCTCTGACCGAAGACCAACCCACAATCAAACCTTACGCCGAAGATCGCTGGGCGGAATTGGATGACAGCCGCTCGACGCCGGTGGAGGTTTCTCTTGCGCTCCTCGACTCACTACACGTTCGCTGGATACGGCTGCTGCGCGCTTTGAAACCAGCGGACTGGAAGCGCTCGTTCCTGCATCCCGAACTGGGAGTTATGCCCCTGGAGAAGAACGTGGCCATGTACGCTTGGCATGGGCGGCACCACGTGGCTCACATCACGGAATTGCGGAAGAGAATGGGCTGGTAGTGGAAAACTGATTCCTTCGCTTCTCGTTTGCGAACGCCCACACAGCCGTCAAAACGGCAGGTGCAGCCGCCATACCAAGTAGCTGACCGTCTCACGCAGCACACCAACCATCCGCTGCCACCCTGAATGCGGGCGAGAATCTGGCCGGGGAGCCACATACACTTTCAGTCCTTCGTGCTCCAGTAGCTGGCGGATGCGGAAGACGTGGTACGCGTCACTTACAGCAATGCAGCTGTGCATGTGGTTCACGTGCATGATCAAGGCGACGCGCTTCGCCGATTCCGCGGTATCGGAGCCTTGAGTTTCGGCAATAAGGCCGTTGTCCGGAATGCCGCGCTTCATCAGGTAATCGTGGCCGACTCCGCCCTCACTGTAGCTGGGATCTTCTCCGGCGCCGCCTGTGGTGATGATGACTGGAGCCAGCTTGCGCTGATACAGGTCTAGGGCGTGATCGAGCCGGGCACGGTAGACAGGAGAGGGGCGGCCTGAATATTCGGCGGCCCCGAAGACGACGATCGCGTCTGCTGAGTGAAGCTCCTGCAGTGACGCTTCGCGGGCGATGGCAAGACACAGAAACAGGACGTAACCCAGGATCGCCGCGACCAGTGCCCCCAGCGAAAACAAGATGCGCGATCGCGAACGCCCGTAGACCACTGGCTCTTTCATCCTTGCGCGAAAAACTCGGAAATCTCCTGGGCGGGGATCGCGCCCTCGCGCAGGATACGCCAGCGGGCCTCTTCGTCGGTGAGGTCGATGATGGTGGAGGCCACTTCTCGCGGCGAGTCGCCGCCATCCACGATGATCGAGATGCGGCCCTGGAGTTGCTCGCGTACCTGAATCGCGCTGGTGCACTCTGCCGCTCCACTCAAGTTGGCGGAGGTAGCGGTGATGGGAATCTGCGCTGCTTGCACCACGGCAAGCGGAATTTTGGCGTTGGGAACGCGTAAGGCCACATTGCCGGTGTTGGCGGTCACCTTCAGAGGAAGCCGGGAAGAAGCCCTCACAATCAGGGTAAGCGGTCCGGGCCAGAATTTACGCGCCAGGGCGTAAAATTCCTCTGCCAGCGGCTGGGACAGTTCTTCGGCCTGGTCGACGCTTTCAATCAGCAGAGAGAGCGGCTTGTGGCGCGAGCGAGATTTGATCTCGTAGACGCGATCGACGGCGCGCAGGTTGAAGGGATCGGCCGCCAGACCGTAGAAGGTATCGGTCGGCATACCCAGCACTTCGCCGGCGCGAATCTGGTCGGCGGCATAACGGATCAGCGATGTCTCGGGAGTCTCGCTGTTGATCTTGACGATTTCGGCGCGCACTGGGGCCCTTTCCGCAGGCTTACACTCTGAAACCGCGAAAGCTACCATATCACGGACGAGCGTCGCAAGCCGAGCGTAACGCTCATCATTATTGGTTGAGTTCAAGTGAGAAAGAGCGCGAGCAACACGGTGGATCGCAGCCGCCTTCGCCGCATCGAGGGCCGACACAACCCACTGCTCCGGGAACTGCGCCGAGCTTTCACTCAAGCAGAACTGACGCCCGATGGATACTGTGCGGTGGAGGGTATGCGGATCATAGAAGAAGCGATTCGCAGCGGGTTGCGCTTCAAGGCAGCCTTTTTCGGCAGTTCGGCGGAGGACAAGGCATGCAAACTGTTGCCCCAGCTTTCCAACCACGTGGAAACCGTCCTCCTGCCGGACAAGCTGTTTGCCGCTTCGGTTCCCACCGAAACACCGCAAGGCGTGGCAGCGCTGGTGCGCTGGAAAGTCTCGTCGTTGGAAGATGTCTTGGGAAAGGCGTCGGAGGGCCCGCTGCTGGCTTTGTTCGGCATTCAGGATCCGGGAAATCTGGGAACGATCCTGCGATCGGCGGAGGCCTTTAACGCCGGAGGGGTGCTGCTTGGCGAGGGCACGGTAAGCCCGATGAATTCCAAGGTCGTTCGCGCCTCGGCGGGATCAGTCTTTCGCATCCCGCTAGCCAAAGCCGACCTGACGGAAGCTGTGGAACCAATGAAGCAGCGAGGCCTCCGTCTGCTGGCGACCTCTTCGCACAAGGGTCAGGAACTTCTCAAAGCTGACCTCGTAGGCCCATTGGTCATCTTTATTGGCAGCGAGGGAGCCGGTCTCCCCCACAACCTGATCGCTAAGATGGACCAAGTCATTGCAATTCCCCACTCGCCACAGGTGGAGTCTCTGAATGCGGGTGTGGCGGCAAGCATCGTGCTGTATGAGGTGGCAAGGCGAAGATGAAGCTTTTCGCCAATAGAAAAGAGTTTCTTGGTTCCCTCTTTCGGTGGTGAGATAACTCTGCCATGGGGCTTTTTCAACCCATTCCGAGCAGTGAAAGTCCGGCAGATCGCACCCGACCGCTCGCCGACCGCATGCGTCCTCGCACGCTCGACGAATTTGTCGGCCAGGGACACCTGGTCGCGCCGGGCAAGCCGCTGCGTACGCAGATCGAGCGCGACGACTTGGGTTCGCTTATTTTCTGGGGACCGCCGGGTACAGGCAAAACCACTCTGGCTCAAATCATTGCGCGTATGACCAAGGCTGAGTTCATAGAGTTCTCGGCGGTGCTTGCGGGCATCAAGGAAATCAAGCAGGTGATGGCGGATGCCGAGCGAGCTCGACAGTACGGCACCCGGACCATCGTTTTCATCGACGAAATCCATCGCTTCAACAAGGCGCAGCAGGACGCCTTTCTTCCCCACGTGGAGAAGGGAAATATCCGCCTGATTGGCGCAACCACCGAGAACCCTTCCTTTGAAATCATTTCGGCCTTGCTCTCGCGCAGCCGGGTCTACGTGCTCAAGCCGCTGACCGAGGAGCAGATCGTCCTGCTGCTCGAGCGCGCGCTGGCCGATGAAGAACGCGGCCTGGGAGCGATGAAGCTGCGAGCATCCGTCGAAGTGTTGAAGAAGATCGCGGCCTATTCCAGCGGCGACGCCCGAAGTGCGTATAACGTGCTGGAAGTCGCGGCGTCGCTGGCTCGCGGGCGAACCGGGCAGGACGCAGGTGCGGAAATCAGCGACGAGATGGTCCAGGATGCGCTGCAGAAACGCCTGCTCCTCTACGACAAGACCGGCGAAGAGCACTACAACCTCATTTCGGCGCTGCACAAATCGGTGCGCAACAGCGATGCTGATGCCGCCCTTTACTGGCTTGGGCGCATGCTGGAAGCGGGCGAGGACCCGCTGTACATTGCCCGGCGCGTGGTGCGCATGGCGGTGGAAGACATCGGCCTGGCAGAACCGAACGCCCTGGCGCTGTGCATGGCGGCCCGCGACGCGGTCGACTTCATCGGCATGCCGGAGGGCAACCTCGCGTTGGCTCAGGCGGTGGTCTATCTCTCAGTCGCGCCAAAGTCGAACGCTTTGTATACCGCGTATGGCGATGTCCAGCAGGATGTCGAGCGCACCGCTGCTGAACCGGTGCCGCTGCATCTGCGCAACGCTCCCACAGCATTGATGAAAGGCTTGGGCTACGGGCAGGGCTATCAGTATGCCCACGACACAAAGGATAAGATCGCGGATATGGAGTGCCTGCCCGAGAATCTGCGTGGACGTGTGTATTACCAGCCGACGGGCGAAGGGGTCGAGAAGCGAATCCGCGAGCGGCTGGAAGAGATCAAGCGTATACGAGCACGTGCCAAAACCGCAGAGAAACCGGAACGGCGCGGCCAGGAAAACTGAATCCCGGCCCCCCTGCCGGGCATCCCATAAGGAACGTAAGTGTAAGATTGCCGTATACTTACGCCAAGCGAGGTTTCCACCATGGCCACCTCTCCCGACACGCTTGTGAGCAGCGAGCAATCTGCCCTGCAGACTCTGCACATCGACCAAGTTGAGGATCTACTGAAGCTGCAGAAAGCAGCACAGAAGATCACTTCGATCCTCGACCTGGATCAACTGGTCGACAAGGTTGTAAACGAGGTCGCGCATTCTTTCAGCTGCGTGGAGGCAAACCTCTATCTCCACGATGAGGATCGGGCGGAGATGGTCCTTGCGGGAGTCTGCGGTTGCACTCAGTACGGCAAAGGTCACTGCATGAAGATCGGGAAGGAAGGAATGGTCGGTTACGTGGCTGCCACTGGGCAAATGCGCTACGCCCCCGACGTGCGCAAAGACCCTTATTACATGGCTTGCGAGGAGTCGACGCTCTCGGAAGTGGCCATTCCACTTCTCGTCGAGGGCCGGTTGATTGGCGTGTTCACGGCGTCGCATCCCGAGCTGGACGCATTCCCTGCGGCACAGCTCAGGCTGCTGCAGGCGCTGTGCAGCCATATTGCGGTCGCAGTGTCCAATGCACGGCGATTCCAGCAGGAGCGGCAGGTGCGGGAAAAGATGGACCGCGAGGCGCACGAAGCGCGGGTCATTCAGCAGGCTCTGCTTCCGAAAAGTTCTCCTTACGTTCCTGGGTTTGCCATCTCCGGTGTTTCCGTTCCTGCGGGCGCAGTTGGCGGCGACTGGTATGACTTCATTCCTTTGAATGATGGCTCGTGGGGCCTGGTTCTTGCCGATGTTTCGGGCAAAGGTATGGCTGCCGCACTGCTGATGTCCGCCACGCGCGGCATGCTGCGGTCGCTGGCTGAGACTTGCAGCGGGCCAGCCGAAGTAATGACCCGTTTGAACCGGTTGTTGGCGGAAGACTTCCCTTCCGGTCGATTCGTCACCATGGTGTATGCCGTGCTCAATCCCGCCTCGCGAACCCTAACCTTTTCCAATGCCGGACACCTGCATCCGCTGCTCCTTGACGACCAGGGTGGTCGCTTCCTGGAAACTGAGCGAGGCATGCCTCTGGGTCTTGGCCTCGGCAGCTTTTCAGAGAGCCAGATTAATCTTCCTAAAGGCTCGCGGCTGTTGTTCTACAGCGACGGGATTACTGAGGCCGTGAATTCGCTAGATGAAGAGTACGGTGTGACGCGCCTTCAGAGCCACGTGTCGCGGCCCGAAGCGTCCACGGAGAGCATTGTGGAAGACGTGCGTTCTTTCGCCAACGGAACAGGTCTGCGCGACGACGCGACTGTAATTTTCTTGAGGGCGTGAAAGCGGAGCTTCGCTCGGCGTGGAAGAGTCGGGGCTCGTCCTTCGATGGCCGTTCCGGTTAGCAAAACCTTGCCCGGTGCTCCTTGAGAATACAGCGGTCCATCACCACGAAAATGCCTGCCTGACGGGCTTTCTCGGCTGCTCTCTCGTGGATCACTTCTTCCTGCATCCAGATGACGGGTACTTTCAGCTGGATGGCTTGATCGACAATCTGCTCAACAAACTCCGGCCGCCGGAAAATATTCACGATGTCAATCTTCTCCGCAACGTCTTGCAGCGAGGCATACGCTTTCTCGCCCAGCGTCTCTTGTATCTGTGGATTCACCGGAATGATGCGATATCCGTGCGTCTGCATGTAGGCGGATACACCGTGGCTGGCCCGCAAAGGGTTATCCGAGAGGCCGACAACGGCAATGGTTTTGGCGCGCTGGAGCAGGTCTTTGATGGGGTCCAGTTGGGTGGTAATCGACATACATTTTCATTGTAGTCAGCGATTGTCGAGGGTCCAAACAGAGCCGGAATCCGGTAGGGGTGCAGTTTGGAAACTGTACCACTACCCGGGATGCTAGCTGCTTCTCTTCGTAACGTCTGTCTTCTGCTTGAACATTTTGAGGGCGAGTTTGCGGACAGTGTCCGGAACTTCCTTGTTCGCAGAAAGGTGCCTCAGGTCGTTTACTAGTATGTTTTTCATCAGGCCCAGAGAGAGATCGATGGGCGTGCGCGGATTGAAGACCAGATTGCGGACGACAATATAGTTCTTGGCGAAGCGCCGCTTCATGGGAATAGCGCGCAGCACAGCCTCGAGCACATTTTTCTGTCCGGCAAATTTCTCCACTTCACCGTCGGTAACTTTGGGGGATTCGAGCACCGCCAAGGCCACAAGCTTGGTACCGTCGCGGATCAGAATGGAGCGCTCTTCCTTGGTTCCCTTCATCGCTAGCTGGATCCGGCCCTTGACGTCCAGCTTGGAAATCTTCTGCAGGGCACTGCCCCGTTCGTCTTCGTGACTCAAGTGAGATTTCTTGACCACGTGACTTCTGTGGGGAGTCGTTTCTGAAGATGGAGTCTCCGGTGGAGCAGCTGGCGCCGCGGGGGCCGGCACGGGAGGGGACTCCGCGTCTGATTCCTCGACCGAGCCTCCGATGGCCAGGAAAGGCTTGTCCCCCTCTGCCGAGATTTCCTCGGCGTGCCGCGTCATAAACGCATCCACTGCCTCGTCAGCTTCGTGGTTCATTTCCGCTGGTTCAGCAGCCGGTTGCAGCTCAGCAGTCTCCACCGGCTCGGGCGTGGCCGCCGCAGTTTCAGCCGGGATCGGCGTGGATTGCCCTCCTTCCCCATTCGGTCCGCCGGAAGGAGCAACAACTGGAGTCGCCGCAACCGCCAGTTTCTCGGCGACGATGCGGCTTTGCGAACCGCTCAGGTTCTGGTTCGCATGCAAGGCATCCAAGACCGGATGAGACATGCTGACCCGTTCATTCTGCAGTAATACATCGATCGTCTCGCGCGATGCAGCGGCCGCCAAGCGGACCAGGTTTTCCTCCGTAACCGACGGGTTGTTGAGGAGTAAAGGCAGCAAAACAGGTCTGAGGTTTTCGGGAGCGACCAGGTATTCGAGCACTTCCTTTGGGGCTTTCGGGTCAGATGCGATGGCCTTAGAAGAGGTCTCCTCCCAACCCGCGAGCGTGAACCGCGCCTGCTCCCCGAACAGATTGTGGCTGGCGAGATAGACCAGAATCTCGATCATCTCGCGTGGCGGAATGGAGAGCGCGCCCCGGGCTGCCGCCTGCATCAAGTTAGAAGGCACGGCGGACGCACGGATCAAATCAATCATGCGCGTCATGAATTTTGGGTCCCAGCCTTGGTGGTTCTACTGATTAGCATCACGCAAAAGTGGGCGTTTCCGCCAGTATTTTTCGTGGAACCCGAGTTACCGAAGAGGAATCCCTCTACACCGTTACCGAAGACACGGCAGACTTGGTTTCTGAAAGTTGATTTCAACTCTCGCAGCAATTCCTCCCTCGTATCGCTTCTGCCCCTTCCTTGCCAATCAAAGGCACCATCGCCAGACCGGCCACGGGGTCAGCCCACCACCACCCGAACGTAGCGTTCAGTATGAGTCCAGCTAGGAGAATCGCCGAAAGGTAAGCGCAAATATCGGTTTGGCGCGAGTCAGCATGCAAGGCGCCGCTGCCTATGCCTCGGGCCACGCGACGCTTGGCCCGCGCTAGCAAGGGCATAACGACCAGTGCAGCACAGGCTAGTGCAATCCCCGCGACGCTCCTCTCAGGTGCCTCATGCCGAAGCAGCGTCTTGCTGGCTTCGAATGCCACATAAGCAGCCAGCACAAGGAAACTGCCACCGACGAGGCGCAGCGCTATTTGTTCCACCTTTTCGCGCTGATCAGCTTTTCGATCCGCGTGCAAACGCCACAGCAACACCGCGCCAGAAGCGACCTCCACCACGGAATCAAGTCCGAAGCCCAGCAGCGCGATGCTGCCGGCGAGGAGACCAAAGACCAGCGCCACCAGCGCTTCCAACAAGTTCCACAGCACTGTGAGGTATTCAAGACGGAGCCCACGTGCGACGAGGACTGCCCTCGTCGTCACGATTGTTTCTCTCCCCGCCTCATGCGCAGGTAAGCGCGGATAAAGGGCTGCAAGTCGCCGTCGAGCACGCGATCCACATCGCCCACCTCTACCTTGGTGCGGTGGTCTTTCACCATACGGTAGGGTTGCAGCACATAGGAGCGGATTTGTGACCCGAAATCAATGTCCAGCTTGGAATCCTCGATCTTCTTCGTAGCTTCGCGCTTTTTCTCCATTTCGTATTCGTAGAGCTTCGAGCGCAGCATGCTCATCGCCCTTTCACGATTCTTGTGCTGCGAGCGCTCATTCTGGCAACTGGCAACAATCCCGGTGGGGATGTGCGTAATTCGCACCGCCGAGTCGGTCGTGTTCACGTGCTGGCCACCTTTGCCACTTGAACGGTAGGTGTCCACGCGAATTTCCTCCGGCTTGATGACGACTTCGATGCTGTCGTCGATCTCGGGGGAAACGAACACGCTGGCAAATGATGTATGCCGGCGCTTGGCCTGATCGAAGGGAGAAATGCGGACCAGCCGGTGTACGCCGATTTCGCTGGTCAGCAGGCCGAAGGCGCACTCGCCGTTGACCGCGAAGGTCGCCGACTTCAGTCCCGCTTCCTCGCCGTCCTGGTAGTCATACAGGATGGTCTGGAACCCTTGCCGTTCCCCCCAACGCAGATACATCCGCAAGAGCATGTCGGCCCAGTCCTGTGATTCGGTGCCGCCCGCACCCGGATGGATGGTGACGATCGCGTTGCGCGAGTCGTTCTCGCCGGAAAGGAGTGTCTCGGTTTCCAGACGATCGACCAGTTTCTGCAACGCACCGATCTCACGGCGTAGGTCCGCCTCGACCGGCTCACCCTCGCGGGCCAGCTCAAAGTAGGCAGCGATGTCATCGCTGCGCCTGACAAGATCAGCCTCGGTTGCCAGCACATGCTCGAGGCGTTTCTTCTCCCGCATCACTTGCTGGGATTTCTGGGGATTCGACCACAGATTCGGGTCGGAAGCCTGCTTGTCGGTCTCCACTAATTGCAGACGGAGCTTTCCCGCGTCAAAGGTACTCCCGAAGGTCGTGAACCTTGTCCTTCAACCCTGAATATTCGTGCTCCAGTTCATCGGCCATGGATTTCTGTCCTCGTGCGGGATAAGAGGCGCAGGAGCAGTGCCCCTACGGAAATTATCGCACATAGATAAGCAAACCAATCTCCGTGCCGGGTGTAGAAGGTAGTGATGCTGGAGAGTCCATAGGGCGCTTCCAACGCGGTGCGCACTTTCCGCGGGACGGCGGCAACCACACGCCCATAAGGGTCGATGGCCGCAGTAACACCGGTGTTGGTATCACGCAAAAGCCATCGCCGGTTCTCAATCGCACGCAGGCGTGCCTGCTTCAGGTGCTGCGCGTAGGCGCCGCTGTCGCCGTACCAGCCGTCGTTGGAGATGTTCACGAAGACCTGGGCCCCCGCGGCTGCGGATTGGCGCACCTCGTCGGGAAAGATGGATTCGTAACAGATGAAGACGCCAAGCTTTTCTCCGCCTGCGTCGAGGGGCGCGCGGGACTCACCACGCGCGAAGTTGCCGACTTCCTTCGTTAGGCTTCCGGCAAAGGCAAACATTCGCTCAAATGGGACGTATTCGCCGAAGGGCACGAGATGGACTTTGTCGTAGCGACCGGTCCACTCCCCGCTGGGACTAACCAGCGATGCCGAGTTGTACACCCGCGTGGGCAGATCGTGCGACGAACTGGCGTTTTGAGTCCCGACATTGCCCGCTACCACCCAGGCCCCCGTCTGCCGTGCAATTTCGCTGAGTGCGCCGCGGAACAGCGGGTCGCTGCTGTAAAAAGGCGCCGGCGATTCCGGCCACACAATCAAGTTGGGGTGCCGCTGCATTCCTTCCGGCCTGCTGACGCTGATCCAGGTCAAATCGCGAAGGGTGCCCTCGAAGTAGTCTCTCGTCCAGTCTGCGCTGTCCAGTATCGGAATGTTCTGCTGCACGAGAAGCGCAGAGTGGTCCGTCGGAGAGACCGGAAGCTTTACCAGCCAGCCGGATTGCAGCACAAGCGCAGCTCCCAAAGAGGCAATCAGCAGGGATTTTCGTTTCTCACGCGGCACCAGAAACGCGGCTGCCAGAGCCGCGTTCACCAGCATGATTTCGAACGACAGGCCGTAGACGCCGGTGACGGTTGCGATCCTGGCTAGCGGAATATTGTCTGCCTGAGTGACTCCCAGCAGATCCCAGGGGAACCCGCTGATGTGCGTGCGCGCCAATTCCACCGCCACCCATACAACGGGCGATAACACCAGCGCGCGGCGTTGGAACGGACTCCTGTAAACCAGCAGACTGATCACCAGCCCGAAGACTCCATGGTAAAGCGCCAGATAGAGACAAAAGAGAATCAGAATGCCGAGCGCCGTGGCAGAGGTGACGCCACCATAGCGGTGCATGGTGTCAAAGACCCAGTAGCAGGTTCCCGCGTACCACAGGATGCCGCAGGCGTAGGACAACACAAAAGCCTGATGCGGGCGCGCCGGAAGGAGCTTCGCTCCGTCCGTCAGCTGCAGTGTGTCTGGCCTGCGAGTTCGCAACAATGCCACCAGAAGCGGTGCGACCGCGACCCAGGAAAGCAAGTACAAATTGGGGAGCGGGAAGATCAGGATTTGCAGACCGGCCGACAGCAACACCAACAGCCATGCGCTTCTGTGAACTGGTTGCACCGGGCAAGGATAACAAACACGGCGCTAAACCATCCGTCTCTAATCGGGAAGTTGCATCTGAAGAGTCGTTCTTGGAATTATGCCCTTTTCGCTCCTATCAGCTAAGATATTTGCCTTATGGATATGCTCGTCTGCACTGGAGACCAGCAGCACTAAGACTCCAGCCGCACCAGACCAGCGTTGCATCACCGTTAACGATCTTCCGGAATGGGTTCCCCAATACAACCCGCTGGCTCCATGTCAAATCGTGTACGCATTGTCGTCGCGACCTCGGTGATGCTGACGTTCATCTCCTACTGGCGCGCGGCCGCCATCGTTTTGAACGACCTTGGCTCCTCTGCTTTTTATGCTGCCGGCATTGCGGAACAAGCGGTAGGAAGATCGGCCCCCTGGTTCATCCTGGCCGTGATGCTGTTTTCCTTTACGGTGCGTGCCGTTTACGTGGAGAGCTGTTCCATGTTCGTGCGCGGCGGCGTTTACCGCGTGGTGAAAGAGGCCCTCGGCGGCACGCTCGCCAAAGTCAGTGTTTCGGCGTTGATGTTCGATTACATCCTCACAGGCCCCATTTCGGGAGTTTCCGCGGGCCAGTATATTGCCGGCCTGATCAACGATATCCTTGCCACCGCTGACGCCCACGGCTGGATTCCGCGTGCCGTGTACGACATTTTTCACGGCGTCCCGTCGGTTCCTGTGAACGCCACTTCGGTGCTGTTCGCGGTAGCGGTAACGCTCTACTACTGGTGGGAGAACACCAAGGGCATCCACGAATCCAGCGAGAAAGCCCTGCGGGTGATGCAGATCACGACGGTCATGGTGGTGATTCTGTTGGGCTGGTCCGCAGTGACGCTTCTCAAGCAGGGCTACCAGCCTGTCCCCTTGCCGACTCCGGCCAACCTTTCCTTCGGGAACGAAGCCCTCGGATTTCTCAAGCACACCGAACTGGCGCAGGATCTGGCAAAGAAGTTCGGCCTCCTCGGTATCTTGATCGCATTCGGACACTCAGTCTTGGCCATGAGCGGTGAAGAGTCTCTCGCCCAGGTCAACCGCGAACTCGCGCATCCCAAGCTGAAAAACCTGAAGCGGGCGGCCATCATTATCGCTATCTACAGCTTCATCTTCACCGGCATCACGGCGCTGTTGTTCGTGATGATCATCCCTGATTCCGTCCGGGTACCGATCTATAAGGACAACCTGATCGCCGGGCTGGCGATGTATCTCTGGGGACCCCATCTCCTGCGACTGGTCTTCCGGGCGTTCGTCGTCGTGGTCGGGTTTCTGATTTTGTCGGGAGCGGTGAATACTGCGATTATCGGTTCCAACGGCGTACTGAACCGGGTGTCAGAAGACGGTGTACTCACCGACTGGTTTCGGCAACCGCACAAGCGTTTTGGCACCTCTTACCGCATTATCAATCTGGTGGTTTTTCTCCAGTTATTCACCATCATCTGGAGCCGCGGTAATGTGTATGTCCTGGGCGAAGCCTACGCCTTCGGCGTGATTTGGAGTTTCACCTTCAACAGTCTCGCCATGCTTGTGTTGCGTTTCAAATACAAAGGCGAACGCGGTTGGAAGGTGCCGCCGAATATCCAGATCGGCAGGCACGAAATCCCCGTTGGCCTGGCATCGGTCTTCCTGGTTCTGTTGTCCACGGCCGTGGTAAATCTTTTTACCAAGTCCGTCGCGACCGTGGCCGGCGTCGCCTTTGCCGGGGCATTCTTCCTGATTTTCTCCGTCTCCGAACGAGCGAATCGGCGCAAGCATGCTTTGGCCGAACAGCAGATGAAAGAACACTTTCAACTGCTGCAAAGAGATACCGTGGACCGCTCCGGGCTCGATATTCGTCCGGGGAACGTCTTAGTCACCGTGCGCGACTACAACACTTTGAATCATCTGCGCTGGGCCCTGCAGCGCACCGATACGAAAGATCAGGACATTGTGGTAATGTCCGCTCGCGTCAGCCAGTTTGGCGCAGCTGCTTACGACCTTTCTACAGAGCAGATATTCAGCGACTATGAGCAGCAGTTGTTCACTCGAGCAGTCTCGGTGGCGGAGAGCTTTGGAAAGCACGTTTCCTTGTTAGTGGTGCCAGCGCGCGATGTGTGGTCGGCCATCGTGCAGACCGCCAACAATCTGGAATCGTCGGCGGTGGTTTCAGGCTTGTCGAGCAAGATGACCTCCCAGGAACAGGCTTTTGAACTGGGGCGCGCCTGGGAAGGCGCTCCTGAACCCCGGCGCCAGTTCGTTCTCCAGATTGTCCATCCCGACGCTAAGACCGTCGACACCTTTCGTATTGGGCCGCACACTCCCGCCATGGACGCCGAAGACGTTCACCTGGTCCACCGTCTGTGGCTGAATATCACACGCGAGCCCGGACTCGACAAACTGCATCACCACGATATTCTGGCGCAGGCGCTGTTTCGTTTTGCTCGAGATTACAACAGCTCGTCGCGCGAGGACATACTGAAGGACTTGCACAGAACCGCCGCACGAAATGCGGCGGAAGAGAATGGGAAAAAGGCGCCCGATTTGCCGACCGCGAAGAGCAAGACCGCATCGAAGGACGACCACGGTCCACCCTTGGTTGAGCCGCGGTGATTCTCCGCCGACTCGATTTCTAGCTCAGAGTGCCTTAATTCTTGGGGAAACGACCGATTCCAGCTTTTTCTGCACAAAGTGGACGATCTCGCTGGTGAGAAATTGTGGCCGCTGGATGCGAAAGACAGAGCGACCCGCCACAGGTTTGAGCGATGCATCGCTCCAGGTAGAACCATCCCCCTCGTGCAAGATCACGGCGTCGGCCCGATCCAGGAACGCCCGGGCTGATTTCTTGAAATCCGCAGTAGCGGGATCGAGCACGGTTAGATAGAGATCCGGGCGTAGGAACTCCACGATGCTGTTCGATTCCAAGATTGCGTTCTGCGCTTCATCCAGCTTTCTGCGAACCGTAGGCATCGCTTCCGCCAAGTAACCTTGCTTAGTACGGACCCACCAAGCCCGAGCCGCGCCCGCAACCAGGAATCGCGACGTGTCCGATTCGCCCGACCGGTTTTGCTCCTCAGAGATCGCCCAAGAGTGATCTGCGGTCGCGCAGTCACACATCTCGCCTTCTCGCGAACAGATGCCATGGCCGTATTGCGTGATTTTCATGGCCGTCCATTGATACTGCGGAAGGGCGGCAATGAGCCCGGCCACGACGCTGGTCTTGCCTACATTTCGGGAATGCCCGCCCACCACGACAATCGCCATCATTCCTTCTTTGTCAGCCGGGCTAGAACGGCCAACTGCTTTAAGTATTTGCGAAGTGGAGTGGCTGGTGTCCCCCAAAACACCACTCCTTTGCCGCGCAGCACTTTTTTCGGCAGCACGCCGCCTTGTCCGCCCAGCATCACGCCCTCTTTGATGCGCGCGTGCTCCCCAATGCCTACTTGTCCGCCGAGCACAACGTTCTTTTCGATCACTATGCTTCCCGAGAGTCCGGTTTGGGCGGCAATGATTACGTCCTCGCCGATTTGGCAGTTGTGTCCGATGTGAACCAAGTTGTCGATCTTCGTGCCGCGGCCGATGCGAGTGACCTCGAGCGCACCGCGATCTATCGTAGAATTCGTGCCAATCTCGACATCGTCTTCGATTTCCAGACGTCCCACCTGCGGGAACTTTTCGTGCCGCCCCGTCGCTTTATCCCGCACGTACCCGAAACCATCGCTCCCCAACACTGCGCCAGCATGAATGATGACGCGGTTGCCGATTTGCACGCCAGGGTAGATCGTCACGTTGGGATAGATTCGGCAATTGCTTCCTACCCGGACCTTCGTGCCTAATACACTCCCGGCCCCGATCGTGGTCCCCGCACCGATCTCCACACACTCTGCGACGACCACCCGCTCATCCACCCTGGCGGTTGCCTGCACTCGCGCGGAAGAATGGATGACGGCGCTGGGATGAACTCCGGCGTGGGAATCACTCTCGGGATACAGCAACCGAGCGGCTCGAGCGAAGGCCAGCCTCGGCTGAGCGCAAATCAGCAGAGGCTTAGCGGTCGGTCTTGTCGCAGCAAAATCGCCGCCTATCAAAGCAGAAGCGGGTGACGCAAGCGCTTCGCTGAGGTTCCGCTCGTCCTCAACGAAAACCAGATCTCCAGGCGTTGCTGATGAAACACTCGCAATCCCTCTGATTTCGACGGTGGCATCGCCAATGACGCGCGCCTGAACGAACTCCGCGATTTGCTGAACTGTCCGCTCCATGGCACCTTTTTATACGTTTGCCCGAGGAAAGAAAAGCTGCGTCTAGAATAGGTTTCATGCAACGCAAGATCTTCTGGATCACATTTTTGGCGCTCGGCCTGCCGGCAGATTTCCTTCTCCCGCTTTGGTGGGCTGTCGCGGCGACAATTCCCATCGTGTTTGTAAGCTGGTGGGTGGCTTACCGCAGCGACTGGTTCTGAAATGGGGGCTCTGGCCTTGCCGCCGCGCATGCGCAGGCAACCCATTCATTTAGTACAAAGGCGGCTCGCCTTCCGGCCGTGTCTTCCAACGCCGATGCACCCAGAGCCACTGATCGGGGTAGCGGCGCACATAATCCTCAATGATCTGGTTGAACTGTTGCGTATTCGCCCGGACATCCGCCTCGTCATCACCGGTGCGGATCAATTGAACTGCGGGGTCGAACCGCAGGCGATATTTCCCCAGCTGCGCGTCCCATATTGTGAACGTTGGCACCACGGCGGCATCGGTGCGCAAAGCAATCCTTGCTAAACCATTGGCGGTGCAGGCGGGGACCCCGAAAAAGTCCACGAAAATTCCCTGCGGCGGGGTCATGTTCGTGTCCATCAAGATGCCCACCACTTCGCCCTTCTTCATGGCCGCCAGCAGGCCGCGCACAAAGTCGTCCTTATCGACCGTCTGGTTGCCGTGCATGGTGCGGTACTGCCGAATCATGCTGTTCAGATAGACGTTGTCCATGGGACGCATCACCACGTGCATCCAGTGACCATGCATGGAGTGGGTGAAGGCAGAAAGTTCCCAGCCGCCGAAGTGGGCCGTCAGGAACAACACGCCCTTATGACGCGCATAGGCCCGCTCGTAGTTTTCAAATCCGTCGTACACAATGACCTTGCCGACATTCTCCAGCGTGTACCTAGGAAAATGGCAGACTTCCGCTAACTGACGCCCAAGCGAGGTGAATTCGCCGCGCAGAATTTGCGCCCGTTGGTGATGGCTTTTCTCAGGAAACGCGAGGGCAAGGTTGCGCATGCCGACCTTGCGCAGCCGGATATGAACCAAGTAGACGGTCCAAGCGAGGAGAATGGCAGCGCCGCGCGCCAAAGGGCGGGGCAACACGCTCAGAGTACGAATGATGAACCAAGCTACCGCGAATTCAAGTCGCTGCCGCATCGGGCGAAGCGTGACGGTAGCATCAAAGAAAAAGCGGTGTCAAACCAGGCTGGGCCGCAGTTGGGCAAACAAAAAGCGGCACGTCATCTTTCGACCGTGCCGCCAGCAACTCTAGACGAGATGCTACTTGTTGTAGGCTTCCTTCGCCCACTTCGCAAGCGTTGTCAAGAACGGCCGCGCGTTTTCCGTGGCCTCAATTTCCCCGGAAAGCGACGTCTTCACCGGCACCATACGCCCGTAGAATTCCCGGGTGCTGTCTTTGTCCTGCTTAACGACGGCGCCGTTCAGCTCCAATCCCGCAAACACGCCGCGGCTGCGCGAATAGCTCAGCACTTGAGCCCGCAGCTTCCAATCGGTATCTGCTGCCGCATGGCGGCCTACAGGCCCGGCTGCCACGCTGGCATCCGCGCCCAGCTTGAATTCGCTGGAGAGCAGGTTATCCATGCCCTTCTGATTCATGATGAGCATCACCAGATCGACCGCTTGACCCCCAATCTGGAGCCCGAAGCTCCCGCCCTCAATCACAAAGAATGCCGGTGCGCTCCAGCCCTTGGGGGTGCGGCAACTGGCTACTCCTCGGCCGTAGCGGGCTCCGAAGACAAAGCCACCTTTCAGCATGGATGGCACGACTGCCACGCATTCTGCGGATCCCAGCACTTCCTCGGGAATCCCTTTATCGGGCGTTCCCTGGATCTCATCCAAAACATCCGAAGCTGCTTGCACCCGATCCTTCGCCTTGTTGTCATCCTCTGCTGCGAATGCTGCCGCTGTCAGACATGCGATCACACACAGAATCAACACTTTCCTCATATTTTCCAGCTTTCTTGGCGTCCCGATGAATAGCTGAACGATCCACGTAATTCTAAAAGATGCAAGGCGGTGGAAAAGGGTGGTAATGGAATGCTTAGGACATCTGGACTCTAATCAGTAACTTGTAGGGACAAAAAAATCGGGGCTGGCAGTGGCGACCCTAAATCTCCACCTCCAACCCCGTCTCCCAGGTTCTGTGGTAGGTGAGTGGAGTATGCGGCGGAGGTTG
>Ga0335070_10004016_pt1 | contig 17148 bp, 14 predicted proteins | sample Lox_Sample_13_FD_206722 | JGI IMG/M metagenome (GOLD analysis project Ga0335070, IMG submission 206722) | Soil microbial communities from Loxahatchee National Wildlife Refuge, Florida, United States - Lox_Sample_1.3 | ecosystem: Environmental > Terrestrial > Soil > Wetlands | place: USA...
ACCATCAGCGGCACGCGGCTGATCTCGACGGTGGCAACCGGCACCGCGCCGCTGCAAGTAGCCTCGACGACGCAAGTGCCGAACCTGAACGCCAGCCTGCTGGGCGGCAACGCCGCCAGTGGGTTCGTTCAGAATGGAACCACCACTCAGGCGTCGGCTAACTTCAACATCAGCGGCAACGGTGTACTCGGAGGTTCCCTCAGCGCCGCGAATGCGGTTGGGGGCGGTTCCGCCGTCACCGGCAACGATACCGCTACCACGGGTAGTTCAAGCGGTGTATCGGGCGTTACCGCGAACCCGCACGGCTCCGCCGTAATCGGCAATGCGACCGCTACCACGGGCAATCCAAACGGAGTTCTGGGACTTGCGAACAGCTTCAATGGATTTGGCGTGGAAGGTGTCAACAGTGCCGACGGAGGCGTCGGCATTTACGGGCATGCCTCTAACACGGCCGGCACGATTGGTACCTGGGGTATTCTCGGACAGACTGACAGCGGCGGTGGAGGGTCTACCGGCGTTCGTGGAAAAGCAACTTCCTTGACGGGAATTGCACACGGCGTGCATGGAAGCACCAACAGCGCAACCGACAACTCGGCCGGAGTCGCCGGCAATAGCACTGCGACCATGGGCCAGGTCTATGGTGTTAGTGGACTAGCCAACAGCACAACCAACAACTCCGCCGGGGTATACGGGTATCAAGCCGCTGCCACTGGCCAAGTCTTTGGCGTGAGCGGGTACACCCAAAGCACGGGACCGAATGCCTCGGCCGTCACCGGCATCGAGGGCGCGACGACAGGGGTGGTTTTTGGAGTGTTCGGCGTGATCAACACCTCAACCGACCTCACTGCCGGTGTGGTTGGTCTTAGCCAAGCCGGCACTGGTCTAAACGCGGGCGTAGCGGGAATCGGCAGCAGTTCAGGTGGCACAGGCGGGTATTTTCAAAACCAGAACTCGCAGGCTGGGTCATTACTCATTGAAGCGGTTGACGCCAACGCCAATCAGCGGTTTACCGTCGACAACCTGGGCAACGTAAACGTAACTACCGGAACGACGACAATGGTGACCGCACCGTTAATGCCGGTGAATCATGCGCGAATGACCGTCACGGACACAGGCGTCCCTGCAACGTTTACGCTGAACTGGACTTTTGCATTTCCGGATACGAACTACACAGTGACCTGCACTCCGCAGGCAGCGAGCAGTACCAATAGTTTCTTCTATCAGTTCCAGGTCTCGGCTGTGACTGCAACTTCAGTTTCAATCGACTTGGCATCGAACTTGACCAGCGGCACGTATCCGATCTCCGTGACAATTCATTGCACGGGGGTGCATGACTAGGTCCGTCTCATGAGTAACAAAGCGACGGAAGGGGAAGTCCCGCAGGTGCGGGAACAACTGCAACAGCGCCTGATGCGTGTCGAGACTCTACTGGAATCGCAGAGGAACAGCGTTGTTGCTTAGACCGCGCCTCCTGGTTCCCTGCAGTCCGAAGTAGCCCCGTGAACAGGTTGGACACAGTCGGGTGGGACCCGCCGGATGATGCGCAAAATAATGAGTGAGTTAATTGGTGGAGGCGGCGGGAAGTAGACCCGCGTCCGAAAATGCCGCGGGCCAAGCGACCACATACCCAGTCGCGTTCCAGCGCCGGTAGTCAGTTGCCAGTGTCCCGGTTGGCGCCAAGGCAGGCGTCAGGCTGGGACATCTGGCTAAGGAGGGCCACCAGCGGAAGTTTGTTGACTCACAGACAAAAGCCCCCACCCCGGCAAGGGATGTATTGAGACTCGACACAAAGGAAGCGGGGACATCCTCCGATAGATTTCGGAGCAAACTCCGAAGCGCGGGGGTAGGCCACCCGGCGCAAGCGGCGGGAAAGAACTGGCCGCGTCGGCTGAGGCCGGTCGCTGCATCCCGTCTCGAATGGATCGCAACGGCGGTGCTCCGCTTCGTCAATCGTTACTAGGAGAAGAGCTTTCCGGGAACTCCTGTGAGCTTGCGGAGCCAGCCTTTGGTGGGGCTGTGCGGCCAGATGGTCCACGCGGATGCTTTCGACGCGGCGCGATAGTTCAGTTCCAATTGAACGGGATTCTCACGGAGCAGCGGAGCGATTGACTCGGCAAACAGCTCCCTGCGCAACAACTCGGTTCCGGCTTTGTCGTGAAGGCCGACATACCAGAAATCGACCTGCCGCAGCGGGGGAAGTTTCGGGCGACGCACGCGAATCGTTGCGCTGAAATCACTCAGGCGGTGCGCTTCCCAGACCTCGTCGCTGAAGACTTCGGGATTCGGCGGCGGATGGTCATCGCGCGTATAGTCCTGCACCAACCGCAGCCGGAAATTGATGCCCGCGTAGCGTTCGTAGTCGGCCAGAGTGCGTGCCGTACCGAGCCCGAATTCGCCGAGGTCCACCGAGGACGATTCCTGTCCGAGAAGAGCGGCAACGCGGCTTCGGGCCACAGCATCGCGGAGGTGCCAGGGATCGCTGCCGTCGATGTGGTCATCCCAATGCTTGCGGCGGTAGTTGCGGGTGTATTCGTGCCAGAGAATAAGGCGATTCGGGTGGTAGAGGTCGTATCCATGCGTAAACGCCCGGACGGCGATTGTGATTTCCTCGCCTAGGAAGTACAGCCGGGGATCGTGCTTGACTTCCTGGCAGAACGCGCCGGGGGCGAATGCGAAATGTGCGGAATAGAAGCGGGCCCGGATGGGCTTCGCTAAGCCCCGATAGTCATCTATGACCTTCGGACGGGTGAGCAATCGCCCATCCTGGGTGAAGTGATCAAACGCGATCTTCCACGGGGCGCTCTTGGGCGGCTTGGGCTTGCGGGGCTCATAGTGCGGTGCGTAAGTGGTCAGGAGAGGTTTTTCGGAGTGCACCGACCGCATCATGTTGATCAGCGCAGAGTCCCATTGCGGAATGAAGCGGTGGTGCGAGTCAAGTTGCAGGGTGTAGGTCTCGCCATCATAGAGCGACTGAATCGCGTTACGCGCCCAGCAGACTCCTTTGCTGTCCTGATAGGGAATGGAGATCACCCGAAAGCGGAGGTCTGCGAGGAACCTGCCAAGATCTTCGGTTTCGTCGTGCTGCCAGCAGATTCCGAAGCGCAAGTTCTCGGGATGCGCAGCTTTTTTCAGACAATCGCGCAGCGTCGGCAGTAGCTCGGCATCCCGGTAAGACGCGATCTGTACGAAGATGGTGCCCACACTATGAGAACGAGTGGTGGAGGCGGCGGGAGTTGAACCCGCGTCCGAAAATGCTGTCAGCCAAGAGACTACATACTTAGTCGCGTTCCCGCGCCGGTTGCCCGGCACTCTCGCCAACCGCGCTCAGAACGGACAAGAAACGCGGCCGGCCAGCCTGAAGATTTCGCCTCGGGCCCCAGACGTAGGCTTTGAGGCTAGCTCACTGTGCGACGCCCTGCCTCCGGCCCATGAGCAAAGCCGAAGAGGACGGCAGCTTAATTAATTAAGCTGCGTATGCCAGGTTTTGATTGGCAATTGTGTTTTTGCATACAGTTACGGACGCATGCACTCCGGTATGCCTCTTGACCGCAATCACTTCCGTCGAAGCCGTGACGCCCCCACGGTGTGGAACGGCTGACTTCAGAGTAGCAGTCGTAGCGGGGAAGTCAACCGCGGCCTAAGGTATTGATGCTGCGATTCGTGCCACCGACTCAGCCGCCCGAATCTTGCATCCGCACTCCGGCGGATTCATCCAAAGGTTTTGCCGGCCTGTTAGTCTGATACGGAATGCGGGGACTTGCGCGATACCTGTGTTGATTTGACCTTACACATGCTGAAGAAGAGCCTAGCCAAAGGGTGTTGCCGGGAGATGACAGCGTGATTCCCGACTGCATTCCCTTCGTCTCGATCCCGCACACCACCAAGTTGTTCTCGGATTATCTGACATATGCGCCTGAGGTGCATAGGTTCTATCCAACTGCGCCGGATGCCGGGCAGGTGGCTTCGCGGGCGTCGGTGGTGCCGCACGGGAGCAAAATTCATGCCCAGGTGGCCGATGCGCTGGAGAAACAAAACCGAAGCTGGGGCGGCTCGGAGTCAACGCTAAGAAACATTCAGCGGCTGCGCCATGGCGCACATGCCGTCGTTACCGGGCAGCAGGTCGGGTTGTTCGGCGGGCCGGCGCTCTCGCTGTTCAAGGTGGCGTCGGTACTGGCACTGGCGCAGCGGGTGGAGAGAGCGGGCGTCGCTTGTGTTCCGGTGTTCTGGATGGCGAGCGAGGACCATGACCTGGCCGAGGTGAACCAAGCGCTGCTGTTGACGCCGGATTTTCAGCTCGTGTCCTTTAGTGCCCATACCGAGGGCAAGCCGGATTCGCCCGTTTCAAACGTTCGATTCGCGCCGGGCACGCATGAGATGGTCAGTCGGGCGGCGGAATTGCTGGGCGGCGCTGGGGCCGAGATTCTGCGAGATACCTACCCAGACGGTGAGACCTTTTCCGGAGCGTACGCGCGGTTTTACACGCGACTGTTTGCCCGGCACGGGCTGGTGCTGCTGGATCCGGCGGACCCTGACCTGCACCGCATTGCAACGCCGTTGTTCGTCGAGGCGGTAGAGCGAGCGGGCGAGCTGGATGAGGCACTGCTGGCGCGTAACCGCGAGATCAGCCAGGCGGGCTATCACGAGCAAGTGAAGGTGACCGGGGAATCCACGCCGCTGTTTGCGCTGGTCGATGGCGCGCGGGTGCCGGTGCACCGTGCGAACGGCGAGTTCACGATTCGCAAGCAGCGGGTGTCGCTGGCAGACCTGAAGCTACGGATCGAGACAGCGCCACAGAACTTCAATGCCAATGTGCTGCTGCGTCCGGTGATGCAGGACTACTGGCTGCCTACGCTGGCCTACATTGGCGGGCCAGCCGAGATTGCATACTTCGCGCAAGTCGGCGTGGTGTACGAGAAACTGCTGGGGCGAGTGACGCCGATCCTGCCGCGCATGAGCGCGACCTTGCTCGAGCCGAAGATCGAAAGGCTAATGAACAAGTACGAACTGAGGCTGGAAAACCTGTTTCACGGCGAGACCCAACTGCGCCAGGAGTTGGCGGCGCGGTCGCTGCCTGCGGAGCTGAAGCTGGACTTCAATCGCGGCCTGCTGGCTGTGGACGAGGCCATGCAGCGCATCAGTGAGTCGCTGCACGGGCTCGACCCGACGCTGGTAGAGGCATCAAGGCGGGCGGCGAACAAGATGCGGTACCAGGTGGGACGGCTGGAGAAGCGCGCAGCGCTAGCCGAGTTGCGGCGCCAGGCAATTCTGACCCGGCATGCGGAGCAAATCGAGAATTCGCTATATCCGCGCAAGACATTGCAAGAGCGCGAAATTGCCGGCGCCTATTTCTGCGCAAAATATGGAGAGGACTTGGTGACGTGCCTGATCGAGAAGGCACAGGCTCCCTGCCCTGAGCACAAAGTTGTGCGGTTGGGCTGATCGTTCCCTGGCAAACTCCCATGCCAACCTGGGAGTTTAGGGTGTAATCTCATTGCCACCGCAAGAATGTTGACATCAGCAGGGCGGAAACAACCTTGATTTGGGACATCCTCGTCATCGTAGCCAGTGTACTGGCGGCCCTGGCCTTTCTCTACGTGGTGACGCGCACCTCGGCAGCGCCTGCGCGTAAGGAGTCGAACGACTTCACCGGGGCCGTGGTCGCGGTCATCGGGACGACCTATGCAGTGATTCTCGCATTCATGCTCTCCGGGGTCTGGAACATGATGCAGCAGGCCCAGGCCAATGAGGAGCAAGAAGCCAACGCGCTGGTCAACGTGTGGCGGCTCAGCGAGAGCATCGATCCGACGATTGGAAAGCAGGTGCAGGAGCTCTGCCAGAAATACGCACAGTCTGTACTTACCAGGGAATGGCCCGCCATGAAGGAGCTGACGCCGATGCCGCGGGAGAGCAGTGACATCCTCAACCAGTTGTGGCGACTGGCCGGACAGAGCCAGGCGCACTCGGCCACAGACTCCATCGCGAGTTATCAGCTCATGGAAGAGATGCGCATGCTCACCGAATACCGCCGCATCCGTGTCATGCAGAGCCGGGAAGAGCTGCCGGGCATCTTGCGGGCCGTGCTTATTGCAGGAGGTATTATCACGGTCGCCGCTTCGTGCTTTTTCGGAGTGCCGAATTTCAAGTTCCATGTGTTGCAGGTGGTGGTGCTGAGTTTCCTGATTGCGCTGGTACTGGTGGCGATTGCCGACATCGACCGGCCGTATCAGGGGAATGTTGCCGTCGAACCCGAGGGCTTCGTGATGGCAATGCGGACTTTCGCGAGCCATGGCGAATGAGAGCAGCGCGGAAACCCGCTTCCAGCCGCAACTGATAGGCGCGGCGTCCGCGCGCCCCGAGTATCAAGGACGCAATCGTTCACACGCCGTAACCCCCTTGGCAAGGACCAGTCGCGATGAAAAAAGCCGCCCCGAAGGGCGGCGTAGGAAGGAATAGCAGAGTCGACATTTACAAGAGTCTGCGCCGCAGCGTGCCGGCGAGGCCGAGAATTCCGGTACCCAGCAGAATCATGCTGCCTGGCTCGGGTGTTACTCCCTGGACGTTGAAGGCCATGTCAACGTCCAACGGGTTGCGAGCGCCAAAGAAGTCCTGATAAGAAAGGTTGTCTCCCATCATTCCTGTTCCCCAGCCCCACTGTGGCGGGAAAGTGATATCCGGAACCACGGAGATCCAGTACGTTGTAAAAGGCATCAGCTTATATCCGCCCACGATGTTGTCCATGTCATAGGCGCACATGCTGTTGGGGAGATTGCAGGACTCCATGTAACCTACGTGAGCGACGCTAAAATACTGCGACCAAAGTACCCCACCGGGCTGTAACCCAGCATCGGCATAGATCGAGATGGTCCATCCGGTGATGACGTTACCTGATCCGTTCCAGTACCCCCCGAACCACTCTACATCATCGAGGTAGTACGGCTTCATCTGGTAGATCTGGAAGTTGTCATAGACGGTGGCGAAATTGCCAAATCCGCCAACGTCGTTCTGTGAAGCGTAAAAGACTCCGTCAAGGGTGGGCGGTTGCATGTAAAGCTCGACATCGGCAAATGCCGGCGTACTGAACAAGAGCAAGAGAGCGATTGCGAATGCGGACCAAAACAACCGGTTGAAGTGGCCCATTACCTACCTCCCGGTCCCGCTCCGTTGCCGGTGGGAGGCCGGCTAGCGGCGGAGGAGGAATGCGAGACAGCCCATCTATAGCACGTTTCACATGGGAAGAACCACGAAACTGCTCGTATTTTGACTGGGCTCCCGATTTGGGAAAGTGGCGGCAAGGGGAGGAAAGCGCCGACCCCTGATCGTACCCGTGTTTTCCATTCAGCAGCGCGGAAGATGGTTGCAAGTTTGCACGCACGCCTGGGCGCGACGTGCAAGAAGTTATGCCGGCCACATGGCATGACCGGCATCTGATTGTCTGCTGTTACAGGTTACTGTTCGAGGGTTGAGACCTCAATCTGCTGTTCTTCCTGTTCGACTCCGGCGCTCAAGTGTTTTGTGCCGTACTCGAAGCCTTTGTCGAAAGCCTTGAGGTTGAGCTCGCGAAAGGCTTCGGGGACCGAGTCAGCCACGGACTGGCGGATCGCTTCCGGCTCCAGCACATGAGTCACAGCCGCGAAGAATCCGACCATCACGATGTTGAGCACCATGCGCTTGCCGAGTTCTTCGGCGAGACGGGTGGCGGGCACGCCGTACACGCGCACGCCGGGAGGCAGCTTTTCCACGCGCACCAAGTCCTGCTCGATGATCAGGATGCCGTCGTTTTTCAACTGCGGCGTGAACAGCGAGTAGGCTTCCTGCGACATGGTCACCAGGATGTCGGGACGAGTCACGTAGGGATAGAGAATCGGCTCGTTGGACAGAATCACTTGCGCGCTGCAGGCGCCGCCGCGCGCTTCAGGGCCGAAGGCCTGGGTCATGGTCGAGTAGCCGTTTTCGAAGATGCATCCGGCCTTGCCGATCACGATGGCCGACAGGATGACGCCCTGCCCGCCGAACCCGGAGATGCGGATTTCAGTTAGATTTCGCATTCGCATGCCTCTCTTTCGACGTAACGGTCGCCCAGACTGTCGAGCATTTTGTCGTGCATCAAGTCGCGATAGTCGGCACGTTCGCGGTCCACGAACTTACCAACGATAATCTCACCCGACTTGCTCAACCCGACTTCGCTGGTCGGCGCGCCGTTCCGGACCTTACTGTGTTCCTTGTAAAAGATCATGGTGTCGAGTCCATCGCCCATCTTGTTGCGACGCTGATAAAGCGTCGGGCAGGGCGAGAGGACCTCGAGGAAGCAGAAGCCCTTCTTGGAGAACATCTCTTCCATGGCACGGGCCATCTGACGCACGTGGAAGGTGGTCCATCGGGCGACGTAAACCGCACCGGCAGCTTCGACCAGATAAGGCAGATTGAACGAGGAGTCGTAGGTACCGTAGGGGTTGGTTGAGGTTACGACCTCGCCGGGGGTAGTCGGCGCCGTCTGGCCGCCCGTCATGGCGTAGATCAGGTTATTGATGCAGATGACCTTCAGATCCAGATTGCGGCGTGCGGAGTGGATGAGATGATTTCCGCCGATGGCGAACAGATCGCCGTCGCCGGAATACACCACGACGTTCAGCTTGGGATTCGCGAGCTTAAGTCCGGTGGCGAAGGGAAGCGCGCGTCCGTGAGTGGTGTGGAATGAATCGAGGTTGACGTAGCCAGCGACGCGACCGGTGCAGCCGATGCCGGAGACGATGGCCAGGTTCTGGACGTCGATCTTGGCGTCCACCAGGGCGCGGGCGAAGGAGTTGACGCTGGTGCCGATGCCGCAGCCGGGACACCAGATGTGGGGAATGCGATCCATCCGCAGAAACTGGTCAACCGTGTTTTGAACGGGAAGGGTCGTCATCGCGCCACCTCCATAATGGCCTTCAGGATGTCTTCCGGTTTATGAACGCTGCCGCCGGCGTGTCCGACGAAGCGGACAGGAACCTCACCTGCCACCGCCCGCTCGACTTCGCGCACCATCTGGCCGAGGTTGATTTCCGCCACCACGATGGAATTGGTGCGGGCGGCGACTTCCTTCACCTTCTTCTCGGGGAAGGGCCAGGCCGTGATCAGGCGGAACTTGCCGACCTTAATGCCTTTGTCGCGGGCCATCTCGATGGCGCGCTGCGCTACGCGTGAGGTGATGCCGTACGAGACCACGACGCAGTCGGAGCCGTCGATCTGGTCTTCCTCAAACAAGACGATCTTGTCAGCATTCTTGACGATCTTGTCCTGTAGACGGCGAACCAGCTTGTCCTGGACGGCGGGCGTCATGTTGGGGTAGCCGCGCTCATCATGGGTGAGTCCGGTGACGTGGACGTTGTACCCCTGGCCGGTGTGCGGCATGTCGGGCACCAGATCTTCGCGCGGTTCATAGGGCTTGAACTGGTCGGGAGGAATGGTGGTATAACGCCGCGGCGTGACTTCGATCTGCTCTGGCGGAGGGATGACGACCTTTTCGGTCATGTGGCCGACGACTTCGTCGAGCATGACGAACACCGGACAGCGATACTGCTCGGCGAAGTTGAATGCCTGTATGGTAAGGTCGAAGCACTCCTGCGGAGAGTTCGGGCAAAGTGCGATAACCTCGTAGTCACCGTGCGATCCCCAGCGGACCTGCATCATGTCGGCCTGGGCGGGGAGCGTGGGCAAACCAGTGGATGGTCCGCCGCGTTGCACGTTAATGAATACGCAGGGAGTTTCGGTCATGGCGGCCAGGCCGATGTGCTCCATCATGAGTGAAAAGCCGGGGCCGGAGGTCACGGTGAACGCCTTGGCTCCGCCCCACACCGCGCCCTGAATGGTGATCGAAGCGGCGAGCTCGTCTTCCATCTGGATGAAGGTCCCACCCACCGTGGGGATGCGGGAAGCAAACCGCTCCACAACTTCGGTCGAGGGCGTGATGGGATAGCCTGCGGAAAAACGTGCGCCGGCCGCCAGTGCGCCTTCGCAGCAGGCATGATCGCCGTCGAGGAAATGCGAGCCTGTTAGTACGCCTGCGGGATCAGCGTGCATCCTGGGCCTCCTTCTCGCTGGGAGCGGTAGCGGCGACCTGCGGCTCGTCTTTCTTCGCGGTAGGATTCTTGAAGCCAAAGATTGCGAAATCAGGGCAGTACATTCCACAGAGGTCGCAGCCGCTGCACTTCTCGGGGTTGACCATGTAGGGCGGGTGATAGCCCTTGGCGTTGAAGGCGGAAGAGAGCGCAAGGACGTGGGTGGGACAGAACTCCACGCAGAACCCGCAGGCCTTGCAGCGCTCCACTACGATTTGGACTGAACCTTTTGCCATGTTCTTGTTCCCTGGCGCCGGAAAATCGGTCTCAATTGGCCCCGAGATTCGCCGTCGCGGATGGAATTACGTTGCGGTTGGGACTTCCACCAGGTACCGAACGATAGTTCGATTTTGGGCCATGGGATACCGGAGATGATGTGATGCGCGTCACGTGGGGGAGTGAGGAACAGCACTTGGCAGCTAGCATCCCGGAACACCCGCAATTGCGTGGAAGACGCATCACGCCGCGACTACTTCAGGCCGCCAAACATATACACGAGACCGGCATTTACCCGGAAGCTGTTCTGGTTAAGGCTTATACCGTGCGGCTGGAAAGTGGCGTGGTTGAACAGATAATCGGCCCCGCCGCGCACGGCAAAATGCTTCGCAAGTCTCTGCTCGACGCCTCCGCCGAAAGCCATAGCAAAGCCGGTGGCCGATCCGGAGGGTCCGGGCGCGCCAAGGAAGACCCCGTGTGCTGAGGACTGAGCCGCTCCAAGCAAGGCATGTCCGAAAAGAAACTTGTGGCTAATGCGTGGACCGACAAGGTAATAGTGGGTTTGGGACCGCGTGTAACCATAATGGCTTACTTGGTTATTCCGGTAATTTCCGCTGACATCGGCCTCTACCGCCAGCAGTCGATTGAAGTTGTACCCGAGGCTGGCTTCCCAACCATTCATGTTCGTATGGTTGGCAGTGCTGACGTCGTAGATCAGAAATGAGTAGGCACCAAACACCTCGACACGCTGCAAATCCTGTGACCAAAGCAGCTTCCCGTAGAGAATCGAGCAAAAGAGAAGGACTTTCAGGACTTTCTTCATACGTCTTGCACGGTCTGAGTTGAACCGGCGTGCGTTGGTCGCCAAGGATAGCACGAGAATACAGTCAACTGTCGCAGAAACATGTCGCGGCGCGTTCACCCCGGGAACCAACGCGGCTCGCCGGGAGTTCGCAGCGAATTCGTGAAAGTCAACAGCCAAGGTCCTGGTGTCCCTTGTCTCACGGTGACGTGATGGCCCTCACTGCAAAGCACTTAGCCGGGGAGCAGTATTTGGGGTAGGAGGGAAGGGGTCCCCACATCATGGGTCTAATGACGCTTCTCGAAAACCATGCAACGAGTACTGATACTTGGTGCCGCTGGACGAGACTTTCATAATTTCAACGTTGTATTTCGCAACAAACCTGAATTTCACGTAGTCGCCTTCACCGCCACACAAATCCCCGACATTGCTGGCAGACATTATCCACCCGATTTAGCGGGCGAGGGATATCCACTGGGCATTCCCATACTCGAAGAAAACAATATGGAAGAGATCATCCGCGATGAGCAGGTGGACGTCGTGGTGTTCTCCTACAGCGATGTGGCGCACGCGACGGTGATGCATCTGGCGTCGCGGGCCGTGGCGGCGGGCGCTGATTTCTGGCTGCTGGGAGCGGCGCGAACGCAGTTGGTGGCAAAGGTCCCGGTCATCTCGGTATGCGCGGTGCGCACGGGCTGCGGCAAGAGTCCGGTGTCGCGCCGCATTGCTTCCGAGCTGCGCACGCTGGGCTGGAACCCCGTGGTGGTCCGGCATCCCATGCCCTACGGAGATCTGGCGGCGCAGCGGGCGGAGCGCTTCGCGACCTTCGTTGACCTCGAGCGGTTCGAGTGCACGATCGAAGAACGAGAAGAGTACGAGCCGCACATCATGGAAGGGACCACGGTGTACGCAGGAGTGGATTACGAGGAAATCCTGCACCAGGCGGAGCAGGAAGGAGACGTCATTCTGTGGGACGGCGGCAACAACGACACGTCGTTCTACAAGCCCGACCTGGACATCGTGCTCCTCGATCCGCACCGTCCGGGACATGAGCTGGGCTACTGGCCGGGCGAGGTCAACTTCCGATCGGCGCACGTGCTGATCATCAACAAAGTTGATACCGCCAATCCCGACTCGGTCGAAATTGTGAGGCAGAACATCGCCAAAAACAACCCGAACGCACAGGTCATCGAGACCGCCTGCACCGTCAGCGTGGAAGACCCAACGCTCATCACGGGGAAGCGCGTGCTGGTGGTCGAGGACGGCCCGACTCTCACGCACGGCGAAATGCCCTACGGCGCGGGAGTCGTCGCGGCCAACCGCTACGGGGCCGCGAAGCTGGTCGATCCGCGTCCATTTGCGGTGGGCTCTATCCGGAAGACGTTTGAGAAGTTTCAGCACTTGGGCAAAGTGCTACCGGCGATGGGCTACAGCGAAACCCAGCGTCACGAGCTGGAGGAGACGATACGTCGCGTGCCGTGCGACCTGGTGCTGGTCGCGACTCCGATTGACCTGTCACGGGCCATCCGGCTCGACAAGCCCAATGTGCGGGTGCGCTACGAGGTAGAGGAGATTGGGAGGCCTGCTATCACCGAACTCCTGGAACAGTTCACCGAAGAGCGCAGGTCGGCACTGGCAACGGCAGGGAGGTGAGGCATGGTTCCCAAGGACTTCCTCTCCATTCGCGATTTCACGCCGGACCAGATCAGGCATTTCCTGCATGTTGCATGCCAGGTGAAGGCCAAGCCAGAACTGTTTGGCGCTGCGCTGAAGGGCAAGTCGCTGGCGATGATTTTCGAGAAGCCATCCTTGCGGACACGGGTGACCTTCGACGTAGGCATGGAGCAGCTTGGCGGGCATTCGCTCTATCTTTCGCCGGCTGAGATCAGTTTGGGCAAGCGTGAGTCGGTGTACGACGTAGCCAAGAACCTGGAACGCATGGTGCAGGGCATCATGGTTCGCACCTTCGCCCACGAAATTGTGGTGGAGATGGCGAAGCACGCGAGCATTCCTGTGATCAACGGGCTGACGGACTACAGCCATCCCTGCCAGGCCATGGCCGACTACCTGACCATGCTTGAAGTGAAAGGGCAGATTGCCGGGCTGAAGGTGGCTTACATCGGCGATGGCAACAACGTGGCGCGCTCGCTGATGTTCGCGGGGGCGCAACTGGGAGCCGACGTTTGGGTGGCAACTCCGCAGGGATACGAGCCTGATACTAACGCCGTGGCGTGGTGCCGCGAGCTGTGCGCGCAGACGCAAGCAAGCTGCACGGTGACGAACGATCCCGAGTTGGCGTGCGCGGCCGCGGACGTGGTGTACACCGACGTGTGGGCCAGCATGGGGCAGGAGACAGAAGCTGCGCAGCGGCAGCGAGTCTTTCGGCCCTACCAGGTGAATGGGAAGTTGTTCGGCCGCGCTAAGCCGGAAGCCATCTTCCTGCACTGCCTGCCTGCTCATCGCGGCGATGAGGTCACCGACGAAGTCATCGACTCCCCGCAGTCGTTTGTGTTCCAGCAGGCGGAAAACCGGTTGCACGCACAAAAGGCGATCATGCTGGAACTGATGGGCGACGGCGCAGCAAACGCAAGGCTCGACATCGCGGCGCGCGAGGCGATGCTGGAGCTGGTGAGGTAGCCAACGGCGCGGAGCGGGCGGAGCGTGTCCGGCAGCTACCGGATGGTTCCTGCCTACTCCCGCGCGAGGACAAATGTATGTCGAAGACTGCACTGGTTGCGGTTGGCGGGAATTCACTGATCCGTGCTGGCGAGAAGGGCACCATCGCGGAGCAGCTAGCCAACACGCGACGGACGGCAGTGGCCATCGTCGGTCTCATCCGGCTTGGATACCGGCTTGTCATTACCCACGGGAACGGCCCGCAGGTGGGGGCGCAGTTATTGCGCTCGGAGCGAGCGTCCGATGTGGCTTACAGCCAGACGCTGGATGTATGCGGCGCTGCGAGCCAGGGCGAAATCGGCTATCTCTTGGCGCAGTCGCTGCGGAACGAGTTGGCGGCCGAGCGCATAGACGTGCCGGTGGTTAGCCTGGTGACGCAGACGCTGGTATCGCGCGACGATCCGGCAATGCACAATCCCTCGAAGCCGATTGGCCCGTTCTATTCGCGGACCGACGCCCAGCAGAAGCAACGCCAACTGGGATGGTCGATCGTGGAAGACGCGGCGCGCGGCTACCGTCGCGTGGTTCCGTCGCCGGAGCCGATTGAGATCGTTGAGTTGGATGCGATCCGCGCGCTGATCGAACAGGGAACGCTCGTGGTCTCCGTCGGCGGCGGAGGCGTGCCGGTCATCTCCGACGGTGGCGAACTGCGCGGGGTCGAGGCGGTCATCGACAAAGACCGTGCGTCGTCTCTGCTGGCCACGAAACTTGGGGTCGATCTGTTCGTCATCTCCACCGATACGGATTATGTGTATCTCAACTACAGGAAGCCAGGGCAGGTTCCTCTCAAGAGGGTCACCGCGAGCGAGATGAAGCGCCACTTGCTGGCCGGGCACTTTCCTCCCGGCAACATGGGGCCGAAGGTGGAGTCGGTATTGCGCTTCCTGGAGAGCGGTGGACGCGAAGCGGTGATTACTTCGTTTGAGCACCTGTGCGACGCGGTAAAGGGAAAGGCGGGAACGCATATTGTCAATGGCCGGGCACAGGACGATCGTTTATTGGATCGAGATATGGCGTTGGTGGAGGGGTGAGGCGAATGCCAATCATGGAAGCACCTTTTAAGCTGCAGCACGCGAATGCGAGGCGGGGCCACATGGGATTGAGGCACGTTGTCGAATCACAGCAGTTCACCGTTCCTCTGTTGATGGAGCTGTTTGACCGCTCGCGGCTGATGGAGCGGATTGTCGCTCGCGGGGGGACGCTGGACTACCAGAACAAGATCCTCGCCAGCCTGTTTTATGAACCCTCGACCCGCACCCGGTTCTGCTTTGAAGCAGCCATGCTGCGGTTGGGCGGACGGGTGCTCTCCACCGAGCATGCCCGGGCGTTTTCTTCGGAGATTGAAGGCGAACAGGTGGAGGATTCGATCCGCATTATTGGCGCGTATTGCGACGCCATCGTGATCCGCCATCACGAGGCTGGAGGCGCCGCGCGCGCGGCCAAGGTCTCGCCGGTGCCGGTCATTAATGCCGGTGACGGCGACGGCGGACAGCATCCCACGCAGGCGCTGCTCGACCTGTACACGATTTACCGCGAGCGGCCCATTGACGGGTTGAGTGTGGCGTTCATCGGGGAGCTCGACCGCGGACGTACGGTGAGGTCACTGGCCTACCTGCTGGCGAAGTTCGAGCGCATGAAGATTTTCTTCGTCAGTCCGCCCGACATGCAGATGAAGCCCGACATATTGCACTACCTCGACCGGCATGGGGTGAACTACGAGCTGGACACCGACATCGACCGGGTGGTCGGCGAAGTGGATGTGGTGTACCAGACGCGCATTCGGCCGGAGCGCGCGGTCCCGGCGGCCAAGCCGCTGCGTTACGCGATTGACTCGAGCGTGCTGCAGAGAATGCGGCCGAACGCGATGATTCTTCATCCGTTGCCCAGGACGGTGGAACTGGACAAGACGGTGGACGACGATCCGCGGGCGATGTATTTTCGGCAAGCGGCGAACGGATTATATGTGCGCATGGCCTTGCTGAGCATGGTGCTGGATGGAGAGTAGGACCACGAGACTTTCACTACAGAGGCACAGAGCACACGGAGGAACCTAGCAACTAGCAACTAGCAGCTAGCCAAAAGCCAAGAGCGAAAAGCGCATTGTCGATTCTTGGCTGTGTCAAATCACGCAGGGATTTTGAAGTTACAGGGGAGAGCAGGGAACTTATGGAAGCTGTTGAACAGATGACACGCACGAAGGAATACATCGAGCTGGAAGAGAACTACGGGGCCCACAACTACCACCCGCTGGACGTTGTGATCGCGCGCGCCCAGGGCGTTTGGGTGTATGACGTGGACGGCGAGCGGTATCTGGATTGCCTGGCATCGTACTCAGCGGTGAACCAGGGCCACTGCCATCCGGCGATCCTTCGTGCCCTGGTCGAGCAGGCCCACAAGGTTACGCTCACCTCCCGCGCCTTCCGCAATGACCAGCTTCCGTTGCTCTACCAGGAGCTGCATGAACTGACGGGCTACGATATGGCGTTGCCGATGAACTCCGGCGCCGAGGCGGTGGAAACCGCGGTGAAGGCGGCGCGCAAGTGGGGATACAAGGTGAAAGGTATCTCCGAGGGGCAAGCGGAGATTATCGTGTGCGCCAACAATTTCCACGGGCGCACCACGACCATCATCAGCTTTTCCAGCGACGAGCAGTATCGCGACGGCTTCGGGCCGTTCACGCCAGGATTCAAAATCATCCCCTACGGCGACGCACATGCGCTGAAGGAAGCCATCACGCCGAATACCGGCGCGTTCCTGGTCGAGCCCATTCAAGGTGAGGCGGGAATCATTCTTCCTCCGGCGGGATTCCTGAAGCTGGCCGCTCAGATTTGCCGCGAGAACCACGTCCTGCTGATCGCGGATGAGATCCAGTCCGGGTTGGGACGGACCGGGAAGCTGTTTGCCTGCGAGCACGAAGAGGTCCGTCCGGATGCGGTGATCATCGGGAAGGCACTCTCTGGCGGATTCTATCCGGTGTCGGCAGTGCTGGCGTCGAAAGAGGTGCTCGGGGTCTTTCATCCCGGAGATCACGGAAGCACCTTCGGGGGAAATCCGCTGGCCTGTGCGGTGGCGCGAGCGGCATTGCGTGTATTGACAGAGGAAAAGCTGATTGAGCGGTCGGCGGAGCTGGGCGCCTACTTCCTGAAGAAACTACAGGCGCTGCGCAGCCCGCATGTCAAGGAAGTGCGCGGCAAGGGTCTGTGGATCGGAATAGAGCTGAACCAACCGGCGCGGCCATTCTGCGAGGAGCTGAAGCAGTTGGGCGTACTGTGCAAGGAGACCCACGAGGTGGTGATCCGCATCGCGCCGCCGCTGGTGATTACGCGCGAGGAAATTGACTGGGCGGTGGAGCGGATTGCA
>Ga0335070_10004017_pt1 | contig 17148 bp, 13 predicted proteins | sample Lox_Sample_13_FD_206722 | JGI IMG/M metagenome (GOLD analysis project Ga0335070, IMG submission 206722) | Soil microbial communities from Loxahatchee National Wildlife Refuge, Florida, United States - Lox_Sample_1.3 | ecosystem: Environmental > Terrestrial > Soil > Wetlands | place: USA...
TCTGCCGCTGCTCGCCGAGCTGGTCGATGCCGAGATGCATGACGTCGCCGGGCTTCAGGAAAATCTTGTTGGGCTTCTGGCCTTCGCCGACACCCGGCGGCGTTCCGGTCGTGATGATGTCGCCGGGTTCCAGTGTCACGAAACGGCTGACATAGGCGATGAGCTCCGCCACGCCGAAGATCATCGTCGCGCTGTTGCCGGTCTGCATGCGCTTGCCGTTCAGGTCGAGCCACATGCCGAGCTTTTGCGGGTCGGGGATTTCGTCTCTGGTGACGAGCCACGGACCGACCGGCCCGAACGTGTCGCAGCCCTTGCCCTTGTCCCATTGCGAGCCGAGCTCTTTCTGGAAGGCGCGTTCGGAAACGTCGTTGACGAGGACGTAACCCGCCACGTGATCGAGCGCCGCGCTTTTTTCCACGTAGCGCGCCCGCGTGCCGATGACGACGCCGAGCTCGACCTCCCAGTCGCCCTTCTCGGCGCCTTGAGGGAGCATGACATCGTCATTGGGACCGTTGAGACAGCTGATCGCCTTCATGAAGAAGATCGGTTCGGGCGGCGGCTGAAGCCCCGCTTCGCGCGCGTGATCGGCAAAGTTCAGGCCGATGGCGATGAATTTCCCGACGCCTGCCACGGGAACGCCGAGGCGCGGCGATCCCTGCACGACCGGCAGGCTTTCCGGCGCGATCGCGGCAAGCCTGGCGAGATATTCCGGCGCCAGCACGCGCGGGTTAACGTCGCTGATATGCACGCTCAGGTCGCGCAAAGTCCCCTTTGCATCCACCAGTGCCGGTTTTTCGGCGCCGGGCGCGCCATAGCGGGCGAGTTTCATCGTCACGTTCCTGATTGGAGATTGGTTCCGAGGCGCCGGCGAATCATGCGGCGGCCCGTCGCCACGAAGTTCCATATGTTGAGATACGACTTCAACTATGGTATTTGTTTTTTGATCCGCTTGCCAAGTCCGCGAGCAGCGGAATCAAAGTCAAAACGGGCGCCGCGGCAAAATTGAACAGTGCACTTACTTGGACTATTGAAGACGCGGGAAAGCGAGTCAGCGCCGGCTCGCCGGGATGCGTCGGTTCGCAAAAGGCTTTGCAACGGGGACAACCGGCATACGCATGACACGTAAACTGAACGCGGTCGCCGAAAACGGCTCCGAGAAAGCGCCGCCGGGCAAAGGGCTCGTCGGCAGCCAGACATTGTTGCGCGGTCTCGACGTGCTGGAGGCCGTCGCCTCGGGCGCGACCAATCTTGCCATGCTGTCGGAAGTCCTGGGGCTCAACCGCAGCACCACGCACCGGCTCGCCACCACGCTTGTCGAACGGCGGTATCTGAGCTTCGTGCCGCGCGTGGGCTATGCCCTGGGACCGAAGCTGCTCGAACTCGGCTATCAGGCGCGGGGGCAAATGAGCCTGCCGCGTGTGGCGCGCGAGCATCTCGAAGCTTTGGCGTCGGGCACCGGCGATACCGTCCATCTCGGCATCCTCGACGGCACACGCGCGCTCTATCTCGACAAGATCCCGGGCCGGCGGCGCGTCGAGATCAGCTCGCGCATCGGCGAGCGCCAGCCCTTGCGTTCGACCGGTCTCGGCAAGGCGCTGATCCTCGAAGAGAACGAGGCGCGCTGGCGCGAACTCTACGAAGCCGAGAACCGCGACGGGCAGCGCTACGACGTTTCGCTCAATGCCTGGCTCAAGCGTATGCGCGAATACTCGAAGCTCGGCTATGCCTTCGACCTCGAGGAAAACGAAGACCGCATCCGCTGCGTGGCGGCGCCCGTGCGCGACGCGACCGGGAAGATCGTCGGCGCCATCAGCGTGTCCAGCGCGGCCCAGTATATGGGCGACGACCGCATGCAGACCCTGGTCGACGAGGTGCGGCAGACGGCAACGCTGATCAGCCGCGATCTCGGCTGGAGCGAACCGCAGGGCGCGTCCGTTCGCCCGCCGCTCCGAGCCGTCAAGCCCTGATCTGATCCTTCCATCCCGATGATCGTTTCGTCCGCTTCGGATTTTCGCGACGCCGCGCGCAGAAGGCTGCCGCGCTTTCTGTTCGACTACATCGACGGGGGCGCCAACGCGGAATATACGCTCCGCCGCAACGTCTCCGACATCGCCGCGCTCGCGCTTCGCCAGCGCGTGCTGAAGGACGTTTCCGGAATCAGCCTCGATTGCGAATGGTTCGGGCAGAAGCTCGCCATGCCGGTCGCACTGGCGCCGGTGGGGCTGACCGGCATGTATGCGCGGCGCGGCGAGACGCAGGCCGCGCGCGCCGCCGCGAAGAAGGGCGTGCCCTATTGCCTGTCGACGGTTTCGGTCTGCGCGCTGAAAGAGGTCGTGCCGCACTCCGCCGTGCCAATCTGGTTCCAGCTTTATGTGCTGCGCGATCGCGGCTTCATGCGCGACGTGCTCGAAATCGCTCGCGGACTGGGCGTGACGACGCTCGTCTTCACGGTGGACATGCCGGTGCCGGGCTCGCGCTACCGCGACGCGCATTCCGGCCTGTCCGGTCCCAACGCAGCCTTGCGCCGCATGCTGCAGGCTTTCACGCATCCCGCCTGGGCGTGGGACGTGGGCCTCATGGGACGGCCCCATTCGCTCGGCAATGTCGCGCCGGTCCTCGGCGCCAGGAGCGGGCTCGAGGATTTCATGGGCTGGCTCGGCGCCAATTTCGATCCGTCGATCCAGTGGCGCGATCTGGAATGGATCCGCGAGTTCTGGCAGGGGCCGCTGATCATTAAGGGCATTCTCGATCCCGAAGATGCACGCGCCGCGCAGAGCCTCGGCGCCGACGGCGTCGTCGTCTCCAATCACGGCGGACGCCAGCTCGACGGCGTGATGTCCTCGGCACGGGCCTTGCCTTCGATCGCCGAAGCGGTCGGCGACCGGATGACGGTGCTCGCCGACTCCGGCGTGCGCTCCGGACTCGATGTCGTGCGCATGCTGGCGCTGGGCGCCAAAGGCGTGCTGCTCGGACGCGCCTACATCTATGCGCTCGCCGCGCGCGGCGAAGCCGGCGTGACGCAGCTGCTGGACATCTTCGAAAAGGAGATGCGCGTCGCCATGGCGCTGACCGGCGTCAGGCGCCTGGCGGAAATCGATCGCTCGATCCTTGCGTCCTGAGGCCTCGCGTCCTGAGGCCGCTCCCCTGCTATCAGGGGAAAGATCAGGGGCAATTTTTTTCCCCGCCGCACGGGCTTTGCATCCGGCCGCGATACGGCGCGGGTTTCCCGCGCGCGCCCGTGCGAACGCCAGATGACGATCAGGGCCGCGCAGGGGCAATTCCATCCGTACACGGATGAACTGCGCGAGGCGGCGGAGGAGGGCGACCATGAGCGCCAAGGGCAGGTATCCCGCTAGTACCGATTCGGAATTAATATACTAGAACGGTTATACCTCGTCAAGCGAAATGTTCTCCTTTTGTTTCAGAGGCTTAGTTTCGGCCCGGGGCGGGGAAATGGGGCCGCCGCGGCGGCGCGGCTAGAGCGAGATTGCTCCGACTTGAATCACCCAAACGTTCGTCATCGCCCGGGCGCGCGGAACAGCGCGACCCATATTCTGCGCGCGGCCAAGAAAAATAGGTCACCCGGCTGCGCTACTGCGCACCGGGTGATGACGAATGGAGGGAGAGTGGTTCCATCTCAGCCAATCGTGCTCTAGCGTCAAGGCGGCAACCCGACGGAGCCTGTTCCGGGGAAGGGACGTCAGCGCGTCGGCGCGCCGCGGTGGCCGAAGAGCAGCGACACGTTGATCCGCTTGTTGAGATAGCCTTCCTTGAACCTGCAGTCGCTCGTCTTGTGGAAGAGGTCGGAGCGGAAGATGACGGCGCGGTTGGCGCGATGGGGAATGCTCGTCACCTGCGCCTTCGACGCCTTCAGGAAGGCGCGCGCCGCGTTCTCGTCGCCGTTATAGACGCGCATGTCGATGCCCTCCGGCATCGTCACATTCCAGATGTCCATGCCGCCGGAGTCCGGATCGAGATTGGCCTCGTCCGGCGCGATGTAGAAATTGACGTTCACGGCGGAATTGTCGGCGTGGATGTTGGTGCCGGTCGACAGCGTGCTGTCGTATTTGAAGGCGCCGAGATAGTGGAAGTGATGCGGCGCGAAGATCGGCGCGTAGGTCGCGCGGATCTCCTCGGCGATCTGGGCCAGCAGCGGGCAGGCGAAGCCGTCTTCCGGCGTGGCGCCGATATAGCCCGCGTCATAGACCCGCCGCCAGATCGTCGAGCCGGCGCAGTAGCGGCGCAGCCGCTCCAGCGCTTCCGGCACAAGGAAGTTCTCGAGCACGACAAATTGCGGCTCGGCGGCTTTCCATTGCGCGAAGAGTTCGGGCGTCGCGTTGGCCGGATTGACCGCGGGACCTGAGAGCCTCTCGCCCTTTTCGACGTGGAACACGGCCGCGAGGGGCGGCGCATCCTCCGCAGCCTTGCCGCCGGCAAGATAGTCGCGCTGTTCCAGGTCGTGCTTGCGCTTGTGCAGCGGCTCGTCCTTGGGGACCGCGAGGCCCTTGCCGTAAACGAGCTCCGCCCGTCGCATGAAATGCGCAAAGCCTTCGGCGATCCGTCCGTGCTCCGAGAGAAGCGAGCCCAGGCAGAAATGCGCCTCCGCGAAGTCGGGCCTTGCGGCGACGGCGCGGCGATAGGCTTCAATGGCTTTTTCAACGTTTCCGTTGGCCGTTTCGGCGTTGCCGAGACGGAGCAGGGCCTCGGGATCGTCGCGCCGCTGAGCGCCGAGCGCTTCGGCCATCAACGCCTCGAGCCCCGCGCCGGACAGGCCGCGCGATTTCGCCTGCTCCAGCGTTGTGAGCGCCTCCGGCGCCTGACCCGATCGCAACAGCGCGCGCGCATAGGAAAGCCAGTAGAGACCGTTGCGAGGATCTGCATCCCGCGCCGCCTTGAAATGCGCAACGCTTTCGGCGACAGCGCCGCGCTGAACAATCACCACGCCCAGATTGTGCTGCGCCAGCGCAAGGCGTGGCTCGCGTCCCACGATCAGGTGATAAAGCCGCTCCGCCTCTGCAGGTTTGCCGGCCTTGTGCAGCGCGATGGCTTGTTCGAGAAGGGCGTTGATGTCGCCGGAAATGGTCATTGGCTTCCTTTGGAAGCCTATCGTAGCGGACTATTCCGCAGCCGCCAGTCCGGTCCCGCGTTCCTCGCCGACGATGCGGCCATCCTCGATATACAGGATGCGGTTGGCGAAGCTGCGGACGCGCGGGTCGTGGGTCACGACCAGCACGCCATGGCCCGGGTCGCGTGCGATCCGGGCGAGCACCTTCATGACGGCGTAGCCGTTTTCCGTGTCGAGCGCGCCGGTCGGCTCGTCGGCCAGGATGATCGAGGGCGTGCCGGCAATGGCCCGGGCAATTGCCACGCGCTGCTGCTCGCCGCCGCTCATTTCGTGGGGGAATGCGTCCTTCTTGTGCGCGAGTCCCACAGCCGCGAGCACATCGAGCGCACGCGTCACCGCGGCCTGTCCGGTTTGCCCGCGCACGTCGAGGGCGAGGCGAACGTTGTCGAGCGCGGAAAGCGTGGGAAAGAGATGGTAGGACTGGAAGATGAAGCCCACATGCTGTCGCCGGAGCCGCGCAAGCTCGCTCTGGCTCGCATTGGTCGTCGTTTCCCCGCGGAGGCGCACGGTGCCGGATGACGGCGACAGCATGCAACCGAGGATGGAGAGCAGAGTCGTCTTGCCGCTGCCCGAAGGACCCATCAGCAGCGTCAGCTCGCCGGCGCGGATCTTGAGATTGACGCCCCTGAGCGCCTGGACTTCGGCTGCGCCGCGGCCGTAGCGGCGGACGACATCGATGGCTTCGATCACGGGCTCCCTCATGACTTGAACACCCGTGCGGGATCGATGCGCGTGACCTGCACGATCGCAGAGACGGCGGACACCACGCACATGACGACCGTCAGGACGAACAGGCCAAGCGTCAGGACCGGCGTCATCACGATCGGCAGGGCCGAACTGAAGGTCAGCCAAACCACGATGAAATCGATGACGGCCGCCGCGCCGAAGCCTATGACCGCGCTCAGCAGTGCCTGCGTGATGATGACCTTGTGGATATAGAGGCTCGACGAGCCGATGGCGCGCAGCGTGGCGAACTCCGTGAGGTGATCCTTGGTGCTGGAATAGAGCGTCTGCGCGATGATCACGGTGCCGACGATGGCGCCAAGAAGCGCGCCGCCGAACAGCGCGAAACCCGCGCCTGTTCCGAAGAGCCAGAAGGAGCGGCTGCGATCGCGGAATTCCAATGGCGTCAGCACCTCGACCTTGTCGAGCTTGTGGAGCAGAGCGTTGCGGACCTGAGCTGCGTCTGCGCCGTGCGCAAGATGCACGAGCAGATAGGAGATCTCGTTGTGCGCGGTGCCGATATAGGTTTGCGCGCTGTCGAGCGGCGCGAACACGTAAGGGGTCGTCGTGAACGAGCGGATGCCCTGCGTGATGGCCTTCACCGCCACGGTGTGGTTCCGGATCGTCGTCGTGTCGCCCAGCGCGCTGACGCCGAGCCTCCCGAAATAGGAGCGATCGATGGCGACGCCGTGCGGGTCGGAAACGGCGCTGAAGCTTCCCTGGACGACATGCCAGGGCTGCAGACCTTTGGGCGTCGTGCCGACGACGAAGACAGGCGTGGTGCCGTCGTGAGGCACGGACCATTCGCTGAAGCCGATGATCAGCGGCACGACTTCCGATACGCCGGGCACGGACAGCGCTTTCGCCTGATCGTGCTTGTCGAGCAGCGAGGGATCCTCGAAGCATTTGGTGCCCCGGGAGACGACCCAGAGATCGGCCGGCGTGTGGTCGATCATGGTCGTGACCATCTTCTGGAAGCCCAGAAAAAGACCGAGCTGGACGCTCACCAGCACGATCGAAAACACGATTCCGATGATGGTGGCGATGAAGCGCAGGCGATCCTGGAACAGGTTTCGCGAGGCCAGCCGAAAGATCAGCGACATGAAGCGCCCCTCGTCATGCTAGCGGGCCGCGCGTGCGGGGCGGCAATCGGTTTCACTCGCGGCCAGCCGCGAGCGGCCGGCGCGGCCGAATGCGCGACGCTCGCCACCGATCAGGAAGGACGTGATCGGGTTCGCGCGGAACGCGATGGAAAGTCCCCATGAACACAGAAGCGCGACCGCAAAGACCATCGCGCCTTTGGCGATGGCGAAGAGGGCGGAACCCAGAAGCGCGTATTGCATCCAGATCACGAACGGATAGTGCAGCACATACATGCCGAAGGCATTGCGCGAGGCGCTGCTCAGGATTGGCGAGCGCCGTGCACCGAACCGGAGCGCCACGGCGAAAGCGCCGAAGCAGCCCGAGATGCAGGCGAGGGCAAAGCTGACAGCTGCCGCGATCTGCAGCCAGAGTGCGTGCGGGTTCGTCATCGACCACGCCATGAACCCGATCCACAGCGCGTAACCGGCCAGACCGCCGGCAAGCCAGCGCTTCCAATGTTCTGCGAGTTTTGCTTTGGGTGCGAAGAGGCCGCGGTTGAGACCGCGCGCGCCCATGCCGAGGCCGGCGAGATAAACGACCGCATAGAGCAGCGGCCGGCAGAACTGCACGGCGACCGGTCCGCTGTTCGCCCACGCCATCGGCGTGAACAGAAGCGCCATCGGCACATAGGCCGTCAGCGCGGCGGCGGTCAGTCCGAGGAAGTAGCGGAACGGCCGCTCCTCCGCCTGCGCGGAAATTCTCGCAAGCCTGTCCACGAAGCGCGGCGCGAATGCGTTCAAGGCCGACGCGAGAACTGTGATGGCCAGCAACTGCCAGAGGAACCACATCGGACCGTTCGGCACGAACGGCAGCGCGAGATAATGCTGCACATAGGCGGCGATCCCCGGATCGGAGGCGCCGACGCGGTAAACGGGATAGGCCGCGACCGGCATCATGACGACGACGCCGAACGCCCACGGGATGCCGAGGCGCAGGAGACGGTCGCGCAAGTAATTCCCCGTGCCTTTGCGCTCCATGCTCGGCCGCGCGAACAGCGCCGACAGGAAGAACATCAGGCACATCAGGCAGACGTCCTGCCACGCGCAAAAAACGTCGAAGCCGAACCAGCGGTGGCCGTCGACGATGGGAAAGGCGCGCCACAGATACGGCGGCTGCTCGAAGTTGTAGGGATGATTCGGCAGCGAGCCGAGATAAGCGGAAACGGCGTGGAACGCTACAACCACAAAGATCACGACGCCGCGAAGATTGTCGAGCGCGAGGCTCGCAGGCGCTTGTCGCGCCGCTGCCCCGGTCGCGTTCTCGTCCGCCCGCACGGCGGGTCTTAAGGTAACTGCGTCGACCACAACGGGAGTCCAACTGCGCGCTCAACCCTAAACCCGAGAAAGCCGACTTCGGTTCCGACAAAGATTAGCGACTGCAGCAGGCGACACGAATCCGCAGCCGTTTTCGCGGACCGGTTGCGAAGCATGGGAAACGCGACCGCAGGCGAGTAATGTCCGCCGCGGTGTCCAAGGGAAGTTTGATCATGCATGCACGCAACGTCTTCGGGGGCGCGGCTTTGGCATGTCTGCTGGCCGGTGTCGCGCACGCCGAATCCAATGGCGAGATTCTGAAATTTTCGGTGACGCGCGATGGAACGCAGATCGGTACCAATACGATCGATGTCGTGCGCAAGGGCGGCGAGACCAATGTCCAGGTCGTGACCCATGTCGAAGTCGGCCTGGCGTTCATCACGCTCTACAGATACGACCAGACCGAAACGGAGCGCTGGAACAACGGTCATCTCATCTCACTGAGTTCGGTGACCGACGACAACGGCACCGTGCACCGCACCAGTGCCAGCCCCTGCGAAGGCGGCCTGCTGGTCCAGGGCGACGGCGGCGCGCAGAAGCTGGCCCCGACGGTCGTTCCGGCCAGCATCTGGAATCCCGAAATGCTGAGCCAGAATGTCGTGCTCAATCCGGTCGACGGGAAGCTTGTCGCGGTGTCTGTCGTCGATCGCGGCGAAGACGCTCTTTCGATCGACGGCCGGACGGAGCGCGCACATCACTACATGGTCAAGACGGTCTATTCCGAGGACCTCTGGTACGATGACGCGCATCGCCTGGTGAAAATGGAGCTCAAAGGCTCCGACGGCTCGACGATCCGTTATCAGCTCACCTGAGTGTGCGTTCGGACGAAGTCGCCGACGCGCGCGATGGCGCGGCCCGACTCCGGCACGAGCGGCGCAAACGCGTGCCAGACATGGGGCATGCGCGGCCAGATCTCGAGCGTGCAATCGACGCCGGCCGCGCGCAGGCGTTCGGCCATGCGTCTTGAATCGTCGAGCAGGATTTCGTCGCTCCCCACCTGGATGAGCGTCGGCGGAAGCCCGCGCGGGTCGCCGTAGAGCGGCGAGGCGTAAGGCTCAAGCGCCGACTGGTCCTGCAGATAGTGATGGGCGAAGGCGTGCAGATCGAGCGATCTGAGCATCGGGTCGGCGCTTCCCGGCGCCGCGGATTCACCGGTGGCCGCCAGGTCGGTCCACGGCGCGATCGCCGCAATGGCGGCGGGCAACGGAATGCCTTCGTCCTTCAGTCGCAGCGCGAGCGCCAGCGCCAATCCTCCGCCTGCGGAATCGCCCAGAAAGGCACAGCGCCGGGGATCGGCGCCTTCCGCGAGGAGCGCGCGCCACGCCGTCAGGGCGTCGTCGAGAGCGGCCGGAAACGGATGGGCAGGGGCGAGGCGATAATCGATTGCGACGAGCTCGGCGCGCGCGGCCTCCGCGAACCGCCAGGTGATATGTCGGTAGAGACCGGGCGAGCCCGTGACATAGGCGCCGCCGTGCAGGAACAGGACGATGCGGCCGGTTTCGGCATTCGGCCGCGCGATGCGCATCGCCGCGATGGTCCCCAGAGGCTTTTCCAGTGTGTGGGTGCCCTTGGGCGGCCTCGGCACCCAGCGCTCGAAGGACTTCATCCGCGCCTGCTGCGCGACCACCGCCGTCCGGGAATGGTCGGTCGGCCGGATCAGGAGACGCAGCCCGATCCTGACCAATTCGGCTTTCCAACTCGCGCGCCCGGCTTCACGATGCTGCATGAGGGGAGAAACGCCGGGCGCAAGCGATCGGGTCACGTCAAACATCAACGGCAGGTAGCCTTGCCGGGATCGGTCGGCTAAGACCGTGAAGGATTGTCGAAGGGGTCGGATATGGCATTTGTAAAGCGTGCCGCGGCGGCGGCGTTTCTGCTCGGGACGGCTTCGGCGATCGGCGCACCGCTCGATGTGCCAACGACCAAGGCGGCGGTCGATCGCATCCTCGACAAAACCTATCCCCATCTCGATGCGCTTTATAAGGATATCCATTCGCACCCCGAACTCGGGTTCCAGGAGAACGCGACGGCAGCGAAGCTCGCCGCAGAAATGCGTGCGCTGGGTTTCGAGGTCACCGAGCATGTCGGCAAGACGGGCATCGTCGCGATCTACAAGAACGGACCTGGTCCGCTGGTGATGGTGCGCACCGAGCTCGATGCGCTGCCGATGGAAGAGAAGACGGGTCTTCCTTATGCGAGCCGCGCCACGCAAATGTGGAACGGCAAGGAGACCTTCGTCGATCACAGCTGCGGCCACGACATCCACATGGCGAGCTGGGTCGGTACGGCGACCGCGCTGGTCGCGATGAAGGACAAGTGGAGCGGCACGCTGATGTTCATCGGCCAGCCGGCGGAGGAAACCACCGGCGGGGCCAGGAGCATGCTGCAGGACGGCCTGTTCAAGCGCTTCGGCAAGCCGGACATGGGATTTGCGCTGCATGACACGCCGGCCGCCTATGGCGATGTCCTCTATCGCGCCGGTGTCATCTCTTCGAATTCCGACAGTCTCGAGGTGACTTTCTTCGGCCGCGGCGGTCACGGCGCCAAGCCGAACGAGACGATCGATCCGATCCTGATCGCGAGCCGCTTTGTCGTCGACGTGCAGAGCGTCATCAGCCGCGAAAAGGATCCCGCGGCGTTCGGTGTCGTCACCATCGGCGCCATCCATGGCGGCAGCGCCGGCAATATCATCCCGGACACGGTGTCGCTCGCGGGCACGATCCGCAGTTTCGATCCCGCCGTCCGGAAAAAAACGCTGGAAGGCATCGCGCGCGTCGCGAACGCGGAAGCGGCGATGGCAGGCGCACCGCCGCCTCAGCTCAAGATCGAGGAGGGCGGCAAATCCGTGATCAACGATCAGGCGCTGACCGATCGCACAGCGCCGGTGTTCAAGGCGGCCTTCGGCCCGCACGCCATCGTCAGCCCGGCGCCGAACTCCGCGAGCGAGGATTATTCCGAGTTCATCATCGCCGGCGTGCCGTCGCTCTTTTTCCAGATCGGCGTCTACGATCCCAAGCGCGTCGAAGCCGCGAAGGCCGGCGGTCCGCCGCTGCCCGGCAATCATTCGCCGCAATTCGCGCCGGTGCCCGAGCCGACGATCCGCACCGGCGTCGAAGCGATGACGCTGGCGGTGATGAATGTGATGCCGCGCTAGCCGCTCCTAGCGATTCCTCAGATAGGTGTTCGTCTCGGCGCGCACGATGTCGATCAGATTGCCCATCGCCAGGTTCGCGTCGATGAGATGCAGGCCCCAATCCGGCTGCACCTTGCCGTTCACGATCACATCGCCGCCGATCTCGCTGATGCGTGGCGACGAAGGATCGCCATGCACGGTGATGGCGAGATAGGAGCCGTCGGCGTTCGAGATGCATTCGGCGCTCAGCATGCCCGGCACCGAGACGAAGGGCGTGTCGATCGTCTTGCCTTTCACCCACGGACCACGCGTCAGCGGAATGGGACCGAACGTGCCGCTCGTCTGCATATAGGCGTGAAGTTCGCCCGCGCCGCCGACGAGCGAAGCCGGATTGGTGCAGGCCGCAATCATGCCGGGGCCGCCCACCTTGCCGAAGCGCGAATTGGCCGGCGGCGGCACATTGGCGCGGAACGAGGCGTAGGTGATCACGCATTGCGTCTGGCCGGGCGCCTGACACAGCGGAATCGATTTGAAATCGCCGCCGATGATTCCGCCGGCCGGCACCGCGAGGCGTGTGCCCATCAGGATCGCCGAGACAAGGCGATGCTGCACCGGCTTGCCGTCGATCTCGTTCTTGATCAGCGCGAGCAGAACGCCCGAGCCCTGGCTGTGCCCGACCAGCACGACGCCGCGGCCGTGATTGTAGTGCTTCAGATAATAATTCCACGCGTCGCGCACGTCGTTGTAGGCGAGCTCGCGGCTCGCCGGTATCGGCTTTCCGCTCATCAACGCCTGAAGCGCGGTCAGCGTCACCTGCCGATAGACCGGTGCATAGGGACGGCACACGGACGAGAAGCGCGCGAATTGCTGGACGATGACGGTCTTCTCTTCGGGGCCCGCCGTCATGTCCGCATTGCCCGTCGGCTCCAGCGAAACGGTGGGATAGACATAGAAGCAGTCGATCTTCGCTTTGGGATCGGCGGCGAAAGGCTCCGGCGTCGTCGTGCCGTCGGCGGCGATCACCGTGGTGTCCAGGTCCACCGTGCACGCATCGTGCGCGCGGCCGGGGAGGCAGAGCCACGTTTTCGCATCGCTGTAGTCGTTGGCCGCGGGCGGCGGCGGTGCGGCCGGCGTTTGCGCCGCGGCCGCGCCTGCAACACTCAAGGCGGCGGCGACGATCGCCGCGCGCGCTGTTCTGCCGAAGATCATGAGCCCCCCCAAGGATTGGTGGGGCGAACTATGCCGTCAATTTCGGCCGCCATCCATGGCGATCCGCGGCTGTCGGGGAAGGCTGGTGCCGCCTGCGTGACTCGAACACGCGACCCCCGCATTACGAATGCGGTGCTCTACCGGCTGAGCTAAGGCGGCCCACACGTCCCGCGACCGCGGGAACCCAAGGCGAAGCCCAGGGCGGCGGAAAATACGGAAGAAGCCTTAAGTCCGCAATAACGGATTCAGGCTGGAAGAGGCGTCTTTGGCAAGCGCCCCCGATCCGGCGGCTATTCGTGAGTCGTCTGACCCTCAACGTGCTCCTCGACATCGGGAGTCACGATATGCGGCTGGTGGGGTTCATGGACCTCCGCCAGGGGAGCAAGACCGCCCGGAACGACGCGGCCGGTCAGGCCTTCGCGGAGATCGTGCGGCGGTGTCTTGTCTTCGGGTTTATGGCTCATGGTGATGCCCCTCTCGCGCCAGATTGGATAGCCCCGAAACTAGTACCCGAAGTTGCGTGTGACAACCCGGCCCGGTCACAGCTCAGATGGCGGCGCTTCGCCGGCAGACGGCCAGCAGGGCGTTCCGGTCGAGGATGTGAAGCCCCGTGTGGTTGAGCATGATCCAGTTCTCTTTGCGCCAGCGCGACAGCTTGCGATTGACGGCTTCGCGCGTCGCTCCGACCAGATGGGCGAGGTCGGACTGGTTATAGACGATCCTGCCCTTGGCGCCTTCCTCGAGCAGCAGCCGCGCCAGCCGTTTGCCGAGATCCATGGAGGCGTTGCGGTCGACGAGATGGTCGGTGTCGCGAAGCCGGCTTGCCAGCACGCCCAGCAGCGCGATTGCCGAATGGGGCTCGTCGCGCAGGGCGTCCATCACCAGCCTGCGGCCGATCTTGAGGACTTCGGTCTTTCGGGTGGCGCGAGCGTCGGTGGTGCGCGGCACGCCGTCGAGAACCCCCAGCTCGCCGATGACCGTGCCCGCGCCCAGCAGCGCGATGAAAACGTCGCGGCCGTCGGGGCCCTGGATCGTGACCTCGATTTCTCCGGCGACGATGGCGTAGGCCGCTTCGGGCGTCTCTCCGCGCGAAAAGAGCTTGCCGCCCTTGATGAGCTTGATCGGTGTCGCCCGCTCCGCCAGCGCAGCGCGGCGGTCGGCGGACAGCACCGAGAACACCGCGTTGCGCGCGAGCGTGTCGGTGACTTCCTTCGGTGGCATGTGGCTCCCCCTTCCGGCGCGCGTATTAACCTATCGACGGCCCGACGTCACGCAAGCGCGAACTGCGGCGCCCGGGCTCCCCTAAGAGGCTGTTCGCCAAGGCAAAGAGCCCTGGGCGATCCGGCTCCGGACGGGCAGGACTCGGAATCTGCGAATCGGAATGTGCGATTGTAGTGTGATCGTGGTCGGTTGACTGGGGGGCGGCAGGCGCACATCTTGCGCGGGCAATTAACGTTTCGTCACGGGGGGATTTCACACATGGCCAGCAACGATTCCCGCAAGCGCAAGCTTTGGATGGGCTCCGCAGCGCTCGTGGTTTTGGCGGCAGGTGTGGTGGTCGGCGGCAGATATCTGACGCCCAACACACATCAGACGGCAGGCACGATCGTGCCGGCGGACCGTTACCGCGCGCCGCAGGTCGCGGGAAAAGACGTCAAGCTCGGCAACCAGACCATTCCGACGCTGATGCAGACGGATTCGTTCCAGTCGGTCTCCTCCGGCCAGCAGGTGCAATACGCGTCGGCGGCGTCGGCCGCGGCGGCGGATGCAGCCTCCAGCGCGGCATCGAATTCTGCCAACAACGCGGCCTCGAATGCGGCCAGCAGCGCCGCGAGCAACGCGGCGGCGAATGCCGCGTCGAATGCGGCGCACAACGCAGCCTCAAACGCGGCCAGCAACGCCGCCCATAACGCGGCTGCGAACGCGGCCAGCAACGCGGCGCATAACGCTGCGGCGAACGCAGCCAGCAATGCGGCGTCGAACGCGGCGCACAATGCGGCGGCGAACGCGGCCAGCAACGCAGCGCATAACGCGGCTGCGAATGCGGCGAACAACGCTGCGCATAACGCTGCGGCGAACGCTGCCAGCAACGCGGCGTCGAACGCCGCGCACAATGCGGCGGCGAACGCGGCCAGCAACGCCGCCCATAACGCGGCTGCCAATGCCGCAAGCAACGCAGCGCATAACGCTGCAGCGAACGCGGCCAGCAACGCCGCCCATAACGCTGCGGCGAACGCGGCCAGCAATGCGGCGTCGAACGCAGCGCACAATGCGGCGGCCAACGCGGCCAGCAACGCGGCGAACAACGCCGCGGCGAACGCAGCCAGCAACGCGGCGGCGGCCGCCGCGGCCAACGCTGCGAACGCGCATCAGCAGTAATTGTGGTCAAAAGATCGCAAGCAGCCGCCGGAGCGCCTCCGGCGGCTGTTTTTTTGTCATAACGCTGTCACTATAGGCCGGGGGACGACGGGGGTTCGTGTTGAGGGGCGTGAAGTCGGGGGCGGCGCTGTCGCTGGCGGCGCTGATGTTTGTCGGCCGTCCCGCGGCCGCGGACGAATACTATCTGAGCAAGACGGAGACCCAGGATCTCCGCCTCCTCTATTACTCGCCGCTGCAGGACTATCTGACGCCTTATGTGGCGCGCGCGTTCGAGAACTCGTTCGCCTTCCAGCGCAAGATGTTCGACTGGACGCCGTGGGACAAGACGACGGTGCTCCTCCAGGACGAATCCGACAATGGCGACGCCGCGATGCGGTCCACGCCGTTCAACGGCCTCACCATCGACGTGGCGCCTTCGGCCACGACCTTCGAGACCTACACGCCCGGCGAGCGTTTCTTCACGCTGATGAACCACGAGCTGGTGCATGTGGCGACGCTCGATGTCTGGAACGATCAGGATGCGTGGTGGCGGCGATTCTTTTTCGGCAAGCCGCTCGCGATCACGGCGCATCCTGAATCCATTCTCTATTCCTATCTCGCGCAGCCACGCGGCGAGGTGCCGCGCTGGTATCTCGAAGGCAGCGCCGTTTTCATGGAGACGTGGATGGGCGGCGGCATCGGCCGCGCCCAGGGCGGCTATGACGAGATGGTGTTCCGCGCCATGGTGCGCGACAACGCGCGCTTCTACGATCCCATCGGTCTGGAGTCGGAAGGCAATCAGGTCGATTTCCAGGTCGGCGCCAACGATTATCTCTACGGCACCCGCTTCGATTCCTATCTCGCGCTCACCTACGGCCCCGAGAAGCTCATTGCCTGGCTCAAGCGCGGCAATGACAGCAAAGCCTATTACGCATCGCAATTCGAATATGTGTTCGGCAAGCCGCTCGACGAGGCCTGGAACGACTGGATCGCCTTCGAGCACGACTGGCAGAAGAAAAATCTCGCCCAGGTGCGGCAATATCCGGTAACGCCGTCGGCGCCGGTGACCGATCACGCGCTCGGTTCGGTGTCACGGGCGTTCTACGATGCGGACAGCGACAGCCTCATCGCCGGCTTCCGCGACGTCGGCCAGATCGCCAATGTCGGCGCGATCGGCCTGAAGGACGGTTCGGTGCGCAGACTCGCCTATCTGAAGGGGCCTGCGCTCTACCGTGCCACTTCGCTCGCCTATGATCCCGTGCATCGCAGGGTCTTCTTCACGACCAACAACAATGCCCTGCGCGACCTGATGGAGATCGATCTCGCAACGGGCGAGACAAAGATGCTTCTGCAGCATGACCGCATCGGCGATATCGCTTATGACCGCGCCGACGGCTCGATCTGGGGGATCCGTCATCTGAACGGACTTTCCACGCTCGTGCGCATCCGCGCGGCCCACGATCAATGGAACCAGGTCAACACCTTCCCCTACGGCCAGGATCTCTTTGATCTCGACATCTCGCCGGACGGAACGCTCCTCTGCGCGAGTGTCAACGAGATCGACGGCTCGTCGCGGCTCGATGTCTATCGCATCAGCGATCTTCTGGCAGGCAGGGTCGACGCCATCGCGACGCTGTCGCTGGGCCAGTCGATACCCGAAGGCGGGGCCTTTTCGCCGGACGGCAAATATGTCTATGCCAGCGCCTACTACACCGGCGTCTCGAACATCTATCGCCTCGACATCGCAGCCAACTCCTACGATGCCGTCAGCAACGCGGTGACGGGTTTTTTCCGGCCGCTGCCGATGCCGGACGGTTCGCTGATCGTCTTTGAATATACGGGGCAGGGCTTCCGGCCGGAGAAGATCGTGCCCAAATCGCTCAGCGATCTCGGTGCGGTGAAATTCCTCGGCACCGAAGTCGCCGACAAGCACCCGATCGTGAAAAGCTGGGCCGTCGGCTCGCCCGACAAGGTCCCGCTCGAGTCGATGATCACCGACACGGGATATTACAAGCCGCGCGACGAGCTCCGGCTGGAATCGGCCTATCCCATCGTCGAGGGCTACAAGGGCCATGTGGCGGCCGGCTGGAACGTCCAATTTGCCGATCCGCTCCAGTTCAATCAGCTGACGGCGAACGTCGCCT
>Ga0335070_10004019_pt1 | contig 17145 bp, 14 predicted proteins | sample Lox_Sample_13_FD_206722 | JGI IMG/M metagenome (GOLD analysis project Ga0335070, IMG submission 206722) | Soil microbial communities from Loxahatchee National Wildlife Refuge, Florida, United States - Lox_Sample_1.3 | ecosystem: Environmental > Terrestrial > Soil > Wetlands | place: USA...
TCTTTATGATCACCGCACGCTCATCCCATCCAGGGGAGGCGCAACCACACCCCGACCGTCTTCCCCTCATCAAGGTTTCTGGTTCTCATCGCGGAATTGGCCGCCAGATCGGCGAGTTCTGCCGTGAGCCGATCCGCCACAGCCTGGATAACGCGCGCGAGCTGCTCGATGACGCCTTTGAAACTCTGCAACTGACATGGGAAGGAGCACAGATCCAGGCGCGCAAATATATCCCCTTTGCTCAGGAACGGTACCCGCAGTACGTCGAGGAAATGCAGGGGATCAGTGAAGGCGCCAATGTGCCTATGGAAGACCTGGCGGTCTTAAACGGTATGGAAGCGGTAACGATGGATGCCTTGCACCTGCAGAAGTGCACCAGCATGGCAGTCAACCAGGACCGCAGTGCGAACGGGCACGTGATGCTGGTTCATAACGAAGATTGGGTTCCAGAAGATGAGCCGGATGTGTACATATTGCATGCCACGCCCGATCACGAGCCGCCGTTCCTGGCTATGACCTACGGAGGCCTGCTGCCCAATATTGGCATGAATGCATATGGGATCTCCCAGGTGTGCGACTCGGTCTATCCTTCGGATTGCCGGATTGGAATTCCGCGCCTAGTTGCCTCGCGGGCGGTCCTCTCGGTCAAGACTCCCGCCGAGGCTATCCGGCATATGCTCGCCCCGCACCGCGCGGCCGGCTACAACCATCTTCTCGTCCACGAAAGCGGTGAAATGTACAATGTGGAAGTCTCCGCGCGGCATTTCGCGGTGCTCTATGCGATGGATGGATCGCTGGCGCACACCAACCACTATCTCGACCCGGCCATGCAACTGGTCGAGAGCGAACCAGACGAACTGGTCAGCACGCGCGTGCGCTATTTCCGCACTATACGCCTGCTGGGCCAGACGCAGCGCCATTCGATTGAAACGCTGCAGGCCATCCAGCGCGACCACGTAAATTTCCAGGATTCGATCTGCAACCACGCGATCGATGAGGATAAACCCCTCGATCGGGAGAAAACGATCACTGCCCTGCTGTTTGACCTGAGCGAGCGCAAGCTCTACGCTACCTGGGGTAATCCCTGCGAGCACGAGTATTATACGTATGAGCTGGATTGCTAACACGATTCTGACCAACCGTTTTCAGGATGCGCTGGGATATGCCTACGAGCTGCATGGGCGGCAGATCCGCAAGGCGACCGGTGTGCCCTATATGGCCCATTTGCTGAGCGTTTCGGCACTGGTATTGGAAGACGGCGGGAGTGAAGACGAGGCGATCGCTGCCCTGCTGCACGACGCGGGAGAGGATCAGGGCGGGGAGGAGACCCTAGAGGAGATCAATCGCCGGTACGGCGCCACTGTGGCGGAGATCGTGCGGGGTTGCAGCGATACCCTGGTCACGCCAAAACCGCCATGGCGCGAGCGCAAGGAAAAGTACCTGCGTGAGCTACAAAGCGCCAGCCCAGCCGTCCAGCGGGTTTCTCTGGCGGATAAGGTCCACAATGCCCGCGATCTCCTCGCCTGTTACCGAAGCAGCGGCGAGGAGATCTGGCTGCCTTTCAAGGGCGGCAAGGATGGCACGCTGTGGTACCAGCGGGCGCTCGTCCAGGTTTTTCAAGAGCTGGGCAGCGGGGCGATGGTCGAAGAGCTGGACAGGTTGGTGACAGAGCTGGAACAACTAAGCGGCTGATCTCTCAGGGGAGAAAGTGGAAAAAAGGCCGTTCGATATCGACGACATATTTGCCCGGATCCGAGCAGCAGTGGCGAAATATCCCAAGGCTGCCATGTTCGAGCTGGCGGAGGAAGGATTTGGGAACCTTTTCGAGCAGATCATCGCCTGCATCATTTCCATCCGTACCTACGACGAGGAGACCATCCCGATTGCCAGGCGGCTGTTCACCCGGGCGCGGACTCCGGAAGAGATCGCGGGGCTGAGTACTGAAGAAATCGACCGGCTGATCAGTCCATCCACTTTTCACGAGCGCAAGGCCGTGCAGATCCGCGAGATTGCGCGGCGTGCGATGAGCGAGTACGGCGGCTCGCTTCCCTGCGATCGGGACGTGCTGCTCTCTTTCCCCGGGGTGGGGATCAAATGCGCAAACCTGGCGTTGGGGGTAGCCTGCGAGCAGACGTACATCAGTGTGGACATCCACGTCCACCGGGTGACCAACCGCTGGGGTTTCGTGGCCACCCCCACACCGGAGCGCACCACCCGGGCCCTGGAGGCAAAGGTTCCCACGGAGTACTGGATCGAGATCAACCGGCTGCTGGTGCCGTTTGGGAAGCACATCTGCACCGGGACGCTTCCACGCTGTTCGACCTGCCCGGTGCTGGAGTACTGCCGGCAGGTGGGGGTGACGAAGAGTCGATAGATTTGCCTTTTCTTCTCATATCCTGTACACTATGCAAAAGGGCGCTGGTTTCCTTCGACCCTCTCCATCGCTCAAGGAAGATCGAGTTCGCCTCGGTAGGCAACCAACTGCTAATCTTTCTGAGAACTGACGACTGAAAAGGAGGCCGGAGATGACATTTACAGTTCGTGATTGGATGATCGACCTGGTAGTGTACGTCGATCCCGATTGTACCGTGGCGGATGCGCTGGCGATGATGCGCCGCAGGTATATTCATAGCCTGGTGGTGTCTAAATCCAAGAATAATCCCGAGTATGGCATCATCACTTCGACGGACATCTGCGATAAGATTATCGCCGCGGACCGCCACCCGGGGAAGACGAAGGTGAGGGAGATTATGACCTCTCCGCTGATCACTGCCCATACGGATTGGGATCTGCGCCAGTGCTGCCTGATGATGAAAGAACATCACATCCACCACGTTCCGGTGGTTAATGAGAAGAACGAGCTGGTAGGGATGATTTCCGCGACCGATTTTTTGGTGGCGGCGGAGGCGATCGGCCGCGCTCCCGGAGAACCCATTACAAACTGATCTGGGCAGATTTTCCCGAAAAAACCGGCCTGGACGAGCGCTCGTCCAGGCCGGATGATTTTGCCCTGCCCGTATTATTGCGGGTTGGCGACCCGGCCAATAAAGAGGATCGACCCCGTCTCGCGGTCGCGGCTGTGGAAGAGGAAGGGATGGTCGACCATGACGCTGACCGGCTCGGCGGGGGCCGCGGCGAGCTCCATGATCACGGCAGTGGAGGCGGTGGCCTCGGTTCCGGCCTCGTCGACGGCGACAAAGGCTTTGTGGAGGATGTTGCCGACGAAGAGGTCTCTCGCGCCGTCCATACCGCTAAAATCAGCCTGGTCCGGATCAAAGGCAGCTTTCATGCCCAGGTTCTTCATCGCATCGACCAAGGCCAGGCTGGTCTCGAACTTGAAGCGGGGCAGGCTCAGGTTCACCGTGCTGTAGTGCAGGCTACTGAGGATTGTATCGAGCTTTTCTGCATTGAGGCTGTCTTCGAAGGCCGGCAGAGTCCCCTGGTCGGGTAAGAGGACGAGCATAGCCAGCTTGCTGCCTTCGTAGGGAATCTCAACCGCCTGCCAGCCTTCACCGCTGGCGTAGGTGTATTTCGAGCTGGATTGCTGCATGATCGGCACGCTGACCGTCTGGCTCGAATCGAGGTGGAAGGGCTTGTTCTGGGTATCCTCCACCCGGAAAGGAGACAGCCAGGCAGCTTTGAAATAGATGGCGTTGGCCAGCACCAGGCGGGTATTGTTATCGACAGCTCCCTGTGGGATCAGGTCCTGAATGCGCTTTTGAGTTTCGTCACTGACCCACTGGTTGATCGCCTGGCGGGCCGGCTCGGGAGCCTTTTTGAAGTCTACCAGGCGCAGCCCGGCGCTGTAATTCTGGGCGAGCAGGTCGAGAAACGCTTGCTGGAAGGGGAACTCATCCTGGCCCCAGAGCGAATTAGCGATGCTGAGCTGGAACCCTTTCTCGTCCTTGTTCTGCGGTTTCCCCCGCGAAGCAATGTCCGCGTCCAGCGCGTTGTACGCCGGGTGGAGCTGTTCCTGGGGCAGGTCGAAATGCAGAGCGGAGGCCATCTCGGCAGCGGTCGTGCCGCGCGCCCCGGCGTAGGTCATCGCCAGGGCCAGCGAGATGCTGTAAGGAGATGCGAACAGGTTTTCCTTCCCTGGGGAGGAGCGGATCACCCGGTACAGGTCGAGGGCAAACCGGGTCTGGCCCTGGACGACCTTTTTCTCATCCTCGCCACCGGGTGCAGCGGGGGCGCTGCGCCCCTTTTGGGATTGGACCAGCCTGACCGGGGCGGCCTGGTCGTTCGAGCCGGATTTTCCAGGACCGGGTGTAGAGGCCACCGGCGTGCAGCCGGCGAGAAGCAGGATTAGAAGGAGCAGGCGAAAGAAGCGGAACATGGAGACTCCTTAGGAAGAATCGAGAACCGCCTGTCCTGGCGGATAGGCCAGGGAGAACCGAAATCCGAGAACTGTTACGACGTCAATTCGTTACTATGGCAATTAATCGTTTCCGAAGCTTAGACGGTATGATACGGGATTTGGTTCCTGCACCTAACCGCTCACTCACCCCGAATCACTGTTTTTACTGCCCTTCACTGTTTATTCCTGTTCTTGTATAATCCAGGCAAACACCATGCGAAGATGGCTCAGCGCTGTTTTCATCGTTTTCTGCCTGGCCTGGGTTCTGGGCAAACAAGTTTCCGTGAGCTCCGCTGCCAGCAGCCCGAGTGAGGTGATCGATACGGTCAACGCGCTGCGGGCAGGGCAAGGGTTGAAACCCCTGCAGCCCAACAGCGCACTGATGGCGGCTGCCCAGGGACACTCGGACTACATGGCGGCAGCCCAAACAGTGACCCACAGTGGGCAGGATGGATCGCAGCCCAAAGACCGCGCCGCAGCGGCCGGGTACAAGGGCGGTTTCGTCGCTGAGAATATCTATGCCGGGCGCAACGCGACCGCGCAGACCGTGGTGACCTGGTGGACCAGCGACATCCCCCACTGGACGACAATGATGGAGGTCAATTCTACCGACATCGGGGCGGGGGTCGCTGAGGCAGACAGCGTGGTGTATTACACTATCGACGTGGGCTCGCCTTCGGGATATGCTGCGGCGGTTCAGGATCCGACCAGCGTTGGAAGCACTCCGCAGCCTACCGAGATCCCCATCCAGCCCCTGGTGACTTCGACCCCCAACGCGGATGGCTCCGTGATCCACGTGGTTCAATGGGGGCAGACCCTGATCACGATCGCCCAGGCGTACAACCTCTCCGTGACTGAGCTCAAGGCGCTCAACCATCTCAGCGTTGACACGATCACAGTCGGCCAAAAACTGGTCATAAAAGCGGTGGTTCCGCCAACGATCACTGCGACGGCGATCCTGACCGTGAAATCATCCCCCACCCGGACTGCCACGCGTCGCTCGCCCACGCTGATCCCAACCGCCACGCCTTCCACGACCCCAACGCAGACGCTCACCCCGACGCCGGCTTCCATCCTGAACAGCATCCACCTCGACCGCCAGACCATGGGGTACGGATTGATCGCAATCTGCGGGCTGGGGTTAGTCCTGGTGGTGATCGTCTCCTTCCGGAAGACCAAATAGGGCGCGGTGTTAAGCACCTGTAAAGTATTCTTCAGCGCGCCGGGCTGGGTGCATTCACGTTTTGGGGGAAAAAGGTGAGACAATAAAGCCAACTTATCGGTTGGAGGTGTCTCACGATGAAAAAGGCGTGCAAGGAACTCGAAGCGGAACAGGAAGCCAGGTCCAAAGCAGTGATCCAGGAATTGCTGGATTGGAATGAAAGCCACAAAGCTCCGGATCTGACCCAAATCGAAGACATCGTCCTGGAACTGCGCGAAAAGCTGAGCCAGGCGATGGTGGAGAGTGTGGTGGACAGCCAGGAGCAGGTTCAACCGGCCGAAGTCCGTTGTCCGCAGTGGGGTAAGGTGATGGGCTACGAGGGGCGGAAGAGCAAGGTGGTCGGAAGTCGGGTCGGGGAAATCGAGCTGGAAGGGGGTCACTACTATTGCCCGAGCTGTGAGGCGGGGATTTATCCCCCTGGATCAACAACTGAAGCTGAGTGAAACCCACTGGAGTGAAGCCGTTTGCCGGTTGAGCGTGTGGCTGAGCGGTCTGACCGAATTTGCCAGCGCAGCAGAGATCCTGGAGAAAGTGGGCCGGATCCACACCACTGGTGGCAGTGTCTGGCAGCGCATGCAGAAATGGGGGGAAGCCTATCGTCAAGCGGAGGAGCGCGAACAAACCGGAGCCCAAGAGGTGGAACTACGCCAGGGAGTGGTGCCGGGAGAAAGCATAGAAGCGGTCCGGATGGGGGTTGGGATGGATGGGACCCTGATCCACATCCGCCAGGAAGGCTGGAAGGAAGTCAAAGTGGGCTGCGTGTTTGGGGTGGGAGAGGAGACGATCCTGGACGAAGCTACCCAGGAAGAAGTGAGGGTGGGGCGAGCGGTGGGCAACAGCTATGTCGCCCATCTGGGCGGACCGGAGGAGTCTGGCCAGAAAGTATGGGCGGAAGCCAAATGGCGGGGGTGGACCCGGGCAGCCGACACCCAGGCCCTGGGAGATGGAGCGGTGTGGATTTGGAATCTGGCCAGAGAGCATTTTTACGACAGCGAACAAATTGTGGATTGGTATCACGCCAAATAACATCTGGTCCATGCCGGGCAGCTCTTATACGGAGAAGGCACTCCACAGTTGCAGCGTTCGTTAGGAGAGCAGGAGACCGGGCTCTACCAGGGGCATGCCGCCGAAATCGCTCAACTGCTGCGCGAGGAAGAGGCAGTCCATGCGGCTGAAAAAGAAGCTTTGCAGACAGAGGCGGGCTATTTTGCCAACAACCACAAGCGGATGGACTATCTGGAGATGCGCATTCAGGGTTGGGTGATTGGGAGCGGGATGGTGGAGAGCGGAGGCAAGCAGTAGAAACAACGCCTCTGCGGACCGGGGCTGCAATGGAGCCGAACCGGGGCAGAACGAGTTTTGCCGGTGCGCAGCGCGATCCTCGGCGGACGGTTTGACCGGGTCTGGCAAACCGTTTATAACTCGCCCCAGAATTAAAATGCACCCGCCGGGCTTGCACGCTGGACAGCCCTGTGTTAAACTGGCAGTATGGCCGAAGATACAATGCTGCATGAAGCGATCAGCGCCATCCAGATGGGGGAAAAGACCCGCGCCCGAGATCTCCTGACCCGGCTGATTAGAACCAATCCCGGAAACCCGGATTACTGGCTGTGGATGAGCTCGGTGGTCGAGACGATCAAAGAGCGAACCTACTGCCTGCAGGAAGCCCTGCACCGCGAGCCGGCCAACGCCAGCGCGCGCCGCGGCCTGGTGATGCTGGGCGTGTTGCCGCCAGAAGAAATGGTCTCTCAGGTGGGGCAGGCGCGGCGGAACTGGCTGCCGCTATACGCGGAACCAGAACCGGAAAGCAGACTGCTCACCCGCCAATCCACCCCTCGCCTGGTCCTGGGGATCGCGGGGGTGATCGTGCTGGTGAGTCTGGTTGGGCTGGCGATCTGGAGGGTGAGCGGCCCAAACGGGGGGTTCCAGGCCAGGCCTGCAGCGCTTTCGACCCCCAAACCGACCGCCACCCTGCTGGCCACGGGAACCTCCGTGGTGCGCTCCCCAACGCCCACGTTTATCGGACCTACCCCGCTGTGGATGTACCTGGAACAGACCTATACTCCCACTCCTTTATATGTGAATACCCCTCACCCGCGAACCGAGGCATACCGCTCGGGAATGCGCGCCTTTCAGCGCGGCGATTGGACCGCCCTGATCAACTTTATGGAGCAGGTGGTAGCTGCCGAACCTGGGGCAGCGGACGCATACTACTATATCGGCGAAGGCTACCGCCAGCGAGGGGAGTGTGGGAATGCGCTCGAGCAGTACAACCTGGCGATCCAGACGAACCCCAATTTTGCGCCTTCCTACCTGGCGCGGGCCCGCTGCCACTTTACTCTCAATCCCAAAGCCGACGTCCAATCCGACCTGGACCGCGCCCTGGAGCTGGATCCGGGAATGGCGGAGGCGCGGCTGGAACTCGCGCAGATCGCCATCGAACGCAGCGATCCTGAGGCTGCGCTGGAACAGTTGAACGAAGCCGTCCAGACGCTGCCCGAATCGCCGCTGGTCTATCTGCTGCGCGCCCAGGCTGAAATGATAAACGACCAGCCACGCGAAGCAGCCGACGACGCCAAGCACGCCAACGAACTGGATATCACCCTGCTGGAACCCTACCGCGTGATGGGGGAGGCATACCAGGCGAATGAAGAGCTGGACCTTTCAATCAAACCCCTGGAGACATACACCCGCTACGTGTCGGATGACGCCCAGGCCTGGGTGATGCTGGGGAGGGCTTATCATTCTCAGAAGAAAGACGAAGCGGCGATGGAAGCCTTTACGAAGGCATTAAAGTTGAACAACCGCCTGCTGGAAGCTTACCTGGGGCGCGGGCAAATCTACCTGGACCAGGGAGAGAACAATAAGGCGCTCGATGACCTGAGCACAGCGGTTCTGATCAACACCAAATCCTTCGCCGCCAACCTGGGCAAGGGCAGGGCATTCCTGGCGCTGGGCTATCCGGGGGATGCTTATATGGCGATCGACCGGGCTACTCCGTACGCCGAAACAGATGGCGAGCGAGCGAGCCTGTACTACTGGCGAGCCCGGTCCCTGGATGCTCTCGGGCGGGAAGACGCAGCGCAGCGGGACTGGCTCGCCTTGCAGGCGCTCCCCGAAGACGCAGTGCCGCAAGGATGGCTCGAAGAGGCGGCCTTGAAGATCACCTCGACGGCGACCCAGGGTCCAAAGCCAACCATTACGAAGACGGCAACCGCCACCCCGCGTCCGAAAGTGACTTCCACTCCCACCCAAAATAAGAGGTGAAGAAGAATCCATTCTGGTGACGGAAGGAAAAGCTGTCCACCACCAGATGGCTAATTTTTCCTGCTTGACAAGGGGGTCGATTTTTCGTACAATGAAATCGATTTCATGGTATTGTTATCATCCCTATGGTTTTTTCTGCCTGCCATCGCTTATGTCCACGATCAGTGATGTTGCCAGACGAGCCAATGTTTCACCGGTAACCGTTTCGCGGGTGCTGAACGGCGCGGCGAACGTCAACCCGGATACCCGCGCCCGGGTCAAGCAAGCCATCCAGGAGCTGGGATACCTGCCTAACCTGGCCGCCCGCAGCCTGCGCTCGCGCCAGACTCTGACCTTTGCTCTTTTGGTCCCGGACATCACCAATGTGTTCTGGACCACAGTGGCGCGGGGTGTGGAGGACGCCGCCCAGGGTGGAGGCTATTCCGTCCTGCTTTGCAATACCGATGAAGACCCGGCCAAGCAGGCCAATTACCTGCGCGTTGTACTTCAGCAGCGCGTCGATGGGGTGATCCTCGCGCCCTGCGATTCGGACGGCGAAAAACTAAACCCTTTGCGCGAACAGAACACCCCCACGGTGATCATCGACCGGCGGGTGGACGGTTGGGAAGTCGATACCGTGTGGAGCGACTCGATTTCCGGCGCCCGCGCCCTAGTCCAGCACCTCATCTCCCTGGGGCACCGCGAGATCGCCCTGATTAACGGACCAGTCGGCGCCAGCACTTCCAATGACCGCCACGCCGGCTACTGCCTGGCCCTCTACCAGGCCGGGATCCCCTACAAGCCGGAGCTGGTTCGCCGCGGCGCTTTCCAGCACGCTTCCGGTTACCGGATGACCCGCCAGATCTTTGAAGAAGGCCACCACCCGACGGCGATCTTCGCCGCCAACAACCTGATCGCAACCGGAGCGCTGGAGGCCTTGCAGGAGCGCAGCCTGCGCATCCCTGAAGACGTCGCCCTGGTTTCGTTTGACGACCTGCCAGACGTCGCCCGCTTTTTCCCATTTCTGACCGTAGTCAACCAGCCCGCGTATGACATTGGCCTCAACGCCGCCCAGTTGCTCCTCAGCCGGATGAACGCAGATATCAGCCTGCCTATCCGGCATGTTGTCCTGCCCACACGCCTGGTGCTGCGCCTTTCCTGCGGGCAAACCTTGAAAAGAGACAGCCGACTATCGCCTAGCCTGCCCCTGGCGAGCGAGATTCCCGTACAGACGATCCTGGTCAAGCCGCTGTCAGCCGAGGAAAAGGCGTTGCTTCCGTTGTGCGCCCCCGGGCTGACCCTTTCCCTGGCCAGCCGCAACGAGCGCCAGGCGCAAATGCCCCGGGCCGACGCCGGCCGCCTGCTGGCTGCGCTGCGCCGCCAACCTACCGACCGCCTGGCGTATTTCGAAACCCGCATGCCCAGCCGGCCTCTGATGGAATATATCCTCGAGCGCAGCCTGCTCCTGGAAGGTTCACGCGTATCCGCGTTGGACCACGTCGAGTTCGCCCGCCGGTTGGGGATCGATGCAGTGCCCTGTGACTTCTCCTGGCAGCGCCCGGACAGTCCGGATGAAAATGGGCATACCGCGCCGACTTCGCTAGCCGACCAGCTCGGCCGGTTGGAAAGCTATCTTCATGCCGCCCAGGGAACAGGAGTGGGCGTTTTCGCCAGCTTCCCCCTGTCTGTGATTGTTCTCCAGAGCAGGCAATCCGATGCCGAGAATTGGGTCGAGAGCGTCCTTCGCCAGCAGATAAAAATGGTGGATGCGGTGTGCGACCGGTTTTCCGCCGATCTGGCCTTCGTCCTCTTCGAGGAACCCTCGCTGGATCGGGCCAGGTCACCCGCTCAGGCGGATCGGTTGACGCGGTTCATCCTGCCCCATCTGCAGAAATTGATTACCCCGGCCCACGAACACGGGCTGCTGGTCGGTGTGTCTTCCTCCGGGCCGGCTAACCAGATCCTGCAGGCTTATGCAGCCGCCGGTTTCGATTTCGTTCACCTGGAAGGCGAGGATACGGAACCTCTGGAAGAGCTGCGCCAGTATTGGGATGGGAGTGTGGCCCTGGCGGGGGGCATCCCCACCAGGCTGCTTCTGACCGGCAAAAGGGAGGGCATCGAAGCGTACATCCGCCAGCTCTGCCAGGATATGACTCCCGAACCGGGTTTCGTGCTCAGCTCTTCGGCTGGGATTCCCGAGGGAGTCCCTCCGGAAAACGTGTTTGCGCTGGTCAGAGCAATCCAGCAGTATGGAGTTCTCAAACAAAACCTCTGAAATACTGGATAAGGAGATACTGAAAGATGGATTCCATTTACCCGCAACGTTTGATCGGGGGCCTGCCAAAGATAGGGATCCGTCCGGCGATCGACGGGCGCCGAAACGGGGTGCGCGAGTCGCTGGAAGAGCAAACCATGCGCATGGCGCGCTCAACCGCCGATTTTCTCACCGCCAACTTGCGCCATTCAAACGGACGGCCGGTGGAGTGCGTCATCGCTGACACCTGCATCGGGGGTGTGGCTGAGGCGGCGCGCTGTGCAGAAAAGTTCGCCTGCCAGAACGTGGGGCTTTCGATCACGGTGACCCCCTGCTGGTGTTACGGCTCAGAAACGATGGACATGGACCCGCTGATTCCCAAGGCGGTCTGGGGGTTCAATGGAACGGAGCGGCCTGGCGCGGTCTATCTTGCTGCGGTCCTGGCGGCCCACAACCAGAAAGGCCTGCCTGCCTTCAGCATTTACGGCCACGACGTCCAGGAATCCTCCGATGCTTCCATCCCCGAAGACGTGCAGGGGAAACTGCTCCAGTTCGCTCGGGCGGGCCTGGCGGCGGCCGCCATGCGCGGAAAATCTTATCTATCGCTGGGCAGTGTCTCGATGGGCATAGCGGGCTCGATCGTCAACCCCGATTTCTTTGAAAGCTACCTGGGGATGCGGGTCGAGAACGTGGATATGAGCGAATTTTCCCGGCGGATCGAAGAATGCATCTACGACCCGGCCGAGTTCGAAAAAGCCTTCGCCTGGACCAGGGCAAACTGCAAGGAAGGCCGCGAATACAACCCCCCTGCCTTCCAACGCACCCGTGCGCAGAAAGACCAGGACTGGCAGAGCGTGGTGAAGATGGCGCTGATTGCCCGCGACCTGATGGTGGGCAACCCACGGCTGGCCGAGCTTGGTTTTGAAGAGGAAGCAATGGGCCACAACGCGATCGTGGGTGGGTTCCAGGGGCAGCGCCAGTGGACCGACCATAGCCCCAACGGTGATTTTATGGAGGCAATCCTCAACACCTCTTTCGATTGGAACGGGATCCGCCAGCCCTTCGTTTTTGCGACCGAAAACGACAGCCTGAACGGGACGACCATGCTCTTTGGCCATCTGCTGACCAACACGGCGCAGATCTTCGCCGACGTGCGCACCTACTGGAGCCCGGCAGCGGTCAAACGGGTGACCGGATATCAGCTCAGCGGCCGCGCGGAAGGCGGGCTGATCCACCTGATTAATTCCGGCGCTGCCAGCCTGGACGCGACGGGCTGCATGGGACGAGACGGCCAGCCGGTGATGAAGCCGTACTGGGAGATCACGCCCGAGGAAGTGCGTGAGTGCCTGGCGGCGACGACCTGGCACCCGGGGATGACCGAATACTTCCGCGGCGGCGGATATTCCTCTACCTTCCTGACCCGGGGCGGCATGCCGGTGACCATGGCGCGCCTGAACCTGGTCAAGGGGCTGGGACCGGTGCTGCAGCTTGCCGAGGGTTGGACTGTGGACCTGGCGGTAGAGGTCCACGAGCAGCTCAATGAGCGCACCAACCCGACCTGGCCGACGCACTGGTTCGCGCCCAACCTGACCGGGAGCGGCGCGTTCAGCGACGTATACAGCGTGATGGCCAACTGGGGCGCCAACCACGGCGCGATCAGCTACGGCCACATCGGGGCTGACCTGATCTCGCTGGCCTCGATCCTGCGCATCCCGGTCAACATGCACAACGTTTCCGCCGAGCGCATCTATCGGCCCAGCGCCTGGTCGGCTTTCGGTGTAGAAGACGCAACGAGCGCGGATTACCGCGCCTGCGCCAATTTTGGCCCACTTTACGGCCGGTTCTTGTGATAGAGGGGTGGGCTGGAGGAAGGCTGCCTGGCACCTCCAGCCCAATGAGAACAGACGCGCTATTGACTTCTGAGGCTCAAGCTGCTATTATGGTATCGATACCACATCGGAGACAAAGAAAACAAGCGAGTCAATCCTGTTATATTGACTTTTAATTTTCAATCTGTTATCATGATATCGTTATCATGGTAGCGTTATCATAAACATAACTTTCCAGCCTCATATTCTGTAGTTGTTTGATCGAACCGAAAACATTGGCGCTCTTTCACTCTCGAGCAAATCTGGCAGCATCAGCAATCTAAATCAAAAGGATTCTGCATGGGTGAGTTTCTGGTCTTGATGGAAGGGATCGAAAAGAGTTTTCCTGGCGTTCACGCGCTCAGCCAGGCAAAGTTTGAGCTGCGCGCGGGCGAGGTCCACGCCCTGGTGGGGGAGAACGGCGCCGGGAAATCCACTTTGATGAAAGTACTGGCCGGCGTTTATTCCAAGGATGCGGGTCACATCTATTACAAGGGTAATGAGGTGGTTATCCCCAGTCCGCGTGCGGCGCAGGATTTGGGGATCAGCATCATCCACCAGGAGTTGAACCTGATGAACCACCTGACCGTGGCGCAGAATATCTTCATTGGTCGCGAGCCGCGCCAGAACGTCTCCTTTATGCTCGACGACCGCAAAATCAACGAGCAGGCGGATGAGCTGATGAAATCCCTCCATCTTAAGCTGGATCCACGCGCCAAGGTCGCCGACCTGACCGTGGCCAAGCAGCAGATGGTCGAAATTGCCAAGGCGCTGTCCTTCAACTCTGAGGTTTTGATCATGGACGAGCCTACGGCGGCGCTGACCGATGAAGAGATTGACGAACTCTTCAACATTATCCGCCACCTGCGCGAACAGGGGGTGGGGATCGTCCACATCTCTCATCGCCTGGAGGAGCTAAAAAAGATCTCCGATCGGGTCACGGTGATGCGCGACGGCCAGTATATTGGCACTGTCCCAACCCAGGAAGCCAGCATCGACCAGATCATCAACATGATGGTCGGGCGCACAATCTACGAATCTTCCCCCGAAATTCCTGAAAACCGCAACCAGGAACTGGCCATGGAGGTCAGGAACCTCAACCGCGGCAACGTCATTCGAGACGTCAATTTTTGCCTCAAGAGAGGCGAGATCCTGGGCTTCGCCGGCCTGGTAGGCGCCGGGCGCACTGAAGTGGCCCGAGCCATTTTCGGAGCGGACCCGATCGATTCAGGGGAAGTCTACGTCCGCGGGAAACGGGTGCAGATCAAGAGCCCGCAGGACGCGGTTCGCCACGGCATCGGCTACCTTTCCGAAGACCGCAAACGCTATGGGCTAACCCCCGGAATGGACGTCGAGTCGAACATCGTCCTCGCGGCCTTTAAGCAATTTCTCCGCGCCCTGGGAGTGGTCAATTCTGTCAAGATCCGCAGCACCGCCGAGCATTACGTCAAAATGCTCTCGATTAAAACCCCCAGCCTCGCACAAAAAGTAAGAAATTTGTCGGGGGGCAACCAGCAAAAGGTGATTATCGGCAAATGGCTGACCGCTGATACCGATATTCTCATCTTTGACGAACCGACGCGCGGGATCGATGTCGGCGCTAAAAGCGAGATTTACCACCTGCTGAACGAGCTGGTCAAGCAGGGCAAGGCAGTGATCATGATCTCTTCGGAGCTTCCCGAAATCCTGCGCATGAGCCACCGCGTAGTAGTGATGTGCGAGGGACGCATCACTGGCGAGTTAGACGCCTCTGAAGCCAGCCAGGAAGCGATTATGAAATTAGCTACCCAACGGAGTGCGACGATCCAGCTCGAGCCTGAACAGGTCTCACTCAAATCCGAACTAAGGGATGCATAAACCTATGGAAATCAGTAAAGCGACCCAAAAACCTTCGATCCTCCGGTCTGATGCGACCCAAAAGATACTGGCATTCGCCAGTGTGATCGTCCTGTCGATCGTCTTTTCGCTGCTCTCGCCGTATTTCTTCTCGGTGGATAACTTTATCAACATCCTGCTCGCAACCGCGGTGAACTGCATCCTCGGCCTTGGGATCACTTTCATCATCATCACGGGGGGGATCGATCTTTCGGCGGGAACGGTGATGACGTTCTCGGCGGTGACCACCGCCACTTGCTCGACCGTCTGGGGGCTGGCCAATCCGGTCGCGATTCTGGGCGGGCTGGCGGCCGGCGCGCTGTGCGGCTTCATTAACGGAACCATCATCTCCCGACTGCGGATGCCCCCCTTTGTAGCCACGTTGGGTATGATGTACGTGACTAAAGGCCTTTCCCTGGTCATTTCAGGGGTCAAGCCGGTTTATTTCAGCGACGCGTCCCAGTTCCGCGGGATCGCCATGGACTCGATCGTTGCGGACGTCATCCCGGGGCTGCCGATCCCGAACGCTGTGCTCATCATGATCTTCGCCGCGATTATCGCCGGGTTGATCCTTTCACGGACGGTCCTGGGCCGCTATGATGTTGCCCTGGGAAGCAATGAAGAAGCCGCCCGCCTATCCGGGATCAACACCAAGCTTTGGAAGACACTGGTTTACACCCTCGGTGGTTTGTTCTTCGGATTGGCAGGCGTGGTGATGGCCTCGCGCCTGAACTCCGCTCAGCCAGCGCTGGGCCAGGGCTACGAGATGGACGCGATTGCCGCGGCAGTAATCGGGGGCACCTCCCTGAGCGGCGGCGAGGGTTCGATCTTGGGGACTATCATCGGCGCGTTTGTCATCAGCACCCTGAGCAATGGGCTGCGCATCCTATCAGTCCCGCAGGAATGGCAGTATGTCGTGACCGGCTCGATCCTGGTGTTAGCCGTCTATCTGGATATCCTCCGCCGGCGCACGAAGTAATCTAATCGATGCCAGATCTATACACCGTGGAAGGCCGCAGGCGATAACCCAAAGAAAGGAGGAATGGCTCACTATCTCTGCCAGATCGAAAAAGCTGGGCAACAAAATCGATCCTTTGTCTGTCAAATCGTACAATTTGCTCGACTACAACTTGCTTTCACTTAAGAAGGAGAATTGATATGACCACCAAGAAGCTGTTTGCCGTCCTTTCGGCAGTCGTCGTGATTGCGGTCGTGCTGGCTGGCTGCGCTCCCGCTGCCACGGCGACCCAGGCACCCGCCGCTCCCGCCGCGACCCAGCCTCCAGCCGCCGCCTCTACCGCAAAGCCGTACATTCCAGTCATTTCCAAGGGTTTCCAGCACGCTTTCTGGCAGGCCGTGAAGAAAGGCTCTGAAAAGGCCGCCGCCGAGTTCAATGTTGATATCACCTTCGAAGGTCCTGAAACTGAAGCAGCCGTGGACAAGCAGGTTGAAATGCTCCAGACCGCGCTGGACAAGCACCCCGCCGCCGTCTGCCTGGCCGCCGTCGATTCGAAGGCTATGATCCCCCTGCTGGAAAAAGCCAAAGCCGCCAATATTCCGGTGATCGGCTTCGACTCCGGCGTTGACAGCGACATCCCCGTGACCACCGCCGCGACGGATAACATCGCCGCCGCCGCCCTGGCCGCTGACAAGATGGCCGAACTGATTGGCGACTCAGGCGAAGTTGCCGTGATAGCCCACGACCAGACCAGCCGCACCGGCATCGACCGCGTCAAAGGTTTCGTAGATGAGGTGAAAGCCAAGCATCCCAAAATCACCGTCGTAGACGTGCAGTACGGCGCTGGCGATCACCAGAAATCTACCGATATCGCCAAGGCCATCATCCAGGGCCACCCGAACCTGAAAGGTTTCTTCGGCGCCAATGAAGGCTCCATGGTCGGTGTGATGAACGGCGTCAAGGAAAGCAGCAAAGAAGGCAAGATCGTCATGATTGGCTACGATGCGGGCCAGCAGCTGCTGGATGAAATCCGCAGCGGCGTAGTCGCTGGCGCGATCACCCAGGACCCGATCGGCATCGGCTACAAGTGCGTCGAAGCCGCAGTCAAGGCGATCAAGGGCGAGACGCTGCCCAAGACCATCGATACCGGCTTCCACTGGTATGACAAGACCAACATCGATGATCCCGCGATCGCCGCGCTGCTGTACAAATAAGCAAATCTGCATTTGAACAAAGAGGCTGTCCGAAAGGGCAGCCTCTTTTACTAGTGCGCCCAGCATGGGCGTTGACTGGTGAGTGAAAGACTCATATGGAGGTTGGTCGCACCAACCATTAGCCAAAGGCAAGGGCGTTACCGCGAGGTGG
>Ga0335070_10004021_pt1 | contig 17142 bp, 13 predicted proteins | sample Lox_Sample_13_FD_206722 | JGI IMG/M metagenome (GOLD analysis project Ga0335070, IMG submission 206722) | Soil microbial communities from Loxahatchee National Wildlife Refuge, Florida, United States - Lox_Sample_1.3 | ecosystem: Environmental > Terrestrial > Soil > Wetlands | place: USA...
TCCTGCAACAGGCCGACAGCAGCGTTTTCAAAGATGGCGCCCTCACGGGCTCGTTTGTGTTCGGCTTCACAGGCGTGAACTCCCTGAATGGGAAGCGTGCGGGCTCCGTTGGCCTCTTCCAAGCAGACGGGGCGGGGAACATCGGAACCACGACGCCCGGCCAGATGGACATCAATAACAACGGGCAGGCGTCGAACACCAGCAATGTCACCGGCTCCTATGCCATTAATTCCGATGGCAGTGGCACGATGACGCTGACCGACAACACTGGCGGCAAAACCTACCAGTTCGACCTCTACATGGTTGGCGGACAGACCAAACCCACTAACCCGTTGACTCTGTTTGCCATTTCGACCGATCCTCTGAGCAATCCGGGAAATCTCGCGCTGGCGGGCACCATCGTTTTTCAGGACCCGACGCCGTCGTACAACCTGGCGAACTTCAGTTCCTACTCGGTCTCGAATCTGACCGGCGTGGACAGCAGTGGCTCAAACACCCTTGTGTCATTGACTGCCGTCAAGGGAGACGGCAATGGAAACACCGCTGGCAGCTTCGACGCGAACAACGCCGGCACCATCGTGGCCGCCCAAAGCTTCACTTGCACTTACTCAGCCAGCGGCGGCGGCCGTTACATCGTCACCTTGCTGGGCAACGGTACAAACTGCAGCGCGCCGGCGCTTCCCTTCGTGGTCTACGCCAGTTCGGCCAGCAGCAATTCTTTGCGCGGGTTTTTGCTTGATCAGTCGAGCTCGGCGGTGATGACGGGCACGATGGATCCGCAGGGGAACACCTTCGCGGCAGTGGGAATGGCGGGACCGATGGTCGCTGCCACCGCCAGTTCCGGGACATCCGGGGCTAACCAGGTGGCGGCCAATCTGCAGTTCAATTTCCCTGGGACTGGGCAAGGGGACTTGACGGTTTCGGGTGTGCGGGATGTGACTGACCCCGGCCAGCATTCCGACCAAATCACTGGCACCTACACTCTCAGCTTCGACGGCACTGGCACAATCAAGCTGACCGCCCCCGCCACCGAGAACTACGTGTTTTATGCGACGGATACGTCGAAGGGCTTGAACGCGGTGATACAGCATTTCCTGATGATCAACGTGGACGCAAGCAACAAGAACTCGTCCGTCATCTACGCCGAGCGGTAGGCAATCGCAGCTCCGACAATGGAGACACGGGCGCCCGGCCCGTCCCAGCCACAGAAATACGCGTGATCTATTTTCCCCGGATCACAACCTTTGCGGTGGCCAAATTGTCGTATCGATCGTAGGCGCGCACCACGACAACATGATCATTCCCTGCGGGCGTTGATCCTGCCAAGCCCGAAGCGATCTCGGCTTGCGGTAAAGGCGCTCTGAAGTCGTAATCTTCCGTCTTCGAATCCGACAACTGGCCTACCGGCTCCACGAACTGCCAGTCACCGCCGTCAACGGAATATTCGGCCCGCTTGATCTGTGAAAAAGAATCGCCGGCACGGAAGTGAACATGAAGGAGCTTTCCCTCGACCGCAGCGGTCAGGTTGTCGATTACTGGGGGCGTTGTGTCTACCTCAAAATGAGTGCTCTCGCGTTCCGTGGAGAGCGCCTCTCCTGGCGAGTGGGAAGGCGCGTCCGAGGCGACGACCTTCACTGTGTACCCGCCGTCTGGTAGCAGGCTGGCGTCAAACGAAACGAAGCGATCCGTGAGATTGTTCTTCAGCAAGAGCCAGCGCGATTCGCCGTCGCCGCGGTAATACACGGCGTACACGAGTTGGTCGTCGTTATCGTCGTGAGCGGACCAGCGAATGCCAATCGCGTCGCGGTCGCGCACGCTAGGCGGCGGAGGATCAAAGCGAGGCTGTCCCGGAACGGGCGGTTCCGCGTTTGCCGGCCGCGGGAGCGGCTGATAGCGATATCCCGGCTGCACTGTGATGTCGTCGATCTCCGGGGCGATGTTCTTGGGCAGGTAGTAAACAACAACGCTATCCACTCGCGGCGCAGGATTTCCAGCATGGAGCGCCGCCTTCCACTGCAGAAAACGCGCGGGCGGCACTGCGAGCCCGGCGGCCAGATCGACGCGCGTCCACTGGCTCCAATTGCGGTCCGGATTGTCCACATTGCCGGTGCGCGCAAAGATCTCGACATTACCGGCGGAGCGCACGCTGACATGCCCCCAGCGGGAAAAAATGTGAGCGTCGAAGACGTCACTCTGATAGTTGCCATCGGCTTCTGGTCCAGGACCCAACACGAAAATCTTGCCCAGGTTGCTGCTCGATGCATAGAGCCCGCCGCCCGGCGCCGAGGCGAAAGCAGTGATCTGGGAGACGTTGGCTTTGATCAGGTCGGTGAAATCATCCACGCCGTTAATCGCAAAGATGTGACCGCGATTCCCGGTGCCAGCCAGTAGGCGTCCGCGCGGATCGAACCCCAGCGCATAAACCAAATCCTCGCGGGAACTCCAAAGGCGGGTAGGAGCGCCGTCCGGGGCGATGCGGTAAATCTCGGAGCCGCCGGTGGCGCCCATCCCGGGCACCGGGAATGGCGCAATGATCGGAGTTGCAGTGGGGGTGGTGACGACAGGCCCTGTCACCCCAGGCTGTGCTGGCGTGGGCATGACCGGTGTGACCATAGGCGCAGGAGCGGGTTGGGGAGCCAGGACCGCCGGCCGTTTCTCTCCAATCCCGGCAGCGTAGATATTGCCCGCCGCATCAACGGCCAGCGCGGTGATCTCTTTCTTGGGTGCGCTGTAGAGGACAAAAGCCTCTCCGCTAGGCGAGATGCGATAAACCAGCCCGCTGCCGTCGGAGCCGGCGATCAGACTCCCCTTGAGATCGAGCGCGAGCACGCGAATGTGAGCCTCGTCGCTCTTGAAGAAGAGCGAGTGCTGGCCACTGGCGCTGACCTTGTAGATCTCGCCACGATCGCCGGTGGCTACATACAAGTTGCCAGCGCCGTCGAGAACGATGTCCCAGATGTACTTGGCGCCGGGATCGAAGTAGGCCGTCGCGCCCCACAACGCTTTGGCCTCACTCTTGGCCGGCACCGCCGGCGGACCTTTTGGCGGCTCCAGCCGATAGACTTTGCCATCCGGGGCGGTGGCCGCATAGACGGTGTTGTTTTTATCGACCACCAGCGCCTGCACCTGCAGTTCCTGCGGCTCAAAGATGACGGTGCTCTGACCGTCAGGCGTGATGCGATAGACGCGCGCCGGAGATCCCGCCGCCGCATAGACGTTACCGGACGAATCCGCTGCAATCGACCAGATGTAGGTCGAGGGCAGGGTGGATACCGTCTTAAAGGCCGGGGCGAGTTCCAGGCCACCCGTGCTACGCACCGCGACGCCATTGGCGGTGCCCTTGGTCAGTTCGTCGAACTTGGATTGCTCCCAGGTGCGAGTGCCTTCGCCGAGGGCGACGGCGGAAAGAAGGGTAAAGAAGAACACAGAAATCCTACGAGCCAATTGAGTTCCTCGATTCGGCGACAATGTAGAAAATGGCTTTGGGTGCCAGGCGGTGGGCTTTGGGCCTTGAGAATGCCCTTTCTGATCGCCCGGCCTGCCCCTCCCGAACTGTCTTCTCTAAGCTGCTGACACCGAAACCTGAAGCCCAGAGCCCAAAGCCTGACGCCTGAAGTCTTACTTGACGTTGATCGTCAGCAGGTGCGCGCCCGAAACTACATAGTCCAGTGCTTCGGTGGACGCTTCGTTCACTGACGATTCCCCGAGCACGACCATCTCCTGCGTGCCCCGCATGTTGTCCATCACGTTCATGACCGAGAGCGGCAGTGTGGGCATCACCTTGTCGGCCACCATGGCTTCGGGGTCGGATTCAAACAGCGAGACATACACGCGATTGTTGGCATGTTCCTTGTTCAGTAGGGCAATGGTCGAGGCAAGCCCCAGCTTGCGATTCGCCAACGGCATGCCACGGCGCAGCCGATCGAGCGTGTCGCCGTCGCTGACCAGAATGCGGAGAATTCCCTTCGAGGCCGAAGCCGGAATGCGGATGGGAATCTGCCGCACCAAGCGCTCTCCGCGATAGGGGCGTAGCACAGTCTCTACCAGAATCTGATCGCCGGGGCGGGCTTCGGTCACGTCGGTGCGCGAGGTTTCCAGACGGGCCCAGCGGCGTTCGCGAACGAGATCGAAATCCAACTTCACGCTTTGAACGTCCGGAGCGTCAAAGGGGTTGTCATAGATACGCCCGAAGCGGTCGCCGATCGTTGTTGCTGCTAGCATCGCGGCGGGCTGGGCATTGTCGATTGACACAAACAAGTTCTTCAGCGTGACTTCCGGATACCCCTTCACCTTGAGCACGCCGCTCATCCGGTAAGTGATGTCTTCTCCATAGTCGTTGGTGTCGTGGAGCGCGTTGAACACCGTGGCCGTCATAGCGAGCGGGCTGAGGCGGGCGTTGTTCAGCACCTCGTAGTGATACTCGCGGCTGGCGGCTTCTCCGTGGATCGTCACTGTCACCGGAATCATTCTGGGTTCCTTCCCGAGCAGGCCGAGAATGCCGCTGTGGCGGTCCTGTACGAACGAACCGGCGGCCTCAGTGGTGTTGACGATCTTGAAAGCATTCAACGGGGAAGGCAGCGTGGCCAGCACGGTCGCTTTCGTCATGGGCAGGTCCACCAGGCCAAATTGCAGCAGCGGGTGCCCGCAGGCCAGCAAACGCTGGGGATCGACGTACGTCACGGTGCAGGTAGCCGCGACATCCATGTCACCTCGGACCAGAACGGCACTGACTGCCGATCCCGGCTCGAGCGGTTCGGGCTGCTTGCGGTCGCTTGCCGAGCCAATACCCATCACCGGCACGATGCCCGTTGATGCAAACTGCGGCCCGTAGAGGTGCAGGGTTTCCTCCGAAAATCCTGCGAACGCTAACGGCGCCTCAATCGGCTTCAAATAGTTGCCATAGTCCGCGAGGGGTAAAGTGGCCTCTCCGCCGGGGCTGGCCGTGCGCGCAGTCTGATTCGCTTTTGTGTAGCCGGCTGGTGCTGGCCCTGGAGCGGGACGGCGATCGAGTGGATCAATCTCGAGCATTTCGGCGATCGGAGTTACGCCAGCGATTGCCTCCTTGGAGAACTCGCCGATACGGAAGGCGAGCGCGCCCGCTAGCTTGCCTTCCAGATAGACCGGGCTGCCGCTCATTCCGGCCACTACGCCGGTGTATTCAGGCTTCGTACCAACCAGGCGCACCAGGATGACGTCTCCCTTGGGACCGTTCACGTTGCGCAGCACGCCCAGCACCTCGACGTTCATCGGCTCCGGCTTCGTGCCTTGAAAGACGGTGAGGGCGACGCCTTTCATACCCTCATGAATCTGGTCGAGCGGCATGATTTCGGGTGCAGCTTGCTTTTGTGCTGCGGCCCAAACGGAGAACGTGACGAATAAAAGGGCAGCGAGTGAGAATACAGCTCTTCTCATGAATGGCCCCGCAGGTTCAAAAATGAACCGCTGGATTCCTTAGACTCCGCCTTGTCAGCTCGTTTGCCAGGAGAGGAGGCAGTACCATGGCCCGCAAAATGTACCAACCGCAGAGCTCTTGCATCTATACTAGCACAGGGATTTCCGAGGGTATTTCCATGGTTCCAAGCGAATTCAGCCGCAATTGGGGTCGTAAAGTGCTTTCTAAGTGGTTCATCTTTCTGACACTTGTGGTGGTCTGCCTAGCCTGCCTTGAACTCCCGGCAGCGGGTCAAAACTCCAGCCAGGAGCCCCAGCAACCCCCGGCGAACCCTAACAAGCAAGAGGCTCCCGCGGAAGCGGGTGGACCGCAGGGGGACGTCGGCCCATACGTTGTTCCCAAGAAAAAGGAGGAACCGCCGCCTCCAGCGCCAGAAAAGCCGAAAAAGATCGAAGGCATGCCCGACTACTCGATCCGCGTCGACGTGCCGCTGGTCAACCTGGACGTGCTGGTCACCACCAAGGATGGTCAGACCATCCCCGGCTTGCACAAAGAGAACTTCAAGATCCTCGAGGATGGAGTCGAGCAGAAGATCGCAACCTTCAACCAGTCGGAGGCTCCGATTACTGCGGTCCTGCTGATTGAATTCGCGGCGGGCGGGCCCTTTTCGGGGCTGCGTTCGTATTACTACATTTATGACGCGCTCAACGCGTCTTACACATTTGCGAGTGGGTTGAAAAAGGATGACTATGTGGCAGTCGTGTCCTACGACATGAAGCCCCAGATCCTGGTGGACTTCACCCAGGACAAGCATGCCGTTTTAGGCGCGCTGAACACGCTCCGCATCCCTGGATTCTCTGAGCGCAACTTGTTCGACGCGTTGTTCGATACCCTCGACCGCACCGATCGTATAGAGGGCAAGAAGTACATTATCCTGGTTTCTTCCGGAGCCGACACTTTCAGCAAGCTCACGCTCGACCAGACTCTGAAAAAGGTCAAGTCCATTCGCGATACCACCATCTACGCGATCAGCATCGGGTGGTACTGGCGCGAAATGATGGAGACTCGTGGCTACGCAGGGGGGGCAACGCAAGTCGGCTGGCAGCAAAACGACAATCAGTTGAACACCTTCGCCCGCCTTACAGGCGGACGCGCCTACTTCCCCCGCTTCGAAGGCGAGTTGCCGGAGATTTTTAATCAGATTTCGGCCGATATTCGCAACCAGTACACGATTACCTATCACCCCACCAACACCAAGCTCGACGGTACCTACCGGAAGCTGAAAGTCGAGTTGCAGGCGCCCGACGGCGGCCCGCTGAAGATCCGGGATCAGAAGGGCAAGGACGTGAAGTACCTCATTTACGCCCGCGAGGGATACACGGCGAAACACCAGGTGGAGTAGCCAGTGCCTGCTACCCGGTACCCGGATCATGGCACTGCTGGGTTTTCTCTGGGTACTGAGAACTGGGTACTGGTATTCTTCTTTCACCCATGTCTCCCATTCTGACCAGCTTGCTGCTGGGTTTGACCGCGGCTGCGGCCAACGTGTTCGGCGGCGCCATTATCGTACAGAAGCACTGGGAGCGCTCCTATCTACGCTACTTCGTCGCTCTGGGCGCCGGATTCATGCTCGCCACTGCGCTGGTCGAAATGGTACCCGCCTCGATCGAACTGCGTGGCCCGCGCGCCGGATTCCTCGTCCTCCTGGGATACCTGCTCGTCCATTTCTTCGAACACACGGTCACTCCTCACTTCCACTTCGGAGAAGAGACGCACGCCGATGAGTTCGTCGCCGCCCATAAAGGATATTCGGTCCTGTTTGGACTACTGATCCATACATTCTTCGATGGCATCGCCATCGCTGCGGGCTTCATCGTCTCGAACTGGCTAGGTTGGATCATTTTTGTGGCCGTGTTTCTGCACAAGATTCCGGAGGGATTCACGATCGCGTCTGTGATGTTGGCAAGCGGCCGGAGCCGGGGCTTCGCCTGGGGAACCTCGGTGATGCTCGGCGCAGCCACGGTGGCGGGCGTCATGACCATGGCAGTGCTCCGTCACGAAGTGGGTTTTGGATTGCCACTCTCGGCAGGTGTAACCGTCTATGTGGCCGCGTCAGACCTGGTGCCGGAAGTCAACAAGGAGCCCGGCGTGCGTATGGCGCTGCTGGTCTTCGTGGGTGTGGCCTGCCTGTTCGTGCTGGACCGCTTCTTCCACGTGCATTGACGGGTGAATGCCGGACAGAGGTTCCTTGTGAATACGACATCGGGAGTTAGATTTTCACGAGCGCTTTCTATCCGCTATGCCGGATGTGCACTACGTCGCCGTCCTGCACGATGTAATCCTTGCCCTCTAACCGCAGCGTGCCCTTGGCTCGAGCGCTAGCCTCCGAGCCGGCTTCCAGCAACTGGTCCCAGCGGATGGTTTCAGCGCGGATGAAGTGCTTCTCGAGATCGGTGTGGATGGCCCCAGCGGCATTCACCGCCCGCGTGTGTGCCGGAATCGTCCAGGCGCGGCATTCCTCTTCCCCCAGGGTGAAGAATGAGATCAAACCGAGCAGGCGATAGCTCTGGTGGATCAGGCGGTCTAGCCCGCTTTCCTTCAATCCATAGCTCGTCAGGAATTCGGCAGCGTCTTCGTCGCTCATTTCCGAAAGCTCGGCTTCCACTTTGCCGCAAATTGCGGAGGCCCCCGCGTTTGGACGACTGGCAACCTCGACGAGCTTGTATTTCGCGACGGCCTCGTCCAGGTCCCTCCCGAGTTCCGCGCTCTCGCCGATGTTGAGCACGTAGAGCATCGGCTTTTCGCTCAGGAACACGAAGCCCCGGATACGCTTCTTATCCTCGGCGGTCATTTCCATTTCGCGCAGCGGCTTCTCGGTTTCCAGATAGGCCTTGGCCTTAGTCAACAGCTCGTTTTCTTTCTCCAGTTCGGCCGAGCGCATTTTCTTGAGATCTTTTTCCAGGCGCTCGAGCCGTTTCTCGATCTGCCCGAGATCGCTGATCATCAGGTCGAACTCGACGTTCTTGATGTCGCGCAGCGGCTCGATCGGCCCCACGTGCGGGATGGCGGGATCGTCAAACGCACGTAGCACGTGGATGAGCGCGTCCACATTGCGAAGATAACCGAGGTAGGCGGTCTCTTTCAGGGCTTCCTGACCGATCGCGCCCACGTCCACGTATTCAACGGATGCGTGGGTCAGCTTCTTGGGGTTGTAGAGCGCGGCCAGTTTGTCGAGTCGTTCGTCGGGAACCTTGGCGACGCCGACGTGCGCCTCGCGCGGATTCGAAGATGCATGTTCCGAGAGGTGCGCCTTGGTCAGGATTCGGAACAACGAGGTCTTTCCCACCTGCGGCAGGCCAATGATGCCAGTTTTCATGAATAGGTCTCAGGTCTTAGCTGTCGGGTCTCAGGGAATAACAGGATAAATCATCGCGAGAATCGGGGCGGCATGTATTCTGCAAAGCGGTCATGCTACGCTGGCAGAAATGTGCTGCCGGGGAGTTGGCCGAAGACTGTGCTGTGGTTTTGCGGCGGTTTTTCTGCTGGCCGCGTGCGCAACCGCCCAATTCCCATATCGGCTGGCGCCGCGCTCCCTGGTTGAGAACCGCCTGAAGTCTTTCTCGACCAGCAACAGCGAACGCGAGGGGCTTATCCGGAATTGGCTGGCTGAGTCGGGATGCAGAGCCGGGAATCTCTCCGAGCAACCGCTGGAGGACGAGCTGCCGCCGAACGTAATCTGCATGCTGCCCGGCAAGACGGCGGAGGTCATCGTGGTCGGCGCGCATACCGATCACGTCGACGGTTCCGGCGATGGCGTGGTTGACAATTGGACGGGGGCATCGTTGCTCCCCAGTCTGCTCTACAGTCTCAGCGCGCTGCCGCGCCGTCACACGTTCATCTTCGTGGGATTCTCGGCCGAAGAAAAAGGGCTGGCCGGCTCGGCATATTACGCCGAGCATCTCACGCCCGAGCAACGCGCGCGCATCGAGGGCATGGTCAATCTTGACAGTCTGGGACTGGGTCCGATTGAGGTTTGGGCCACGCACGCCGATCAAGTCTTGCTCGACGCACTTGCCCGGGCTTCGGCCGGCAGTAAGCTGTCGGTAGCGGCCGCGAACGTAGATGATCTTGGCACTGCCGATTCCGAGTCCTTCGCGCGCTACCACATTCCGCGCATCACGCTGCACTCAGTGACGCGCAAGACCTGGCCTATCCTGCATTCGCCGCGCGACCGGTTGAGCGCGATCAAGATCCAGGACTACTACAACAGTTATCGCTTGATCGCGGCGTATCTGGCGTATCTGGATGAAGTACTGGGGGAGGCAGCAGGGAACAAGGCTGCGAAGTAGTGCCCGACTGGCGAGCTGCGCTCGCTCGTCCGGACGAGGTCCGGGCCTGCATGCTTATGGAGGAGGGTAGTTGCGAACTCGCCCTAACGAAATCCGCGAGCCGTAAGGTACAACGCTGCCAATCCCAGTAGCAGTACGCCCTCCTCGAACTTTTCTGACCACACGTGCAGCCGGTTGAATTCCACACGCAGCGGATTGTCTGACGGCACGTTGTCGATCACGCCGACCTGGGCGCGCAGGGCATGCATCTTCGGAGAAATCGCAAACTGCGAAATGACCGTCAGCAGGAGCATCAGCGCGATCAGAACGTGGCGCGCGGCGAGAGGGCGCGGGCTGCCTACAGTCATCCGGCTGTAGATCATGGAGGTAATCAGAAAGACGACGCCCGCAATCATGCCCACCCAGTGCAACACATCGAGCGAGCGCCCGACGATGGAGCCGGCCATGTGCCGCGTCGGCAGCAGTCCCGGCGCGAATGCGGTCGGCGCGACGACAAAGGCCAGAAAGATCAACCCTCCCAGCCAGACCACAAGGGCAAGCAACATGAGGAAACGGAGAAAGGACATGCGGGGATTATAGTTCTCAGTTCTCAGTTCCCAGTTCTAAGAAAAACCTGATCCCTGTACACGAACCGGCAACTGGGAACTGGGAACCGAGCACTGGGACCTGGCTTTACACCGGAACGGGCACGCTGTCCACGATCTCGTGGAGGATCTGCTCGGACTGTTCGGATTTTCTCAGCGTCGAAGCATACAGAGAACTCACGACCACGCGGTGGGCGAAGACGGCCACTGCCAAGGGCTTGAAGTCTTCCGGAGTGCAGTAATCGCGGCCGTCGAGGAAGGCCATGGCCTGGGCGGCGCGGTAGAACATCTGCGAGCCACGCGGCGACACACCCAGAGAAAGATATTCCGACTCGCGCGTCTTGCGCACGATGGCGAGCGCGTAGTTGATCAGCGAGTCATCCACGTGCACATGCGTCACTGCCTGCTGGATTTCGATGACCTCGGCGGCATTGAGCACCGGCCGCAAGTTTTCCAGTTGCGCGGTGCCTGCTTCTGAACGCAGGATTTCACGCTCGGCGCTGCCCTCGGGATATCCCATGCGCACACGCATCAGGAAGCGGTCAAGTTGCGATTCCGGCAGCGGATACGTGCCATGGTGTTCGATGGGATTCTGGGTGGCAATCACCAGGAACGGCTGCGGCAGAGGATACGAGTGCGCATCAACCGTGACCTGCCCTTCGTTCATGGCTTCGAGCAAGGCCGACTGGGTTTTCGGAGTGGTGCGGTTGATTTCGTCGGCGAGCAGCACGTTGGCAAACACCGGGCCCCGCTTGAATTCGAATTGTTGTTCGGCGGCAGAGTAGATCGAAATGCCGAGCACGTCGGAGGGCAGCATGTCGCTGGTGAACTGCACGCGCTGGAAACTGCAATCGATGGCGCGGGCCAGCGCCTGGCCGAGCGTAGTCTTGCCGACTCCCGGAACGCCTTCAATCAGCAGATGTCCCTTGGCGAAGATAGAGACCAGCGCCAGGCGGAGGACCTCGTCCGTGCCTCGGATTACCTTGCGGAGAGCGTTCTCCAGTTGGACCGCGCGACTGGCGACAACGCTAGCGATCGGTGCGGACATGCAAAGGAAATTCTACTATGCCGGTCGGCGAGGAAGGGGTTACCTATGTCACGAGTCAAGCGTTGGGCTTTAGGCTTCGGGCTTGCGTTCGGCCGTAGGCTGTGCTTCGGACTCATCGCCAGCGGCCCAAAGCCAAAGGCCAGGGCCCAACGCCCCGTGCCTCTACTGCAGAAATTCCGCCGGTCTTCCGGTCAGCCGCTCGATGCGTTTCGCCGTCGGCGGATGGGTCGAGAACAGGTTGGCGAAACTCATCCCGCCGAGAAATGGTTGAATGATGAACAGGTGCGCGGTCGAGGGCGTCGCCACCAGCGGCAAGCGACGCGAATAGGTTTCGATCTTCTGCAGTGCGCTCGCCAGGGCATAGGGATTGCCGGTCCAGTGGGCGCCGGTGTCGTCGGCGCCGTATTCGCGCGAACGCGAGACAGCGAGCTGAATCAGCATAGCCGCAAAGGGCGCCAAAAAGATCATGAGGAGTGCGGCAATGCCTCCGCCGCCGCGACGCTCGTCGCGGTCGCCTCCGTAACCACCAAAAATCATCCCCCACTTGGCGACTTGCGCCAGATAGGTGATGGCGCCGGCCAAGGTAGCGGCGATGGAACTGATCAGGATATCGCGATTGCGGACGTGGCCGAGTTCGTGGGCGATCACGCCTTCCAATTCCTCATCATTGAGCAGTCCGAGAATGCCCTGCGTGACAGCGACCGAAGCGTGATGTGGATTGCGACCGGTGGCGAAGGCGTTCGGCGAGTCGGTCGGAATAACGTAAACCTTGGGCATCGGTAGGCCGACTTTCTGCGAGAGCCGCTCGACGATGTTGTACACGCGCGGTAGATCGTCGCGCGCGATCGGCTGCGCGCGGTACATGGCCAACGCGATCTTGTCGGAAAAGAAATACGAGATGAAGTTCATGATGCCCGCAAAGACGAGCGCAATCGCCATGCCGCGCTGGCCGCCGAAGGCGCGGCCCGCGATCAGCAGAAGCAGCGTCATCGCCGTCAGCAGGAGAGTAGTTTTGAAGACGTTGCTCATGTAAGAGTCCCTTCATGTTAGATGCCACACGATGGCGTTGGGCTCTGGGCGCTAGGCGTCAGGCTTGAGGTAGCGCCCGACGCCTCGCCGGTCCGGCGTGCGCCCCACCCGCCGCTCCAAGACGCGACGAGCGCGTAGCGTTAAAAGCGCCGCTCACAGCCAACAGCCCGAAGCGCAAAGCCACAAGCCTAACGCCCAAAACCTGACGCCCGAAGCCTAGCCTTTCCGTTTCAACGCCCGGTCGAGCGTCTGATCCAGCGCAGCCTTGGTTTTTTCGTATTCCGCCTGTGAGATGTGTCCACGCTTCCGTTCCAGTTCGAGTTGGAACATTTCTTCTTTGAGCGCTTCGAGCAGCGCCGAGCCATGTTCCGCGGAGGCACCCGCCACTGGCTTCGTCGCTGCTGCGGTGCCAGCGGATCGCGCCGCGGGAGGGGACGATGGCACCAAGGGATCTACAGGGACGGAGGTTGCTCCTGTTCCCGCCCCTGCCGGCTGCCGGTTCAACACGACCCAGGCGCCGACGGCCAGAATCACGGCGAATCCGCCGAGAATGAGGAACTGATATTTCTGCAGCGGGTCGGGCGCATCGATGGGCGCGCCGAGCCCGCCGCCGGGACGGTTGTCGCGTCCTTGCTGCTGGGCCGCGCCTGAGGCGACCTGCGCCGGTGATTCGGAAATCGTTCCCGTGCCGGTGAGCGTGAAGCTGAGCGACTGGCCCACCTGCGTCTGCTGCGCGACCTCGACCAGCGTATCGGCTTGGCCAGGATCTTCCATGGACTGGAAGCGCGAGGCGTCCGCTGCCACAAAGTGCATCGACTTCGGCAACACGACCACGAAATGCTCGGCCGGATAGAGCGGCTTGGGATCGAACTTCAACGTTCCCGAGTAAGGCAGGGAAAACTGCACCTGAATCTGCGTTTCACCGGGGCGCAGCGGGAATACGACGGCGTAGCGGTTCTTCTCCGCCTGCGGCGCGTACTCGGCCTCGATCGACTGGCCATTGGGAGCCTTGGCCTGCGCCTGATCGATTTTGGCGCCGGCAGGCAAGTAGAACTCGAAGTTGTGGTCGTTCATCTGCGTCTTGGGCGGAGACGACGCGTTATTGACCACGAACAGGCGCTTCGCCTGGAGCTTCCCGGTCTCGGCTTCGACGCGCAGAACGTCGGCAGTCAGGCTGATGCTGGCGATCTTCTTAGCGACGTCGAACACCTGGACTTCGACCGAGTTCATTCCCGGAGGCGCCACCGCGTGATACGTGACGCCCTGGTGCACGGCGCGGATGAGGTGGGGGCCGTTATCGGTCAGCTTGAACGCGAATTTGCCGGCACTGTCGGCCTTGGTGTGCGCAGCCTCTTCCATACCGTTCGCGAGATTGATGAGGATGACCTCATCTCCCGCAGCCGGCTTGCCGGTTGTGCCGTTGGTAGCAGTGCCGGAGAGGGTCTGGGCAGCGGCGGAGAGGGTCAGAGAGCAAATTGCCAACGCCAGGATGGCGCCTTGTACGGTGATCGTTGCGAGTTTGGTCAAATCGACTCCTTCGAATCGGTGAACTGCTTACGGTTGCGCTTTCTCCAACGGAACCACCAGTGGAGTGTAGCCACTCGTTGAAACTGCCCAGTTCAAGTCGGTTTGTAGAACAATCGCTCCGGGTAATGCTCGGCTGAGATGGATGCCGGATACGGACTCGAGTTTCGGGAGGACACATTCCTTCTCCCTATTTCCGCCACGATCGTAGTGATAGAGTGCGCGCCAGGTGATGGCCCAGAAGCCGCCATCGTCTGAGGGCGCCAGCCCGTAGAAGGCCTCGGTTTCTCTCCATTTGTCCTCGCCCGCTTTAGAGGTCACTACCTCGGATACCACGGTGACTCGGGAGCCGCAAACCCTCAGTATCCGACCATCCGAGTGAAAAAGATGAACCAAGCCGACCGATACCAAGACGCAGTCCTTGTTCTGCGGATCGCGAATAACACCTGTCACAGGATCGCAGTCTCGATTTAACGGACCATCGCAAAGTTGCTTCGTGTCGCGGCGTTCGATGTCGCTAACTGTGCCGGTTTTGACGTTAACCTGTTGAAGACCACCTCCCCACTCACCAACATCAAAGCCTATGTAGATGTCGCCACCACTTTGAGGTGACGCAACACTCACCTGAACTCCTGATCGGAGTTTTCCCTTTAGCTCCACAACACGCCAGCTTCTGTCCGCCGCAAGGTAGCGAACTGTCTTCCGGGAAAGCACAACGGGTGAGCCCGAGTCGTCTAGCAGTGCGACGGGGGCATCTTCTGCTGCGAGTTGGAATTCTGCAAAGTCTTCGAAACGGTTCGCTTTCCACGCCGCAACTGCATATCGATTCCCCGTCTGCTCTTTTCGCAGAATCCAAAGGTCATGATCTGACCTTGCCATATCGAGGACACCTCTGTCGAAATGCACTAGCCGAGAGTTGTCTTTTATCCCCAACGAAATCAGCCCTCCTGCAGCCTCTCGTGGCGTCGGCATCGTGCCTCGAATCCAGAGTCTGCCTTCAAAGGCAATGCCTTTGGCGATCCTCTCACCCACAACGGGATCGCCGCTTGGCATCTTCGGATCGGTTCCGAACAGAGGAGGGCAGAGGGCCAGAAGCAGAAAGGGAAAATGCACGATTGCTTTGAGTCCTGATCGGTGAGTCATATTGATGCTACGGCCGCCAATCACACCGCCACCGCCGCCTGCTCCAGCCGCGCGATTTCGGCGAGGATGGCGGCGGCTTCCTCTTCCAGCGAGGCGCGCAGCGATTGATAATCGGCGTCGGGCACCTTGCCGGCCTTGTATTCGAAGTTCAGGTCGCGCAGGTTCTCGTACACCGCCTCTTTGCGCTCGTGCAGATAGATGAGTCGCGTCTTTTCCGGTCCGGCATAGACCTCGCCTGGAAAGAAGAAGACGTAATACAAAGCGCCGAGCGTGAAGGCGGCGCAGACGAAAAGGATCATCGAGCGCGTCCTCTCTCCGGGGCTAAAGCCCGCGCTGATTTCATGCAAATGACGCGGCCCTGGAGGGCCGCTCTTCCACGCTCGGTCAAAGGCCGGTCGGTCATACCTCGGTCTCCTTGCGAGCCTGCTCGCGGAACTCGTCGAGTTCGCTGCCTTTGGGAATTCGAATGCCATCAGCCAAAGCCGGTGCGGGCCTCTTTTTCCATGCGCGCACTACGACAACCACGAAAGCCATCCCCAGCGCCAACGCGACAAAAGGCATGACCCAGGCGACGCGGTTGAAACCGGTTGTGGTAGGGGCAGCGATGACCGTCGGCCCGTACTCCTGAACGAAGCCCTGCAGAATCAGATCGTCGTTGTCGCCGCGATTGAGCGCTGCCAGCAGTTCGTTCCGCATTTTCTCCGATGTCTGGCAGCCCACGTGATTGCATTCGAGCAAGATCTGGCCGCAACCGCACGTGCACATCAGGCGATGGCCGAGATTGTTGAAGCGGGCTTCGTTGTCGGTCGCGCCGAGAAACAGGACGCTCGCGGCGAGAACCAGCAGGAGCTGCGCGCAACGCTTTGGTCGAGATGAATTCATCAGTCACCTGCTCCCACGGGCGCGGCCTCCGCTCGGGCGGGCGCGGTTACCTGCACCGCCGCGGCGTTCGGAATCAAAGTGGTGATTGTGCCGAACACCATGATGAGAAATCCGGTCCAGATCCAGGGCACGAGCGGATTCAGGTGCGCCTTGATGATCGGCCGGCCCGTGTCTTCATTCAGCCCTTCGTAGACGACATACAGGTCCCGGACCAGCACCAGGTCCTCCTTCACGCTGGGATAAATGCGAGGGATGGTTTGCGGTTGCTGGCTGGCCTTATAGACACGCCGCTCGGGGTACATTGTGGTGATCTGCCGGCCACCGCGATATACGTTGAGAATCGCCGACCTGACGAAGAAGTTGGGATTGTCGTCCTCCGTGTAGGACTGGCAGACCAGCGTATACGGGCCAAGGGCGATCTGATCGCCGAACCCCATCTCTTTTTCCACTTCCCTGTTGAACGGCGTGCCGAGAATCCCGATCACCACCAGGGCCACGCCGAAATGCACGATGTAGCCGCCGTAGCGGCGCGTATTCCGATGCCACAGGTGAACCATGGCGCTGAACAGGTTCATCTGGCTCTTGCCAGCGATGACGCGGCCGCCGCGCACAAACTCGGAGATGACCGTGAAGATGACGAGGAACGATAGGATCGCCGCCATCACGGCGTAAAAGTATGACGGATCTTCCCAGGGATGAACACCAAAGATCATCATGACGATGCCGATGGCAACCGCACCCAGCGTCGGAAAAAGGAAATTGCGCTTCAGGCTTTCGAGCGAAGTCTTGCGCCAGGCCAGCAACGGGCCCACGGCGGTAAGCAGGAGCAGCAGCAGTGCGATCGGCACGATGACGCGGTTGAAGAAGGGCGGGCCGACCGTGATCTTATGTCCCTGGACCCATTCCGAAAGGATCGGAAACAGCGTCCCCCACAACACCGTGAAGCAGGCCACCAGCAGAAGGAGGTTGTTGAACAGGAAGCTCGATTCGCGCGAGACCAGCGACTCCAGCTTGTGCTCGCTCTTCAAGTGCGACATGTTCCTGACGAAGAAGTACGCGCAGGCGGCCGCGATCAGCGCCATGAAAACCACGAACCATGTGCCGATCGTGGACTGTGCAAAAGCATGCACCGAGCTGATAACTCCGCTGCGCGTGAGGAACGTGCCCAGAATCGAAAGCAGGAAAGTGGCG
>Ga0335070_10004022_pt1 | contig 17142 bp, 15 predicted proteins | sample Lox_Sample_13_FD_206722 | JGI IMG/M metagenome (GOLD analysis project Ga0335070, IMG submission 206722) | Soil microbial communities from Loxahatchee National Wildlife Refuge, Florida, United States - Lox_Sample_1.3 | ecosystem: Environmental > Terrestrial > Soil > Wetlands | place: USA...
GGGCGAGCGCGATTTCGTGCTCCCCGGCAACAAGGAGCTGATGCCGGGCGATGAGATCGAGAAGCCCAAGTCCGGCGCCGGCCAGGGCGGCAAGGAGGCCTCGGATTCGGGCGAGGGCGAGGACGACTTCGAGTTCACCATGACCCAGGAGGAGGTGCTCGACATCTTCTTCGAGGACCTCGAGCTCCCCAACCTCGTGCGCACCACGCTGAAGGAGACGCCCAACAAGGTGTGGAAGCGCGCCGGCATCACCACCGCCGGCTCGCCGACCCAGATCAACCTGGTCCGCACCATGCGCAACTCGTTCGGCCGCCGGCTGGCGCTGAAGCGGCCGACCTTCGCCGACATCGCCAGGCTTGAGTCCGCGCTGGAAGAGGCGGAGCAGGAGACGCCGGTCGACGAGGAGAAGATCGCTGCGCTCAAGGAGCGGCTCGCCAAGGCCATCGCCAAGCGCAAGTGGGTCGGCTTCCTCGATCCGCTCGACGTGCGCTTCAACGCCTTCACCGAGCAGCCGGTGCCCACCAGCCAGGCGGTGATGTTCTGCCTGATGGACGTCTCGGGCTCGATGGGCGAGCGCGAGAAGGACCTCGCCAAGCGCTTCTACATGCTGCTGCACCTGTTCCTGAAGCGCCGCTACAAGAAGGTGGACGTCGTCTTCATCCGCCACACCCACGACGCGCAGGAGGTCGACGAGCACGAGTTCTTCTATTCGCGGCAGTCGGGCGGCACGATCGTGTCGACCGCGCTCGACAAGATGCTCGAGATCCAGAAGGCGCGCTATGCCACGGCCGACTGGAACATCTACGCCGCCCAGGCATCTGACGGCTACACCCAGTCGGGCGATGCGCGGCACTGCGTCGAGATGCTGAACCAGCAGATCATGCCGCTCTGCCAGTACTACGCCTATATCGAGATCCTCGACGAGCGCGAGATGGAGGTCTTCGCCTCGGAGGACAGCGGCGCCGAGCTCTGGCGCGCCTACCGCACCGTCGCCGAGGAGTGGCCGAACTTCGCGACCAAGCGCATCGCCAAGCCCGCCGACATCTTCCCGGTGTTCCGCGAGCTCTTCAAGAAGACGGAGGCCGCGTGAACAAGCTCCTCTTCAACGAATCCGAGTGGGACTTCCCCACCATCGACCGCACCTATCGCGCGATCGAGGAGATTGCGCTCAGCGACCTCAGGCTCGACGTCTATCCCAACCAGATCGAGATCATCTCGTCGGAGCAGATGCTCGACGCCTATTCCTCGATCGCCATGCCGCTGATGTACAACCACTGGTCCTTCGGCAAGACCTTCGCGCGCGAGGAGGTGCTCTATCGCGCCGGCTACACCGCGCTCGCCTATGAGGTGGTGATCAACTCGAACCCCTGCATCTCCTATCTCCTCGAGGAGAACACGATGACGATGCAGGCGCTCGTCATCGCCCATGCCGCCTTCGGCCACAACCACTTCTTCAAGAACAACTACCTGTTCCGGCAGTGGACCAATGCCGAAGGCATCATGGACTACCTCGCCTTCGCCAAGAAATACATCGCCGCCTGCGAGGAGCGTTACGGCCGCGACGAGGTCGAGGCGGTGCTCGACTCCGCCCATGCCCTGATGGACCAGGGCGTGTTCCGCTACCGCCGGCCGCCGCGCCCCTCCAAGGAGCGCGTGCTGGAGAAGCGCCGCCGCCGCGCCGAGTACGACGAGGCGGCCTACAACGAGCTCTGGCGCACCCTGCCCGCCGGCATCGAGCCGCCGGCCGCGCCGCCGACGCCCGATCCCGAGGACGAGTTCACCGGCGAGGTGAAGCTGCCCGAAGAGAACCTGCTCTACTTCATCGAGAAGAACTCGCCGTCGCTCAAGGCGTGGCAGCGCGAGACCCTGCGCATCGTGCGCAACCTCGCGCAATATTTCTATCCGCAGCGCCAGCTCAAGGTGATGAACGAGGGCTGCGCCACCTTCGTCCACTACACGATCATGAACCTGCTCTACGACCGCGGCCTCATCACCGAGGGCTCGTGGCTGGAGTTCATGCACAGCCACACCAGCGTGGTCTTCCAGCCGGAGTTCAGCGACCGCCGCTACAGCGGCTTCAACCCCTACGCGCTCGGCTACGGCATGATGGCCGACATCCGCCGCATCTGCGAGAACCCGACGCCCGAGGACCGCGACTGGTTCCCCGAGTTCGCCGGCAAGGGCGACTGGATCGGTACGCTGAAGGATGCCTGGGCGAATTATCGCGACGAGAGCTTCATCGAGCAGTTTCTCTCGCCGAAGGTGATGCGCGACTTCCGGATGTTCGCGCTCTACGACAAGGCGGATGCGGCGACCTTCAAGGTCTCGGCGATCCACAATGAATCAGGCTATCGCGCCGTGCGGTCCATGCTGGCGCGGCAATATGATGTCGGCACCGCCGACCCGAACATCCAGGTCACCGGCGCCGACCTCAAAGGCAACCGTACTCTGTTCCTGTCTCACGACATGCATCGTGGCATCCCCTTGCACAATCAGACCAAGGAACTCGTCCTCGCTCACGTCGAGCGGCTGTGGGGCCATGACGTGAAGCTCGAGGAACGCGCCGCCTGATCAGTCCCGCGCAAGGCGATCGTGCGATGCGATCGAGGCCACGCTCGTGGTCTCGACGGTCGCCGTCTTGGTGACCGGCTGCGCCGGCGCCAGGGTGACCTCGAGCAGCATGAGCGCCGCACCGGCGATCATCGCCCAGGTCAGAAGCCGCGTCGCGAGGCCGTCGGTCCCGCTTTCCATGTTTGTCATTGCCCACTCCTTCGTTCGGGGCCGGCCTGCATTCCTTAACGCAGTACCACCGGCCACACCGGGGAAATGGGGTTCGCTGGGGACTCCACAATAGTGGCGATGCTGCATTGCGATGAATGTTAGCCATGCGGATTTGGTATGCATCCGCCACTTGTCGCCGGCGCATCGCGTACCTAGCTCCTGCTGACAGGAACGGGCGGCCTTCAAAGGCCCGCCTTGGCGTGCGACCCTTCCGGGACAACGGGAGGACGTCATGGCCAAGCGCACGCTCGAGACCGGCACCAAGGATCTGATCGCCACTGTCGAGGACGGCGTCGCCGTGCTCGTGATGAACCGGCCCGAGCGCCGCAATGCCCTTTCGGGCGCCATGCTCGGCGGCATGGCCCAGGTCCTCTCGGCCTGCGAGAGCGATCCGGAGGTCGGCTGCGTGGTCCTCACCGGTGCCGGCGGCGCCTTCTGCGCCGGCGGCGACGTGAAGGGCATGGCCGAAGGTACCGGCGGCGGCTCGACCGCCGCGGCCGGCGCCGATCTCGACAGCCGCATCCATGCCCAGCGCATCAGCCAGCGCGCGACCTCGGGCCGCCTCTACAAGATGCCCAAGCCGACGCTCGCCGCGCTCCCCGGCGCCGCCGCGGGCGCCGGCCTGTCGCTGGCGCTCGCCTGCGATCTCCGCATCGCGTCGGAAGGCGCGGTGATGACCACCGCCTTCGCCCGCGTCGGCTTCTCCGGCGACTACGGCGGCACCTATTTCCTTTCCCAGCTCGTCGGCGCGGCCAAGGCGCGCGAGCTCTACTATCTCTCCGACCGCGTCGACATGAAGGAGGCGCTCCGTCTCGGCCTGGTGAACTGGGTCGTTCCGTCCGACCAGCTCGAGGCGAAGGCGCGCGAGATCGCGCAGCGCCTCGCCAGGGGACCGCGCGTCGCCTATCGCTACATGAAGGAGAACCTGAACCGCGCGGTGAGCGGCGCCGACGTCGACGACTGCCTCGACCTCGAGGCGACGCACCACGTGCACACCGGCTTCACCGAGGACCACCGCGAAGCGGCGAAGGCCTTCGTCGAGAAGCGCGAGCCGGTGTTCAAGGGGCGCTAGGGATCAATCTGATCGGGGGGACAGATGTTGCGGACGATATTGGGGATCGTGGCGGGAATCGTCACATGGCTGGCCGTCGTCACCGGCGTGAGCCTGGCGCTGCGTGCCGGGGTGCCGGCGCTGGCGGCCGATCTGGCGAAGCATGCGACCATGACGGCGCTCTGGGAACGCCTCGCCATCAGTTTCCTCGGCTCGCTTCTCGGCGGCCTGGTCGCCGCGCTGGTGAGCGGCGAACGGATGCGCGCGCCGCTGATCGCCGGCGTGCTCCTGCTGCTCTGGTGGGGCACCTATCACGTCACGATGATATGGAACCAGTTTCCGGTCTGGTATCACCTGACCTTCTTCGTCTCGCTGGTGCTCTTGAGCGTGCTCGGCGGCCGTCTCCGCCGCGCCTGACCCGAGGGATTCTCCCTCTCCCTCGCGCAGCGGGGGAGAAGGTCGGGGTGAGGGGGCGGCAAGCGGCGCCTACGCGAACGCGACATGCAGGACCAGGTCGGTCGCGAAGTGGGACGCCATCGCCCATTCGAGCCCGTAGCGCCGGAACAGGCCGCCGTACACGACCCCGGCCGTGCCGTTGAGCACGATCGCCCTGACGACGAGGATCGGGGTCAGAGGCGCGAGCGCTGCCGTGGCAGGCAGATGGCCCAGTCCGAAAAGTACCGCCGTTGCGATGTTGGCCGTCCAGAAAACCGGGCGGGGCAGCGCCGGCTCGCGACCCATGCCCAGTGCCCGGGCGACCGTGCGCAGGCCGAGCGCGATCAGCGACAGCAGCCCGAGGCGCATCAGGATCTCCTCGTCCAGCGCGCCGTAGAACGAGGCGAGCAGTCCCTGCCACGCATTCGGACCATGTCCCTGGCCCGCGGCGCGGATCAGGATGGCGACCGACGGGATCGGTGCGAACACCCGGCGATCGAGCGCGATCAGGGCAAGTCCGGCGGCAACGCCGAGGCCGGCGGCGATCGGAAGCGTTGAACCGATCCTCTTCGGGAGCGGCGCGCGCGAAACGAGCGCGGCAATGAGTGGCACGCGAAGGTCGAGCTTTCTCGCCGCCCAGAGACCGGCGAAGACCGCGACGCCGAGCAGCACCGCCGACTGGACCATGGACAGCGCCAGCAGCACCGCCACGCTGAGATGCGCCTTCGTGGCGGCAGCGGCCAGCGCCTGGTGCTCGAGCGCGGTCACATAGGGAAGGACGAGCAGGGCCCCGACGAGCGCCAGCCCCCAGAGCACCAGCGCAACCGGCCAGAACGGGGTGTTCGCTTGCGCCCCGGCATTCGCCTCGGTCATCTTCGCCAGCTCCTTGTTTGCTATTTCGCAAATTACCAAAATATCAGAGATGGGTGCGGATGTAATATGAATCGGCGCACGCGGCGGAGCCGCCGCAACCGCGCATCGAGACGCCGGCGCGGCTGTTCCTGACGCGCGAGCCGGTCGACGCCCGGAATGGGGCGCGGAGCTGCGCCTACGGCGTCGCGGCGAAGGGTGGTCACTTCCTCGCGGCCGAGGAACCCGGGATCCTCGCCGCCGACATGCGCGACTGGTTCTGCGCCTTCCGCTGACGGATGACCGGCGCAGCGCGATGTAGCGAACCCAAGCCGTCCTACAAGCGCTAGCGGCTGGATTTCGCGCCGGCCTGGCATACGATCGCGGAGACTCAAGCGGATGCCGGCGCGATGAGCGTGGAGCGTTCGCGGTGTCCCAGCCCTACACGACAGACACGACCCTGGGCGATTTCGCGGGTCGCTATAACGCCAAGTGGTTCTGGTTCATCTGCCTGGACTGCGCCTGCCACGTCGCGGCGCCGCGCGCGCCTTTCGTGATCCGCTGGGGTCCCGGCGCGCCGGTCAGCGTCCTGACCGGGCGAACGCGCTGCCGCGCGTGCGGCGGCCGCCGGCTGACGACGATGGCGGCCGGCAGGGACAAGAACAGTCCCGACGACTGCGAGCACGCGCAGTTTCCGGTCGAGCGGGGCTGGTGCGCGGAGCGGTTCGCGGCCAGCCCGGTCCGCATCGGTGGCCAGATGAAAAAAATCTCTACCGCCCCTTGACTTCCGGGCCTTTGTTCCTATTTTGTTCTCGTCATAGGACGAGGTGGAAAATGGAGGGGCCAACTGGATGCTCAAGCGCGCTCGCGGTGCGTTCATGCGCCTTCGCGCGCGCCGCGAAGGAAGACGATTTTCCTTTCCTCTCAGTGGTTTGAACCAGGAAAGGGCGTGGTTGAATTCGACTTTTGCGGTTGGGGGGAGGGGGTATCGGTTTTTGTCGGTTCGAATGCCGGAAAGTCGCAACATTGTTGTGCCGGAATCCAGGCCCTGCGCGAAATTTTGCAAAACAAGGATCAACCGCTGGCGCTTTTGGCCGGCCGGCTCCAAGCGCCTGGTCTGTTGCGCCTCAGGCCGCGTGCTGCACGAGGCGCGAAGCCGGGAAGACCGCGGTCATGGTCGTGCCTTCGCCCGGCGTGCTCGCGATGTCGAGCCGGCCGCCATGCAGCTCGATCAGCGACTTCGAGATCGGCAGTCCGAGACCGGTGCCCCGGTGCTGGCGCGCGATCTTGGAATCGACCTGGCCGAAGACCGAAAGCGCCACCTTGATCTCGGCCTCGCTCATGCCGATGCCGGTGTCGCTCACCGATATGGCAACGCCTTCCGGCACGCGCTGGAGGCGCGTCGTCACCGTGCCGCCGGCCGGGGTGAACTTCACCGCGTTGGACAGGAGATTGAGCATCACCTGCTTGATTGCGCGCTCGTCGCCGCGCAGTCCGCCGATCCGCGGCTCGATCTCGGTCGCGAGCCGGACCTCGGACTTGTCGGCGCGGTTTCGGATCAGCGTCATGCATTCCTCGACCGTGCGCCGGAGGGAGACTTCCTCCTCGCGCAGCTCGAGCTTTCCCGCCTCGAGCTTCGAGAGATCGAGGATGTCGTTGATCAGGTCGAGCAGGTGCTTGCCGGAATTGTGGATGTCCTTGGCGTAGTCGGCATATCGCGCGATTCCGATGGGGCCGAACATCTCGTCCTTGATCACTTCGGCAAAGCCGATGATTGCGTTCAGCGGCGTGCGCAGCTCATGGCTCATGTTCGCCAGGAACTCGGTCTTGGTGCGGTTTGCGAATTCCGCCTGCTCCTTGCTGTGGATCAGCTCCTGCTCCATCGCCTTGCGATGGTTGATGTCGCTCATCCAGGAGAGCGACGCGGGCTTGCCGTCCCAGTTGACCAGCGCGGCGCGCGTGTCGACCCACATGACGGTGCCGTCGATCCGCACCAGGCGGAATTCGTAGTTGGAGACGACCTCCTCGCCGGCGAGCCGGCGGCGCATGTGCTCGGCGACGATCGCCCGGTCGTCGGGATGGATCGCGGCCGTCATGTGCGGATCGCGTCCGGCCGCCATCTCGGCCTCGGTGTGCGCCTGCATCTCCCGCACGGACGGGAAGCCGATCATGTGGGCGAAGGCGTCGTTGGCGTAGAGTACCTCGGTGTTCGTGCGCACGATGATGCCCTGCGCCGAACCTTCGACCACGCGGCGGATCTGCGCTTCGGCGCGGTGCGCATGCTCGATCTCGTCGGGATGGAAGGTGACCGAGATCGTCTCGCCGGTCTCGCTGGCGAGCGTTGCATAGACCTTGGCCCAGCGGCCCCTGGCGCGCGCCCAGCGCAGCTGGATGGTCTGGTGGCGGCGATTGCCGTTCAGCACCCATTGCGCCGACCACAGGAAGAAGTCGTAGTCGTCGGGGTGAATGTGGTTGTGGAGCGACTCGCCCTCGGCGACGTCGCTCACGAGGCGCTGGCTTGCCTCGGACGCGCGCACGTTGAGCACAAGTCCGCCGGAGTCGAGAATGATCTCGACCTCACCGGCGGCGTTCTGCGGCTGGTACTGCTGCTCCGACACGCCTGCTCCCCGAGCAATGAGGTCAACGACCGGCAACTCAGCCGGGCCCAGCGCCGCCTCATCTTGTTGCGGAAAGCGTAGGCGCGCGCGGTTAAGAGTGAATTACGCCGTATCGGAGGTAAGGATTCGTTAGGACGCTCGCGGATGTGTGATGGATGCGCCGCCAATTCGCCCCATTCGCGCCGCGGCTCCGGCGGGATTCCTGCCGACCCTCTCCGCACTGCTTGAAGGAGGGAAGTCCATGAAAGACAGTCGTCAAGGCCTTCACCGCGCCGCCGCCTTCTGCGCCGGCGCCGCGCTTTTGCTGGTCCTCGCCGCCTGCAACACCGGCAATCCGGCCCCGCCACCGCCGAAACAGGCCGTGGGCGCCGGCACGACGGAAACCGTCGTCACCGCAGCCAACCAGCCGTCGACCAACGCCGCCCGCGGCGGCCTCGTCAAGCCGATGCCGATGAGCGAAGCGGACGCTCTCGCCGCGCCGCCGACCGGCTACTGGCAGCCCAGCATCACCTCGAAATTCCCCGATGCGAAGCCGAACGCGGTGGTCGTGACGGCGGAGCAGCCGGTCTCGACCTTCTCGATCGACGTCGACACCGCCTCCTATGGCGTGGTGCGCGATGCCCTCAACCAGGGCGCGCTGCCGCCGGCCGACGCCGTTCGGGTCGAGGAAATGGTCAACTATTTCGACTACGCCTATCCGTTGCCGCAGGACCGTCGCGTGCCGTTCCGCGCCAGCGTCCGGGTCTATCCGACGCCGTGGAACAAGGACACGCAGATCCTGCACATCGGCATCAAGGGCTTCGACATCCCGAAGAAGGAGCGGCCGGCGGCCAATCTCGTCTTCCTGATCGATAGTTCCGGCTCGATGGATGAGCCCAACAAGCTGCCGCTCCTCAAGCGCGCCTTCCATCTGCTGGTCGACCAGCTCAACGCGAAGGACCGCGTCACGATCGTGACCTATGCCGGTGCCGCGGGCCTCGTTCTGCCGCCGACGCCGGGCTCCGACAAGGCGAAGATCCTGGCCGCGCTCGACCAGCTCGAGGCCGGCGGTTCGACCGCGGGCGGCGAGGGCATCCGTCTCGCCTACCAGCTCGCCGAAGCCAACTTCATGAAGGGCGCCGTGAATCGGGTGATTCTCGCGACCGATGGCGACTTCAATGTCGGCATCACCGACCCCAAGGCGCTCGAGGACTTCGTCACCCGCGAGCGCGGCAGCGGCGTCTATCTGACCTGCCTCGGTTTCGGTGACGACAACTACCAGGACGCAACGATGCAGAAGCTGGCGCAGGCCGGCAACGGCAACGCCGCGTTCATCGACACGCTGAACGAGGCGCACAAGGTGTTCGTCGACCAGATCTCGGGCACGCTCTTCACCATCGCCAACGACGTGAAGATCCAGATCGAGTTCAACCCGGCGCGCGTCGCGGAGTACCGCCTGATCGGCTACGAAACGCGCATGCTCAACCGCACCGACTTCAACAACGATCGCGTCGACGCGGGCGACATCGGCTCGGGCACGACGGTGACCGCGCTCTACGAGATCACGCCGGTCGGCTCGAAGGCGGTGATGAGCGATCCGCTGCGCTATGGCGCGCCGGTCAAGGGCGATCCCAACGGCGAGCTTGCGTTCCTCAAGATCCGCTACAAGCTCCCCGGCGAGACGGCGTCGAAGCTGATCACGCGCCCGATCGGCAACGCCGATGTCGCGGCCGACTTCGGCCAGGTCTCGCCTGACATGCGCTTCGCCGCCTCGGTCGCCGGCACCGCGCAGCTGCTGCGCCATGATCCCTATATCAAGGACTTCAGCTACGACCGCGCCCGCGAGATCGCGACCGCGGCGCGCGGCGACGACCGCTACGGCTATCGCGCCGACTTCATCCACCTGCTCGATCTCGCCAAGAGCGCGGCGTCGCAGCAGGCGCTGAACACCCACAACGGGCAGGAGTAGCGCCCGTGCACGCTCCCGCCCCGGCCCCGGGGCGGGGGCGTGTGTCGTTCATTCATTTCCCGAAAGCATCAGCGTCGGCACGCCGCCCGTGCCGCTTCGCACGGTGAAGACGGCCGTGCCGGGCTTGCGGCCCTTGCGCACCTCGGAGACGTTGATGCCGGCGGCCGCGATCCGCGCCTGTGCCGCTTGGGCGTCCTTCACCCGCCAGGCAAGGCCGCCGAACTTGTCCTTGGTCTCGTTGGCCGGCGCCTTCAGGCTCGCGCCGATCTCGACGATGGCGCCGCCGCAGCGGAAGAACAATTGCCGCGCCCCCCATTGCTCGTTGCTGCGGTCGAGGCGGAGATCGAGCCCGAGCCGCCCGCCATACAGCGCCACCGCACGTTCCGCGTCCGTCGTCTGCACCACGATATGGTCGAGATTGCCGACCGAGGCGTCGCCGAATTTCGCATCCGGCACCGCCCAGCGCTCCTTCGCCTGCTCGACCAGGAACAGCGCCACGCCGTTGCCGCTCTTGCGCCGCATCATCGCGATCCGCCAGCTGCGCTGCGTGCCGTCGGCGCCCTGCGTGACCGTCGTCTCGCTTGCCAGGAATTCGAGGCCGCGGCGGCTGAACAGTTGCACGGCGTCGTCCAGCTTCGCCACCGAGAAGCCGAACCCCCACATGCCTTCGCCGTAGCTCTCGATATCGCTGCGGATGCGGTCGGCTGCCGGGCCGTCGCCGTCCGCTGCCACGATGTCGAGGGCCGCGTTGTCGAATTGAAACCAGGCCTGCCGCCAGCCGCGCGCGCCGCCGCGCCAGTTCGGTGCGCGCCCGAAGATCACCTCGTAGTTCGCGACCGTCCGCTCGAAGTCGCGCACCTGAAGCCCGATATGGTCGATGCCGGTGATCATAACGCAAGCCTACCCATATCGGCCTTTGCCGCCAATCGGCGCTGGCGTTGACGCAGCGTCTGCCGTATCCCGTCACCATGAGCGCGATCGACGCAGCCAACGCCGTTCTCCTGCTCGGTTCGGCGCTGATCATTGCCGGCATTCTCTCGAGCTTGATCGCGACCCGCTTCGGCGCGCCCATGCTTCTCGTATTCCTCGGCGTCGGCATGCTGGCGGGCGAGGACGGTCCCGGACATCTGAGCTTCTCCGACTATCACGCCGCGAACCTGGTCGGTTCGCTGGCATTGAGCGTGATCCTGTTTGACGGCGGACTGCGCACGCGGCTTTCCGCCTTCCGCGGCCTGTTTGCGCCGGCGCTGGTGCTCGCGACGGCCGGCGTCGTGATCACCGCTGGTCTGACGGGGCTCGCCGCCCACTACTTGTTTCGTCTCGGCCCGGCGGAAAGCTTTCTGCTGGGTGCCGTCGTGGCCTCGACTGACGCAGCCGCGGTGTTCTTCCTGATGCGCACCGGTGGCGTGCAGCTCCGCCGCCGGACCGGCGGAATCCTGGAGCTCGAATCCGGCACCAACGATCCGGTCGCGGTCTTCCTGACCGTCGCCACCATTGCGTTCATGACCGCGAAAGGCGGCATGGGACCGCTCGGTATCCTGGCCCTCCTGCTCCAGGAAGGTGCGATCGGCGCGGCCTTCGGCCTGGCCGGCGGTTTCGCGCTGGTGTGGGTGCTGAACCGCGCACAGCTTCCCAGCGGCCTGCATCCGTTGCTTGCCGTGGCGGGCGCCGTCCTGGTCTTCGGGGTGACGGGCGTGGCGCACGGCTCCGGCTTCTTTGCCGCCTACATCGCCGGTCTTGTCGTCGGCAACCAGCCGGTGCGTGCCTATGCCGGAATCCTGTCGCTCAACGACGCTATCACCTGGCTGGCCCAGATTGTCATGTTCCTGGTGCTGGGCCTGCTCGCCACGCCGCATCGCCTGCTGGATGTCTTGGTCCCGGGCCTCGGCATCTCGCTGTTCCTCATCTTCGTCGCGCGCCCGGTCGCGACTTGGCTCAGTCTACTATTCTTCGCCTTCAATTGGCGCGAGAAGACCTTCGTGAGCTGGGTCGGCTTGCGTGGTGCCGTCAGCATCTTCCTCGCAGCGATCCCGACCCTCGTCGGACTGCCGCGCGCGACGCTCTATTTCGACGTCGCTTTCTTTGTCGTGATCGTGTCGCTGATATTGCAGGGCTGGACGACCAAATGGGTCGCCGGGCGCCTCGGTCAGATCGTGCCGCGCCGCGTCATGCCGGTGCAGCGCATCGAGATCGACCTGCCCGGACAGACAGACGTGGAGATGGTCGGCTATCCCGTGCTGCACGACAGCCGTGTGCTCGACGTCGCCGAAATGCCGCGCTGGACGCGCACGGCGCTGATCGTGCGAGACCGCCGGATCCTCGAGCCGTCCGAGGCCGGCAAGCTCAGAGTCGGCGACTACGCCTATCTGCTCGCGCCGGCGCTCCGCGTGGCGCGGCTTGACGGCCTCTTCGCGCCGCTCGCCGAGGCCGGTCATGCCGGCGACACCGATGCCGAGTTCGAGATTCACGGTGCGACGCAGCTCTCGGCGCTTGCCGCGATGTACGATCTTCGGCTTGGCGATCCCGGCGGGAGCCAGACAATCGCGCAGCTGTTCGCCGAGCGCTTCGAGCAGACGCCGGAGATCGGCGACAGCCTGCCGCTCGGCAACTGCACGCTGACCGTGCGGGCGGTCGAGAATGACGAGGTGATAGAGGCCGGCCTGCGCTTCGACGAGGAACAGAAGGCGCGGCCCTCGCGGGTCCGCGCCTTCGTGCAACGTCTCTTCGGGCGGGCCTAGCCGACGACGGGCTTGTCCTGGACGCGGGCGAAGAACTTCTGGCTCTGCTCGCCGCCCTGGTTGTAGTGCTTGGCGGTCGACCAATCCATGATCTTGCCGATGTTGGCCGCAACGTCGTCGGCGGTCGCGGCATGGCCGAGATTGACGCCGTCGGTCTCGACGAGCTGCGCCGCCGCGAACACGCCTGCCGCCGCGGTCAGGATCACGCCGGTCGGCGCGTCCTCGCTGCACAGATAGACAACCGCCGGCGTCACATATTCGGGCTTCAGCATGGCCAGAACGTTCGGCGGCATCAGGTTCTCGGTCATGCGCGTGCCGGCGACCGGGCAGATCGCGTTGACCTTGATGTTGTCCTTGGCGCCCTCGAGCTTCAGCGTGTTCATGAAACCGATCAGCGACAGCTTCGCCGCGCCGTAGTTGGTCTGGCCGAAATTGCCGTAGAGGCCGGTCGAGGAGGTCGTCACGATGATGCGGCCGTATTGCTGTTTCTTGAAGATCTCCCAGAGCGCCTTGCAGGGCTTGACCGTGCCCATCAGGTGCACCTGCATGACGGCGTCGAAGTCGCGCATCTCCATCTTGGCGAAGGACTTGTCGCGCAGGATGCCGGCGTTGGCGACCAGGATGTCGACGCGGCCCCACTTGTCCATGGTCTGCTGGACGAGATGCTGAACGCCGGCGTCGTCGCTGACCGAGGCCCCGTTTGCGATCGCCTCGCCGCCCGCCGAGGTGATTTCCTTCACCACGGCTTCGGCCGCGGCCGAGTTGCCGCCGGTGCCGTCGACCGCGCCGCCGAGATCGTTGACCACGACCTTCGCGCCACGCTTGGCGAGCTCGAGCGCATGCGCGCGGCCAAGACCGCCGCCGGCGCCGGTGACGATGGCGACCTTGCCCTTGAAGTCGATGGCCATGGGAAAGCTCCTTCAGGAAAGCGTTGAAAATGGCAGGGTCCGAGTGATGCCTCGCGCCCCATGCCGGGTCAAGCCGGAGCCGGCTCGCGCTCGCGCGCGAAAAACTGCCGCAGTGCCCGGTTTGCCGGGATTTCTATGCAGGTGCAGAGCAGGGCGCCCCAGCCGATGCAGACCAGCAGCAGGAGCAGCGGCTCCGGCCACCAGATCAGGTCGGCGAAGCGGATGCCGAAAACGAGCGTGTCGTCGGGCGGATAGGCGCTCTCGAAGAACCGGATGAGCTGCAGCCACGCCGTCTGCCCGATATAGATCGCGTAGGACCACTCGCCGAGCTTGAGCAGTGGCCGCAGATGGAAGAAGCGGGCGGCAATCCCGCGATCGAAGCTCAGCGCGTACACCAGAGCCAGCATCGGCAGCACGGTATAGATGTCGCGGTGGGTGTGCGACCAGCCGTTGTCGAAGGTGCCGAAGCCCCACCACACCAGCACCGCGATCTGGAACGCCGAGATCGCGCCCTCCGGCAGCGCATCGGCGGCGTCCCTTGTCTTCTGGTAGAGCACGCACATGCCGACGCCGGCTGCGAACGCGCTCATGCCGCGGAAGATGCCGTTGTGGAAGGTGATGTCGAGGCCATGCGCGCCGGTCGCCGCGAGATACCAGAGTCCCGCCACGCCGGCGGCGATCAGGCCGAGCGCGCTCAGCCAGCCTCCGCGCGTCAGCACGAGGTAGATCGGAAACAGGAGGCAGAGCAGGAACTCGACGCTGACGAACCAGCTCGCTCCGTTCCAGGAGAGATAGGGAAAGATGTTCCACGCTTGCACGAGGAACAGGTTGGCGATGAAGGTCTGCCAGGTGACGATCGGATGGTATTGCTGCTCGTAGATCGACTGCGTGCCGTTGGCGTGTGCAAGGGCGTTCAGCGTCAGCATCATCACCAGAATGTAGAGCAGCATCGCGAGATGCAGGGGATAGAGCCGCGACAGCCGGGCGACGAGGAATTCGCGATAGGCGCTGCCGCGCCAGAACTCACGCACCCGCGCGCCATAGATATAGGTGAGGATGAATCCGGAGAGCGCGAAGAAGAACTCGACCCACATGTAGCCGTGGCCGACCAGCAGGTCGAACGGCTTGAAGTTCCGGTAGTGATGCCCCTCGCAATAGTGGTAGAGCACCAGGATCAGCGGCGGGATCGCCCGCGCGCCTGCCAGCGCCTTGATCTCACCGGGCCTGGAAGCAACTGTCATGGCGCGGTGATCTCCGGATAGCACGTGGTGATAGCATCGACGGCGGTCCTGAGGCGGACGAAGCGGGATCCCGTGATCAGCACGAAAGGGAGGGCGCGGCGCTCCAGTTCGGCGCGCGTCTGTGCAAACATCTTCGCGCGCATCGCCTGGTCGGGAAAGTAGCGAATGCCGTCGGCGACGAACGGCACGTCGATGTCGCAGAGCAGATAGAGGTCGGCCGGATGGTCGATCCGGTCGAGATCGGCAGGCCGCGTGCCGAGCAGCACGTCCGCCCACACCGCCGTCATCACCGCATCGGTATCGAGAACCAGCAGGCCGTTCCTGGCCTTGCGCTGCGCAGCCGCGATCAGGAGTTCCTCGCCGCGCCGGATCGCGCGCAGATCTTCGAGGTCGCAGTCATTGCCGAAGATCTCGCAGTAGAACCGCCCGTATTCCGGAACCGCGACCGTTCCGAAGTGCTCGGCAAGCTCCGCGGCGAGCGTCGTTTTGCCCGTGGATTCCGGACCGTGAAGGCATACGGTCCTCATGCCGCGATCTCGCGCGCGGTCTCTGCGATCACGTGCCTGCGCCATTCCCAGAGTCCGGCAGCCGACATCACGAGGTACAGCACATAGAGCCCGGTCGTCGGATAGAGGCCCTTCCAGTAGTAGAGGCCGATCTGCACCACGTCGGTGATGATCCAGAGCACCCAGTTCTCGATCTTGCGCACCGAGAGCAGGTATTGCGCGACGACGCTCATCGCCGTGGTGTTGGCGTCCATCCAGGGCGCGACATCGTTCGTGTAGTGCTTCAGATACCAGCCCTCGCCGACGGTTATCGCGGCGACAACCGCGGACCAGACCGCGCGCGACGCGTTGCTCATCACCTCGACGCGGGCATGCCCTCCGGAATCGCGGGCGTGATACCAGTTCCACCAGCCATATATCTGCATGGCGAAGAAGAAGACCTGAAGCAGGGCGTCCGAATAGAGCAGGGAATCGCGGAATACGACGACATAGAAGGCGACGGAGGCCATCCCGAACGGATAGTTCCAGATGCTGCGCCGGACGAGCAGGGCAATGTTCGCCGCGCCCAGCAGCGCCGCAATGATCTCCGTCGTCGACATTCCTGCCCCGTGGTGGGCCCTGTACGCGAACCGCGCGCCGCCGTTCTAGCACGGTCGTGGACAGGTCGCGCCAGCGGCTTCCCCGGCCACGGATTTTCCGTAAGCTGCCGCTCTCGGGCCCTGGGGGAATCATGGCGCCATTTCAGGTTTACTTGCCGCAGCTGCAATCCGCGCTCGGCATCGTCGTCATCATCACCTTGGCCTGGCTGTTCTCGGAGAACCGCCGCGCCTTCCCCTGGCGCATCGCGATCGTCGGCCTCCTGCTGCAGGCCGGCATCGCCATCCTCCTCCTCAAGGTGCCGGTGGCGCGCGATGCGCTGTTCGGCCTCAACGGAGTTGTCACGGTCCTGACAGAGGCGACACGCGCCGGCACGGGCTTCGTCTATGGTTTCATTGGCGGTGCGCCGTCGCCGTTTCCGCCCAGCGTCGTCGATCCCACGCGGCTGACCAATTTCGCTTTCGCCGTTTTGCCGCTCGTCATCATCATCTCGGCCCTGTCGGCGATCCTCTGGTACTGGCGTATCCTGCCGCTCATCGTCGGCGCGATGGCCTTCGTGCTCCGCCGCACGCTCGGGATCGGCGGCGCGGTCGGCCTTGGCGCCGCGGCGACCGTCTTCCTGGGCAACATCGAGGGTTCGTTGGTCGTGCGGCCCTATCTGCCGAGGATCACCCGCACCGAGCTCTTCGTCCTGATGACGACGGGCCTTGCCGTCGTCGCCGGCACGGTGTTCGTCGTCTACGCCAACATGCTTGCCCATGTCCTGCCCGGTGCGCTCGGCCACATCCTCGTCGCCTCGATGATGTCGCTGCCGGCCGCGATCGTCGTCGCCTGCATCATGGTTCCGGGTGACGCGGTAACCGACATCTCCCAGAGCGACGACGCGCACAAGTATCATTCGACCATGGACGCGATGGCGCGTGGCACCGAGGACGGCCTCAAGATCTATCTCCAGATCGTCGCCATGCTGATCGTGACCACCGCGCTCGTCGCGATCGCCAATGCCATCCTGGCGCACGTCCCGCCGGTCTGGGGCGCGCCGCTCACGCTCCAGCGCATCCTGGGCTGGGTGTTCGCGCCGGTGGTCTGGCTCTATGGCGTGCCGTGGAACGAGGCGGTGCAGGCGGGAAGCCTGCTCGGCGTGAAGACGATCCTGAACGAGTTCATCGCCTACTCGCAGCTTGCAGCCATGCCGCCCCGCACCTTCGATCCGCGCACCACCCAGATCATGGTCTACAGCCTGTGCGGGTTCGCGAATTTCGCGAGCGTCGGCATCCTCATCGCGGGCTTCGGAACGCTGATCCCCGACCGCCGCGACGAGATCGTCCCGCTCGCGATGCGCGCCATCGTCTCCGGCACGATGGCGAGTGGACTCTCGGGCGCGATGATCGGGCTCCTGACCTTCACGTGATCACGGCGCCGCACACCCGACTTCCACCCGGCGCGACCATGTCGCGGCACCGTCACGCC
>Ga0335070_10004023_pt1 | contig 17141 bp, 15 predicted proteins | sample Lox_Sample_13_FD_206722 | JGI IMG/M metagenome (GOLD analysis project Ga0335070, IMG submission 206722) | Soil microbial communities from Loxahatchee National Wildlife Refuge, Florida, United States - Lox_Sample_1.3 | ecosystem: Environmental > Terrestrial > Soil > Wetlands | place: USA...
GAGAAGGCAGTCCGCCATAGCGATGCATGGTGTCGAAGACCCAATAGCAGGTTCCTCCACACCACAGAATTCCGCAGAGGTATCCAAGCAGAAATCCCTGCCATGGCGATGCCGGAGCGAGTTTCATAGGCGCATCCACCTGCAAGGCTCCGGCGGGTCGCGCCCGCAACAGCGCCATTAGCATCGGCGCAACTGCAATCCACGCCAGCAAGTACATTCCCGGCAGCGGAAAAATTGCGATCTGCAATCCTGCCGACACAATTGTCAGCAACCACGCGCTCGGATGGATTTTTCTCACCGCGCAAGCATAACAAACCCAAATCCGTCTCCGCTGTGAGCGGTTCCAGGTCATTGTTCTTCATTGCTCCCATCAGATACCATAGTTCGTCATGCTGTCCTTGTTGGGCATCTCACTGGTCCGCTTCCTCGAGGGAATGTTTGCTGTGGGCTTAGTCGGTTCGACGATCGTCCTCCTCATCACTTTCGTTGAAGATGCTGAACTTCTTTTTGGACGGGAGGACTCACACCACCCCTAAGGTGGCTTGAATTCGTCGACTCGAAGAATGTCATCTCCCTCTCAGCCCGCCAATAATCTCGGCAACCGCGTCCGCATCGTCGTGGCCACGTCGGTCATGCTGACGTTTATCTCGTACTGGCGGGCCGCCGCCATCGTCCTGAATGATCTCGCTTCCTCCGCCTTCTACGCCTGCGGCATCGCTGAGCAGGCCGTCGGCAAGTCGGCCCCCTGGTTCATCGTCGGGGTCATGCTCTTTTCCTTCACCGTTCGCGCCGTCTACGTCGAAAGTTGTTCGATGTTCGTTCGTGGGGGCGTCTACCGGGTTGTTAAAGAGGCATTAGGCGGCACCCTCGCCAAGTTCAGTGTCTCGGCCTTGATGTTCGACTACATCCTCACCGGGCCGATTTCGGGCGTATCCGCGGGACAGTACATCGCCGGACTGATCAATGAAGTGTTGCGCACCGCCGACGCGCACGGCTGGGTCCCTCGCGCCGTTCACGGTCTTTTCAACGGCACTCCGCAATTCAGCGTCAACGGCCTTTCTGTGGCCTTCGCCCTCGCGGTCACGGTTTATTACTGGTGGGAGAACATCAAGGGCATTCACGAGTCAAGCGAGAAGGCCCTGCGCGTTATGCAGATCACCACCATCATGGTGGTCGTGCTTCTGGCGTGGTCGGCGGTCACAATCCTCAAGTCTGGGTATCAGCACGTTCCGCTTCCCACCGCCGACAATCTGCATTTTTCGAATGAGTCCCTTGGCTTCCTGCGGCACACCTTCCCCGAGCAGAGTCTCGCTCACATGTTCGGGCTGCTAGGGATTCTGATCGCCTTTGGCCACTCCGTGCTCGCTATGAGCGGCGAGGAGTCGCTCGCCCAGGTCAATCGCGAACTCGCCCATCCCAAGCTCAAGAACCTGAAGCGCGCGGCGATCGTCATCGCGATTTACAGTTTCGTCTTCACAGGACTTTCTGCGCTGCTCGCGGTCATGCTCATCCCGGATGCGGTCCGCGTCCCCGTTTATAAGGACAACCTGATCGCCGGCTTGGCGATGTACATGTACGGTCCGGAAATCCTGCGCCTGATCTTCCGCGGCTTCGTCGTAGTCGTCGGATTTTTGATTCTCTCCGGGGCGGTGAATACTGCCATTATCGGCTCGAACGGCGTGCTCAACCGCGTCTCCGAAGACGGAGTCCTCGCCGATTGGTTCCGTCATCCGCATCGCAAGTACGGCACTAGCCACCGCATTATCAATATGGTGGTGTTGCTCCAAATCCTCACCATTCTCGCAAGCCGTGGCGATGTCTATGTCCTCGGTGAGGCCTATGCCTTCGGCGTCATCTGGAGTTTCACCTTCAACAGCCTTGCCATGTTCGTTCTCCGCTTCCGCTACAAGGGAGAACGGGGCTGGAAGGTGCCACCCAACATCACCATTGCCGGCCGCGAGATTCCCCTCGGTCTGGCGTCGGTTTTTCTAGTCCTTCTCTCGACCGCGTTGGTGAATCTCGCAACCAAGTCCGTGGCGACCGTGGCCGGCGTTTCTTTCTCGGTAGGATTTTTCATCGTCTTCACCGTCTCCGAGCGAGTGAATCGCAAGAAGTACGCCCTGGCCAAGCAGCAGATGAAAGATCATTTTCAGCTGTTGCAGCGCGATACCGTGGAGCGCGAGAGTCTGCGCATTCGTCCCGGAAACGTGCTCGTCCCCGTGCGCGACTACAACACGCTCACTCATCTGCGCTGGGCTTTGGAGAAATTCGACATACAGGATCAGGACGTCGTGGTGATGTCGGCTCGCATCAGCCGGTTTGGCTCCGCCGCTTATGATCTGGCTCCGGAACAGATTTTCAGCGACTACGAGCAGACGCTGTTCACACGTGCGGTTTCCGTTGCAGAAAGTTTTGGCAAGAAGGTTTCTCTTCTCGTCGTGCCCGCGGGCGACGTTTGGTCGGCGATCGTGCAGACCGCGAAAAACCTCGAATCGTCCGCTGTCGTAATCGGCGTCTCCAGCAAAATGACGCCGGAAGAACAGGCCTTTGCCTTGGGTCAAGCCTGGGAAGCTCTGCCCGAACCGAAGCGGCAGTTCGTCCTGCAGGTCGTCCATCCCGATGGCCACCTCGAAACTTTCCGTATCGGTCCACATACGCCGACGATGAAAGACGAAGACGTTCTCCTGCTCCATCGCCTTTGGCTTAACATCACCCACGAGCCGGGCCTCGAGAACGTCCATCATCACGAAATTTTGACCGAAGCCCTTACGCGATTTGCCCGCGATTACGGCGCCCGCGAGCGCGAAGACATTTTGCGCGATCTCAAGCGAATCGGAAACATGCCGCGCCACGCGGGCGCTCCCAAGCCCCCCGCGGTTCCGCTCGTTCGGAAAGAGGGCGGTGACGGCTATCCCAGTAGTGAAGCGGAAGAATAAGCGCATTGAGGGAGGCGAGCATTATCGCTTTATCTGCGATTGTGTGTGGCAAAACTCACTTCAACCGCGGCGAATCCTTGTCCGCGGCCTTCTGATCGTCGGCTCGAATCACGCCATCTTCCTCGGCATAGAACGAGCGATGTTCGGCGTCCATGTGCTTCGGGGTCATCGTCAGCACGAATCCCTCTTCGTCCTTGTCCCTCTCTTTGTGAGGTCGGAAGCCCGCCGTGTAATCTCCCCGGTCCATAGATAACGACATGCGCTTGGTAAAGCTGCCCGTCCCCGCGAGCTCGGTGAGCGTAGTAGTGTACTTGCCATGCCGTTGCTTGTAGGTGTGTTCGGCTCGCAGCACAACGCGCATGTAGCCAAGCGCCGCCGCCTCCGATTCCGAGTGCGCCGGATCGCCCGCAAATTTCGGCTTGTAAGTTCCTCCCGCCTGTGCCGCTGCCTGATTGCTTGCCTGACTTTGGTCCTGAGCCAGAAGTAATCCTGCTCCGCCCAGAATGAACAAAAGCCCGAAATTCAGCCACCAGCGCCGTTGTTCGCCCAATGCAACACCTCCGCGAGACCACTCTCTCGGGGTTACCCCCGTAATTGGACTCGGTTAGCAATCATTTCAATTCCGAATCGATTCAGGCACTCTTAAACAGTAAGCAATCCTAACAGGGAAACCTTGATGAAAGCAGCTGTTGCGAAAAAACCGATTATTCGTGTAGCCGTAGTGGAAAGCGATCCACTGCGCTTTGTCGGCTTCCGTGCTCTCTTTGATTCCGAGCCCGATCTGGAGCTGGTTTCCGCGTCGCTCGCCGACGTTGGTCAGCTCACTGCCATCGATCTCGTTCTCCTCGGCAACCGCAACGGCCAGAACCTGTACGACATCATGGCGAGCCTCAAGGCCATTCGCCCGGATCTTCGCATCATCGTCACCGGCTCCGGCATGGACGATGAAAGCGTCCTCAAAGCCATCGCCGCCGGCGCCAAGGGTTACGTCGACGAGGCCGCGTCCCCGACCGAATTCATCCAGGCTCTCCGCATCGTTCATCAAGGCTCCGTATGGGCGCCACGCCGCGTTCTCTCGACCTTTATCGAGCGCGTCAGTTCAGCCCCGGGCCGCATCTTCCCTGCCGGCCGTGTCACCTTCACCGACCGCGAAAAGGAAGTTCTTGAGATGCTGGTTGCCGGCCGCTCAAACAAAGAAATCGGCTCCGCTCTAGGCATTGAAGAGCGGACTGTCAAAGCCCACGTCGCGAAGCTGATGCGCAAGGTTGGAGTGCAAAACCGTATCGCTCTCTCCGTTCATGCGATCACGCACTCGCTCGTGGCGGCGAAGTAGACGAAGTTCCAGAATCCGCAGTCGAGTAACGCTCGGCCATCTTCCGTGCGGTTAGATGGCCGCTGCAACAGCCTGATGGGCTTTCGGCCCTATCCCTCTAACAACAGCCCATCCTGACATCTCCGCTGTCTGTCACCCGCGTGCCGAAGGCTTCTTTGGGTACGGGCGCGCCCTTGAACCGAGCTATCCAGCGGCGGATAGCATCGAAGACTACCAGCATTACTCCTACGATGAAGATCGACATAAGAATGGAATCGAGATAGCCGGCGAAAACCTTGCCTGCTTGCCTGGTCAGCGGCCAGAAGATGTTTTTGATCGAGAGCACCCCCGCCGTCACCGTGGTGATGCCGACGAAGCACATGGGAAGGACCGTTATCCAGGCATAGCGCGCCTTGCCCATGTTGATGAGGAAGGTTGTGGTGACGGCGAGCGCGATCGTCGCGAGTAGCTGATTGCCGGTGCCGAAGAGCGGCCAGATGGTCGAGATGCTGCCGGTGTAGATGAGATATCCCCAGCCGAGGACTACCACGCAGCTCGTGATCAGATTTCCCGGCAGCCATTTCGTATTGCCGAAAGGCTTGTAGACTTTGCCCATCAGTTCTTGAAGCACGTAGCGTGCGACGCGGGTGCCGGCGTCGACCGTGGTTAGGATGAAGAGCGCCTCGAACATGATGGCGTAGTGATACCAGTAGCCCATGAGGCGGTCCATGCCGGGCAGGCCGCGGAAGATTTGCGCCATGCCTACGGCCAGCGAAACTGCGCCGCCGGTGCGGCCGGCCAGTTGCTCGCCGACTTCGCGCGAGAACAGATCGAGGTTCACTGTGGCATAGCCTAGTTTGCGGAAGACTTCGGGCGCGGCATTGATGGCGAAGTAGTCTCCGGGATGAAGCGAGCAGGCGGCGATGAGGGCGAGGATTCCGACTAGAGACTCGGCGGCCATCGCGCCGTAGCCGATGAAGCGCGCGTCGGTCTCTTTGTCGAGCATCTTGGGCGTGGTGCCGGAGGCGATCAGGGAATGAAAGCCGGAGATCGCGCCGCAGGCGATCGTCACGAAAAGAAATGGAAAGAGCGTGCCCTTGATGATCGGGCCGCCTCCGTGGATGAAGGGCGTGAAGTTCGGGAAGCGAATGTTGGGGTGAACTACGAAGACACCGACAATCAGGACGGCGATGGTTCCGAGCTTGACGTAAGTCGAGAGATAGTCGCGCGGGACTAGCAGAAGCCACACAGGAAGGACCGAGGCGACGAGACCGTAGATGGCCATCAGGATGGTGATCTGGTGCGGCGTGAAGGTGAGTACGCCTGAAGCGGTGCTGTGCGCGAACCAGCGTCCGGCGACGACGGCGGCAAGCAGCACGATGACCCCGAAGATGCTTGGGCCGGTGACGGCGATTTTTCCTGTCTGGCTCTTAAACATCCACAGGCCCATGATGAGGGCGATGGGGATGGTCATGCCGATGGTGAAAACTCCCCATGGGCTGTTGGAGAGTGCATTCACTACGACGATGCCGAGTCCGGCTAGCGTGACTAGCAGAATGAAGAGGACCGCGATCATCGCGACGAGGCCGGCAAAGGGGCTGATTTCCGTGCGTGCGACATCGGCTAGTGAACGGCCTTGATGACGCACGGAGGCTACTAAAACCGTCAGGTCCTGCACGCATCCGGCTAACACGGCGCCGATTAACAGCCAGAGGAAGCCGGGAGCAAACCCGAACTGTGCGGCGAGCGTTGGGCCGACCAGCGGACCTGCACCGGCGATGGCTGCGAAGTGATGTCCGAAAAGAACCCAGCGCGGCGAAACGACGTAGTTATGGCCGTCGGCGAAGAGGTGGCTTGGGGTGGTGCGGCGGTCGTCGAGCGCCAGCGCTTTGGCGGCGATGAACGCGCTGTAGTAGCGGTAGAAGATGGCGTAAACGCAAAGCGCGGCCAGCAAAACCGGGAAGGTATTCATGGCTCACCACACGAGACGAGCAGGATGAGAGCGGTCGAGCGCCTGCCGGCCTTGTTCAACCGACGATCCTACAGCCAGGCGCGTTGCGCAACAATCTCTCGTTGCTCAAGCAGGAGCAATAATTCTTGCAACCAAGATCGAAATGGGGTGATAGGACCGCGAGGATACGGCGCTAATCCTTCAGCGGAACCATGGGCTGATCGCCGCGGCAGAAAGTGGCGACGCGCATGAGGCCATCTGGCTGCGGCAGAGTGACTACCGGCCCGTAGCAATACACGGCGTGGCCATTGGCGGCAAAGTACCACTTGCCGCCCTTCTTTTTGGCGGGCTGCTCCGAGGAAATTGGTGCGAGTTTGGCAGGAGGCGTGAGCTTGGGAAACGGCAGCGACAAAGCCAGGGCCAGGGCTAGGACTTTCATAGGGTCTCGCTTGTTTACGGCCCCACAGCGGGCCGAGCTCACAGAACCTTTTGTTGCCGCTTTTTCTCTGGCGCGCTTCCATCGCGCGCTCTGGTTTTCCGTGTTGTTTAAACACCCGCCCTGTACCACGCAGGGCGGGCCTTACCTACCAAAACTCAAATCGTGTGCGTCGCGCGGCGGACGTCTTCGAGGTCAGACTGCGGCTTGCCGGGCGTCTGCTTCAGTGCACGCGACGGCTTTCTCCCTTGCTTCGATGGCTTGTCGGAACTCTGCGGTGCCGCCGCTGCGGGCGCGCCATTCTTCTTGTCGCTTGGGGCGGTCTGATTGTGCTGGCGCTGGCTCTCAGCAATCTGCATCTTCAGCGCGGCGAGCTGATTACTGTCCTGCAGCATGGCGCGAATCAGGGTCCGCTGCGATTCAATGGTCTGGCCCTGCTCGAAAACGAGCAGGGTGAGCAGGCAGTAGGAAATGACAAAGAGAACCACCAGGATCGGAAGCATTGCGGCCGGCCGGTTGGCCTTCTGAGCGGCTTTGCACTCGGCGCTGTAAGCGATGGTCACGGGGCCCCCAAAATTTGCCCCCTTAACGCCCGGGGCTGCACATATCTAATGCATCCGGGAATCCATACGTTGCTCTGCTGATAAACCATTGAGAACGCAACCTTTAAGGGGGAAATAGGGGCTTTTATGTAGGCTTCAGGTGAAAGGGTCTGCACTTTATGGGTAACGCGCCCAGCGTTATGGAGGGATGTGTTCGCTGGAAAGCCGCGCCAGGCAAGGCTTTTCGCCGGAAGCATGCTCTTTTGGGGCTTCCCCGTTTACGCCGGTTGCGCCCCGGTCTGCGTCTTGGCGAGCAGCGTTGCGGGTTGAGTCACCAGATGCTGAATGCCGACATACTGTCCCCGCACACGCGCCCAGCGCGACTGGTGGGGCCGTATGTCGACATGGACAAAGCCGCCGTCATAGACGCCGATTCCGCCGTTTAGGAAGGTTGGGACCTGAAGGGCGAGTTCGTACATTTGCTGAAGCGAAAGACCGGGGATGGAGATGTCGGCGGCCATGCCGCGAGTGTGCTCGCTGTCGGTGACTCCGCCGACTTCCTGGTTGTGCGTGGTGCAGCGATACGCGTCGTGGACGACGATTTCTTTTCCGGCGAGCGCGCGCAGCTGCTCGATGGCGGCGAGGAGGCCGTTTTCGATTTTGAGCTGGCCGCAGCAGCGGCAGGCAAGTTCGGACTTGGAAAAATGCTCGCTGATATCGCCCATTGGATCCTCGGATCGACTTTCCGGCCTCGGGGAAAGTGCCGCCGGTCTAGTTCTATCTGAGCCGAGAGCTGCGAGTGCCACAGTGAGCGCGGTCACTTTGAAAATGTTCGGTTTTGGGGAGGATCAGAGAAATGGCGGAGACTTGGCCGCCTGCGACCTTTCGCCGTGACGTGTATCTAACTTTTTGGAGATGAACAATGACTGAAAAGGCGGTAGAGAAGACTGAGGATGTGGGATCGGGAAAAGTTCGGAAGAACGACCAGGATTGGCGAGAGAAGTTGACACCGGAGCAGTATCACGTGGCGCGCCAGTGCGGAACCGAACCGGCGTTCACCGGCAAGTACTGGAACATGCACGACGATGGGTCGTATCACTGCGTGTGTTGCGGAGCGCTGCTGTTTGGGTCGGATACGAAGTTCGATTCCGGCACGGGCTGGCCCAGCTTCTATAACGCCGCGGACAAGAAGAACATTAAAGAGCTAGTCGACAACAGCTATGGGATGACGCGCACCGAAGTCCGCTGCGCCAACTGCGACGCTCACTTGGGGCATCTGTTCCCCGATGGACCGCGGCCGACCGGGATGCGGTATTGCATCAACTCCGCGTCGCTCGATTTCAAAAAGAAGTGAAGTAGCTGTCAGCTGTGAGCCGTGAGCTGTCAGCTCACAAATAGAAAGGGACAGGCGGTTTGCCTGTCCCTTCTTTTTGCCGGGTCCTTGAATCGTCGGTTAACGCATTCGTTCCCGCAAACTTTTATGCCTGGCCGGCCGTGGCGGCCATCGCCTTCGGAGGCTGATTGGACTGATTGCTCGTGCTCGCGGCAGCGGCTTTTGCCGCTTCCGTCGATTTGTTCTGATGCTGATTCTGTTCTTTCTTTTCCGAGTGGCGAACTTCGACTCCGCCTTTGAGCACCGCGCCTTCTTCCACGCTGATGCGGTGCGTGATCACGTCGCCCGAAAGCACGCCTTCATTGCGGATGTCGAGGCGGTCGGAGCATTCGACGTTGCCCTGCACCTTGCCCATGATGACTACTTCTTTGGCCACGATGTTGGCGGCGACGTTGCCGTTGCGGCCGACGGTGACGCGATTCTCGGGAAAGTTGATGGTGCCTTCGACGCGGCCATCGATGAAGAGCGATTCGGCGCCGGTGATTTCGCCCTTGATGACGAGCGAGCGGCCGATATTGGCTTGGTCCATCGGCGAACTGGACTTGACTGGTGTGTAACTCGGAGCGGGAGCGGCTGGGGCGTACTTGCTTTCCGGAGACTGCAACATGAAGAACCTCGCTTGGGCTCCGCGGCCAAAGAGAGTTGGATCTTTGGCCGCGGTCGATGGGCTTCCTGAACCGCGAGTGAAGAATCGCACGGAAGGCCGTGTTACGGATAGTTACCGAAGTACCGGCTGATTACTGCTCTGGAAGGGCATTCGTCGACTCGCCAAAATTTGCTTGATTAGCGGTAAATTAGAGCGGGTCTTGGCCTTCAGGTTCATAAGACCGCGGCAAAAAGCTTTTAAACGCAGAGATCGCAGAGAACGGCCGCAGAGTTCGCTGAGAAGAGCGAGAGATTAGATTGCGATCGAGTCGCGGCTCTCAATTTTGCATGCGGCGCCACGAATGCAGGTTGACCGCGCTCATCGCGATGCAGAATACGTTGGCGGGAATAAATCCAATTTGTGCGGTACGAAGTCCGATGATGCAGATGATGACGCTGTTGACCGTCGCCAGCGCCCAGCCTTCCCAGCAGCGCCGTCCCACGAGGATGGTGGATGCAATGGTCAAAATACAAGACAGATAGTCGAGCCTAAACACGAGAAACTCCTTCAACGACATTGTGAGGTCAGACCCTGTAAATTCCTTGTGACTTAGTCACGTAACCTCGTAACGGAAGTCACGCGACTAGTGTTGCTTTCCCAACGTAGAACGCCTTGGCCTCATACGTCGATTGGCAAGAGCGAGAGCCGGCTTATACAGGCTAAAGTTTTCTGCGGCGGATCCCGATCAGAGGAACGCTTGGAGTTGCCCTGGGTGTGGCGATTCGTAGTGCTTGCAGGGTACGGCTGCTTGGGTTTGTCGAGGACTCTCGCGGCCGAGTGTTTAAGCACGCAACCGCCGCGATCCAGGGCCTCCGAGAGCCCCGCCGCTTGTCGGTTACGCAGCCTTTTCCGAGCCTGACTAGTGAATTCGCCGCCAGCAGAAAAGCATGGCAGGATATGGGTAGCATGAAAGAGAAGATATCTATCACGCTCTCGCGTGAAGTGCTGAACGCCATCGACCGCACAGCCGGGTCGAAAAAATCGCGCTCAACCGTGATTGAAGCCGTCCTTGCGCAGTACCTTCGCAAAGGTGCTCGGGCCCAAATTGAAGCCCTCGATCTGGAGGCTCTGAACAAAGCAGCGGATGAGCTTACTCCTCAGATAGAGGATGTGCTTCGTTACCAGATCGAAGGATTGGTTCGGAGACGCCTCAGGCACCGATCGAGCGTGAGAGTGCGCGCCAATTGGCCGCGCTCGCCGGTTCGATGCCGCGCTTGAAAGCTATTCCGCGGCGACGGGCCGAAGAGAAGTAATGCGTTGTTAAACCAAAAAAAGTGGGACACCGGGTCAGGGTGTCCCTTACCTACCAGCAACTTCAGTGCGGAGACGGAGTTGTTAGGGCTTGAGGCCCCGTTTCTGATCTCTACTTGTTTTCATTAATCGCGCCGAATTCCCTCTTTGCGATCACCGGACGCGCGGCTCTGGCTGATGCGACCGCCGGAACGGCTACCGCCGCTCCATAGCGCTCGAGCAACACCGGAACCATGGCGCCCTCGGCTTCCTTGACGAAAGTGAGTTTGCTTTCGCCGAGAAGGTCGACGCGGACGAAATCGCCCAGCTTGACCTGGCCGGTTGCGACCAAATTTGCCAGCGGGAAAACCAAGTGCCGCTCGATGGCGCGCTTCAGGTGCCGCGCACCATATTTCGGGTCGGTGCCTTCGCGCAGCAGGAAATCTTTCACAGCCGCGGTGCAGTTGAAGACGAACTGATGCGCGCCTGAGGCCATCAGCACGCGCTGCTGCACGAGGCCGAGTTCGATCTCGAGGATCTGGCGGAGATGCTCGTCGCGCAGAGTCTTGAAGACCACGACTTTGTCGATGCGGTTCATGAACTCCGGGGCGAACTTGCGGCGCGCGGCATCGACGGCTGAGCGGTTGATCTTCTCGTCGAGCGAGTTATCGATCTGCACCGCTTTCGGTGCGAATCCGAAACCGCCTTCGACCAGACCGTTCATCTCGGTGGCGCCAAGGTTCGAAGTCATGATGATGATGCAGCTCGAAAGATCGACACGGCGATTGTCGCCCAGGGTCAGTGTCGCCTTGTCCAGGATTCCAAGCAGTAACTGCCAGAGCGAGTCGCTGGCTTTCTCGATTTCATCGAAGAGCAGGATCGAGAGCTTCAGCTTCTCGGTATGCCACTGGTTGATGGCTTCCTGTGTCAGCAAAGGATGCGTCTCGCGGTGGCCGAGGTATCCCGGAGGCGAGCCGATGAGCTTGGCAATTTCGTGCGAGTGCTGGAACTCGGCGCAGTCGATCTTGATGCAGGCTTTGGCATCTCCAAAGAGTGACTCGGCGACCGCTTCGACAACGCGAGTCTTGCCGGAGCCGGTCGGGCCAAGAAACAGAAGGTTGCCCACCGGCCGGCTGGGGGCATTCATGCCTGCCAGAAACATCTGGTAGATTTCGGCGATCTTCTCAATCGCCTGGTCCTGTCCCACGATCTTGCGGCGGAGGTTCGTTTCAAAATCGCGGGCATCGTTGCTGCGGCGGCTAGGATCGAGCACGGTTGCAAGGTTCGTTCTCATTCGCTCTGGCCCTTGTTTCCTTTCCGGAAAGTACAAGTTTTCTGGGAAGCTGCTCATTTTCGTCACCGGGTATTTGGCTGTACCTCTCCGTTACCCGTTACTCCCTTGTGCACGCCGCTCGCCAACCTGCCAAACTCCGTAAATCCTGTCTTTCTGGCGGGTTTAGATGCAGCTAGCTCAATCCTTATGAACCCGAGTTTTCGTCAACAATTTCCCTATAAGCAATTATTTGCGACTGCAGGAGTGCCCTGTACCCACGGCCGAAACCGCCTTGAACCGCCGTCTAGAGGCTTGGCCCGTTCGTAACTGGCAAGCCCTATTACCTCTATCCCACAATCAGATAGCAACTTTCCCACTCGGAGAAAACATTTGTCCCTGCCTTGGCTGCGCGCCCGCTTGTCGTGCCCGGTTATAAACCGAGCGCTCTTTCGCAATGTCCTGATGCTTGGGCAAGTCGTCAGCCTATCGACTGCACTGGCTGCGGTGCAAAATCCCCACTCCGCGCAGTTAATCCAAGCCAATGCAGCTTCCTCCGCTTCGGTTAAGAACGCATCCGTGCAAACGACCAATGCCAAGCCGGTTCAGGCGCCTGTCACCATCTCCGTCCCACCGGGCAGCGAACTCTACATCGCGCAACGCGGAGACAGCATTCCCTCCGTGGCGCGCAAATACCTGCGCAGGACCAAATATTTAACATCGAGTGAACTGGGAGACGCGATCCGCTCCGCCAATGGCAACCGGACAAGAGCGTTTCTCAAACCCGGAGATCAGATCCTGATCCCCGGAATTCTCGAATCGCCGATTATAGAGAAGTCCGTACCGGTTGCAAGAGATTTCGAAGTGCGCGCGGTTTATTTAACCGGAGTAATGGCGGGCAGCGATCACGGCGCACGCATTATCCGGCATTGGCGCGAGGTCGGCGGTAATGCTGTGGTGTTCGACATTAAGGATAGCGATGGCATCGTCAATATCTCGTTTGACCATGCGTTCGCGACAGGGCAAAAGCACTACATCTCCGACTTACCCAAGTTTGTGCGCTTCCTGCATTCGCAGAACATGCACGCCATCGCCCGCGTAGCGATCTTCCGCGATGAGCACCTCGTAAGCACTCATCCCGAGTTGGCCGTCCATTCCCATCGCACCGGCGGTCCCTGGCGCGAGAACGGCAAGCTCGTTTGGACCGATCCCTCAAACCGCAAGGTTCAGGACTACGACATCGCGCTGGCGAAGTTCGTGGCGCAGCAAGGCGTAGACGAAGTGCAGTTCGACTACGTGCGCTTCCCCGCCGAAGGCGACCAAAAAGACGCCACCTTTAACTTTCAAAGCGAGCATCCGGACTGGCAGCGCTCGACTGTGATTGCCGAATTTCTCAAGCGCGCCTACGCCGAAATTCATCCGACGGGAGTGTTGCTCTCGCTCGACGTCTTCGGCGTCATGGCCTGGCAACGCCCGGTCGACCTCGCCCACACTGGGCAAGACATCGTGGCCATGGCCAAGCACTGCGACGTGCTCTCGCCCATGATTTATCCGTCGCACTTCTTCGGAATGGACGGCTACGCCAAACCGGGTGACGCGCCGGAGCACTTCATCGGCGAGTCCATGGACCGCTTCAAGCTAATAACGAAAGACAGCGGCGTAGTGATTCGTCCCTGGCTGCAGGCCTTCGCCTGGCGCACAAAGACTTACTCGCCTAAGTATGTTGAGATCCAAGTCACGACCGCAAAGCAAAAGGGCGGGATTGGCTTTCTTTTCTGGAATGCTAACAACGATTACTCAAAGCCCTATACCGCTATGCCGGAGATGCGCGCGGCTAAAAGCGAATATTTCCGCGGTGACGAGGTGGGAGTGAAAACCGAGGCCGCGGCAGCGGGCGCCGCATCGATTGCGCCAGGTACGGGCGGCAATGCTGCGCCAGCAAAGAGCCCTGCGGGCGGCGCCGCTGACAGTACGTCTGGCGACGGCCACAAATCGCCCACCATCTGGCGCCACTAAACACCGATAGCGCCAGCAACTCGTCCGCGATTATGGCGTCGTCCTCGCCGCTGTGCCATCGCGCAATGTTCATCCCGCCAAGACTCTATTTCCCTTCATGCTTTCGAATTCTTGATTTAAACTGCCATTAGTCGATATCCAGCCGCACGGTAGGCTTGGTTACAACGATTCGGAAACCCCCAGCCGCTTCCGCGCATCTTGAAACGCACAAGGAGTTTTCATGGCCATTCAGAAGACGGAAAAAGTGTGGCACAACGGCAAGTTCATCAACTGGGATGACGCCACGATCCACGTGATGTCGCACGTCGTGCACTACGGCTCTTCGGTTTTTGAAGGCATCCGCTGCTACGCCCTGCCGAGCGGCCCGGCCATTTTCCGCGCCAAAGAACACATGGAGCGGCTGATCAACTCCGCGCGCATCTACCGCATTGAAGTTCCCTTCACGGCCGACGAAATCTTGAACGGCATGGTCGAACTTGTCAGCAAGAACGGCGTGTGGCCCTGCTACATCCGCCCGGTCATTCTGCGCGGCTACGGCGAGGCCGGTGTGAATCCCTTCAACTCGCCGACTGAGGTTTACATCTGCAATTATCCGTGGGGAAAATATCTGGGCGCGGACGCAACCCAGGGCGTGGATGTCTGCGTTTCATCATGGACGCGCATCGCTCCGAACACACTGCCGGCGATCGCCAAGGCGGGCGCGAATTACATGAATTCGCAGCTCATCAAGATGGAAGCCATCGTCAATGGGTACGCCGAGGGAATCGCGCTCGACGTAAACGGATTTGTCAGTGAGGGCTCGGGCGAAAATTTGTTCGTCGTGCGCAAGGGCGTGTTGCAGACCGCGGCTCTTGGCAGTTCGGTTCTGCCCGGCATTACGCGCGATTCGGTTCTGCAGATCGCGCGCGACCTAGGCATCCAGATTGCCGAGCAGCCAATTCCCCGCGAGTCGCTGTACATCGCCGATGAGGTCTTCTTCACCGGCACGGCCGCCGAGATTACGCCGATCCGCTCCGTCGACAAGATCACCGTCGGCGACGGCAACATTGGGGAGATCACCCGGTCGATTCAGCAGGAGTTCTATGGCGTGGTGCGCGGCCAGAAGGCTGATCGCCATAATTGGCTTACGCCGGTGCCTGTGAACACGAAACAGCCGGTTACGGTTTAGTTCAGCCTGGTATTCGGGGCGGTGCGATTCCGCCCCTCTTCGCCTTGCTCTTCCGCCGCTCCTCTACTAAAGTAGCTGCGCGCCGTTTCTCGCGGCGTATTCGCCTCGATATCGCCAGCCTGAAGGAGAGTCTCTATGCATGCTCCCACGCCTGAATTCCTGCTGACCTACCGCGCCATGATGATTGATGGCTTGTCTCGTGAAGTTGAAAAGACGAAAAACGTCCTCTCGGCCATTCCTGAAGAAAGACGTGATTACCGCCCCGAGCCCTGCGCCCGTACCGCGTGGGACCTCGCGTGGCACATCGCCAGTTCCGACGTGCATTTTCTCGACGGCATCGCCGACTTGAAGTTCAACATGAATCCGGCGGAAGACAAGCCGGCAAACGTCGCCGAACTCGTCGCCTGGTACGAAGCCAACATCAATCGCGCTGCCGACCGCGTGCGTGCGATGACCGCCGAACAACTCGGCACCCCGGTTGAGTTCTTCGGAGTCTTCAAGCTGCCTGCCGTGTTCTATCTGCAATTCATGAACAACCACAGCATTCACCACCGCGGAGAGCTGGCGACCTATCTCAGACCAATGGGATCGAAAGTGCCGCAGATCTACGGTGGCAGCTACGACGAGCCATTTCAGCCGCCGGCAGCAGCAAGCGCGGCATAGCTTTGTGTAGCGCGGGCGCCCCGCCCGCGAAATGTCTATGCCAAGGAGAAATTTTAGGTTGAGAAAGCCGCTCGCGAGGGCGGCTTTTCTTTTCTGGCGAGAGCGCCTCTGCCTATTTCATTTGTGTTTGGGGCGCTTTATTTTCGGAAGTTTCCCGCCGTAAAACAGTTTGAGCAGATCATCGGGAAGTGGAGCGTCAAATCTTCTGATATCCAGATCTTCCCGCGATCCATGCCCATGGGACGTTCCTTCGCGGGCTTTTCTTCGATTCGGACCAAACGTGCCGCCGGAACTCCCCAGCGAGTGATAATGACTTTCTTCCCCTGTGATCGCGCGGCGCAGCAGGCGGAGGAAGTGCCGCTTAGCTTTTTGAACTCCAACTTCCATAGTCTGAAATATCGGCTAAATGTCGGACCGATTCATAATCTCCGTCCGGTCCCTGGCCCGAAGCTCGCGACTCGCAACTCACACCCAAAGTCTCGTTACCTCCGTCATCTCGCCCGAGTGCCCTCCATCCGTCATCATGAATGGAGTTAGCTGGAACCTCGCCCAAATGAATATCGATGACCTGCTCCGTATTGCCATGGAACGCCGCGCCTCCGACTTGCACCTTAAAGTGGGAAATTACCCCCACCTGCGCATCGACGGCGACCTGTTTCCGCTGACTGACCAGCCCCGCGTCTCCGCGGAAGACATGCTGAATATGGCGTTCAGCATGATGTCGGCGCGGCAGAAGCAGAAGTTCAAAGAGACCACGGAAATCGATATGGCCTACGGCGTCGCCGGCCTGGGGCGCTTCCGCGTGAACGTCTTCCAGCAGCGCGGCAACGTTGGACTCGTCCTCCGCGTCATTCCGACCAAGATTCGCGCGCTTGACGAACTCTTCCTGCCCAAGGTGGTCGAGCAGATTTGCGACATGCCTCGCGGCCTGGTGCTCGTCACCGGCGTCACCGGCTCCGGAAAATCGACTACGCTCGCGGCCATGGTCGACCGCATCAACTCGACCCGCGCCGAGCACATCATTACCATCGAAGACCCGATCGAATTTCTGCACCGCGACAAGAAGGGTTACGTCAACCAGCGCGAGGTCGAGGTCGATACGCCCTCGTTTTCAGCCGCGCTCCGCGCCAGTTTGCGTCAGGATCCGGACGTCATCCTCGTCGGCGAAATGCGAGACCTTGAAACCATCGGCACCGCTCTGCACGCCGCCGAAACTGGCCACATGGTCTTCTCCACGCTGCACACGCTGGACGCCGTCGAAAGCATCAACCGTATCATCGCTATCTTCCCGCCGCCGGAGCAGAAGCAGATTCGGCTCCAGCTGGCGGCCGTGCTCAGAGCCATCGTCAGCCAACGCCTCGTGCGCCGCTCCGACGCCGACGGCCGCGTGCCCGCCGTCGAAGTCATGGTCACCACGCCTTACATTCGTGAGTGCATTCTGGTGCCGGAAAAGACGCGTGCCATCCGCGACGCGATCTCGTCGGGCACATCGCAATATGGCATGCAGACCTTCGACCAGTCGCTCTGGGATCTGTTCCAGGCCGACCTCGTCAATTACGACACCGCGCTCGAGAACGC
>Ga0335070_10004025_pt1 | contig 17134 bp, 12 predicted proteins | sample Lox_Sample_13_FD_206722 | JGI IMG/M metagenome (GOLD analysis project Ga0335070, IMG submission 206722) | Soil microbial communities from Loxahatchee National Wildlife Refuge, Florida, United States - Lox_Sample_1.3 | ecosystem: Environmental > Terrestrial > Soil > Wetlands | place: USA...
CGGTCGAGCTCGGGGCGGCCCTGCTCGTCCTGTTCACCGCGAAGCTCGACCCGAAGGCCTCGCTCGTCCTGGCCATGGCGGGCCCGACCGGAATGGGTCTCTTCCATCTCCTGAAGAAAAGGTGAGGAGGCACGACATGGACAGCAAGGATCTCATCGCCATCGAGGACATCTACGGGGCTCATAACTATCATCCCCTGGACGTCGTCATCGCCGAGGCCAAGGGCATCTGGATGTATGACGTTGAGGGCCGGAAGTACCTCGACTTCCTGAGCGCCTATTCCGCCGTCAACCAGGGACACCGGCACCCCCGCATCGTCAAGGCCCTGACGAACCAGGCCAAGAAGCTGACCCTGACCTCGCGGGCCTTCCGCAACGACCAGTGGCCGCAGCTGGCCAAGGAGCTCTGCGAGATGACGGGCTACGAGATGGTGCTGCCGATGAACTCGGGCGCCGAGGCCGTGGAAACCGCCATCAAGACAGCCCGCAAGTGGGCCTACCAGAAGAAAGGCGTCCCCCAGGACCGGGCCGAGATCATCGCCTGCGCCAACAACTTCCACGGCCGCACCGTGACCATCGTCGGCTTCTCCACGGAGGCCCTTTACCGCCAGGATTTCGGGCCGTTCACGCCGGGCTTCCCGGTCATCCCCTTCGGCGACGCCGAGGCGCTCGAGAGGGCCATCACGCCGAACACGGCGGCCTTCCTCGCCGAGCCCATCCAGGCCGAGGCGGGCATCCTCATCCCGCCTGACGGCTTTCTGAGGAGGGCCCGCGAGATCTGCATGGAGCACAATGTTCTCTTCGTCGCCGACGAGATCCAGACCGGTCTGGGCCGGGTCGGCAAGCTTTTCGCCTGCGAATACGAAGGCGTCCGCCCGGACATGGTCATTGTCGGCAAGTCCTTGGGCGGCGGGTGCTATCCGATCTCGGCCGTCCTCGCCGACCGCGCCGTTTTGGGCGTGTTCAAGCCGGGAGAGCACGGCTCGACCTTCGGCGGCAACCCCCTCGCTTGCGCCGTGGCCCGCGAGAGCCTGCGGGTCATCCGCGAGGAGAAGCTCGTAGAGAACGCCGCCGAGCGGGGCCGCTACTTGGTCGAGAAGCTACGGAAGGTCCGCAACCGCCGCATCAAGGAGGTCCGCGGCCGCGGCCTCCTCGTGGGCATCGAGTTGCGGCCCGAGGCCGGCGGAGCCCGCCGCTACTGCGAGGAGCTCATGAAAGAGGGACTTCTCTGCAAGGAGACCCACGAGAACGTCATCCGCCTGGCGCCGCCGCTCGTCATCAGGGACAAGGACATCAATTGGGCCCTCAAGCGGATCAAGGCCGTCTTCAAACGGCTCGAGAACGGCTGAGCGGTCGTCCGTCGGGCCAGCTGTCGCCTTTTGGGGACAGAAGCCGCGCCGTCCGACGCCGGCCTTTGCCGGGACCCGGCTTGGCATATCTTTTGCAAAGGACAGGCTCAGGAGGACGAAAATGAAGAAAAGCTTGGGGCTCACCATCTTGGCCATGGCGCTCGCAGCGGGCTGCATCGTCTATGTCCCGCAGGGCGAGTCCGGCTCGCCCGCGCCTCCGCCATCTCAAGGGGACCAGGGCTATTATGACCAGGGCGATCAAGCGGACGCCCGATGGACCTACGACAATCCGGACGTCTCGGACTTCTATTCCTACCTCGGGCCGAGCGGCCTCTGGGTCTCGTACCCGTCCTACGGATACGTCTGGGTGCCGAGGGGTATCGGCTACGGGTGGCGGCCGTACAGCCTGGGGCACTGGATCTCGACGGACTGCGGCTGGACCTGGCTCTCGGCCGAGCGATGGGGCTGGCTCGTCTATCACTACGGCCGTTGGGGCTGGGACGTCCGGCTCGGCTGGTATTGGGTCCCGGGGGATGTCTGGGCGCCGGCCTGGGTCGCCTGGAGATGGGGTGACGCCTACATCGGCTGGGCGCCGCTGCCGCCGGGCGACGATTTCGACCGAGGCTTCGGGTTCCGTCACCGGAATTGGAGCATCCCGGGCGACAACTGGTGCTTCGTGCGCGGCCAGGAATTCCTCGAGCCGCGGCTCGACCGCTGGATCGTGCCCCGCGAGAGGAACATTACGATCATCAACTATACCCGCATGGACGTCAATATCCGCGTCCGCAACGACCGCGTCTACAACGACGGGGTCGACGCCGCCTTCGTCCAGAGGCAGACCAATCGGACCGTCGAGAGGTACGAACTGAAGGACGCGCGGAGGCCGCAGGACGCCCGGGTCGGGACGCGAGACGTCTCCCTCTACCGCCCGTCCGTGCGCCCGAACGCCGCGGCCCGGCCGAAGGAGGCCCTGGCCCCGGACCAGGCTGCCATCCGCCGCGCGGAGGCGCCCAGGGCCCCGGGCTCCGCGATGGGCGGCGGTCCCCGCGAGGACGAAGTGACGGCCGTGCGGCACGAGCACCAGAGGGAGCTGCAGAGGCTCAACGAAGACCAGCAGGCCGAGGTCCGGGGCATCCAGCGCAAGGCCGACCAGGAAAGGGCGGCGCTCAGGACCCCCGCTGAGCGCGAGAAAGCGGCCGCGGCGGCCAAGGCCAGGATCGCGGAGGTCCAGCAGAAGCAGCAGGCCGAGAAGGCCCGGATCCTCGAACGGCACAGGGCCGAAGAGGACCACGCTCGTAAGGCCCGACTGAAGGACGAGAAACACTAGGACGAAGGCGGTCGGCCGGCCCTCATCGTAACGGCGAGGGCCGCGGCCAGGATGAGCGCCCCTCCCGAGACCGTTCTGAGGGAGGGGCTTTCTTTTAAGAAGAGCGCGGCCAGGGCGATGCCGTAGACCGGCTCGAGCGAGCTGATGATGCTCGCAGCGCGAGCCCGGATTCGTTTCAGTCCCTCGATGAAGAGCGTGTGGGCTCCGGCCGTGCCGAAGACCCCCAGCACGGCTAGGAGTCCCATGTCGCGGGCCGTGACGGCCGGGGGCCGTAGGACGACGAGCGGCAGGAGGAAGAGCGCGGCCCAGAGGTCCTGATGGAAGGCCACCGTAGGACTTGGAAGACGGCTGGCCAGCCGCCGGTTGACAAGGGAGAGCAGGGAAAACGTCAGGCCCGACCCGAGGCCCCAAGCGACGCCCAGGCCCTCGGGGCTCCTCAAGTCGCGGCCAGGGACGATGAGGAAGACGCCGGCCACCGTGAGGAAGGCCAGAGCCAGGCTCGAGGGGTCCCAGCGCTCCCGGAGGAGCCAGGGCTCGAGGAAGGCCGTGAAGACCGGAAAGCTGGAATAGGACAGGAGGGCCACGGCCACCGTCGACGCCTGGACCGACCGGAAGAACATCGTCCAATGCGCGGCCAGGACGAGGCCGCAGAGGATGAGCAGGAGCCTGTCGCGGGGCAGAGCGACCCGGAGGGGGCGGTGGCCGGCCGCGGCGGCCAGGCCGATGGCCAGGGCGGCGAAGGCCGCCCGGCCGAAGACGATGGCCTCCGGCGCGAGCGGCAGCCACTTTCCGAACAGGGCGGCGAAGCCGAACAGAAGGACCGACAGGTGGACCTCGGCGAGGCCCGAGGGGTCGCGAGGGAGGGCGGCTCCGGGGGGCATGGGCGCTTCTCATTATACACGTTCGCCCGCTCTTGTCCCGGATTTCTCCTTGAAATTTCGTCCGTTTGTGCTAAGATAAAGCTTACTTTTTCCCAGGGGCCGGAAGTCCCCTGGCCCGCCGCGGGCGGCCGTCATCCATGTCCTACGAGATATTCGCCAGGAAGTACCGGCCCAAGACCTTCGAGGAGGTCATCGGGCAGAGGTCCGTCGTCCAGACCATCCAGAACGCCATCACTTCCGGCCGCATCGCCCAGGCCTACCTGTTCTCGGGGGTGCGCGGCACGGGCAAGACCACGGTGGCCCGCATCCTGGCCAAGGCCCTGAACTGCGTCGACGGGCCGACGCCGCATCCCTGCAACAAGTGCGAGTACTGCACCGCCATCAATGAGGACCGCGCCATCGACGTCCTCGAGATCGACGGCGCCTCGAACCGGAGCATCGAGGACATCAAGGCCCTCCGCGAGGCGCTCAAGTACCGGGCCATCTACACGCGCTATAAGGTCATCATCATCGACGAGGTCCACCAGATCTCCCGGGACGGCTTCAACGCCCTCCTCAAGACGCTCGAGGAGCCGCCGCCGAACACGGTCTTCATCTTCGCCACGACCGAATTCAACAAGGTCCCGCCGACCATCGTCTCACGCTGCCAGCACTTCGAGTTCCGCAAGATCTCGCACAAGGACATCATCAACCACCTCATGGAGATCACGCGAAAGGAGGGGATCACGGTCACGCCGGCCGGCCTGGCCCTGATCGCGGGGGCCGCCGAGGGCAGCATGCGCGACGCCCAGAGCCTACTCGACCAGGCCGTCGCCTTCAGCGGCGAGAACGTCGGCGACGACGACGTCAAAACGATCCTGGGCACGATCGGCCAAGACATCCTCTTTCGCTTCTCCACCGCGGTCCTCGACGAGCGGCCGCAGGACATCTTCCCCCTCGTCGACGGCCTCATCTCCTCCGGCACCGACCTGCGGTTCTTCTTCGGCAGGCTCATCGGCCATTTCCGCGACCTCCTCGTCGTGAGCTCGGTCGAGCGGCCGGAAGACTACCTCTTCGTCACGGCCGAGGAGCTCGAAGCCCTTCGGGCCCTGGTTGCGAAGGGGACGGCGGAGGACTTCCTCCGCTATGTCGTCGCCCTCCAGCAGGGGGAACAGGGCTTACGCTACGCGACCCAGCCCCGGATCTACGTCGAGACGTTCCTCATCAGGCTCTGCCAGTTCCGCAAGATCGTTCCCCTCAAGGAGCTCCTTCAGGACGTGGAATCCCTGGCCAGGACCGGCGGGTCCTCCCCCCGGACAGGAGAGCCCCGGCCCGGGCCGGTCCCGGGAAGGAGCACTTCTTCCCGGACGCCGCAGCCACAGGACAGGGGCGTCCGGCCCGCGGAAGCCGCCGTTCCCGGGTCCGCTCACGCTCAGGGCTCGGCCACCGCGGGCGGCCCTGCGACGGGAGCCAAGGCGGCCGTCCCATCCCCCGACAAAGCGACCTTCGGCCGGGTCCTCGAGAGATTGACCAGGGACCGGGCCCCGCTGGCCGCGCTCCTGGGCCAGGCGACGTCGGTCCGTATCAGGGACGGGCTGATCGAGGTCTTCTTCGAGCGGGGCAAGGGCTTCTTCGGCACGACCATCCAGGAGAAAGACGTCAAGGCCGTCGAGGCCGCGGCCCGGGAAGTCCTCGGCCGGGAAATGACGGTCCAATTCGCCGAGGAAGGCGGCGCCGCCCTCGAGCCCGGCCGGCCGGCGCCCGGGCGGGAGATGGATTCGGCCCTCAAGGATCCCACGGTCCAGTATTTCATGAACACGTTCAAAGCTCAGATCCTGTCGGCGGACCCCGTCAAGCCCGCCAAGGAAAAGGAGCCGAAGGGCTTCGGGCCCGGGGAGGGCGGCGCGTGAAGAACATCATGGACCTCCAGAAGATGCTCAAGACGGCCAAGGACATGCAAGACCGGCTGGAGAAGGAGATGGCCGAGATGCGGGCCGAGGGCACGAGCGGCGGCGGCATGGTCACCGTCGTCCTCGACGGCCGCAAGCGGCTCCTCTCCCTGAGGCTCGAGCCGGAGGTCGTCGACCGGAACGAGGTCGAGATGCTCCAGGACCTCATCGTGGCCGCCTTCAACGACGCCGGGGCCAAGGTCGATGAGGCCCTCGGCCAGAAGCTCGGCGGCCTCACCGGCGGCCTGAAGATCCCGGGGATGGGCTGATGTTCGAGTACGCCAGGCCCTTGCGCGACCTCATCGAGGAGCTCCGCCGCATCCCCGGCATCGGGGCAAAGACGGCCCAGAGGATGGCCTTCCATTTCCTGGGCATGCCCGCGGAGGAGGTCGACCGGCTGGCCGACACGATCAAGGAGGCCCGCCAGAAGATCTTCTACTGCACCCGGTGCAACAACATCACCCACGTCGACCCCTGCCTCATCTGCACCGACCCCCATCGCTCCGACGAGGCGCTCTGCGTCGTCGAGGAGCCGTTCAACATCTCCTCCATCGAAAGGACGGGGGCCTTCCACGGCCGCTACCATGTGCTCCTGGGCGCCCTGTCGCCCCTCAAGGGCCGCGGCCCGGACGAGCTTCGGCTGGAGAAGCTCGTCAAGCGGGCCCGGGAGGGGACGTTCCGGGAGATCATCATCGCCACCAACCCGACCGTGGAAGGGGAAGCCACCGCCCTGTACCTGTTGAAGGTCCTCAGGGACCTCGGCGCCAAGATTACGCGGCTGGCCATGGGCCTGCCCGTCGGCTCGGACCTGGACTTCGCCGACCAGGTGACGATCAAGAAGGCCCTCGAGGGCCGGACCGAGCTCAAGGAATAACGTTCGCACCAAGGAGTCATCCATGCCAAAGAAGAACATGCAGACGATCGACGGGAATACGGCGGCGACCCACGTCGCCTACGCTTATTCCGAGGTCGCGGCCATCTATCCCATCACGCCGTCCTCGACGATGGGGGAGCTGGCCGACGAGTGGTCCGCGCAGGGCCGGAAGAACATCTTCGGCCAGCCCGTGGACGTCATCGAGATGCAGTCGGAGGGCGGCGCCTCGGGAGCGGTCCACGGCTCCCTCTCGGCCGGCGCCCTGACCACGACCTTCACGGCCTCCCAGGGCCTGATGCTGATGCTGCCGAACATGCACAAGATCGCCGGCGAGATGCTGCCGACGCTCTTCCTCGTCTCGGCCCGGTCCCTGGCCTGCCAGTCCCTGTCGATCTTCGGCGACCACAGCGACGTCATGGCCGCGCGCAATACCGGCTTCGCCCTGACTTGCGCCGGGTCGGTCCAGGAAGCCCAGGATCTGGCCATCGTCGCCTACCTCTCCACCCTCAGGACGAGCATCCCCTTCCTCCACTTCTTCGACGGCTTCCGGACCTCGAACGTCGTCGAGAAGGTCGATTTGGCCGCCTACGAGACTCTGGCGGAATTGTTCGAGCCCCAGTACCTCGAGGCGTTCCGCAGGCGCTCGCTCAACCCCGAGCGTCCCGTGCTCAAGGTCGGCCAGCAGAACCCCGACGTCTACTTCCAGGGCCGCGAGACGATCAACCGGCATTACGCCGAGGCTCCGGCCCTCGTCCAGCATTACATGGACAAGGTCGCCAGGGCCATCGGCCGGTCCTACCATCTCTTCGACTACTTCGGCGACCCCCAGGCCGAGAAGGTCATCGTCATGATGGGCTCGGGCGCGGAGACGGCCGAGGAGACGATCAACTCCCTCAACGCCCGCGGCGCCAAGCTCGGGCTGGTCAAGGTCCGCCTTTACCGGCCATTCGACGCCGCGGCCCTGGCCGCGGCCGTTCCCGCCTCGGCCAAGAAGGTCGCCGTCCTCGACCGGACCAAGGAGCCCGGCTCGATCGGCGAGCCGCTCTACCTGGACGTCGCCGTGGCTCTGGCCGGCCGGCCGGTCCAGGTCATCGGCGGCCGCTACGGGCTGTCGTCCAAGGACTTCACCCCGGCCATGGTCAAGGCCGTCTATGACCACCTCGACGGCAAGGCCTTCCACGGCTTCACCGTGGGCATCGAGGACGATGTCACGCACCTGTCCATTCCCGTCGGCCCGGTCCTCGACACCGAGGTTCCCGGCACCGTCCGCTGCAAGTTCTTCGGCTACGGGTCGGACGGCACGGTCGGCGCGAACAAGAACTCGATCAAGATCATCGCCGACCATACGGACATGTACGGGCAGGGCTACTTCCAATACGATTCTAAAAAGTCCGGCGGTGTCACCATCTCCCATCTCCGCTTCGGCAGGCAGCCCATCCAGTCACAGTACTTCCTCAACACCGTCGATTTCGTCGCCCTCCACAAGCCGTCCTACATCGGCCGGCTGGACATCCTCGAGGGCATCCGCGAGGGCGGGACGTTCCTCATCAATTGCGATTGGCCGGCCGCGGAGGTCTTCGAGCATCTGACCGAGGACATGCAGCGGACGATCATCTCGAAGAAGATCAGGGTCTACGCCATCGACGCCCTGAAGATCGCCGAAGCGGTGGGCCTGGGCCTGCGCATCAACTCCATCATGCAGGCCTGCTTCTTCAAGCTCTCGGGCGTCCTGCCCGAAGCCGAGGCCATCGCCCTGATGAAGAAGGCCGTCGAGAAGACCTACGGCCGCAAGGGCCACGACGTCGTCCAGATGAACTGGGATTCCATCGACCGGGCCGCGGCCGGCCTGGAATCCGTCCCCATCCCGGCCCGGATCACGAAGTCGGCGCCGGTGACGAAGATCGTGCCCGACGACGCCGACGCCTTCGCCAAAGAGGTCATCGACCCGGTCACGCGCTTCAAGGGCGATTCCCTGCCGGTCTCCAAGATGCCCTTCGACGGCGCCATCCCGACGGGCACGGCCCGGCTGGAAAAGCGCGGCATCGCCGTCGAGTGCCCGAAGTGGCTCCCCCAGAACTGCATCCAGTGCAACCAATGCAACTTCGTCTGCCCCCACGCCACGATCCGGGCCAAGCAGATCGCTCCGGCCGACCTCGCCGGCGCTCCCGAGGGCTTCGTGACCATCAAGTCCAACACCAAGAACGACCGCGGCCTCCTCTACCGGGAGCAGTGTTACATCGAGGATTGCGTCGGCTGCGGCTCCTGCGCCGAGGTCTGCCCGGCCAAGGTCAAGGCGCTGGTCATGACGCCGATCAACGAGCTCCGGGCGGCCGGCGAAGGGAAGAAGGCCGAGTTCTTCGACCGCCTGCCCGACAACGTCGTCGACGGCATCAATCCCGACACCCTCAAGGGCAGCCAGTTCCTCCGGCCGCTCTTCGAGTTCAGCGGCGCCTGCGCCGGCTGCGGCGAGACGCCCTACGTCAAGCTGGCGACTCAGCTGTTCGGCGACCGGATGATCATCGCCAACGCCACGGGCTGCTCCTCGATCTACGGCGGGACCTTCCCCACCTCCCCCTATGCGGTCAACACGGAAGGGAAAGGGCCGGCCTGGGCCAACTCCCTGTTCGAGGACAACGCCGAGTACGGGTTCGGCATGCGGCTCGCGGTGGACGCCGGTCGGCGCCAACTGGCCGCCGCCATCGACGCCGCCCTGGCCGCCGGCACGACGCCCGCGCTCGCCGACGCCTTGGGCAAGATGAAGGGCGCGTGGGCGGCGACCGGCGGCGAGGCCAAGACCGCGGCCAAGGCCGTCCGCGCCGCCCTGCCCGAAGCGCTGGCCAAGGCCGGCGCGGCCAAGCCCCACCTGGCCAAAGTCGACGAGCTCAAGGACCTCCTCGTCGAGAAGAGCGTCTGGTGCATCGGGGGCGACGGCTGGGCCTATGACATCGGTTACGGCGGACTGGATCACGTCCTGGCCATGAACCGCAACATCAACGTCCTCGTCCTCGACACCGAGGTCTATTCGAACACGGGCGGGCAGGCGTCCAAGTCCACGCCTATGGGCTCGGTGGCCAAGTTCGCCTCGTCGGGCAAAAAGACGGCCAAGAAGGACCTCGGCCGGATGGTCATGAGCTACGGCTATGTCTATGTCGCCGCGGTCGCCATGGGCGCCAACATGATCCAGTGCCTCAAGGCCTTCCTCGAGGCCGAGGCCTACCCGGGCCCCTCGATCATCATCGCCTATTCGCCGTGCATCAACCACGGCATCGATATGCGCAAGGCCCAGGCCGAGGAGAAACTGGCCGTGGACACGGGCTACTGGCTTCTCTACCGCTATGATCCCCGGCTCGCCGCAGACGGGAAGAACCCCTTCCAGCTCGACTCGAAGGAGCCCAAGCTCGAGTACGGGGCTTTCCTCAAGAACGAGATCCGCTACCGGACGCTCATCCAGCAGTATCCCAACATCGCCAAGGACCTCTTCGCCCACGCCGAGGAAGTGGCTAAGAAGCGCTACGAAGATTACAGGAAGATGGCCGGGTAAAGCCCGGACAGACCGCGTTTCCGACCCCGGGAGGCTTTCTCCCGGGGTTTTTATTCTCTGCCCAAGGGCGGAGAGGGCGGTTCAGGGACGGCCCTTGCCGCCCCCGACGACGACAAGGAGCGACTTCGCGGGGTCGAGGACATCCCTGAGGAAAGCGTTCATTTCCTCCAGGCCGACGGCGTCCAAGCCGTCGAAGGCGCCCTCGAAGGCCTCGAGTCCCGGCCCGAGGATCTCCCAATGGCCCATCATCTGGGCCCGGGCGCCCTTGCGCTCGAGAGAGCGGAGGAGATGGGTTCGGGCCAGGCTCTTCGTCATCGACATCTCGTCCGGCGCGAGCCCGGTCCGACGGAGCTCGGCCAGGGCCGCGTCCAGGGCGACGACGGCCGCCTCCCTCTTTTCGGTCCCCGTTTCGAGATAGGCCTCGATGAGCCCGCATCCCCTCATCCAGGTTAGTCGGGCCCCCACGTTATAGGCGAGCTTCTGGCCTGCGCGCAGGTCCCAGAGCCGGGAGCCCGGGCCGACGCCGAGCAGGACGTGGAGGAGATAGCCCTTGGCGAAGCCGGACTTCGTCGGCGGCGGGAGGAGGAAGGCCCGGCCGACGAAGGCCTGTTTCGTCTCCTTTTCCAGGCGGACCTCGCGCACCTCGGGCAGCGCCGGCTCCACCGCGGCGGCCGGTCCGACGGCCCGCGCCGCGAACTTCGCGAAGTATTTTTCGAGGAGGGGCTGGACGCGGTCCCGGCCCAGGTCGCTCGACACGGCGAAGACGACGGCGTGGCGGGTGAAATGGAGGCCGTAGAAGGAGACGATGTCCTTCTTGCCGATGGCCTTGAGGCTGGCCTCGGTGCCGAAGGTCGAGCCGCCGTATCCGCGGCCCCCGAAAAAGGCGCCCAGCGCCGCAGCGTGGCCGGCCTCGGCGGCGTCGTCCCCCTCGGCCTTGGCGTATATAGACATGGTCTTCTTGGCGTCCTCGATGCGCGGCCCGGTAATGAGCGGGTTCTGGATGATGGCCGCGGCCACGCGGAGCCCCGCCTCGAGGTTCTCCGACAGGCATTCGAGGGTGACGAAGGAGCAATCCTCGAGCACGGCCAGCCGGAGGCAGGTCGCCTGGGCCATCATGTCCTGGGCCACGGCGTAATCCGGGATCTCGAGGGTCAGGCGCGTTGCGAGATAGGCCAGCCCGTCCAGGCCGGCCGGGACGGCAGCCTTGCCGCCCGGGACGAAGAGGTGGACGACGGTCGTGGGCGAGACCGCGTCCCGCTGAAAGAGGCAGACCTCGCCCGTGGCCAGGACGAACCTCTCGGGCGCTTGCTTCCAGGGCGATTCGCCGGCCGCGGCCCGGGGAGCAGACCGCACTCGGGCGGCAATGCAGAGCAGGGCCAACCCCGTCGCGAGGAGCGCCGGGACGGTCCCGGCCCGCCGGGATGGGGTTTCGGCTCTCATTTCGTTCCCCCGTTCCTCGCTGTCTTCGACGGCACGATGGAGACCGCGACCGACCCGCCCCGGCCGAAATAGGTCATGGCCACCCTCCTCAGGTCGCTCGATGTGGTCCGCGCGATGTGGTCCAGGAACCGGCCCGGCCTGTCGCGCTCGTTGAGGAGCATGAAGCGGGCCAGCGAAGAAGCCAGGACGAGCCCGGATTCCTCGGCCTGCTCGGAGGCGAACCGGACCTGGTTCTTCGCGCTGCCCAGGAAATCGAAGGCCTCGAACCGCTCGTCGCCGGGGTAATCATCCTTAGAGAAATTCTCGGCGTGGCAGCGGCGGAGGTAATTCAGGGCCTCCCGGGTCGCGGCCTGCACGTTCTTCGGCTCGAGCTTGAGGGCGACGATGACCGCCCCGCCGAAGCGGTTCGGGAGATAGCTCATGGTCATGCTTTGGACAAGGTCCCAGCGGCTGCGCAGCGCGATGTTGAGGAGGGGGTTGAGGCCGCGGCCGAGGACCTCGGCGAGCAGGCCGACAGCGTACTGGTCGGGGTGATTGCAGTCCGGGCCGACCCAGCCGAGGAAAAGATAGCCGTCCTTGACGTCCTTCCTCTCCTCGAACGTGGCGCTGGCCTTGAGCGCGGCGGCCTTGGGGATGGCCCTGGCGGGGACGTCCGCCGCCTTGAGCGGTCCGAAGATGTCGCGGACGCGGGCTTCCATCTCGTCGGTCCGGAAGTCCCCGACCGCCGCCAGCGAGCAGTTATTGGGGACGAAATATCGCGCGTGGAAGGCAAACAGGTCCTCGACCCGGGCGGAACGGATGATATCGGGCCGGCCATAAACCGGACGTCCGTAGGGATGGCCGGAAAACAGCCGCTGCAGGGTGAGGTCGGCGCCGTGGCGATCCGGGTCGTCTTCGGTCTGCTTCAACTCCTCCAGGACGACGGCCTTCTCGTCATCGACCTCGGCCTGGGTCAGGGCGAATCCGAAGACGATCTCTCGCTGGTTGCGCAGGGCGAAGTCCGCCTGGCCGGACGGGCAAGCGAGCTCGAACACGGTCAGGTCCTGGCCCGTGTTGGCGTTGAAATAGGCGCCGCGGCGGCGGAGCTCGCGGCCGACCTCCGACCCCGAGCGGAATTCCGTGCCGCGGAAGAGAAGGCAGTGCTCGAGGAGGTGGGCGACGCCGCTCGTCGCCTCGGCCTCGTCCTTGGAGCCGGCGTCGACGGCGAGGGCGATGTTCACAAGGGGTAGGTCGTGTTTCTCGTAGAGGAAGACCTTCAGCCCGTTCGGCAGGACGAACGAGCGGCCCGGGGCTTCGTCGTCCGCCGCCCGGACGGATAGGGACAGGACGAGAAGGACCGCAAGGAGGAGGGCCAATGACGCACGAACCACGCGCACGATTTCCTCGAAGGGCAGCTTCTGCAACCGCTATGCCAGTTTAGCACATAGGGGGACGGGGCATCTAGGGACAAAGAGGGACAGTCCCTATCTTCGGCGTGGCTTTGCCCGGGGCCGTCGAGTGTGCTAGAATCGCGGGGGTAGCGAAGGAAGGACCATGAAGCCCGAACGTTCCGCCCGCATCCTCGTCATCGACGACGAGGAGGGCATCCGCAAGTCCCTCAAGATGATCCTCGAGTACGAGGGCTACGAATTCTTCGAGGCGCCGACAGGCGAGGACGGCCTCGAGAAGCTCCGGCTGACAGTCGGCCTCGACCTCGTCCTCCTCGATATCAAGCTGCCGGGCAAGGACGGCCTCGAGCTCCTGGCCGAGATCAAGCAGAAACCCGTCTCCCCGGAGGTCATCATGATCTCGGGCCAGGGGACGATCCAGACCGCGGTCGAGGCAACCAAGCTCGGCGCCTTCGATTTCCTGGAGAAGCCCCTCCACCGGGAGCGGGTCCTTCTCACCATCCGCAACGCCCTCAAGCAGAACGTCCTTGCTCGGGAATACCAGGACCTCAAGAAGAGGGCCGAGAAGCGCTATGAGCTCGTCGGCGGCCATCCCCTGATGAGGGAGCTCTGGCGGGAGGTCCTCAAGATCGCCCCGACCAACGCGACCGTCCTCATCCAGGGCGAGAGCGGCACGGGCAAGGAGCTCATCGCCCGGGCCATCCACGCCCACAGCCTGAGGGCCAAGGAGAAGTTCGTCCAGGTCAACTGCGCCGCCATTCCCGAGGAGCTCATCGAGTCGGAGCTCTTCGGCCACGAGAAGGGCGCCTTCACCGGGGCCACGGAGAAACAGACGGGCAAGTTCGAGCAGGCCGACGCCGGGACGATCTTCCTCGATGAGGTCGCCGACATGAGCCTCAAGACGCAGTCGAAGGTCCTCCGCGTCCTCGAAGAAGGGGAGGTCCAGAAGGTCGGTTCGAACCGCATCTCGAAGGTCGACGTCCGGGTCATCGCCGCGACGAACAAGGACCTGCGGCGCGAGATCGAGGAGGGCCGGTTCCGCGAGGACCTCTTTTTCCGGCTGAACGTCGTCCCGCTCTTTTCGCCGCCCCTCCGTGACCGGAAGGAGGACGTCCCGGTCCTCGTCGACTATTTCGCCCGCGCCTTCGCCGAGGAGAACAACTTCAAGGCCAAGACCTTCAGCCCGGAGGCCCTGGCCATCCTCACCGACTTTGCCTGGAAGGGCAACGTCCGGGAGCTCAAGAACACCGTCGAGCGGTTGCTGATCCTGACCGAAAAAGATACAATAGAGGCGAAGGATTTGCCGGCGCCCTTTTCGGAGGCTCGCGAGGCCGGCCTTCCCGCGGCGGGGGGGGTCAAAACGCTCCGCGAGTTCCGGGATATCGCCGAGAGGGATTTCATCCTGGCCAAGCTCGAGGCCAACAACTGGAATATCTCCCAGACGGCACGGGAGATCGACACGCCGCGGTCGAACCTATACAAGAAGCTCGAACAGTACGGCATAAAAATAACGGCCGGAGTGGGCGAGGCGGTTGCCGCTCCTTCCCGCGAGGGAGGAGGGGAGGAAAGTCCGAACTCCAAAGGGCAGGATGGTCGCTAACGGCGACTCCGGGCGACCGGGGGAAAGTGCCACAGAAAGGACACCGCCCTCCGGGAGAGGCGCAGCCTCCCCGGGGAGCAAGGGTGAAATGGCGAGGCAAGAGCTCACCGCCCCGGTGGCGACACCGGGGGCACGGCAAACCCCATCCGGAGCAAGGCCAAACGAACCCCGTTTTGGGACGGCCCGTCCCAGGGGGTGGGTCGGCCGCTGGGGCCCCGGAGCAATCCGGGGACTAGACAAATAACCGCCCCCGCTTCGGCGGGAACAGAATTCGGCTTACGTCCCGCTCCGGCCGTTCTTCTCCTTTTCGCCCGCGGGCTCGGCGCAGAAGGATGGAAGCTCGCCCTGTCCGCCTGCCGCCGCCAGGACCTGGAGGCGGTCGCGGCGGAATCTGGCCCGCGGGCCGTCGCGGTGGTCACGGACGCGACCCGTCGGAGCGATATCGGACGCCTTTTTGCCGAGGCCATGAGCCGCTTCGGACGGGTCGACGTCTGGGTCAATAACGCCGGCCGCGGCATCAGCAGGAAGGTCCTCGACCTCACGGACGCCGACGTCGACGAAATGATCGCCGTCAATCTCAAATCGGTCCTTTACGGCATGCAGGCCGTCGTCCCCCACTTCCAGGAGAGGAGAGAGGGGCATCTCATCAACGTCTCCTCCTTTCTGGGGCGGGTCTCGTTCGTCAGCTTCCGCTCCGCCTACAATGCGGCCAAGGCCGGCGTCAACATCCTGACCGCCAACCTGCGCATGGACCTGAGACGAACCCATCCCGGCGTGCACGTCTCCCTGGTCATGCCGGGCGCCGTGAGCACCGACTTCGCCAGGAACGCGCTCGGCGGCACGCCGCCCATGCCCGGCGGCGGGCGCTCCCCGATGGCCCCGCAGACAGCCGAAGAGGTGGCTGGCCTCATCCGGGACCTCATCGAGCACCCGAAAGCCGAGCTTTATACCAATCCCGCCTGCCCGGACCTCGCCGTCCGCTACTACCGCGACGTCGAGGCCTTCGAGAACCAGATTTTCGGTGGAAAATGAACGGGCTTCGGGTCGCTCTGGCCGAAGGATGAGCCGCGAGAACGCGCGTACGCCGGTTTGACAACCCTCGGCCGCCAGAATATAAGTTGGTCCTGATGCCGGACGAGACCCCGAACCCTTCGCTCGGGCGCCGCTTTGACTGGTGGCGCGAGGCGCCCGCCGCGGCGCGGCGCGCCCTGGTCGCCGCAGCCTTCGGCTGGATGCTGGATTCCTTCGACGTCATGCTCTACGCCCTCGTCCTCTCGGCCCTCATCGCCGAGCTCGGCATCGCCAAGACGACGGCCGGCCTGCTCGGCTCGCTGACCCTGGCCGCCTCGGCCTTCGGCGGCCTTTTCTTCGGGCTCGTCGCCGACCGCCACGGCCGCCGGCGCGCGCTGATGGCCAGCATCCTGATCTACTCGGTCTTCACCGCCGCCTGCGGGCTCGCTTCCGGGGTGGTCCTGCTCGCGGTCTTCCGGGTCTGCCTTGGCCTGGGCATGGGCGGGGAGTGGGCGAGCGGGGCGGCCCTCGTCTCCGAGACCTGGCCGGCGGCCCACCGCGGCAAGGCTCTCGGCCTCGTCCAGAGCGCCTGGGCCGTCGGCTATGCCGCGGCCGCCGCCGTTTCGGCCCTGGTCATGCCGCGCTGGGGATGGCGGGCGGTTTTCTTCATCGGCGTCATCCCGGCGTTCTTCACGCTCTGGGTCCAGCGCCGGGTCGAGGAGCCGGAGATCTGGCGGTCGCGGCGCGTGCCGCCGGGAGGGCGGGGGACCGGGCTGGGGCTGATCTTCGGCCGCGGCCGGCTGCGCCTGACCCTCATCGTCACGGCCATGAACGCGCTGACGCTCTTCGCCTGGTGGGGCCTTAACCTCTGGATCCCCTCTTACCTTTCGCTCCCGGCTTCCGCAGGGGGCGTTGGGCTGAGCACCCGGCTCATGTCCGGACTGGTCATCTTCATGCAGGTTGGGATGTGGCTTGGCTACATCAGCTTTGGCTTCATCAGCGACCGCGTCGGCCGCAAGAGGACTTACGTCGGCTTCCTCGCCGCCGCCGCCGCCTTCCTTCTTCTCTACGCGGCGGTGCGGTCCCCCCTGCTTCTTCTCCTCATCGGCCCGTTCGTGGCCTTTTTTGGCACGGGTTACTTCAGCGGCTTCGGCGCCCTGACGGCCGAGCTCTACCCGACCGGAGTGCGCGCGACCGCTCAGGGGGTGACCTACAACGCCGGCCGCATCGTCAGCGCCGCCGCGCCGCTCGCCGTCGGGAGCCTGGCCCAGGCCAGGGGATTCGGCTTCGCCTTCTCGCTGGTCGCCCTGTCGTTCGTGGCCGCCGCCGCGCTATGGATATGGATCCCCGAGACGCGCGGCCGCGAGCTTGAATAGGGGCCGAACACCGGAAAGGATGGAGGCGGGGTGCGACGAGCGGGCTAGAACAGGGCCGCGGCGGCCTGCCGGATGAGGACGGCGAGATTCCCCGGCCAGACGCCGAGCTGGATGACGCCGACGAGGCACAGGAACAGGACGAGGTCGAGGGCGGGGTTCTCCCGGTCGACCTCGACCGCGGCGGCGCCCGGCTCCCGCATATACATGACGACGACGACCTTCAGGTAATAATAGACGGAGACGAGGCTGGTCAGGACGGCGATGACGGACAGGGCGACGTGCCCCTGCCTCACGGCGCCGCTGAAAACATAGAACTTGGCCAGGAATCCGGCTGTCGGCGGGAACCCGGCGAGAGAGACGAGGAAGACGGTGAACATGGCCGCGAGCCAGGGGTGCGTCCGCCCGAGCCCTGCCAGGTCG
>Ga0335070_10004027_pt1 | contig 17134 bp, 14 predicted proteins | sample Lox_Sample_13_FD_206722 | JGI IMG/M metagenome (GOLD analysis project Ga0335070, IMG submission 206722) | Soil microbial communities from Loxahatchee National Wildlife Refuge, Florida, United States - Lox_Sample_1.3 | ecosystem: Environmental > Terrestrial > Soil > Wetlands | place: USA...
GGGCCGCCGGGCGTGACGCGATTTCCATGGGGCAACCTCGAAATCATTGTCTGCCTCCATCCGAGCCACGGCAAGGAAGAAGTCAACCGACGTTCATCATGCTTCGCGACTGACATCTGTCACTTGCCAAGCGGTGGCCCGACCGGGAGAATGCCAAGCCATGAGTCATCATCGCGAACACAAACATTCTGCCGCCAAACCGGCGCAGGCAGACCTGAGTCCCGCGGAGTCGAAAGCGCAGGAGTCGCACGAGATGGCCTCGGAACACCGCGCCGGACTGTTGCCGGAAAAATATTTTCGCTGGCGCAGCGGCGAGATTACGCGCCTGGAGGCCTTTTGCGATGTAGTCGTCGGCTTCGCGCTCACCCTGCTGGTCGTTTCGCTGGAGGTGCCGCGCAACTACGCCGAGCTGATGACGGCCATGCGGGGCTTCGTTCCGTTCGCAATCTGTTTCGCGCAGTTGGTGTTGATCTGGCGCGGGCACTACATTTTTTCGCGTCGCTACGGATTGGAGGATGGATACACGGTGTTTCTCAATGTCACTCTCCTGTTTGTCGTGCTCTTCTATGTGTATCCGCTGAAGTTTGTGTTCACCATGCTGTTCTTGCAAGTCATTGGAGCGGCCCCTGCGGGGAGCCCGGACGAATACCAGGCATCCATGGTGATGCGCATTTATGCGGTCGGATTTGCCTCCGTGTTCCTGTTGTTCGCACTGATGTACGCGCATGCCTACCGAGTGCGCCGCTTCATCGGCCTGACTGGCGCGGAAACCTTGGAGACGCGCAACTCGATCCAGTCGAACGCGATCATGGTGGCGATCGGCGCGGCGTCGTTCGTGGTCGCCTTTCGTTATCCCGCGTTTTCGGGATGGATTTACGCAATCATCGGACCAGTGATGGGCGTGCATGGAAGTATCTATGGAAAAAAGGTAAGGCTGCTGGCAGAGCAAGAAAGTTCCTGATCTCTGACCCCTGACCTCTGCACGTGTACTCCTGCTATCATCGCAGGCGGAGTCATTTTGTGATGATGGACGACGACTTCGAAGACGACATTCCTTATATTGCCGAAAAGGGAAGAGGAGAAGGCATTATGGCTGAAGAAGCTCCTGCCACAGGATCGGGCGCGGCGCGCCGCAATGAAGATATTGCACTCGACTTGATGAAGTTCATCGCCATGACCACGGGCTACGGCCGACAAGCTCCGGGCAGTGTCGGATTCCAGGGCACCGGTTCGGCCGCCAAGCCGGACGAGTATGCCGAGAAGTTGCTCGAGCTGTATGGCCGGTGCCTGGGATCGGTCGCGGGCAAGAAGTAAGAAGCTAAAGAGGTTGCTGTTGCAATCGAAGCGACACAGAATCAATGTCATTGAAGACATGGTTGGCCGTACTGTTGCTTGGCTCTGTTACCCTTTCGCCTGCTTCCGGGCAAACCCAGCCGGCGGGAAAAGCAGCGTCCGCTCCGCAGGATTTCGCAAAACAAGCGTATGTCATCGAACGCATTTCCTCGCGCTTTACGGCCGAAGGCGATGGCACGGGCACGCGCGAGGTGACGGCCGAGGTAAAGATCCTCGCCGACGCTGGAGTGAAATCGTTCGCGGTGCTGAATTTCACCTATACCAGCGCCAACGAGACCGTCGATATTGACTACGTGCGCGTACGCAAACCCGACGGCACCGTCGTCAAGACTCCCGACTACAACATTCAGGACATGCCGGGCGAAGTTACTCGCACCGCACCACTCTACAGCGACATTCACGAAAAACATGTCGCGGTGAAGGGACTCAGTGTCGGCGATACCCTGGAATACTCATTGCGTTATCGCGTAACCAAGCCCGAAGTCCCCGGACACTTCTGGTACGAATACTCCTTCAACAAGCAAGCCATCGTGAAAGACGAGCGGTTGGAACTCAATGTTCCTCGCGACAAGTACGTCAAGGTGGTGAGCCCGGAGTACAAGCCAGACGTGAAGGAAGACGGTCTACGCCGCATCTACACTTGGAGCCATTCGAATCTCATCGTGAAGGAAAGGGATCCCGAAGAGATTCCGCGCCGTGTTCCGCCGAATCCGGACGTGCAGATCACGACTTTTGCCAGTTGGGAGGATGTGGGGCGCTGGTACGGAAGCCTGCAGAAAGAGCCGTTAACCGTTACTCCGGCGATTCAGAAGAAGGCGGACGATCTGACCAAGGGTCTGAAGACCGACGACGAGAAGATCCACGCCATTTATAACTTCGTCTCTCTGAAGTTCCACTACATTGGACTGGATTTCGGCATCGGGCGATACCAGCCGCATGCCGCCGATGACGTTCTCGACAACGGATATGGCGACTGCAAGGACAAGCACACGCTGCTGGCCTCTTTGTTGAAGGCCGCCGGAATTGAGGCATGGCCGGCTCTGATCCACAGCACGCGAAAGCTCGATCCGGATGTGCCCTCGCCGGCGCAATTCAATCACGTCATTACCGTGGTTCCGCTAAATGGGTCTTACATCTGGCTTGATACCACACCAGAAGTAGCGCGGTACCGTTTCTTATTGCTCGGACTACGCAATAAGCAAGCTCTGACGGTTCCCATCGATCAGCCGCCGAGGCTGATAACAACGCCGGAGAATCCCCTAGAGCCGCAGCGCCAGGAATTCTCGATGTCAGGGAAGCTGGATTCTGAAGGAACCTTTACCGGCCATGCGGAGCAAGTGTTTGAAGGCGACGTAGAGGTCATGATGCGCGCGGCATTTCGCCAGGTTCCCGAGTCGCAATGGAAAGAACTGCTGCAAAGATTCTCGCGGGGGCTGAATTTCGGCGGCGAAGTCAGCAATGTCAAAGTTACGCCTCCGGATGATATCGACAAGCCATTGGAATTTTCCTACGACTACGTGCGCAAGGAATTTGGAGGATGGAAGTATCGGCAGATTACGGCGCCGTTGCCTCCGATCGGAGTCGAATCCTATCGCGGAATCACCGTCAAGAAGCCGGTCGAGCCGTACCCTCTGGGATCGTTGGGCAAAGTTATTTACCATTCGCGCGTCGAACTGCCAGAAGGTTACACAGTCACGCCGTTCCCGGCGGTTCGGTTGGCCGAGCCGTACGCGGAATACGACAGCCGCACGGTTTTCGACGAAGGTGTCATGACGACCAATCGCACCCTGAACATTAAGAAAACCGAAGTGCCAGTGAGCGATTGGGATGGATTCCGCAAATTCGGGGAGGCAGTTTATGACGACGAATTCAATTACATGAATCTGGAGAGCACGGGGACAGCTGCTGGCAACAAGGGTACGGGAAAGGGAGTGACCAAAGAACCGATCGATATTGTTCGTCCCGAGGAAAAGCTGGAAGGCGCTGCACTCGACGAGATCTTTAATAATGGCGTCTCCGCCTTTAAGGCGGCCGACTTCCAGAAGGCGCAGGAGTTGTTCGAAAAGGTGATTGCCAATAATCCGAATTACAAGGGTGTTCATTTCAATTTAGCTTTGACGCTGGTGGCTTTGCGCAGGGATATGGAAGGTGCTGTAGAACAGCTTCGGAAGGAAGAAAAAATCGATCCGGGAAACACGCGGGTCTATCAGATGGTCGCTTCGTACATGGCAGCGACTGGCAAACCCAAGGAGGCGATCGAAGAGTGGCAAAAGCTTCTCAAAGTTGACCCCGAAAATCGCACGGCGGCATCGACGCTGGCGGGGCTTCTCTATCAGGAAGAGAGATATCCCGAAGCGGTGACCGTGCTGGAGGAAGCGCTCAAGAAGGCGCCCGACAGCTCCGGTCTTAAACTGCAGCTTGGTGCAGCCTACCTGAAAGCAGGACAGAATGATAAGGCCGTCGCGGCATTCGAGCAGGTAATCGACGAGAAGAGCGACGATCCGGCTACGTTGAATGATGTGGCGTATAGCTTGGCCGACGCCAAGGTGAATCTGGACCAGGCGCGCGAGTGGGCCGAGAACGCTGTTACGGAACTGGAAGATCAGTCGCAAAACGCTAAGTCTTCGGGTGAGGCAGAACTGCGCATTACCTATCAGCTATCTCTTACCTGGGACACGCTGGGTTGGGTGTACTTCCAACAGGGAGATTTAAAGCGCGCCGAAGAATATGTCCGCGCAGCCTGGCAGTTGGGGGAAGAGTCCATTGTCGGCGAGCACCTGGGCGACATTTACGAGAAGGAAGGCAAGAAAGAACTGGCGGCGCGGGCATACGAGTACGCTCTCACCGTGATCGGAGCCGGCGCGGCGAGTGCCTTCAACATGTCCGAGCCGACGCAGACGGCGAAGGCGCAAAACCAGCAGTTCAGCGAGATCAATCGTCGCTACGAGAAGCTCACCGGGAAGAAGCCGGAATTGATGATCCGCCGCCTGCCCAGCGGCGAGTGGACGAAGACACCCGCGGAACAGTTGCGCTTATCGCGTCACGTGAAACTCAACAATGAGACCAAGCTCTTCGGATCAGCGAATTTCAAGGTCGTGTTCAAGCCCGGAAAGGTGGATCGGGCAGAATTTGAAAGCGGTGACGGCGATCTGGATGTACTGACCACGAAACTGAAGGCGGCACACTATCCCATCGTGTTTCCTTCGGAAAGCGATGCAATCCTGTTGATGCATGTCAGCGTGAGCTGCCATGCGACGGAACCGTGTGTGGCATCGTTGATTAACCCCCTACCGCCGTCCCGACCGACTGCGACCATGCCCGTACAGTAGGAAGTCAGAATCCCCCTATCGCCAAAACTCGAAATGTTGGGGGTGGGCACACCTTCCTGTTTCTAGAATAAAAAACCGCGCCCGAAGGCGCGGCTTAGTTTTTGGTTCGGGGGGAGGACTGCGGGGCGAGTCAGCCTAACGGCGCTTCTTGCCCTTCTTTTTGGAAGATTTCTTGGCTGCCGCCTTCTTCTTGGCGGGCTTGGCTTTCTTCTTGGCCGGCTTCTTCGCAGCTTTTTTCTTGGCAGGCGCTTTCTTCTTCTTGGGCGCCGCTTTCTTTTTAGCCGGAGCTTTCTTAGCCGGGGCTTTCTTGGGCTTGCTGCCGCCTCCGCCAGCCGGGGCTGGGGGGGCAGGCTTGGGTGCGGGTTTGGGAGCAGGAGGAGCGGGAGGCGCGGGCGCCGGTTCCGACTCGATTTCGGCGTCTTCGCCGCCGGTCAGGCCTGGCTCTTCTTCCTCCTCTTCTTCCTCTTCAAAATCCTCTTCGAGCGACTCGGTATAGGCGCCGCTGTCGCCGTAATCTTCGTCTTCATCACGTCCGTAGAGCGTGGGATCGTAAAAATTCATTGCTCCTCCTGACTCAGTGGCGGCCGGGTGCAGGACAGCGCCCTGGCTGCGGGCACGAGAAAATTTAATAGACCACCGGAACGTCTGCTGGAACGGCGGGCGATTATAGCACGACGTTCGGTGCAAACCGCAAGGGCTGAAAACACATACTGCTCGCTATCCTGATATCACGTGCCCCGGTGAAAAGGGAAGGAAAATCGTAGGGGTTTAAAGGTCGAAAAGCCTTTGTTCGTCCATCTTTAAGGGGTGAACCCGAGCATCGTCGAATCATCCGGACCCCCGTTTGGTTGCCACGGGTGAGACGGTCTACTCCGTTGACAGGTCGTGCTGGGCCGTGTCAGAGTGCTTGCCTCCCCTGAAGTCGCTTCCCATTCTCCTGATAGAGGTGATCTATGATCGACCCGAAGACTGATCGCGGGACGACTGTCTCCAAGCGGCAGCGCGCGCAAGTCGAATCCCGACTGGAGCAGAAACTCCTGGCCTACGCCGCTGTGGCGAGTGCGGCAGGAGTGGCCATGCTGGCAGCTCCACAGACCGCCGAGGCGAAAGTGGTGTACACCGCCGTGAACACGCAGATCAGCAGCCCGTACCCTCTCGACCTGAATGGCGACGGCGCAATCGAGTTCTATCTACTGCGCGGGGGAAGCGCGAGCATTGCGGGATCATGGCAGGTTTCGTACCTTGCCGTCTGTCATATTGCGGAAAAGTGCCTGTCATCGTCGTCGATGCTGCAGGCGAACGCCAGCAATCTGGTTCGGGTGGCCGAGTCCGGCGCGGCGGTGATTCCCTTCGGTGGAAAGATTGGGCCCGGGGAAGAGTGGAATAAGAAGGGCAGGGGTGCTGAGCTGGGCGCGCGTGTTTTTTACTCTCAGTCACAGCATGCTCAGAAGTGGTTGGGGCCGTGGGCCAACGGCGGCCAAGGTGTCACCAATAAGTATCTGGGCTTCAAGTTCAAGATCGGCAACATGTTCCACTACGGATGGGCGCGGGTGACCTTTACGCCATTAGCCCATGCGCTCCAAGCGACGATCACCGGGTACGCATACGAGACGATTCCAGGGAAGGCGATCCTCGCGGGACATACCAGCGGGACGGCGGACTCCGCCGAACTGCAGGCGCCGGCTGATCTGCGCGAGAGTCCTTCCCAAGAGGCGTCTCTGGGATTACTGGCGTCGGGTGCGTCGGGGTTGTCGATCTGGCGGAGAGACGAAGCCCGCCAGTAACTTCCCGCCAAAGATCATCCCCACTTCTTGATGCGGAGGAGTGGGGATTCGTTTTTCTGCAATCGCCGATAACTTCAGGCATACGCTATCTAGCTCACTGGTGGGATGGCTCACGCGTGCTATTCCCAACGAAGAAACTACTAACTACACTCCATCACAACTTTCCCCAGGGCCAACAACTTAACCACACCAATAACTTGGTAGAAATTGGAGTGTCTATGAAACGCGCCCGCTCTGTCTACGTGTGCGCCCTGATGGCAGGGTTTGCCCTAACATCGCTAACGTACGCACAGCAATACATGAAGAGCATTCCGAACGTGGATGACTCGAAATTTAACGATTGGGTGAGCAAAGGCGAACTAGTCAAGTGCCGCGCCTTCGCGCACTCGGCCTCTCAGAATGGGCCGGACGAAATCATGAAGCTGGGCCTCAAGCCCTCCGGAGTCTGTTACTGGGATGTCGATCGGGCGGCTGAGCTTGCGCCACCGCCACTATCGGTCCATGCCGGAACGCGGATTTTGGTGAGAATCATGAATCCACGGCAGAATGAAACTATCGTCCCTGCGGTCGTATTTGCAAAGATTGTGCCGCCTAGTCCAGGGAACGACATCTTGAAGAATGCGGTGAACCCGTTGCAGGCGATTACGTTGACGCCTACCAATCGGGCGTTTGTCGCATCCAGCTCAAATTCCTGCTTCGACACGCCGTTTAAAGCAGAAGCCTGCGTGGATTGGCTCGCGGGAGAGGTGAACCGGCAGCAGTCAATCATTAACAAAGCGAATGCTGCTCTCGCCTGCATTGAGAGCTATCAGGTTCCAGTTCCAACGGTAGCCGTTCCGGGCTACACATGTTCGACCGCGAAAATGATTGGCTCGGATCAGCCAAGTAAGGAAGATACCAGTTTCAAGCACCAGCGAGAAATCGTGATGGAAGCTATGAAGGGGGCTCAGAAACTCCAAGCTCCTCTAGCAGAACTCGCAGCCCTGGATGCGTTCCTTACCGACAAGGGAACTTCCAAGAAGGACTATGCGGCTGAGATTGATAACGAAGGCCTTTTGAAAAACGCGGTATCGGCGATACAAACGGCGCAAGCGACGCTGCAGCAGTCATTCGGGCTGCTGCAGGGGATGCTTGACAGCGTGCCCAGCCAGTTCTACTACTACGACGTGCCTCGACTGTCCGTCGCCACGGCCACGATTACAGGAACCGAGGTCATCGGCAAGACAAGCAGTACCATCGCGACCTGGACTGCGACCTCCAATTCCTACAACCTTGTGCTCTCAGCCGGGCTGGGATTTTCGAACCTCGTCAACCGCAGCTACAGCGTCACGCCGCAGTTCCAGAACGGCATGGCTGTGCTCGACCCCAATGGCAACGCCATCTCGGTGATCACTGAAACGGATAATCGGATGTCGGTGGTGGCTCCGGAAGTGATGGGAAGTTATGTGATTCCCGGTCTGCGCAAATTCTCGTCGTCGTGTTCGATCGGATGTTCGTTGCTGGTGAGCGGCGGGATCGGGGCGAATCTCACGACCAAGACTGCGGACTTCGACACGGGAATCTCGCTTCGCCTCTGGGACATTTTGCTGACGCCCGCGGTCCACTGGGGACGGGAAACGCGACTGTCCGACGGCTTCACGGTTGGTTCGCAGCTGGGCGCCAATGCGCCGAGTTCGCTGCCCACGCATACGACATGGGTGAAGAAGTTCGCGTTTACGTTGACGTATGTGATCCCGTTGTCGTAGCGGAGTTTGGTTTATCCGCGAACGCTTGACTCCTGCCTGCGAAAATCCCCACTTCTGCCAAAACAGGGCAGAAGTGGGGCACCCGTTTTTTACCTACTGATTTAGAACTGAGCCGCTGGAAGGATGCCTGTTCCCTCCACGCGAACTGACCTGGAAGATTTTTGGGAAGTACTACTCAAAGCTGTAGCAGAGGAAAATGAATGGCAGGCGACGGGCAGGTTAAGGGGGAGTAAAAACTCTGCCAACATTTGTATAGCCGCGGTGCAAAAGCCGCTCCAGTGGCCGAGTTCGGCGGGTTTTGTTGCGACCGTTGCTGTGGACAAAAAAGCCCCTGAGCGTGCCAAAACGCTCAAGGGCCGTGGAGAAAGCCGCTATGCCAGGCGGCTACTTCAAAGTCTTGATGTAGGCGGCGACTGCCTTTGCGTCATCGTCTGTAAGGCCGGCGAGGGCTTTCTTGTGCGGGGCTTTCTTGGCATCGTTGCCCTTGGTCAGCAGGGCGGTGATGTCGGCTTCGCTGAGGCTGGTGCCCTTCACTGCCGGGCCAATTTTGCCGGCGCCATCGGGACCATGGCAGCTGGCGCATTTTGCTTTGTAAGTGGCTGCGCCGTCGGCAGCGAAGGCCGGCAGAGCCACGGTGAGGGCCAAGGTAAGTACCAGGAACAGAGCGAACAGTTTGATCTTCATGAAGTCTCCTTTTGCGGATTGGAATGATCGTACAGAATTTAGAGCGAATAACCGGGTGATTCTAATCTGCGGGGTCTGGTTAAGAAAGTGATTTCGCTCACAGGGGTGGGGAGGGGTTCCGGAACGGGAAAGAGACGAACGTCTGGCACTGGCAGGGCTGTCGCGAATCAGGCGCCCTTTGCGCTTAATCGAGCGGCACTTGGGACCGTACTTAGTTCGTACGGCAGGTGCTGGCCCTGCTGATCTTCAATTTCCAGCTGCCATGGTCTCTGACGAAGATGTGGGTCGTGTCTTCGTTAGCCGTGTTGCCATTCTCTTTCGCCGTATAGGTTTTCACGAACGCCGCGACCGCAGTGTCTGCCAGAAGGTAAACATGCAGGTTGTACATTTCGACGGAGTAAGGCGGAGCCTGGCCGGCATGCGGCTTCATGCCGTCGATGATCTCTTCCTTGCCGGGACCCCGTCCGTGAGGCGTAAGGTTCACATAATCGTCTGCCAGTGTCTTCTCAAACACAGCAATATCGGTGGTCGATTCGCCTTTGATCAATTCCGCTTCGAGGTTCTGGATCGTATCGGAATCGCTTCGGATAGCCGTCGTTGATTCATGAGTTCGAGTGGGTTCGGCCTGATTGAACGCTGGCGAGACGCAGAGACACAGAAGCAAAGCGAGAACGATGGCATGGCGCATGAGACCTCCTCGCGCGATTGAGATCACGCGAATAGAGAAGGAATGACGTCTCGGCTGATTCTTGCGAAGAAAATCCCAGCCCAGTTTCAAGTTTGTTCAGTATTTGATTCGGGGCAGGCTAGCGCGCGGTGTGGATGATCAGGATGGCACCGGGGTGCAGCACGGCTACATTGCGGTTGTCGCGCTTCAGGGCGGCGACCGTGGTGCGGTAGGCGTTCGCGATCGAATAGAGGGTTTCTCCCGACTTCACTTTGTGATGAACCACCGCCACTTGCGCCGGTTCTTCCTTCTCTTTCAGCGACGACTTGGTTGCCGGCGCCTTCGTCGTAGCCGTTTGATCGCCGGTCTTGGGATGTTTCTTGGTCGGGTGCGACGCTACTTCTTCATGCGCGCTGGGGCTGATGGGCAGATGCAGGGCGAGGACTTTCCGTCCTTTGAGGCTGTCGCCGTGGATGCCGTTCCAGCGGCGCAGCATGGTCGGGGAAACCCCGAAATTTTCGGCGACGGTTTCAATCGTATCTCCGCGGCGCACTTTGTAACGCGTGATGCGCCGGGCGTAGGTCGCGGTATCGCTGGTGGGATGCTTGCCCGGCGCGACGGGAATCACGAGGCGAGCATCGGCCTCCAGTTCTGCGCCTTCAAGATGATTCGCTTCCGAAATCTGCTTCGCGGTCGTGTGGTAAGTGTGGGCCAGCGACGCGAGCGTGTCGCCGGAGCGAACAATGTGATAGCGCCACCACAGCCGCATGTCGGGAGGTATGGCGGCGATCGCCGTCTCGTAGTCTCCGCGCGTGCCGGACGGCAGATGCAATTCGAATTTGCCTGTGCGCGGCGTCGTCATACGCAGCAGGCTGGGGTTCAGGTCCTGGAGCTCCTCGGGCGTCGATCCTACGCACTCCGCCACCAACCGCAAATCGACCGGGTAACTAATCGTTACGGTGTCGAAGTCCGCCGGCGTTTCCATATTCACGTCATCGAGCCCGTATTGTGACGGATTCTTGGCCATGATCGTGACGGCCAGGATGATCGGGACGTAATTCTTGGTTTCTTTGGGCAGGACGTTGCGATTGTAGAGTTCCCAGAAGTCGGCGTACCCGGTGCGCTTGACGGCGGCCTGCACGGTGCCGGGGCCGGAGTTGTACGCGGCCATGGCGAGATACCAGTCGCCGAACTGGTTGTAGAGATCTTTCAGGTGATGGGCGGCGGCACGCGTGGACTTTTCGGGATCCTGGCGGTCGTCGACCCACATGTTGTGCGACAAGCCGTATCCGCGAGCGCGACTGGCCATGAATTGCCAGATGCCGCGCGCCCCGACGCGGGAGACCGCGAGCGGGTGGAATCCAGACTCGGCCTGCGCCAGGTAGATCAGGTCTTGAGGGACGCCTTCCTGCTTGAGCGTCGACACGATCATGTCGTGATAGCGGCCGGAGCGGGCGAAGGCGCGCTCGAAGACGCCGCGTCCACGGCCCGAGAAATACGAGATGTAACCCGCCACCTGGTCGGTCATCATCAGCGGCAAGTCGGAGCGTGTGTTCTTGACTTCGGCTTCCGCCTTGGCCTTCGTGGCGGCGTCGGCCGCGGGCGTCATGCCGTTGGTCTCGTCGATGGGAGCGGGTTCTGACTTCTGCTGCGCGTCAGCTTCGGAAGGTCCGCCGGGATACGCCTCGTTCACGCCCTCGACGACGCGATCAAATTCCTTTTGCAGGCGGTCGTCGGAACGGACATCGAAATTGCTGCCCAGCAAGGCGTTCAGGGCGTTGTCGAAATTCTTCTTGGCTTCTTCGTCCTTGCCGGCGTGATAGTTGGTCAGGCCTGCCTGATATTCCTTTTCCACCTGGTCGATGAGTGCGGCGACCGGATCAGGAGTCTGCTCAGCCGGAGCAGCGGCTTGCGCTGGAGCTTGCGGCTCAGCTGCTTTTTCCTGCTGCGGTGGCGGATCGGGAACGATCGAAGGCTGAGGAGCGGGTGCGGCTTGCGCTTGTGGTTTAAGAGCTGGAGCCGAGGTCGGGGGCAGCAGGGATACGGGTTTCTGTGCCGACTGGCAGCCGACGAGCGCCAAAGTCAGGGAGACGAGTACAGCGGACCGGACATAGAGCTTCGCAAGTTGCATATCTCTCTATGAGATGCGGATACTTCTCCCTGTGTTAAGGTCCGGTGAATTCTACCAAAAATCGTAAATGGTGGCCTCCCCAGGGTCAATGCCGAAAATGCCGGAGGCGGGGTTACTTTCGGCACCGACCCCGGGAGACGATCGTTTGTTGTTTGCAGTTGGAGCGGAGCCGATCCAGTTCATCGCGGCTCATCCGAGAACAATCGATCCGAAAAGGCCCCGCGCGAACAAAGCGACTGATGGACTCAGCGTTTCGTCTGGACGAAGATTCACGCGTGCTGCTCTCTTACACGCGCCAGTTGTCCGGACGCCAGTTCTGGACGGCCTGCTTGATCTGCTTGCGGTTGAGCTTTTCGTTCAGGGCGCGCTCGGCGAGCTTGGGGAGTTCTGCGTCGGAGGCGAAGCGCAGGCCGCAAAGCTGATCCTCGGTGATTTCCGGAATACGCGCGCGCAACGGTTCAGGCAGAAGCTGCATGAGGCGCAGGCGCTCTTCGAGACGGATCACTCGATCCTGCACCTTGAGGGCGTACAGCCGCGTCTTTAACACGAGCGCGAGCAGGGCAAATGCCAGCAGGATGAGCAAAAAGGCATGGAAGTTATCGCGGAAGTCGCTGTGCGCAAAATGCGCGAAGAAATGAATCAGGCTGAGCACGACTCCCAAGGCGAAGACTGGGATGATAAAAAAATGGAATGGCGGGTCCAGGCGAGTGTGATTTGCGAAAGACTGCGGTTTGCTTTCGGCCACTGAGAGCCTCCACGAGGAAGAAAGGGAAGTGTAGCAGACGGGGCGGCGCGTGGAGCGGCTGCGCTTGACGTAGAATTTTGCCGTCGGAATCTTTTGGAAGGATTGGGAATCGAAGATGTTCATGAAAGCGATTCAAGTCAAGCAAGTCGGCGGACCCGAGGTGATGGAACTGGTGGAGTTGCCGGTTCCGGAGCCGAAGGCTAACGAGGCGGTGGTGAAATTGGCCGCAGCGGGTGTGAACTTCATCGATGTGTATCACCGCGAGGGACGATACAAAGTGCCTTTGCCCTTCACGCCGGGACAGGAGGGCGCGGGCGTGGTGCACGCAGTCGGCGCCGATGTGACGTCGGTGAAGAAAGGCGACCGGGTGGCATGGAGCGCAACCCTCGGGTCGTACGCCGAGTACGCGGCGCTTGCTGCCGATAAGCTCGTGCTGATCCCCAATGGCGTGACCGATCAGCAAGCTGCGGCTGCCATGCTGCAGGGAATGACTGCGCACTATCTTTCGCACAGCACGTATCCGCTGAAGCGTGGGGAGACGGCGTTGGTGCACGCCGCGGCCGGAGGCGTGGGGCTGCTGCTGGTGCAGATGGCGCACAACATTGGCGCGCGGGTGATTGCTACGGTCTCAACCGACCAGAAGGCGAAGCTGGCGCGCGAGGCCGGGGCGGACGAGATCATTCTCTATACGCAGTCGGACTTTGAAGCGGAGACGAAGCGACTCACCGGAGGCAAGGGTGTGGATGTGGTTTACGACTCGGTGGGGAAGACAACGTTTGAAAAGGGACTGAACATTCTGCGGCCGCGCGGGATGATGGTTTTATTTGGAGGATCGAGTGGCGCGGTGCCGCCTTTCGATCTGATTGCATTGTCGCAGAAGGGATCGCTATACGTGACGCGGCCCACGCTGGGGCACTACACGCTGACGCGGGAAGAACTGGAGTCGCGCTCGGACGCCGTGTTGGGGATGATCGCTTTGGGAAAACTGAAATTGCGGATCGAGCACAAGTATCCGCTGGCCGAAGCGCAGCGGGCGCACCGGGAATTGGAAGGAAGAAAGACGACAGGGAAGTTGCTGCTGATCCCGTGAGCTAGACGATTTTCAATTTGGGGAAAGCCTGCCTATAACGGTGAGGATCAAGGGTCATCAGTCGGTCGGCTCGCAAGCTGGCGTGAGCGGCGATGATGAAATCGACGAGAAGCCGCTTGGGCGCTCCGCCGCCTGATTCTCGCCTTCGTTTCCCATATTCTGCGTAGGCTCGTGCCGCTCGTCGCCAAATATCCTCATCGATATTAAAGTCGACACCGATTCCCGTTTCCTTCAGGAACTCTTCGATAAACGTTTGGTTCACGTTCGGATGCGCTGCTAATTCCGCGAAGACTGGGCCACAGATTACAATTCCGCCGAGAGCGCGGGAAGCGGCGAGTTCGGTTGATATGTGCGATGCGACTGCTTCGCTCGACCATAGGGCCGAAAGGATGTTCGTGTCCAGAGCCGTTCTCATTTTCGCCGGCGTACTTTAGGCTTTTGATCCGGGGAGTCGGGCTCTTCTCGGCGCAGATCATCGATCCACGCATTGATTTCTTTCTTGCCACCGGGAAACGTGCCGAGAACTCCTCGGTATTTGTCGAACGGGTTGGAGGAAGAGTGTCCAGGAAGAATTACCGTGCGTTCGCCCTCGACAACAAAATCGAGACGATCGCCAGCCGAGAGACCGAGTCGGTTGCGAATCTCTTGAGGGACAGTGACTTGACCCTTGCTGCTAATGGTACTGGAATATCGCATCTTTACTTCTTTACCTCTTGGTAAAGAATATCATTCTATAGAACTCCCCGCAAGTGCTGGAATTACCGCGAGTAATTCTCGACGTACAACGGAATAGGGTGTCCCGGAGACAGTCGCTCATCGTCAATCGGGGCGCCCGCTTTGATCTCGAGCGGGATGACGCCTGCCCAGGTGGGGAAGGAATAATCTTCCTCGTCGTCGATGGCCGGTCCGGTGCGGACCTTCGCCGAAAACTCGTCGATCGGCAGACGCAACACAGACGTTGCTTTCAATTCCTTCTCGTTGGGCTGGCGGGCATCGTCCCACCGGCCGCGAACGATGTGCTCCGACAAAACCCGCAGAGCCGCCAATTTTTCTTCCGGATCGTCCACCAGCGTCGCTTTGCCCAGGATGACTACCGAGCGATAGTTCATGGAGTGATTGAAGACGGAGCGTGCCAGTACGAGACCGTCGAGCAGCGTGACGGTGACGCAGACAGGGACGCCTTCCTTCATCTGACGCAACATGCGGCTGGCGGCGGAGCCGTGAATGTACAGGTTGGTGTCTTTGCGTCCGTACGACGTAGGAATCACGAAGGGCTGGCCGTCGACGGAGAATCCGACGTGGCATAGGAAAGCTTCATCGAGAATCTGATTGACCGTTTCGCGGTCATACACGCCACGGTGCGGTTCGCGGACGACACGTGTCCGCGCGGTTGGGGATTGGGATTCGGACATTGGGGAGCGAACTCCAGGCAAGCGCCAAGGATGGTGAAAAATGCAGTGTAACATCGGCGTGCCGCGCCGTGACACAGTACTGGAGCCGGCAGTGATATGCTGCAGGGTTTCTGAGCGCGCTTGAAGGATGAAACTTCGTCTGCCAGTTCTCGTGTTCTTGCTCGTGTTCGCGGCACGCGCTGCTGAGATCAAGGGCAAAATTACGAACGCGGTGGGCGGCGAGGCGCTGGGACGCGTCGAAGTTCTGGTCGTCGAGAACAAATTCTCCGCTGTGACCTCCATCAGCGGCGAATTTCAAATCCAGAATTTGCCGCCCGGAAACTACACGCTACGGCTCAATGCGGTTGGCTATCGCCTGTTGACGGTCCCGTTCACGCTCCTGACCGCCGGGGACGTCAAAGAATTCTCCATCACCATGGTGCCCGACAACTTTCACCATACCGACAAGGTGGAGGTGCATGGTGACGTATTTCAGGCCGCGGATTCGCCGGCGACGACGGAAATGAATCTGACGGCGCCGGAGATCCGGGAGACTTCGACCGTGTTTGCCGACGATCCGTTTCGCGCCGTGCAAAGCATGCCCGGCGTTTCTCCTGAGGGGAACAACGAGTTTTTCGCGCAATTCTCGGTGATGGGCGCGCCTTTTTCGACGGTGTCCACCTACATTGACGATGTGCTGGTGTTGAATCCGTTCCATCAGATCGGAAATTTTGCCGAAGGCGCGTCGCTCGGCGTGCTGACCAGCGAAGTAGTGGAAGAAGTGAAGCTCATGCCTGCGGCGTACCCGGAAAAATTCGGGGACTCAGCCGGGGCGGCGCTCGACATTCATACCCGCGAAGGGAGTCGCAACAAGCCGGTGTTTCGCGTGACGGCGGGCATCGCGGCGAGCGAGGTTCTGGGCGAAGGCGGGCTGGGCCACGCGAAGAAAGGATCGTGGCTGCTTTCGGCGCGCAAGAGCTACATCAACTACCTGATCAAGAATCGTGTGCAGGACGCGGCTGAGGTCGGCTTCGAAGATGCCGACGTAAGGCTTAGTTACGACGTCGCGCCGCGGCAGAACGTGAATTTCTTCGCCACCGGCGGGCACACGACGATGAGCGATCCGACGGCAGTGCAGCCCAACGACATTGCCAGCGGCCGCAGCGATTTCATGCTGGCGCGTGCGGGATGGCGTTGGGCCATCAGCCCACATCTTCTGGTGGATGCGCGCGGAGCATTCTTTCGCGAGCCCGATGAGTTGCGAAATCTGAGCAACCAGATTCTGCAGACGACCGATTATCAGGAGTGGGTGGGCGGAGGCGGGATCACGTGGAATTGGGCGAGCGACGCGGTGTTGGAGGCGGGCTGGTCGTCGCGCCGGATTCACCAGAGCAATTCCAGCGCCTATTACAGCACTGGCTCCCTGGCCACCACCTTCGATCAGGGAGCAGAGTGGCGCAATAGCGGATATGCGCAGCAGTCGGCTTCGGCGCTGAAAGGGCGGATGCACGTGCTGGGCGGCGTGCGCTGGGATAGCCTGCAGGGCTTGGACTATCATCCGTTCTCGCCGCAGGCATCGATGGCGTACCGGGTTCGTCCGGGCACGGAGTTTCAACTGGGCGTCGGCCGCTACCAGCAGTTTCCGGGACTCGAGGAGTGGTCGACCCAATGCCTTACGCCGGCGGCCATGCCCGAAAAATCGGATCACTATACGGCCGCCATCGAACAGCGTTGGGGAGAAAACACGCGGGTCCGCGTGCAGGCGTTCGACCGGCAGGATTCGTTTTCGTTTGCGACGATTGCTGGGCAAACCCTGTTCGTAGTCCCGGGCGCCTGTCCACACACGGCCGAGCCGCTACCGGACTCAACCTCGCTGAAAGACTACTCACGGGGCGTGCAGGTCGTGGTGCAGCGGCGCAGTTCCAACCGGCTCTCCGGCTGGATTGGCTACACGTGGGCGCGTGCGGAACAAGCGCGGGTTGCGGCTAGTAATCCGGCCTTTACCTGTCCACCGGTCTGCGTTACGTCGACGGCATACAGCCCGAGCCTTGAGGATCAACGGAACTCGCTCAATCTTTTTGCCATGTATCGGTTAAAGCCGAGCCTGAACCTGAGCGGGAAGTTTCTGTATGGGTCGGGATTCCCGGTGTCGACCGGAGTTTTCGTGCAGGTTGGGACCACCTACCAGCAAGTGGGGACGCAGACGTTGCGCTTT
>Ga0335070_10004028_pt1 | contig 17132 bp, 14 predicted proteins | sample Lox_Sample_13_FD_206722 | JGI IMG/M metagenome (GOLD analysis project Ga0335070, IMG submission 206722) | Soil microbial communities from Loxahatchee National Wildlife Refuge, Florida, United States - Lox_Sample_1.3 | ecosystem: Environmental > Terrestrial > Soil > Wetlands | place: USA...
GCTCTTGGGAATTCCAGACCATGTGGTGCCCCTGAGCCTTGTCTCTCTGGGCTACCCGAAGGACGAGCCACGGCCGGCCGACCGCTACCAGGCTGCTCGGGTCCATTACGACCGTTGGTAGGTTGGCCCGGGGCGACGGCCGAGGAGCGCAAGGAGCCGATCGGGGTAGTCGGTGACGATCCCGTCGACGCCCAAGCGGAGGAGCCATTCCATCTGGGGCCCACTGTTGACGGTCCAGGCATGGACCTGGAGATTGCGCAGGCGCGCCGAGATGAGCAACCTGTTGGTAATCACCCGCAAGCCCTTCCTGGCAACCGGTACCTGCAAGGCGTAACAGCCCGCGGGTAGGAAGGTCGCTCGCGGTGAGAGGAGGCTCAAGGCGTAGAAGAGGCGTACTTCACTCCTCCCGGCCGAAGTGGCGACCGCCGGGCATAGCCTTCGGAACTCCCCGAGAACGCTGGAGTTGAAGGAGGCGACCATCACCCGTTCCGCCATGCCGAAGTCCAGGATGAGCCGGCACAACCGCCCGGCTACCGAGGGTCTCACCTGCTTGATGTCGATATTGAGGCGTATCTCGGGAAAGGCGGAGAAGACCTCCTCGACCGTGGGCACGGTGATCCCCTGGCCGCGGCAGGGGAACGTGCAACCCCCGTCCTCAGACCAGTAATACCCCGCATCCAGGGCCTTGAGTTGGTTCAGGGTCAGATGGTTGACCCGTCCGGAGCCGTTCGTGGTCCGGTCGACCGTGGGGTCGTGGATGAGGACCAGGGCGCCGTCTGCCGTGCTGTGCATGTCCGTTTCCAGGATATCCACGCCCGTGGCCGCAGCGCGCTGGAAGGAGTAGAGAGTGTTCTCCGGCCAGAGACCCGCTCCGCCCCGATGGGCGATCACAAGGGGCTGCCCAAGGTCCCGCCCAAAAAAGGGATGGTTCGGTGCTTGGCAGGCGAAGGGCATGATCGTCACCTTCCCTGGAACGCCGAGGAGCATCTCTCTCCCGGTGCAGCCGGTGATCGCTGTGGACGGCTAGAGTGCACTCGTCCGGCCGACAGGCATCTTGGAATGGAAGTGATTATAGCCGCTAGGTAGCCACATCATCGAGATGAAATTTCACTCTGCCCTTTCTGAGCAGGAGTTCCGTGGCTTCTTGGACCGGCAGGCCGTAATCGATGATAGCCAGGGTGAGATTGTAAAGGACGCGAGTATCGACGAAGATGATGTCCTCCAGGTACTCTTCCTCGTCACCGCCATAGGCGAGACCCCGGTCCTTGGGCTCAACGCGGACGTCGTGATTCAGAATGAGCCCGCCCTCGGTACTGGCACCAAGGCCCGAGTAGTGCAGCTCTTGCCAGAGCTGGGTGATAAACTTCAGCGAAGGATCGGTGGTAGTCGCCGCTTTGATCTTGAAAACGATCTTTCTCCCGTCGTGTTCGACGAGAATATCCTCTTGGAATGATGCTTTTTTCGTCGCATCGAGCTCGGAGACCTGGAGTTTCCAGAATGCGGTGAACACTCGGATGATGCCCTTCCTGAGCTCGTCTTCTTTTGCATAGAGAAGGCTGCGGACGTCCTCGAAATTCTGTCTCAACTGGTCCCTCTGTGCCTTGAGTTCGCTGATCTTCTTGTCCATCTCCTGTTGACACTCGGCAATCCGCTTTTCCAACGAAGCGATGAGCTGGGGATAGTATTTTCCACTGTGGACCCAGTCGAAATCGTGGAGCTCGGGATCCCGAGGCGCCCCGTTCGCGCTCGGTGGGGGCTGGACCGCTGCGGCCTCCTGGGCGACGGCCCTTTCCGTTGATTCCAGATCTTCGAGGAGCTCGCTGAAAAGGTCTTCCTCAACCGTGGGCGGGGGTTCTGTCTCTCTCTCGTCCGCCGATGGCTCGTTGTCTTGCTTTCTCCGAGAGAGATCCAGGTCGCCCGAGGCAAAGAACTCCGCTAGGAGCTGATCAGTATCGAGATCCCGCAGGCCACCTGCCCTTTTTTCCGGCTTATCCTCGGGTTGCTGGGTGGGGCTTGGGGTTAGCTCCTGCTTCGGGAGCTCTCGGCGCAGCTCCACGGCTCTGGTTTGCCCTATCGGTGCCGCGGCTGGGCTTACGCCGACGTGGCGCTCTTCCGCCTCTAGGGGGAACACCTTTGCCAGTTCGAGGGTTTCAAAGAGATCCGGCTCCTCCATGGTGGGCTCGGACGGCTCATCGTGGCCGGGGGCCCCGTCGCTCCTCGCGGAGATCTCATCCTCAATGACCTCGATGAGATCGACGATCTGACTATCGATGTCACTAGGTTCGAGATCGAGGTGAAACCTGGTCACATCGGAGGGCTGCCCTGGAGCAGTCCGTCTCTCCTTGGGCGAGGGATTCTTGGCGACCATGTGTATGCTTCTCGAACAATCCTCGGAGTTCTCGTATGCGCCCGAAGACAACCCCCGCCGCCGTCACGTGCAAGGCGTTGCCGCTCTCGGGCGCCCTCAGCTTTGCTCCCTCGGCAAAGGGAGGACGACCGCGGAGGCTCGTCGCCTTAGATCTATGCAAATTGGAGGCCATGTGCACTGGTACTCCCCGCGCGGGGGTGTGTAGTCCGGTACCCACGGATGGTACTTCTTTTCTCTGTTGCCACGGCGGCAGCCCTTCCGTCGTCTTCGACCAGATACCTTGGATAGAAGTCAAGTATTCGAACGGTATGGAGAAACACTCCAGATCCTCTAGGATGGCATGGTTTCTGCTCTTCACCGAGGCCGCCAGGTCCTGGCGGCCAAAGCGTTGGACGGACAGATCTCGCGAAGTGCTTGAGACGTGAAAGACAGGTTTTGTCCAGGTCGAGGGTTTTGGTGCGGCTGGTCGCCGCGTCTTGACTTGACCCTTGAAGGTACTTATCGTAACCAAAAAACGGCTCGGGTGACTCCCTTGAAGGGAAGCAAGCCGGAAGGGCTCGGGTAGACGCAAGACAAAAAAACAAATGCTGAAAAGGGGAGGGTTGACCATGAAAAGGATGGCGGCTGTTGTTCTCGCATTAGTGTTGGTGGTTGCGGTTGCTGGCTGTGGTCTCAAGGCCGGACGGGACTATAAGCCACAGACTGAGGCTCCGCAGCCGCTTTACAAGGACCTTGATCACGTTGGTTTCAGCTGGTTTGGCTATAAAAAGGTTACGGCTCAGGATGCCAAGACCTCGAGCGCCGAGAACTGGTGGGGCACAGAGGTTCCCTACATTCCTGCCCAGTAATAGACGAGTCGCTCTCCTTATCAATTATCTGGATTTCAAGGGAGTGGAATCATAGCGTGGTGATATTCTTGAGCGGTTTATGAGGCGCTTGCAAGGCAAAGGGACCTGGTGCCCACCTCGGGTTCCATGACTACGGCCGCGGCGGGGAGATCCCGACCAACCATGAGAATGCCTTTCGGATAGGCAACGAGAACCCTCGGCTTGGCAAGCTTACCATGAGAGCAGGGCGGTCAGGAGACTGCCCTGCTTTTGTCTTAGCCCGCATTATGCACGAACCACCTGCTGCGACCGCGGATATGGCCGTCCTTCCGGGCGTCCTCGGGTGTTCCTTCGACAGGCTCAGGACAAGCTCACCTTGCGACGTACTAACGAGTACGCCTCAGGTCCGAGCCCCTGTGGTTGCCCGGTGGCACGAGCATCTCCACGATCTCGTTACGGCGTCTCGTGCATGATGCGGGCTATGCTGCCGTTGATGATGCCGTCCCCACCTGACCGGCAAAGAAACAGGCGGCCAAGTGGTCTCGCTGCACCTCTCTTAGTTCGGGTTCGTCCTTGCTACAGATCTCCCGGGCGTATAGGCAGCGGGTATGGAATCGGCACCCGGAGGGCGGATCGATGGGGCTCGGGACGTCACCCTTGAGGATGATCCTCTGCCTCCTCGTGGTGGGGTCGGGGATAGGGGAGGCTGAGAGGAGCGCCTGGGTATACGGGTGGAGAGGGGTCGTATAGAGTTCCTCGCTTGCGGCGATCTCCACGAGTTTCCCGAGGTACATCACCGCGACCCGGTTACTCACATGCTCGACCACGCTCAAGTCGTGGGAGATGAAGAGGTAGGTGAGCCCGAACTCTCCCTGGAGGTCCTGGAGGAGATTGATCACCTGGGCCTGAATGGAGACATCCAAGGCAGAGACCGCCTCGTCGCAGACGATCAATTTGGGATTGAGTGCCAGCGCCCTGGCCACGCCGATGCGCTGGCGCTGCCCGCCGGAAAACTGGTGGGGATACCGGCGCAGGTGCTCCTGCCTCAGACCCACCACCTCGAGGAGGCTGAGGACACGCTCCTCGCGCTCGCGCCGGCTCCCGATGCCATGCACGCGGAGCGGCTCGCCGACGATCTCGGCCACCGTCTTCCGAGGGTTGAGGGAGGAGAAGGGGTCCTGGAAGACGATCTGCATCTCACGCCGCAGCGCCCGCATCCTGCTTGGCCCATAGGTGAGGATGTTCTCGCCCTGGAAGTAGATCTCGCCTGCCGTCGGCTCTTCGAGCCTGAGCATGAGCCGTCCGAGAGTGGTCTTGCCGCAGCCGGATTCCCCGACGAGACCCATGGTCTCACCCTCGCGGATGGAGAGGCTCACGCCGTCCACCGCCTTAACTGAGGCGATCTCCTTGAGAAAGACCCCGCCTCGGATCGGGAAATGCTTCACCAGATCCTTGACCTCGACAAGAGCAATCGCGGTTCTTTCCGCCTCAGGCATGATGATCTCGCAAAAAGTCGCCAAGGGAGACGGCACAAGCTCCAGATGCAAGGCGCGCGAATCTTGAGGAATGAGGCGTACATAGAAGTACGCCGCAGTGACGAAAGATGAAGCGCAACGCCGCGGATGGACTTTTTTCGAAGCCGTCAGGCATACTTCAAACACCGTACCGTATGGATGGGACCGAGTTCGTACATCTGCGGCTCAACCCGCAGGCAGTCGGAAAAGGCATCGGGACAACGGTCGCTGAAGAGACAGCCAGCGGGAAGGTTGAGGAGCGAGGGCACTACGCCGGAGATGGCGGAGAGCCTCTGGCCTCGCACCCCTCGGCCGAGAACCGGGATGGAGTGCAGCAGGGCCACGGTGTAGGGATGCTTCGGGTCGCCGAAGAGGGTCTTCACATCCGTGTATTCCATGACCTTCCCGGCATACATGACCGCCACGTACTGGGCCATCTCCGCGATCACCCCCAGGTTGTGGGTGATGAAAAGGATGGAGGCCCCCGTCTCCTCTTTGAGCTTGTTCATGAGCTCCAGGATCTGGGCCTGGATCGTCACGTCGAGGGCGGTGGTCGGCTCATCGGCGATCATGAGCCTGGGGTGGCAGGCCAAGGCCATGGCGATCATGACCCGCTGCCGCATACCGCCGCTCATCTGGTGGGGATAGTCATTGGTCCGTTTTTCCGCCGCTGGAATGCCAACCCACTGAAACATCTCGATAACCCGGTTCTGGGCCTCTCGGCGGGATCGACCCTCGTGCAACCTGATCACCTCCGCCACCTGGTCACCCACTGAATACACCGGGTTGAGGGAGGTCATGGGCTCCTGGAAGATCATGGAGATCCGGTGGCCGCGAATCTTTCGCATCCTCGCTTCGGGAAGCTCCAGGAGATCGGTGCCGTCGAAGATGATCCGCCCGCCCACGATCTTTCCTGGCGGCTGGGGGACGAGACCGATGATGGAGTGGGCGGTAACGCTTTTCCCGCAGCCCGACTCCCCCACGAGCCCCAGGGTCTGGCCGGGCTCGATGGTGAGATCCACGTCGTCAACGGCCCTGGCGACATGGCCGCGCACGAAGAAATGGGTGCGAAGATTTCGGATCTCCAGGAGGTGCTCGTGGTCGCCCATGTGACTCAATCCCTCAGCCGCGGATCCAACGCATCCCTCAGGCCGTCGCCGAAGAGGTTGAAGCCGAGAACCGCGAGCAGGATAGCAATACCGGGGAAGGTCATAACCCACCAAGCCCGGAGGATGTGGGAGCGGCCCATGGCGATCATGGCCCCCCACTCTGCGGTGGGAGGCTGGGCCCCCAGTCCAAGGAAGCTCAGGGCGGCCGCGTCCAGGATCGCTGAGGCGAACCCGAGGCTGGTCTGGACGATGAGGGGGGCCAGACAATTGGGGAAGACGGAGACAAAGAGGATCCTCAGGTCACGGGCCCCGATGGAGCGGGAGGCGGTGACGTAGTCCTTTTCGGACTCCTCCATGACCGAGGCGCGGACGATCCGGGCGTAGCGGGGGATGTAGATGATGCCGATGGCGATCATGGCATTCCGCAGCCCCGGACCGAGGTAGGCCACGACCACGATGGCCATGAGGATATGGGGAAAGGCGAGGAGGATGTCCATAACCCGCATGATGAGGTTGTCAACGACCCCCTTGAAGTAGCCGGCGAATGCCCCGAGAAGGGAGCCGCAGGCGAAGGCGATGCCGACGCTCACCAAAGCCACGGCGAGAGATACCCGGGCCCCGTAGACGATCCGTGAGAAGATGTCTCGACCGAGGTCGTCGGTGCCGAGAATATGCTTCGTGGTTCCCATTGTGAACCAGATCGGTGGCTTGAGCTGGTCGTAGAGAGACCCGTCGACGGGGTCGTGGGGGCTAATGATCGGGGCGAGGAGAGCGGAGAGGACGAAGATGCTGATGATGATCAGGCCGGCCACGGCGGTCTTATGCCGTTGGAGCTGCTCCAACTGATCGAAGAGGGGGTGTCGGTATTCGGAATTCCTCGTCACGCTACGTCCCCGGCAGCTGCTGCAAAGCCGCAGTAAACGGCCCGTGCCTCCCCAGATGCGTCTTGCCTCACATGTCACCCCGTCTCCTGCGGCAGCTAACGGACACTGATGCGGGGATTGATGACGGCATAGAGAACGTCCACTACGAGATTGACCACGACGAACATGGTGGCGATGAGGAGGGTGCCACCCTGGATGACCATGTAGTCCCGCTGCATGACGGCGTCGTACATCCACTTCCCCACGCCGGGCCAGGCGAAGATGGTCTCCGTGAGAATCGCCCCGGCCATGAGAATGCCGAACTGGAGTCCGACGACTGTGACCACCGGGACCAGGGCATTTCTGAGTCCGTGCTTGATGATCACCACATGCTCGGCGAGCCCCTTGGCTCTCGCCGTCTTGATGTAGTCCTGGCGCAGGACCTCGAGCATGCTGGAGCGGGTCATCCTGGCAACAATCGCCATGGGGATGGTGCTCAGGGTAAAGGCGGGTAGGGTGAGGTGCCAGAGGGCGTCCCGCAGGGCGGCCCAGTTCTTGGTAAGCAGGGCATCCAGGATCAAGAAGTTGGTGATGGGATCCAGTTCCACGCCAATGCTCAGTCTACCAGACATGGGAAGGAGGCCGAGGTGCAGGGAAAAAATGAGCATGAGCACGAGGCCGAGCCAGAAGATGGGCATGCTGACGCCGATGAGGGCGCCGAGCATGCTGAGGTAGTCGAAGAGGGAGTACTGCCTGGTGGCGGAGATGATCCCGAAGATGATCCCGAAAAGACTGCTGATTGCCATGGCGGCGATGGCGAGTTCCATGGTCGCCGGAAAGCGCTGTTTCACCTCGATCCAGACCTTCTGTCTGGTCCAGATGGTCTCGCCAAGGTCCCCTTTGAGAAGCCTTCCAATGAACATGCCGTACTGGACGTAGAGCGGCTTCTTCAGGCCCAGGTACTCGCGCATCTGCTCCAAGGCTTCCTGGCTGGACCGCTCCCCGAGGAGCAGTTCCGCCGGGTCACCGGGAGTGAGGCGGAGCATGAGGAAGACAAGGATGGTTACCCCGAGCAGGGTGGGGATGAGGAGGAGGCACCGCCGGATGATATAGCCGAGCATCAATCCGAACCACAGGGAGGGTTTAGCTGATATGGTCTCGTTGAGACCCAGGTACGTTTCTGGAGCCAGCCATCTTATAGCCTAGCGCAACGGGGGAGACAAGGGCGTTGGGGGAGAGGAGTTCCCCCCTCTCCCCTGTGAGTCTCTGTAATCGATGTAATCTACTCCAGCCAGACGTCCCTCATGCGAATGGAGGCCGTGGGGTGGAGCTTGAAGTTCTGGACGTTTTTGAGCTGGGGCGAGAAGACCGTGGAGTGAGCAACGCAGATCACCGGCATCTCATCGTGGATGAGCTGCTGGGCCTTCTTGTAGGCCTCCGCCCGCTTGGCCTGGTCGATGGTCTGCTTCCCGGCCAGCATGAGCTTGTGGTACTCTTCGTTCTTCCACTGAGTCCTCACGGCGGGTGAGGCGAGGCCGTCGAAGAGCACGGCGAGGAAGTTGTCCGGATCCCCGTTATCGCCGGTCCAGCCGAGCTGGAAGAGGTCCATGTCCTCGGGCTGCTCCCGCTGGCGCTTGAGGTAGGTGCCCCAGTCGTAGCTCACGATCCTCGCGTTGATCCCCACCTTCTTGAGATCCGAGATCATGGCGACACCGACCTTCAACCCTTCCGGGTTGTACGGGCGAGTTACAGGCATGGACCAGAGGGTGATCTCGGGGAGGCCTTTGCCATCGGGGTAGCCGGCAGCAGCCAGTTCTTTCTTGGCCGCCTCCGGGTCATAGGGGTAGTCTTGGACCGCCTCGTTGTAGCCCCACATGGTGGGCGGGATGGGGTTCTTGGCCACCTGGCCCATGCCCTGATAGATGTTATCCACGATGGCCTTACGGTTGATGGCATAGACGATCGCTTTTCGCATGTGGACGTTCTGCCAGAGCGGCTTGGTGTGGTTGAAGGAGAGGTAGCCGATGTTCATCCCCGGCTGGGAGATCACCCTCAGGTTGGGGTCCTTCTTGGCGAGGGGGATGTCAGCGGCATTGGGGAACTCGCAGATGTGTATGTTTCCCGCCTTGAGTTCGAGGAAGCGGACCGAGTTATCCGGAATGACGCGGAAGACGACCTTGTCGAGGTAGGGCCCGCCGGACTTGTCCCAGTAGTCCTTGTTCTTCTCGAGGGCGATCTGGTCGTCCTTCACCCACTTCACAAACCTGAAGGGGCCGGTCCCCACGGGATTCCGCACGAACTCCTTGGGGTTCTTCAGGAAGGCGGTGGGGCTGATGATGTCGGCAAAGTCCATCCCCAGGTTGGCCAGGAAGGGAGCCTCGACCCGCTTCAACTTGAAGACCACCGTGTACTCGCCGGTCGCCTCGATGGAGTCCACCGTGTTATCCATCTCCATGGAGACCCAATACTCCGGGGGACGCTCCTGCGAGGGAATCTCGAAGCCCTTGCCATGGAACTTGACCTTCCGCTCTTTCATCATCCGGCCGAGGGAGAAGACCACCGCATTGGCGTTGAAGGGGGTGCCGTCATGGAACTTGACCCCTTTCCTCAGGTAGAAGGTGTAGGTCTTGCCGTCCGGCGAGATTTTCCACGACTCTGCCAGGCCGGGTTCGATGTCGGTGGACTCGTCTTTGTAGGCTACCAGGGCTTCGTAGATGTTGTCGCAGATCATGAACGAGTTCCCGTCGGTCTCGTAGGCCGGATCGAGTCCCACACTGTCGCCGCCACGGCCATACACCAGAGTTCCTCCCTGTTTCGGAGGCGCGGCGAGCGCCGAGGCAGCGACCAGGAAGGCGACAACGCAGGTAAGGATACCGAACTTCTTTGCCATCCTCCTTCTCCTTTCTTCCCGTTGTTCCAGGCCGAGCCCACGGAGGGCGACCCGAATCTCAACCGAATGTGGAAGGAACAGAAACCCCTGGGACAGCACACATGACAGGCGGAGGGTAACCTCTGGCGACCCCGATGGGTCCCTCCGCGGTTCTTCATCGCGCGCGAATTTGCCGCTCGCAACTCATCAAGGTCTAGCAGCCTCCCGCCTTGGTGCCGGAGGGATCACTTGCCATGCGGTAAGATCGCTCTTATAGTGCCAACCTTGACGGCTTCGTAAAAAGTCCATCTGCGGCGTTGCGCCCGATCTTTCGTCATTGCAGCGTACTTCTCTGTACGCCTCATTCCTCAAGATTCGCACGCCTTGCATCTAGAGCCTTTTACTGTGCCGTCTATTTTGGCGAGTTTTTGCGAAGTCATCAACTTTAACAGAGACGGATCTTGTAGCGCAAGGGTTGTCTGTGACCTCTCAGTTAGAGACTATGGGGGTGGCCGAACTCCTGGTTGCGTACCTTGAGCTGGTTGTGGAGGCAGCCTCACTAGGACCGGTACTGGATCTCGCCTGCGGCGACGGGCACAATGGGGTCTTCCTCGCCGAGCGAGGGGTGGAGGTCAGTTGCTGCGACGTCTCACCCGAGGCACTTGAGCGGGCGCGGGAGCTCGCCGGCAGGCGCGGAGTCACGGTCTCCCTCTGGGAGGTGGATCTCGAGCGGCCTGGAATCAATCCGCTCAGAGAAGATGTCTATGGTGCCATCCTGGTATTTCGCTATCTCCACCGCCCGCTTTTCCCGTGCATCCGGAAGGCGCTCCGGCCGGGCGGCCTCCTCGTGTACGAGACGTTTACCGTGGAGCAGGCACGATTGGGCCGACCGCGAAATCCCGACCATCTCCTGCACTCGGGGGAATTGCAGCAGGCTTTTGCCGACTGGGAGATCGTGAATTCCTTCGAAGGTCTCAAGGAGACTCCCCTCCGGGCGGTGGCACACCTTGTCTCCCGTAAGCCGGCCTCGGTATAATGGCGGCACTCGAGCTCGAGGGTCGATGGTGCCAGGACGCCCTTGACCAATCGCCCGGAGGGACATACATATTGGGTACGATAGGTCTCATTCTTGCAAATGGATTCTCACCCCCACCCTTGGCCGCGCCGTCGCCATCGCGGCTATGGCGCGCCCGTCCTCCGTCCCGCCTGGGGCGGGACTACGGGGGATTGGTCGGCGACTCTCCCTCCAGGGGGAGAGGGAACTTGATGCATACTCCGGTGATGCTCCTTTGGGGGGAATGGCGTGTGGGAGAGAAGTGTACAGGGAGGACTCAAACAGAAGTAGGTTATGGGATCGAATAGCATAGAGATCGGCGAAGATGCCGATAAAAAGAGGAAGAAACAGAACCTGACCATCCGCGAGATGGACATTGACGACCTCGCCGCCGTGTTCCACCTGGGCGAGAAGCTCTTCACCGCCAGGCATGTTCCCAATCTGTACCGTACGTGGGACGAATACGAAGTTCTCACCCTGTTCCAGTCCGACCCCGAGTTCTGTCTCGTAGCGGAGGTGGACGACGAGATCGTCGGGTTCGCCCTGGGCACCACCATCGAGAAGAGTCACTCCGCCTGGAAATACGGGCACCTTGTCTGGTTGGGCGTGGAGCCGGCGCTACAGCGTCATGGTGTGGCGGTCAAGCTCTTCCACCAGTTCCGTGACCTCATGCTCGAGGACGGCGTGCGTATGCTGCTGGTGGATACAGAAGCGGACAACCTTCCCGCCCTTCACTTTTTCCGCAGGATGGGTTTCGGGAGTCCCGAGGAGCACATCTATCTGACCCTCAACCTGGCGAGCCAGCAGCGTCATATCAAGGAAAAGAACGGCCGGCCGCAATTTCGGCGAATCAACAGGAACCATGACTGAGGCAGCTTCCTGCATCCAACCGAACCGACTCCGCCGGCTGCTCCGCCGGCTCATCGATATCTACAGCCCGTCGGGAAAAGAAGAGGAGATTCTCGCTTACCTCTATGCTTACCTGAAGAGGCACGGGCTCCCGGTGATCCGCCAGCCGGTGGATGAGTGCCGTTACAACCTGGTGGTCGTACCGCCGGGCGACGACATTCGGCTGGCCCTTATCGGCCATCTGGATACGGTGGTGGCTTACGACTTCGACCACTATGGCTGCGAGGAGCAGGGGGATCTCATTCAGGGCCTTGGTGCGGCCGACATGAAGGGGGGGTGCGCCGCCATCGTCGAGGCCTACCTGAGCCTCCGACGGAAGGCAGGTTCCCACGTTCCCGTCGCTCTGGCCCTGGTGGTGGGGGAAGAAGAGGATGGGGACGGGGCGGAGAGACTCTCCAGGGCGTTCCATTTGCCCTGGGCGATCATTGCCGAGCCCACCGACCTTCGGCCGTGCCTGAGCCACTACGGCTATCTGGAAATTCAGCTTTCATCCCGGGGGCCGCGGCTCCATGCCTCGTTGGCCAACCGCAGACAGAATCCGGTGCAGAGCATGTTGAGCCTCCTCCTCCGTATCTCCCGCTACCTGGAGAAAGAGCGGCCTGAGGCGGTATATAATATCCGGGACCTTCTCAGCACCCGGGCGGGCTTCGTGGTGCCGGACTGGTGCGAGGCCTGGATCGATATCCATCTGCCGCCGAGGGTTCCCATCGGCGAAATCACCCAGTACCTGGAAGGGATTGTCAGCCACGCTCAGAAAGAAAACCCCCAGCTGGAGGCTACCCTTCGTTTCACCAATATCCACACTGGCTACGAACTGCCGGACAAGGAGCTCGTGATTGAAGCTCTCCACGACCTCTACGGGAAAAAATCCTTGCCATGGGAGCCGGAGCCCTTCTGCAGTCACTCGGACGCCAACCTTCTCTGGGCCTCTGGGGTCAAGCCAATCCTCCTCGGACCAGGGACCCTTGATAAGGCCCATGCGCCGGACGAATCGGTTTCCTTCCACCAGGTGAAGGCCGCGGCGGAAGTCTACTGCGAGCTGGTAACGTCACTAGCTACCTGACGCCACCCCCCGCCGCCACCGACCTCACCGATGAGGCAGCGGCCTGCTTCGCCTTGGCGTAGAGGGGCGACATTCCTCTCAGCGTCTGCACCACGCGCCCGAGCACGTCGATGAACCGATCGATATCCTCTTCGGTGGTAGTAATTCCGAAGGTAAGCACCAGGGTGCCCTGAGCATCGGCAAAGTCGCGGCCGATGGACAGAAGCACATGGGAGGCCTGAAGCGCGCCGGCGGCGCAGGCAGACCGCGTCGAGACCGCGATGCCTTCCTCGTCCAGCATGAGGACGACACCCTCGCCCTCGATATAGCGAATGGATACGGACACGAGGTTGGGAAGCGAGAACTCCGGGTGACCGTTGATGATGATGTCGTCGATCCGAGCCGGAAGACCCCGAAGCAGCCGTTCCTTGAGCTCCCTGGCGTAAAGGATCCGGGCGTCCAGGTCACGAACGGCGAGTTCGGCGGCCACCCCCATGCCGATGATGCCGATGAGGTTTTCGGTCCCGGCCCGCTTATTGTTCTCCTGCACCCCGCCGTCGATAAGGGGCCAGATGCGCGTGCCCTTTCTGATGTAGAGGCCGCCTACCCCGGATGGGCCATAGAACTGGTTGGCGGCGAAGCTGAGGAGGTCCACTCCGAGCTTCTGCACGTCAACGGGAACCACGCCCACCGAGTCCGTGGCATCGCAGTGAAAGATGACCTTCCGCTCCCGGGTTATCCTGGCGATCTCTTCTATAGGCTGGATGGTGCCGATCTCGTTGTTGCTGTGCATGATGGTCACGAGAATGGTGTCATCCTTGATGGCCTTCGCCACATCATCGGGGTTGACGCGACCATAGGCGTCCACCGGGACCGAGGTGACCTTGTAGTCCATCATCTTCAGGGCGCGCAGGCTCCGGAGTACGGCGTTGTGCTCGATGTTCGAGGTTACGATATGCTTGCCCTTGTCGGCATTGGCAAAGGCGACGCCCTTGACCGCATGGTTCACGGACTCGGTCCCGCCGGAGGTGAAGACGGCCTCTTTCTCCGACGGCGCATTGATCAACTGCGCCACCTGTTCCCGCGCCTTCGCCAGGGCTGTGGCCGCCTTGTCGCCGATCTGATGCTGGCTCGAGGGGTTCCCGTAATTTTTTCTGATGGCCTCGATCATTGCCTCTTGGACGTGGGGCAAGAGAGGATTCGAGGCGAGATAGTCGAGATTGATGACCTTCACGGCAAAGCCTCCCTAGTGGGTCGCTTCCAGCTCACGACCACAGTTCACGCATACCGGAGACGCCTCTTCCACTTCCACATCGCAGTAGGGGCAGTAGCACTTGTCACCATGGGTGTGCTGGTGTGGGTCTTTCCTCTTCGGATCTTTGTCCGCCTTCCCCGCTTTCCGATCCAGGTAGTTTTGGATGGCGGCGTGGAGAGCGTCCGCGCCCAGGTTGCTGCAATGGAGCTTGTTCGTCGGTAGCCCCGCCAGCGCCTGGGCAACAGACTTGTTGGTGATCTGCTTCGCGTCGTCCAGGGTTTTTCCCCTGGCCATCTCCGTGACCATGCTGGACACGGCGATGGCGGCCCCACACCCGAAGGTGAGGAAGCTGATGTCGTCGATGCGGTCGTCTTTCACCTTGATGAAGATGCTCATCATGTCGCCGCAGATGGGGTTCCCCACCTCACCGACGCCGTCGGCATCCTTCATCTCCCCGACATTTCGCGGGTTCTTGAAATGATCCATGACTACTTCTGAGTAAGCCATACCCTTTCCTCCCATTCCTAGTTGGCTGGTAGGACAATGATAATCATGGCTCGGAGCGGCGCAAGGGGGAAGAAGGGGTGAGACGGGGCATGGGTGGAAGAAATGTGGTATCTGGGCGGGGACTGTGTTCTCCAGCGTCAGTTGGAGAGGCATTCATGCCGGGCGACTCATTTGTCTTTCTCCAAACAGCGTCGATAGCACTCGTTGAGCATCTTCCCACACGCCTCCTTCCGGGGGGAAAGGAGAGCATAATCGGGCCGGACCTCCGATTCCATGCACTTCGAGTACTGTTTCTGGCATTCCTCAGCGCACTGCTTCCCTGCAGGGGTGTTGTAGAAGGGCTTTTCAGGCATGGAGGTGGCACAGCCGAACACTAGGGCAAGGGCGACTACTACGGCGGACGTTCTCATATCCATGCTTACTCCCGCGACCGGAGGTGCCTCGGTGTGAGGGGGATTCATCTCGTAACGCCGGTTGCCGAATAAAGGGTCCTCGGCGTCGGATACAGTTGGACCCTGCCACATACCCCACTGCTATCATGTGGGTGGCGACAACAAAACCGAGGGGCGCCTCGACGGCGCCCCTCGCTCATCTGCGCGATGCTCGTACTTACTTGAAGCCGTGGCAACTACAGCAATCAGTCCGGTTTGGGTGCCCCGGCGGCTGGGCACTGATTGGACCCGGGCCACACAGGTCCGCTTGTGACTGCCCACCGGTCCCACCACCACCACCGGAGGGTGGTGGGGCGATAACACCGATTATGGTGCCCACTGCTGCTTGATGCTTCACCGCAACGTCCGCTTCTTTTCCAGGACCATGGCACAGGGCACACGTTTCGGTGATTGAGGCGCCATAGATGAGATTAAAAACCCCGCCGTTCTGTTGCATATGCGAGATCACAGTGGTGCTGTTGTGGCAGGAGGAGCAGACCGAGGCGGTGGGGGTCACAAATGTGTTATCGGTCGGAACGGATCTGTCGGCTCCCGTCCCTCTGTCCGTTAATATGGCCGTTTCTGTCCAGAACGTGGTGGGCAGAACGTTCGTATTCAGCGGAAGTTGGTATGTCCCGGTTGATCCGGTGGTGATGTGACAGCGCCCGCAGTTTTTGAGGCTCTCAAACCCGCTTGGCAACCGGGTATCGCCGAAGTAGTTTACACTACTGTTAAAGCCATAGACGACGATGCCGGTCCCGGATTCCCGGAACCCCAGGTCGGTGGGCGTCTTTATCCCCCGGGTCTTGTCACCCGCGTGGATGGCGTGAATCATGTACTTGAAATCGATGGTCTCTTCTCTCTTGTGGTCGTTTGTGTTGTTGATAGGAGGAGGTGGAACCACACCAGGGCGACGGTTGATGTCCGTGGCGTTTGGATTGTGGCAGATGACGCATACCCCGATATTATCGGTACGGTTGTTGCCGTGCAGGCTCAAGACGCCGTGGCAGTTCTTGCACTTCTCGATGTCCACCACAGAGCGGCGCGGCACGGCGGTGGCACCCGTGATAGGGAAGTACTTGACCACATTCGTCACTGCTATTTGGTCCAAAGTTCCATCCCCATTGACATCCACTCCCGGGTGCCCTTGTATGGCAACCACGCCGGTGCCTGTGGCCGTGAGTGGAATGGCGGCTGAGGTGACGGTGAAGCTCCCGTCCCCATTGTTTTTTGCCACACCGGCGGTAAGGGCATTGATAGAGTAAGGTTGGGCCGGAGTTCCGGTGGTGGCAGTGGGGGCACTGCCGCTGCCGGTATTCGTGTAGTCCCGCGTGTCCCAGCCGATCAAGAGGGTGAGAGCCTTTGCCGAAGTAACGGGAAAATACGGGGGGTCAGCAAGGATATTGTAGGTCGCAGTAAGCGGGTTATTCGCGTCATACGAGGGGTCGGTCGGGTTGTTCACCGAAAAGACAACCTTTACCTGGTCGCCAGGATCGACCGGACCGCCGGCCGGATCGGTCACACTGATAATGTGGTACTGGAACTTCTGCGCCTCGATCGATGCAGGCAACTGGTGAACCGCCGTCACATTGGCGCCGCCCGGGAACTTAGCGCTCACCGCACCACCGCTACTGGCCGGATGGCAGGAGGCGCAACCGCTGTTGGTCGCCTGAACACCGCCGCTATGGAGCGTGTATCCTGAAGGAGCCGGGTCGGAGAAGCTGGTGCGATCGTGGCAGGCTCCACACGCCTCCATGGTGGGCACGGTCAGGTAGCTGCCGCTGTTGGCGGCATCGCCCGGCCTGTGGCAACTCGTGCAGGTGTCGTCGGGAAGGCCGGGGAATCGGGCGCCCCGAGGAAAGACTACCTCGGAGTAGTCGCTATTGGCGATCACATAGTGCACGCCTGCCTCAACGCTCGGCAAGTTCTCGCCGTAGTGGATCTTGTGGATCATCACCTTGAAGTCTACGGTGTTGCCGCTTTCGGCATCGGTGCTGCCGGGATTGTGGCAGGTGACACAGTACTTCACCGAAACCCTGTCGCCGCCGTGGAACGCGAACTTTTCGTGACAATTGCTACAGTTTTTTTCTGTGACTATCTCGCGGCTCGCCGGGGTAGCGTTCGGGTTGCTGGGAACGAAGTCGAAGACGGAGTTGGTTACATTGTCCGCAACCTGCATGGCAACGCGGTGGGTGCGGTTCGGCTCATAGGTCACCGCGACAGGACTCGTCACCTTCCTAAAGTTGAATGAAAACTTGTACGAGTAGGTGCCGTCTCCATTGTTGGTGAATGCTCCACCCGTTGTATTCGCCCGTTCGTACGTGGCCTGAACAACTGCCGTAGTTCCTCTGTTTATGTAGCTCTGCCAGTAACTGGAATTGCCC
>Ga0335070_10004029_pt1 | contig 17131 bp, 11 predicted proteins | sample Lox_Sample_13_FD_206722 | JGI IMG/M metagenome (GOLD analysis project Ga0335070, IMG submission 206722) | Soil microbial communities from Loxahatchee National Wildlife Refuge, Florida, United States - Lox_Sample_1.3 | ecosystem: Environmental > Terrestrial > Soil > Wetlands | place: USA...
ACTGTCCTGCCGACAACCGCTCAAGAACGGGGTGACGGCCGTCGATGATCTCGACGGCCGTGCCGTCATCAACGAGGGGTTTCACGTAGTTATGCCTCCTTGCAATAACGGAGAGGGACACAAGGAAATCCGTCTTTGCGAGGGCCTGGGCGGCAGAGATCAATTTCTGGTTTTCGGACTGGACCTTTTCGAGGAGCGTCTGGAAAAGGCTGTATTCAAGGTTCTTCAACCGTTCTTCCGAGCCCAGGACCTTCGACTCATATTCCTTGAGTTCAGGGGTGATGAAGCGTTCGCCGTTTACGAGGGTCTGTTTCCTGATGTAGGAGTCTGGCACGAGATCAAGGTTTGCCCGTGTCACTTCGATATAGTAGCCGTAGATCTTGTTATAACCGACCTTGAGGGATGAGATACCGCTCTTCTGTCTCTCCCGTTTTTCGAGATCGGCGATAAAGTCTTTTCCGCTCGTCGAGATCTTCCTGAGTTCATCAACTTCGCTGTTGTATCCGTCCCTGATGATTCCTCCGTCTCGCACGCCGAGGGGAGGATTGTCGACCATGCCTGACTCGATGATCCCTTTCAGCGAAGAGAAGTCCGAAAGCTCTTCTCCGAGAGCGGCGAGAAAAGGATTCTGTGAAGACGTGAGGGCCTTCCTGATTACCGGGAGATGGGCAAGAGAGGTCTTTATGGCGATGAGGTCTCTCGGATTCGCCGTTCTCGCCGTCACCCTTGAAGAGAGCCTTTCCAGGTCCTGAACCCGTCTCAGACTGTTCCGCAGGGTTTCGATGATCTCGTAGTCATCCATGAGCGACTCAACGGCGTTCAGACGGTCACGTATATCGGCAACGTCGATGAGCGGCCTGACAAGAGCATTCCTGAGGTAGCGGCCGCCCATAGCGGTGAGCGTTTCATCCATGACCGAAAGAAGGGTGCCTTCCGCCCCTCCTCTCAGGTCCCTGATGAGCTCAAGGTTCCTCTGTGTTGCGGCATCGAGGAACATGAAGGAAGTCTCTTTGAGGGGTGATATCTTTCTAAAACGTACCGGTTCTTTCAGCGTATCCCCGATGTACGCGACCAATGCGCCTGCTGCCGACAGTGACGCCGTCATGCCTTCGCATCCGAAACTTTCAAGTGATGAGACCTTGAAATGTTTGAGAAGGACCCTGTAGGCCTCAGGAAAGTCAAAGGACCAGTCATGAATAGGCGAGGCATAGTAGTCCCTGACGATCTCGGAATAGTGCAGCGCGTCCCTCAGACTCTCGGGGTAGAGGATCTCTTTCGGTTCAAACCGGCTCAACTCGTCTCCCAGCGGCTGTTCCGTCTCATAGACCAGGAACTCGCCGGTAGAGATATCGGCAAGGGCGATGCCGTGTTTCATCCCGTCCGGGAAGAAACTGAGGATATAGGTGTTCTCCTTGGGCTGCTCGGGCGTGTGAGTACCCGGGGTTATGACCTTTACCACCTCCCGCTGCACAATGCCCTTGGCTTCTTTTGCATCTTCCATCTGTTCGCAGATAGCAACCTTATGGCCTGCCTTGACGAGACGTGCTATATACGACTCGGCGGCAAAATAGGGGATGCCGCACATGGGCAGGGGGTCTTCCTTTGTCTTATCCCGAGAGGTGAGGGCTATCTGGAGGATCTTCGATGCCATCTTCGCGTCCTCGCCGAACATTTCATAGAAATCCCCGAGGCGGAAAAGGAGAATCGCATCGCCGTGTTTCTCTTTGATACTGGCGTACTGCCTCATGAGCGGTGTGAGTTCGGACATGAGATATTAAATACCATACCCTGGTGAAAGTTCAATAGAGCGGATAAAGCTGGCTGAGGAGGCCAAGGAGCGGTGGGCGACAGGGTAGACAGACCCTCGCGCGCGCTCCCTTCTCCATAGACACCTTTGGTACCTGTTTGCCCAGACGCCCGTTGAAAATACCTGAAGAAAAGAGCTAAACTAACGTTTAAGTACGGTACCGGTATGTCAGAGAATCGCCGGAGTATTGAGAAGATCGCCTGAGAACGAGAGCGGACAGGCGCAGCACGGGGAAAAGATTCAGGGAATTGGTCGGCTTCTCGGTCATGCATATCCAGGAGAATGAGAGGGAAACTGGGAAGGAGGAGAGATGAAGACTGCCTTAATCACCGGCATAACCGGTCAAGACGGCGCATATTTGGCAGAGTTGCTTCTGAAGAAGGGCTACACGGTCCACGGGATCAAGCGACGCTCATCCCTCTTCAATACGCAGCGTGTGGACCATATGTACACAGACCCTCATGAGGGAAAGGCGAGATTCTTCATGCACTATGGAGATCTGACGGATGCAACAAACCTCATACGGATTATCCAGGAGACTCAGCCCGATGAGATCTATAACCTTGCTGCCCAATCCCATGTACAGGTATCTTTCGATACGGCTGAGTACACTGCCAATGCCGATGCTGTCGGCACGCTGAGACTCCTTGAGGCCTTGCGGATCCTCGACATGACGAAGACCGTCAGATTTTATCAGGCCTCGACGAGCGAGCTCTTCGGAAAGGTCCGGGAGAGCCCTCAGAAGGAGACGACGCCCTTCTATCCGAGAAGCCCCTATGGAGCGGCGAAACTCTATGCCTACTGGATTGTCGTGAATTACCGCGAAGCCTATGGGATTCATGCGAGCAACGGCATCCTCTTCAACCATGAGTCTCCTCTGAGAGGCGAGACCTTTGTAACAAGGAAGATCACCATGGCTGTGGGCCGTATCGGACGAGGCATCAAGGAGAGGATCTACCTCGGCAACCTCGATGCCAAACGTGACTGGGGATTTGCAGGAGATTATGTTGAGGCCATGTGGCTCATGCTGCAGCAGAAGACACCTGACGATTACGTGATCGCGACAGGCGAGACCCATTCTGTCCGGGAGTTCGTGGAACTGGCATTCAGGGAGATCGGCGTAGAGATTGGCTGGAAGGGAAAGGGGGTACAGGAGAGGGGCATCGTTCGTTCTTCGCCTGCATCGCTCTCTCGGGTCTTGAAGAGAGGTGACACCCTCGTTTCCATCGATCCGCGCTATTTCAGGCCTACCGAGGTTGAACTCTTAATCGGGGATCCCTCAAAAGCAAAAAAGAGACTCAAGTGGGAGGCTCGGGTGAAGTTGCCTGAGCTCGTAAAGATGATGATAGAGTCAGACTTAAAGCTGGCAGAAAAGGAAGTCTTGCTGAGACAAAACAATATGTCCCTGCGGTAACAAGCAAAGATGGCACTGTGGCTGAACATCAAGGAGTGAGGATGGATAGGAGTTCGAGGATTTACGTTGCCGGCCATAGAGGTCTCGTCGGATCTGCGATCGTCCGGAGATTACGGTCTGATGGATATACGAACATCATCGGACGGACCCATGGCGAACTCGATCTCAGTAACAAAGAGGAGGTAGAGGGCTTCTTTGCCAAGGAAAAACCGGAATACGTCTTTCTTGCCGCCGCAAAGGTCGGTGGCATCCTTGCCAACAGTACCTACCCTGCTGAATTCATCTATAGCAATCTCTCTATAGAAGTCAATGTTATTCACGCAGCTTATACCTTTGATGTGAGGAAGCTTCTCTTCCTTGGCAGTTCCTGCATTTATCCGAAGTTTGCTCCTCAGCCCATGAAGGAGGAGTATCTCCTGACCGGTGAGCTTGAACCGACAAATGAGCCTTATGCGGTGGCAAAGATCGCCGGCATTAAAATGTGCCAGGCATATAACAGGCAATATGGAACTGAGTATATTTCCGTGATGCCGACGAACCTTTACGGCCCCAACGACAATTTTGATCTCGAAAGCTCCCATGTTCTCCCTGCCATGATCAGAAAGTTCCACGAGGCGAAGGTGAGGATGAAGGAGAACCCGTCGCGCACCGTTGCTGTCCAGCTCTGGGGCACCGGTTCTCCCTATCGGGAATTTCTCCATGTTGATGACCTGGCCGACGCCTGCCTGTTCCTCATGGAAAACTACCGGGGAAATGAAGTCGTTAATGTCGGCACAGGTAAGGATGTCGCCATTCGTGACCTCGCGGAGATCGTAAAGAACATTCTCGGCTTCCGGGGGGAGATAGTCTGGGATACGACAAAGCCTGACGGCACGCCAAGAAAATTGCTCGATGTGTCACGATTAAAAGGATTGGGATGGACCTCCAGGATCAGTCTTGCGGATGGCATAGCGATGACCTATGATTGGTATGTAAAGAGTCTTCAGACCGGAACGTTGTGACGGTATTTTTCTGCACGTCTAAGGAGGTCCCCTGGACATTTCGCGTGTTGGTATGATCTCTGTTGCAGGAGGTTCAGCATGAAAGCCCTCGTACTCGTGGGAGGTTCAGGGACACGGCTTTGGCCGATGAGTCGGAAGAACCATCCCAAACAATTCCTGAAATTAAGCAGCAGCAAGTCTCTCTTCCAGCAGACCGTTGAGCGTCTCCTGGGCGTCGTGTCGGCAGAAGACATTGTTGTGCTGACGAACAAGGCATACAAATTTTACGTCAAGTCCGATCTGGAGGCGTTGTTCGGCTCGAAAGGGGGCAAGCAGGCTCCCATGCCCTCTCATATTGTCCTGGAGCCTGCGAGCAGGAATACAGCGCCTGCTATTGCCCTCGGGATAACCTATTGCATCGAAAAACTCGGCTGCGCAAAGGACGAGGCTCTGTGCGTCCTTCCCTCTGACCATGTCATACGGCCTGCCGATGGTTTCGGCAGATACCTCAGACAGGCGGAACAGATCGCACGGGAAGGACATATCGTGACGTTCGGCATCAAGCCCACCCGTGCTGAAACAGGGTATGGATATATAAAGACCGTGAAGCGCGGTCAGGGAATGGATGGCGCCGAATACGAGCGGGTCGAGCAGTTTACCGAGAAGCCCGACAGAGAGACAGCGAAAAGGTATCTCGACGAAGGGAACTACTATTGGAATTCGGGTATGTTCGTCTTTACCATCGGTACGATGATTGAAGAATTGAAACATCATGCGCCCGCTATAGGAGCACTCGTTGACGGGAGCGTTGCCGAGATGACGGAGAAATTTGATGAAATGCCCTCTCTCTCCGTCGATTACGCGGTGATGGAAAAGTCGGAAAGGATTGTCGTGCTTCCCATGGAGCTCTCCTGGAGCGATGTGGGGTCGTGGGATGCCCTGTTCGACATGCTCGATAAGGACGAAGACGGGAACGTGAAGATCGGCGATGTCATCTCCGTTCATACAAGAGACTCCCTGATTATCGGGAACAGAAGGTTGATCACCACGGTTGGATTAGACAATTGTCTTGTTGTGGAGACGGACGACGCGGTCCTTATGATGAAGAGGGGACACTCCCAGGATGTCCGGGAAGTGATGAAGCAGATGGAGCAGTCCGACCGGAAAGAGGCGTCTGAGCACCTCACGACCTTCAGACCCTGGGGAAGTTACACCATTCTCGAAGAGGGCAGGAGCTACAAGATCAAGAGGATCGTTGTCAACCCGAGTGAGCGATTAAGCCTCCAGAAGCACTACCACAGGTCCGAGCACTGGGTTGTTGTAAAAGGGACGGCCAAGGTGACCATCGGAGACAGCGAGATCTTTATTCATGAAAATGAGTCTGCCTACGTGCCGAAATCGACGTTCCACAGACTCGAAAATCCGGGGAAGATACCTCTCGAGATCATCGAGGTCCAGAACGGCCACTACCTCGAAGAAGATGATATTGTTAGGATAGATGATGTCTATGGAAGGGAATGAAGGCGGGGCTGGTATGACCGAATACGTACGCTGCGAGGCGCAGCCGGCTGTCGCCTGGGGTACCCTGCGGACTTGAGGCAAAGGACTTTCAGTCCTGCACGAATTTGATGCCGACGCTGTAAGCCCTGCTATCGGTCGATGCCGGTCTTCTCCATTGCACAATGCCTATCTTGTCCTCGGCTCCATTGCCGGAAATCAGGAAAGAGTCTTGCTCCACCGGATAATCAGTTCTGATGCACATTCCTGCCTCGCTGATATCTTCAAGGGCAGCATGGAGAACGATGTTCTCCGACCCTCCGCCCACCTTAACGACGCAGGTAAAGGGCTTCCTCAATCGTATTCGTTCAAACTGCCGCTTCTGTATCTTGAAATCCCGTGCTTCCTTCTCATCCTGAAATACCTTTTCGTACGTATGGGGGTCTTCCTTCCGGAGACATTCAGGGCATATTCCATGGGTGAAGGAAGCGTCGGAATGTTGGCGGATATAGGTTTCGACTCTCGTCCAGTATCCTTTATCATCACGTATCCTCTTGCACCACGCACAGATCGGGATTAAGCCCTTCAAGGTCTTAATGTTGGCGAGGGCATCTTTAAGCTGAGAGATGAGATCTTCCTTTTCCTCTTCGGTAATCTTCCGTTCACTGATATCCTCAATCATGCCTACGGAATAGAGTACCTTTCCCTCCGGGTCGCGGATCGTGGTAGCCGTAAAATTGATCCAGAGTATCTCTCCGTTCTTCTTGACGTAACGCTTTTCCACCTGGAAAAGGGGGATCTTCCCCTTCTGTTCCTTTTTCGTGAGTTTCGCACTCTTTTCTACGTCTTCAGAATAGGTGATGTCTTCGATACTGTGTCCGATAAGCTCTTCTTCGGTATATCCCATCATCTTGCAGATTTCCCTGTTTGCTCTGAGAACCCTGTGGTTCAGATCGGCAATAATGATGCCGAGGGGGCAGTCTTCAAAGATCCTGCGAAAGCGCTCCTCACTTTCCCGCAGCTTCTCTTCCATCTCCTTCCGCCGGGTAATGTCTCTGACCGCTTCGATGCCTGCTACGATGGTTCCCGTTGAATCCCTGAGAGGCGCCCCCTTGATTTCGAGATGTATGACCCCGTCATCTCGGAGCACGCTCTTTTCTGCTGTATGGGTCTTTCCATCCCGGAGAGCCGCGACCAAAGGGCAGTCTTCGCAGATGTCGTCTCTCCGAGTATATGCCACGTAGCAAAATTTGCCTGACTTGTCTCCTCCCACGATATCTCTGTGGGCCTGATTTTGATACAACACCTTGAAGGTCTTGTCCTGAATGCTGATTCCGTCACCTATGGCCATGATTATGGCCTCTGACTTTGCCCTTTCGTCTTCGGCCCGTTTATTGGCCTCACGCAATAATTCTTCGGCTTTCTTGCGCTCCGTGACATCCCGGGAATTTACGACAATGCCGGCAATGAAAGGGTTGTCAAGTTGATTGCTGCCTGTGGCCTCGATCACCCTCCATGACCCGTTTCTGTGCCTGAAGCGGAACTCTGCGGAGAGAACGGAATTACGGTTCTCGACGATCTCTGACAAGGCGTCCCTTGCCCTTGCTCCATCATCGGGATGTATCATGTCAAAGGCATTCCTCCCCAGGAGCTCATCCAGGCTATAGCCCAGTAAACGATAAACCGATGGGCTCTCATAGAGAATTGTGCCATCAGTGCTGAGAATTGTTATGACATCCAAGGAGTTCTCGATGAGGGCGTGGAAGAATTCTTTGTCCTTATGCACGGGGAGTCAGGAACCCTATGTAGTATCGTCTCATGTGCACCATGATCCTCCTTTCATCTGTCACCGATTTCTCTCCCTGTCTCATTCCGGTAACGACCGACTACATAGTAACATGATGTTGGCAGTCAAACAAGTAAATTATCATTCTATAAGCAAGACTTATGCCCGCCCAATATCCCGCACCGGGACATTCCCGCCGAGAACCCTGAGATGACCCTGTCTCTCAGGACTTGAAATAAATGCGTTTCCTCACCATTCAGCGAACAATGTGACATGGTCGGTACAATGAGCAAGCCCTCTGGAGAAGTTTTTCATTTGACAAATATGTTCCATTGATCTATATTTTGACTATCACCTGTAATAAATTGATAAATGGAGGTAGCTATGGATAAGATCCTCAGAATTGACATGGGCGCAGAGGGTGGCCCCAGAGCAACAGAAGCAGCTCTTGGAGATTATGCCGGTTTCGGCGGCAGGGCCATGACCTCTGCAATCGTTTCTAAGGAGGTGCCGCCTCTGTGTCACCCGTTGGGCGCGGAGAACAAACTGGTTATCGCTCCGGGCATGCTGAGCGGAACAATAGCCTCTATGTCAGGGCGTATATCCATTGGTTGCAAGAGCCCCCTTACTGGGGGGATCAAGGAGGCAAATTCCGGAGGACAGGCCGCCCAGGTCCTTGCCAGGCTTGGATACGCAGCGATAGTCCTTGAGGGGAAGCCGAAGGACGACACCCTTTACAAGGTATTCATAAATAAGGACGGAGTGACGATAACTCCCGACAATAGCCTCAGAATGCTTCCCAACTATGACCTTGTGGAGAAGATGAAGGCTGCTCACGGTGATAAGATTGCGTGCATATCCATCGGCCCTGCCGGCGAGATGAAGATGAGCGCTGCGTCCATAGCGTGCACGGACATGGAGATGAGGCCGACACGCCATGCAGGTCGGGGAGGGGTCGGCGCTGTCATGGGCTCCAAAGGGGTGAAAGTCATTGTCCTCGATGACACCGGAATGAAGATGAGGCCGCCGAAAGACCCGGAAAAGTTCAAGGAGGCGAATAAGAGATTTGTTGAAGGCCTCAGGAGGCATCCGGTAACCGGTCAGGGACTGCCTGCTTACGGCACGAATGTTCTGACGAACATCCTGAATGAAGTCGGAGGATATCCGACCTATAACTTCAAACAGGGCCGGTTTGATGGAGCAGGGAAGATCAGCGGAGAGACACAGGCTGAAGTCGAGGCTAAGCGGGGAGGGTTGCCTACCCACGGTTGTCACCGTGGATGCGTTATCCAGTGTTCAGGCGTTTACCATGATAAGGACGGTCACTACCTGACAAAACAGCCTGAGTATGAGACCGTCTGGGCCCACGGCGGAAACTGCGGCATTGATGATCTTGACGCTATTGCCATGCTTGACTTCCTCGATGATAACTACGGCCTCGATACCATCGAAATGGGAGCCACCATCGCTGTTGCCATGGAAGCAGGACTGGCGAAATTCGGAGACGCTCAAGCGGCTATTAATCTGGTAAAGGAGGTCGGAAAGGGGAGCCATCTGGGGAGGATCCTCGGTAATGGCGCCGCGTTGACGGCAAAGGCCTTTGGTGTGGAGAGGGCTCCTGTTGTGAAAGGTCAGGCCATGCCTGCCTATGACCCCCGTGCGGTACAAGGCATTGGCGTTACGTACGCAACGAGCCCCATGGGAGCCGACCACACCGCGGGATATGCTGTCGCGCAGAATGTCTTGAAGGTCGGGGGAGATGTGAACGCGCTAAAACCTGAAGGACAGATCGAGCTTTCGAGGAACCTCCAGATCGCCACTGCAGCCATTGACTCCACGGGGATGTGCCTCTTCATAGCGTTTGCGATCCTTGATCAGCCCGATACCTTCCAGGCGCTCCTTGATCTGCTGAACTCCTTTTACGGCCTGAATCTGACGGCAGATGGCGTAACGGAGCTCGGAAAGAAAGTGCTCACCTTTGAGCGTGACTTCAATGCCAGGGCAGGTTTTACTGCCCAGCAGGACAGGCTTCCCAGCTACTTTAAGACGGAGAAGTTTTCACCTCACGGTGTTACCTTCGGTGTGAAAGACGAAGATCTGGATAAGGTCTTCAATTGGTGACCGAAACCGACGGTGCCTTATTCATAAGGGGAGACTCCTTGGGTCTCCCCTTTCTCTTGCCTGCTGACGGACTCTCCATAGGCGTTGTCGGGTGGAAAAGGAGTATCCTCTGAGATGAGCTGCGCCTGTAGATCTGATATTCGTGGTGATGTCTATCCGCGTCTCTCCTTCGTCATAGACGAGAGTCATATCTCACAGTTTTTCCCGTTGTTGCAGCGGGGTGTCATGGTCAGCGCCCGCATAGGATCGAGTATCAGGAGTTTTCTTCAGAATGAGATCGGGGTGACCTCGCAGGCCATGGAAAGGATACAGACAGTTTTTCTTGAAGGGAAACCCGTTGATGATCTCGATTCAGCAGTACTTAAGGACGGGTCATGCCTGGCCCTATCTGCTGCGGTGCCGGGGCTTGTCGGAGCGACCTTCCGGAGAGGGGGGGTATATGCGTCTTTTCGAAGTACGATTACCTACAGGGAAACGGGGAGTCAAGATCTTTCGGGAAACGGTTATATTCAGGTGAAGCTGTTTAATCTTTTGATGAAGGAGTTAGGATCAGATTTCCTGAGAAGGGGCGTCGTTTTATCGTTCTCTGAATTGAGAGACTTTCTGGGGGGACGGTCTTCAGATTTCTGGCATGGATGCAAAGAGATCTTTTTCGAGGGGAAACACGTCGGGGGAAATTCGTTCGGGGATATCACGTGGCTGGCCCACCATGAGCGGGTCGTTCTCTCGGTCGATGTTCTCAGAGGAGATCGATAAACGAGCTCTCTCAGCGGCCGCCGGCAATGGGGGGAAAGAGGGCTATCTCATCACCCTCTTTCAGGAGGTACGTGAGTTGGCGGTGTTCGCCGTTGACGATCCTGAGCAGGGGGATTGTTTCAGGCAGTTTCAAGAGCTTTATGGCATCGAGGAGCGTCGCATTTTCCGGAAGTTCTGCAAGCTGTTCCTCTGGACCATAGTTCCGCAACGTTGCGAAGAGCTTTATCTTTACCTTCATAAGGATAGTATAGCAAAGGCCTTGAGGGTTTTCGGATTACCCTTGAGAGCGTCCCCGACCACAAAGAATGCCGGAATATGATTTTCCTCATAACCTTCTTTGACTGAGCCTGATAGAATATGCAAGGAGATGACTGTTAAAGGCGTGGAACAGCTATCGGAAGGAAGATCGTTCGAGAAAGAGAGAGCCCGTTGCCGGAGAAAGCATCCCTCGAAGCTCTTCGTCGAGGTCACCACGAGGTGTAATCTCAGATGCGGCATGTGCGTAAAACAGAGCAGTGAGGGAGGGGTAGCGGAAGGCAGCATGTCGCCCGAGACTTACGATGCCCTGGCTCCGGCCTTCCCTTATGTCGATGCCCTGGTTCTTAACGGGATAGGCGAGTCCCTTCTCCACCCGCAGTTAGAAACATTCATTCGGAAGGCGAAGAAGTCATTGCCGGAGAACGCATGGGTCGGGTTCCAGACAAATGGGATGTTGTTGGACAACAGCAGGGCTTCTTGCCTTGTTGACGCGGGACTTGACCGTATCTGTCTCTCCCTGGATACCGTCTCTCGTGACGGTTTCCGTACCATCCGGGAAGGCGGGGAGATAGGGGATCTTGAGGCGGCTTTTTCCGCCCTGAACAGAGCTAAACATTTACGGGGAAGGCAGGATCTCCGGATCGGCATCGAGTTTGTCCTTATGAGGGACAATCTGGGAGAACTTGGTGCAGCCCTTCGCTGGGCAGCGCGCCAGGGCGCGACCTTTGCTCTCGTAACGCAGCTTCTTCCCTATGACAGGGCCGTCGCGGGGGAGGCGGCATATGACACGAACACTGTCGGGGCCACCGCGATCTACGAAGGATGGAAGGAAAAGGCTGAGGCTCAAGGCGTGGACATCGGGCGCTACTTCGAGATCTTCATGAAGGTCACAAAAACCGAAGAGGACTTGAAGGTCCTCGGCTTTGTTGAGAAGATGAAGGAGGATGCGAGATCTCAGGACATAGCCCTCCACCTCGAAAGGCTCATCATGAGGGATGAGAATTGGCTCAGAAGAGTGGATGAGGCATTTGATGAGGCAAGAAGGATCGCACATGATGAGGGTATCGATATCAAGTTGCCCGGGAAGTCGCCTCAGAATACGAGAAGATGTGAGTTTGTGGAAGGGGACGCAGCATTCGTCTCATGGAACGGGGATGTCCACCCCTGTTATTTCCTCTGGCATCGTTACCGGTGTTATGTGGGCGGTTGGGAAAAGCATGTTAAGCCCTGGGTCTTCGGCAACCTCCGCGAGAAAGGGATCTTTTCGATCTGGAACGATGAGAACTACCGGTCCTTCCGGAAGAGCGTTCTCCGTTACCGGTTTCCCTTCTGTTTTGATTGCAGTTTCGCACTCTGCGACTACGTCCAGGTCGAGGATTTTGAACAGGATTGCTACGTAGAGAGTGTCCCCTGCGGCGCCTGCCTCTGGTGTACAGGACTCTTCCAGTGCCTTCAGTGATGGATTCTCTGGACTTCACTCCCTTCGTGCGAGTATGTCTCTTTTTGTCAGTTCATCCCTTTCCCACTGAATTCATAGATGTCGGAGAGAGTAACAGACAATGATGGAACCGGAAGGAGATAGCTGACTTTGGTCATTGACCTCAGGAAAAACTTGCGTCTATGCTGAAGTAGCCGTATGATAGGGGAAAAGGAGACTCCATGCTCAATTTTTTCTTCTTTATCATCATAAGTCTTATCTTCTTTCTGCCTGCGCTACGCAACCTGAAGCAAATGCGTTACAAAAGCGCAGGGACATTTATCCTGCTCGGCGCCCTGGCGCTTGCCGTCATCTATATCGGCAGTGATGTCTACCTCACGTCGCTCTGGTACGATAGTCTTGGATACGCAAGCCGATACTGGAAGGTGCTCTTTCTCCAGGCAGAGCTCTTTCTCGCCGGCGGGTTTGTTGCAATCTCCTTTGGCGTGGCAAATATCTTTTTCTGGTATCACGGTGCAAAACCGGTAGGGCCATCGCTGGTAAGGGACACCCGCTCAAAGCTCATGCTCCTGGCGGCACTTCTCCTCCAGATACCCTTGTTCATTGCCGCTGGCACGATAAGTTTCGCGCACTGGAACGAGGCCCTTCTTTTTTCCAATGCCGTATCCTTCGGGAAGGAAGACCCCGTCTTTCTGAAAGACATAGGGTTCTACATATTCAGACTCCCCTTCTTGAATTTCATCGTCGATTCGCTCGGCAGCCTCTTCACCTTTTCCCTTTTACTCGTGGGGGGCCTCTATGTGGCCGAAAATGCCCTTTTTCGTCTGTTTCCCGGACTTACCTTCGACAACTTTACCCGAAACCCTTTTATCCACCGTCTTGTTACGCAGATCTCGGCTAACTTCGTCTTCGGCACCTTTGTCTTCATCGCCAGTACCGTCATCGCCCGTTACGAACTTCTCTATTCCCATAGGGGTGTTGTCTACGGCGCAGGCTGGACCGACCTGCATGCCCAGTTGCCTGCATACAATGTTGCCCTCGCGGCGCTAGCGGCTTGTCTTATCCTTTTCCTTTATGCATCCTTCACGAGTTCGACCCGGCGGACCATAGGGATCTATCTCGCCAGCGCTGCCATCCTTGGCGGCATATGGATCGTCGGGCTTCAGACAATCCCCCAAATAGTCCAGCACTTCAGGGTAGCGCCGAACGAACTCCCCCTCGAAAGTCCCTATCTGGAGCGGAACATAAAGTTCACAAAAGAAGCCTATGGACTGACGAATGTCGCTGAGATAGAGTTTCCCGTCAACCCCTCGCCCAGCGGAGATCTTACTCAAAGCGACCTGACGATCATCAACGGCATACGTCTCTGGGCACCGGACATCCTCAAAGCGGTAAACGACCAGACGCAGTTCATACGCCTCTACTACAATTTCCCCGATGTCGATGTCGACCGGTACATGCTCAACGGGAAGCTCACGCAGCTCATGCTCTCTTTGCGGGAGCTGAACATCGGTCGCCTCGCCGCCCAGTCAAGGACATTTCAGAACGAGACGATGATCTACACCCATGGCTACGGAGATGTTGCAGCTCCGGTAAACAAGTTCACCCATGAAGGGTTGCCCGAATACTACATAAAAGACATCCCGCCCGTTGCGTCCTATCCCGAGCTCAGGATAGACCAGCCGCGCATCTATTTCGGCGAAGAGACGTTCAACCACGTCTACGTCAACACCAAGTTGAAGGAGTTTGATTATCCAAAGGGTGACACCAACGCGCAGAATACCTACTCGGGCAAGGCAGGCGTGAAGATCGACAGCTTCCTGAAGAAACTCGTCATCGCTATCCGCTTTGACGGGCTGAGGCTCTTCACTACCCAGGAGCTCACTCCCGAAAGCCGCATCCTCTTCATTCGGGACATCAATCACAGAGTGCGTACGATCGCACCTTTTCTCACCTTCGATAACGACATGTACCATGTGATAGCAGACGGAAAGATCTATTTCATCTGGGATGCTTATACAACCGCAGCGACCTATCCCTATTCACAGCCGACCATGGGGAAGGCAAATTACATACGAAACAGCGTCAAGGTTGTGGTCGACGCCTATGAAGGCTCGGTTGACTTCTATATCGCCGATAAGACCGATCCCATCATCAGGGCATATGCAAACGTATTTCCAGCCCTCTTTAAACCCTTCGATGCGATGCCACAATCCCTGAAGGTCCACGTGAGATACCCCGAGGACCTTCTCACCGTCCAGAGCCACATCTATGCGATCTATCACATGGCAGATCCCGGCGTATTCTATAACCGCGAGGATGCGTGGGAAGTATCCCGTGTCGCCGTACGGCAAGAGGAAGCGCAGCCGATCCTGCCCTATTACCTGATCTCGAAGCTTCCCGACTCGGAGAGGGAGGAGTTTGTTCTCACCCTCCCATTCTCCCCTTTCAGCACTGATAAGAGCAGTCCGAGAAACAACATGGTGTCCATGATCATGGCGAGGTGCGATGGCGATTCATACGGGAAACTGATGCTCTTCAAATTTCCGAAGGACCGTCAGGTCTATGGTCCGCTCCAGATCGGCATCCGCATTAATCAGGACGAGACGATAAGCAAGGATCTCACGCTCTGGAACCAGCAGGGAAGCCAGGTGAGATTTGGAAATCTCCTCGCTGTGCCGCTTTCCGGCTACCGCCTCATGTACATACAGCCCATCTATATCCAGGCAGCAGTGGGGAAAATGCCCGAGTTGAGAAGAGTCGTGGTGGTTTTTGGCGATCAGCTCTCTTACGGCGCGTCCTTTGAAGAGGCCTTGTCGAGATTCTTCCCTATGATCCCGGGAAGGGCGGCCGAGAGGATCGCAAAGCCTGCAGGAGCAGAAGGGGAGAAGAAAGCGGAAAGAAAGGATCTTGTTGCCGCGGCGGCACGGGCCTTCGAGAACTACAGAAACCTTATGGGCAAAGGGAAGTACGAAGAAGCAGGAAAGGCTCTTGAGGAACTCGGAAGAATCCTGAAGGAGTTGAAGTGAGCGCAGAGGAACTTGTCAAACTCGATTATTCGAAGACGATCCTGAAAAATGTATGAGAATGTATGAGTGAGAAATCAATATCGGTATCATACGGCCGTTATGTCCTGGCCCTTCTCCTCGGTGTCAATCTTCTGAATTACATCGACCGACAGGTGATCTACGCCATCTTTCCGCTCATCAAGGACGACTTGCATATTTCAGACGCCAAGCTCGGCTTCCTCGGCAGCGCCTTTATGATCTGCTACATGGTGTCAGCTCCCTTGTTAGGGTGGATGGGAGACCGCATGAGCCGTGTGAGACTCGCATCTTATGGGTTGGCTGTCTGGAGTTTGGCCACTGCAGGTGCCGGCTTTGCCACAGGTTATGGGGCGCTCGTTACTGCAAGGACCGTGGTCGGTTTCGGTGAGGCCAGTTTCGGTACCGTGGCGCCCGGACTTCTTGCCGATTATTTCCCGAAAGAGCGGCATGGAAGGGTTCTCTCTTATCTTTACCTGGCGATTCCTGTCGGCAGCGCCATCGGCTATCTTCTCGGAGGAGTCATAGGCAGGACCATGGGTTGGCACGCTGCCTTCCTCGCCGTCGGCATTCCCGGGCTGCTTCTCGTCGCTCCTCTTAACGTTCTCCGCGAGCCCCGTCGAATGTGCGATGCGGGCTCGAAAGTGAACTATTTCTCACAGTCCTGGAAAGGCTATGCCCCGCTTCTCAGCCGGTCCTTCCTTACGAACACCATGGCCATGGCTGCCATGACTTTTGCCCTGGGAGGGCTGGCACAATGGGTTCCGACATTTCTCTACAGAATTCATAACCTCGATCTCGCCAGGGCGAACGCCCTCTTTGGCGGCGTTACCGTTTTGGCTGGGATCAGCGGTACGCTTGCTGGCGGATGGCTCGGGGACCGACTGCAGAAGAAGAGCAGGAAGGGTTATCTAACGGTTTCGGGTTGGGGCTTTCTTATCGGTACGCCCATCACGGTTCATGCCATTAACACGTCTTCCTTTTCCGGCTGCATGACCGCAATATTCTTTGCAGAGTTCTTTCTTTTTCTTAATACGGGACCGCTGAACACCGTCATAGTGGCGATAACGAAACCGACCGTACGTGCCATGGCCTTTGCCGCCAACATCTTTGTGATTCATGCATTAGGCGACGCCGTTTCGCCGACTATCCTGGGATGGCTCTCTGATCTTTGGGGATTGAGAAAGGCCCTTCTCGTGACTCCCGTTGCCATCCTCATTGCTGCTTTTTTATGCTTTCTCTGCATGCGATTTATAGAAAAAGACACCGCACATGAAAGAGCAGAGCCGTGAGTTGGTAGAACGAGGTAACGTGAGCAACCCGGAAGAGCCGTATGGATGGAGACGCCCGGCGCCCTGAGTACTTGAAACAGTCTGAGAGCAGGGGTGACTGGTAAAGTTCAAAGCGTTCGCCTATAATGTATATGAAAGGAGGTCAATATGTTTGAAGGACTTTTTCAGCCGATGCATCTGATCATTATCCTTGTGATAGCCCTGATAGTCTTTGGTCCAGGAAGACTGCCCGAGCTTGGGGCGGGGCTTGGCAAGAGCATCAGGGAATTCAAGAAGGCAATGTCAGAAGGCAGCAAGGATATTGATGCTGCCCCTGAGCCAAAGGAAACACCCAAAGAACTAACATCTCCCGCGACAATGGAGATGAAGCAGGAGATCGCTTCAAAGGACAAGGTGGAACAAAAGAAAGAAACCGCCGCATAGCGGTATTGTATAGCATTCTCTCCTCACGAGAGAGGCCGCCCATCTAGAATCCCGGCAACCAGAGCAGGGCTGAACTTGCGCTCCTCCTTACCCATGCCTGTCCTCAAGCAGCGCAAAAGCAAAAAACAGAACCGGATACTTGGCAAGCAATTTATAAGGGTCTTAAGCGGGAGGAGTTCCCCCTCCCGCCGCAAATTACGACTTCGGCTCCTTCTTCAGGGTCCTTGTAGGCCCTGTTTTCGCCAGCTTCGCAGCGTTCTCCCCTGCTATCCTTCCGAAGGTGATCGTCTGTGATATGGAATTGCCGCCAAGCCG